>Ga0335081_10013339_pt1 | contig 13285 bp, 6 predicted proteins | sample Lox_Sample_35_FD_206713 | JGI IMG/M metagenome (GOLD analysis project Ga0335081, IMG submission 206713) | Soil microbial communities from Loxahatchee National Wildlife Refuge, Florida, United States - Lox_Sample_3.5 | ecosystem: Environmental > Terrestrial > Soil > Wetlands | place: USA: Florida...
TGAGCTGCTGTTTCAAGTAGATGCCTCTACCACCGATCTGCGGCAGGCGGTCAATGGTGTCCATGACCAGGTGGAAGCGGTCCAGGTCGTTCCGCACGGTCATGTCGAAAGGCGTGGTGATGGTCCCCTCTTCCTTGTAGCCGCGAACGTGAATGTTGTGGTGGTTGGTGCGGCGGTAGGTCAGGCGGTGGATCAACCAGGGATAGGCGTGGAACGCGAAAATCACCGGCTTGTCCTTGGTGAAGATCTCGTCGAAGTCGGTGTCGCTAAGGCCGTGCGGGTGCTCGCTTTGCGGCTGTAGCTTCATGAGATCGACGACGTTGACCACACGGATTTTCAGGTCCGGGAAGTGCTCGCGCAGAATGGATACGGCGGCCAGCGTCTCGAGCGTCGGCACGTCGCCGCAACAGGCCATCACCACATCGGGCGCGCTGCTCTGGTCGTTGCTAGCCCAGGGCCAAATACTGATCCCCTCGGTGCAGTGCTTGATGGCGGCATCCATGGTCAGCCACTGTGGCGCCGGATGTTTGCCCGCGACCACTACATTGACATAGTGCCGGCTGCGCAGACAGTGGTCCATCACCGAAAGCAGGCAGTTTGCATCGGGCGGAAGGTAAACCCGTACCACCTCGGCCTTTTTGTTCACAACCTGGTCGATGAAGCCGGGGTCCTGGTGGGTGAAGCCATTGTGATCCTGGCGCCAAACGTGGGACGACAGCAGATAGTTGAGCGACGCGAGCTTGTGCCGCCAGGGTAGGCCTGATGTAACCTTGAGCCACTTTGCGTGCTGGTTGAACATGGAATCCACGATGTGGATGAAGGCCTCGTAGCAGTTGAAGAGTCCGTGCCGCCCCGTGAGCAGGTAGCCTTCCAGCCAGCCCTGGCATTGGTGCTCGCTGAGCATTTCCATCACCCGCCCGGCGGGAGCGAGGAATTCATCGTTCGGGACGGTCGCGGCGTCCCATTGGCGTTGGGTGACCTCGAAAAGCGCCTCCAGTCCGTTGGAGATCGTCTCGTCGGGCCCAAAGACGCGGAAGTTTCGCTGCTCGCCGTTGAGCTTCACCACGTCCCTAAGGAACCGTCCGAGCACGTGGGTGTCGCCGATGCCCCGGGTCCCCGGCTCGGGCACGTGGACGGCGTAGTCGCGGAAATCGGGCATCCGCAGGTCGCGGAGCAGGATGCCGCCGTTGGCATGGGGATTCGCGCCCATACGCCGTTCACCCTTGGGAGCCAGTTCGGCCAGCTCCGGTCTCAGACGGCCCTGCTGGTCAAACAGCTCCTGCGGGCGGTAGCTCCGCAGCCATTCCTCCAACATCTTGAGGTGCTCGGGGTGCGTGGCCGGGTCGGAAAGCGGCACCTGGTGCGAATGAAACGTACCTTCCACCGGCACGCCGTCAATTACCTTCGGTCCCGTCCAGCCTTTGGGTGAGTTAAGAACGATCATGGGCCAGCGCGGACGGGCGAGATTACCGCGCACGCGGGCGTCCTGCTGGATCTTCCGGATCTCGTCCACCACAGTGTCTAGCGTTGCCGCCATGGTCTCGTGCATCAACGCGGGCTCGTGACCCTCCACGAAGTAAGGGGTCCATCCGTACCCGCGGAGCAACTGTTCCAATTCCTCATGAGTGATGCGAGCCAGGATGGTGGGGTTGGCAATCTTATAACCGTTCAGATGCAGGATCGGCAGCACGGCGCCGTCGCTCACCGGATTGAGGAACTTGTTCGAATGCCATGCCGTGGCCAACGGGCCGGTCTCCGCCTCGCCATCGCCGACGACGCAAGCGACGATGAGATCGGGATTGTCGAGCACGGCGCCGACCGAATGGCTGAGCGAATAGCCCAACTCGCCACCCTCGTGGATGGAGCCCGGGCACTCGGGAGATGCGTGGCTGGGAATTCCTCCCGGAAACGAGAATTGAACAAAGAGCTTGCGAAGTCCGGCTTCGTCCTGGCTAATATTCGGATAGATCTCGCTGTAGGTGCCCTCAAGGTACGTGTTGCTGACAACGGCCGGGCCACCGTGCCCCGGTCCCGAGACATAAATCATGTCGAGGCCGTATTTCTTGATGACGCGGTTGAGGTGAGCGTAAATGAAATTCTGTCCCGGCGTCGTACCCCAGTGCCCGAGCAGCATGTGCTTGACGTCCGTGAGCGCCAGCGGCCGCTTCAGAAGCGGGTTGTCATAAAGATAAATCTGGCCCACAGAGAGGTAGTTCGCCGCACGCCAGTAGGCATCGATGTTGCGCAAAAGCTCAGGCGACAGGGTCTTATCCATGACTCGACTCCTTGGTTTGGTCTTCGTTCTCCAGCAGCCGGCAGACAGCCCGGGCGATCATCAGCTCTTCGTCGGTGCGGATCACGCGGACAGTGGCCGGACTTCGTTCCGCGGAAATGACCGGGGCGTTCGCGGCGTTGCTGGTTTCGTCCACTTCGACGCCCAGAAATCCCAACCCGAAGCAGATCCGCGTGCGTACTTCGGTGGCATTCTCACCGATCCCGCCGGCAAACACCAAAGTGTCCAATCCTCCCAGCACGGCGGCGAACGCCCCGATCCATTTTCGAACCTGGTAACAGAACAGCTCGACCGCTTCGGCAGCCCGGATATCGCTGTGTTGCCGTTCGATTAAGTCGCGCATATCGGAACTGATCTCCGAGACCCCGAGCAGCCCCGATTCATGATTGATGATGTGGTTAAACTGTTTGGCCGTGAGATTCTCGGTGCGCATCATGAACCAGGCGACGCCCGGATCCAAGTCACCCGGCCGCGTTCCCATCGGTACCCCTGCGGTTGGCGTAAACCCCATACTGGTGTCGACGCTTCTGCCGTCGCGGACGGCCGCCAAGCTCGCGCCGTTTCCCAGATGCGCCAGGATCACGCGGCCTTGAGCGGCCGCGCGACCGGCCACGCGCTCCAGCTCCTCTATAAGGTAGGAGTAGGACAGACCGTGGAAACCGTAGCGCTCGATCCCCATCGCATCGAAGCGGCGTGGAATGGGCAACAACCGGGCGACGCGCGGCATGGTGCGATGAAATGCAGTGTCAAAACAAGCCACTTGGGTCAACTTGGAGTGATGCTTGCGGAAGCTCTCAATCACTTCAATCTCCCGGGGCAGATGTTCCGGATCGTACGGCCTGATGCGGTGCAGCTCATCCAGAAGTTCCTGGGTGATGCGTTGCGGCTCGGTGTACTTCATGCCGTGCACCACCCGATGCCCGACGGCATTCACGGACCCCAAGCCGATCGTCTCTTCCAGCCAGTCGATCAGGAAAGAGGCTCCGGAGCCGTGATCGGAGGCCTGGATGGTTCGCGTGTCGCCCTGATCCCGGGTTGGGTCGATGAAGGTCAGGTTCGTGCCCGGGAGGCCGATGCGGTCCACCTTCCCGTGAAGTGAGCGCTTCAGCGGCTCGCCCGTCCCAAAAAGCGCGAACTTGATGCTCGAGGAGCCCCCATTGATGGTCAGGATCGAGGGTCTGCCTGGTCCCGCGGATGATCCTTTCATATTCTGCAATCTTCAGTCTGACCGCAGCCCGTTTCGCAAGCGTGAACTCACTACTCAGGTTAATCGATGATGCAATCGGCTGTATTAAGGAATGATGACCGCGGCCCCGTCGATGGAGTCGTTTTTGACCGCGGCCAGCGCCTGGTTGGCCTGCTCGAGCCGAAAGGATGTTACGCGGGGCCGCACACCGATGCTACCGGCCAATCCCAGAAAATCCTCTGCATCGGCGCGGGTCATGTTGGCCACGCTGCGAATCTGGCGTTCGCCCCAAAGCAGCCGGTCGTAATCGAACTGCGGCATCCGGTCAAGGTGAATTGCGTTGATCGCCACCACGCCGCCTTTGCGGAGACTGGAAAGAGCCGCGACTACAACGTCTCCACTCGGGGCGAAGGTGACCGCGCGATCCAGCTCAACGGGTGGCTCATCGTGTTCCCCGCCGACCCATGTGGCTCCCAGCGAAGCTGCCAGACGCCGGTGTGATTCACCGCGCGTGGAAACGTACACCTTGCACTGCCAAGCAAGCAACACAGCGATGGTGAGAGAAGCCGAGGAACCGAACCCGAACAGTCCAACATTGTCGCCCGGTTCCACACCGGCTACGCGCAGGCTGCGAAATCCGATGATCCCCGCGCAAAGTAGAGGCGCCGCGTGCAGATCATCCAGGTTGCCCGGCAGAGGGAAAACGAAATCCGCCCGGGCCACGGCATACTCCGCATAGCCGCCGTCGACTGAGTAACCAGTAAACGTGGGCGCATCACAGAGGTTTTCGAGATTGCGCCGGCAGTACGGGCAGCTTCCGTCAACCCCACCGACCCAGGAAACTCCCACTCGCGCGGCGGCTGGGAGTCGCGGCGTGCCGCCCTCGATTACCTCGCCGACGATCTGATGCCCGGGAATCAAAGGAGTGCGCAACTGCGGCAACTCGCCTTCGACGATGTGCAGGTCTGTCCGGCAGACTCCGCAAGCGCGCACTCGCAGCAGAACCTGCCCGGCGCCGGCTTGAGGCCGCGCCACATCCGCAAGCCGCAACGGATTGGTCCGAATATCATGGGGAGTTTGCAGAATGGCGGCCTTCATAAGTGAGATTCTATCGCCCGCCGCCGCTGCCGAATGCCGGCAGGCGGTGTGTATACAACAAAGATGGTGGATGTGGCCGGAGTGGAAGGGACTTTTTCTTCTCGACCACTGAAGTCGAAACGAACAACGCCGGACGCGACGGCGCGCGTGATTAATGATGGCTGACCACGCATCATCGCGGTTCCGAGATTCGTGAGCGAGATGTACCGGCCCTGGCCGCGAGGACTGGCGTGCGCGCTCTCGTAGCCTGCCGAAGCTTACATTGACTTGGCACGCCCCGGCGCGCTATTTTGCAGAATAGACCTGCCATCCGGCGCGGTAGCCAAGTGGTAAGGCCAAGGTCTGCAAAACCTTTATTCGTCGGTTCGATTCCGACCCGCGCCTCCAAAAATCAGACCCGGATCTGACTGGACAATTTCAGTAAATTTGCTCGGGCTCATTGCACAAACGCGGTCTTGGTGAGCAGGACCGCGAAGCGGCCGCAGTTTCAGCTCATATTCCCTGACGCGCGCGCCCGGAAATTCGACCTCGTGTCGTTCCGATCTCTGGACCGGCTTTCACGTGCGGGTGTTTCCGCTACTTTGGGCCACCTCTGACGACTGCCGCGTCGAGTGGCGGTCGTACACCGAGGAGTGTTTGGACTCGACAGGCCTATTCAGGGACGTCGTGATCGCCAATCTGGCCGTCATAGCAAAGCCGGAACGCGTGCGACTTTCCGAGCGGCATCCGCTGCGATTGCCAGGCTGCGACACCGGGAGCGAACGGATCACCTCGGGCGTCGGCGCCTCGTCCTGGACCGGGAGAAGGCCGGCGACTGCGCAGCGAAGGAGGGAGCCTTCGCAAAATAGCTGATGAGCTGGGTGTCTCGCCCATGACAGCGCAACGCATTTGCCGATCCGCAAAGTAAGGGTTGGGTGCTACTGCCGCTTCGGCAGGGGTAATATCTCATTGCCCGGTTCCAGCTTGATGTGGCCCTTCTCCGCCTAGTCCCTCAGCGTCCGCAGGGCTTCGTACTTCGCCACTTCCCTCTGCTCCGGGGTGAAGCCCTCCAGTAAGTCTATGTACCTTGCGGGCGGGGCGGCTTTCGTTTTTGTGTTAGAGGCTTGGTTCGGCATCAAATGACGGCCCCCGGGCGTGGGTTTACCTGATTGTCACGTTGAATTCGAAATAGCCTTCGTGGTCCTGGAAGGCAGCGCCGCTCCGGTCATTCACCGAAAAATACGTCCTGCCTCCTCGCGTCGTGGAGATGAGTGCTCCGGCTGCTTCATTGGGCGAGAGGAAACCGGCTCCTGCACGCCTGCCATTTCCCTGAGGTCCGTTACACATGCTCGTACGGCGCGCTTCCGAATCCAGGCACACCATTCCCGAGGCCCCGTTGATCGCCAGACCTAGACCGGCAGGATTTGGCACGCTCACGCCCCATTCCCGCTGCGCCGGGAGAACAACACGATACTGAGCCGGCCCCTGGACCTCGACCAGTCCTTCCTCGGGCGTACACAAGCTTCGATTGGGAAGACACGCCCATTTCTCAAAAGAGACGCTCGAATCGACGCTGAACGTGTTCGAAGAGGCAGTCGCGCGCTCAAGCGTGACGATGACGTCAAAATAGCCCTCGTTGTTGATCCACTCGTATTCGTCCATGACGCCCAGGTAGAGGCGGGTAGCTCCTTTCGGGACGAGAAACTGGCGCGCAACAGTCTCCTTCTTCCCTGAGGCGTCCCGGCGAGTTACCTGTCCTTTACCGATGTAGAAGACCTGCTTCAGTTGCGGCTCCATTGAAACAAAGTTCCAGCCGATGGACCGATAGTTCACCGGTGGCGGAGCAGGGCTGCTGTCCGGGGGGTCATCGTTAAGGAACACGCCCAACAGGGCGTCGATGGGGAGGCTGGCTTCCGAGATCCCGTGTTCTGCGCGGTGCATTACGGGAGTCGACCCATTGGGAGGATCCGGTCTGGGTGGCCTGAACGGGTGGTGCTGGACCGCGCCGGAGGCCGCAAAAGTCACGTACGCCGCGCCTCCAAGAAAAAGCTCGGTCAGTACGGGCGATTGTTGTGGTGCACGGTCGCCATAACTGGAGGTCCCGATGATCAGCCCAGCCAAATAGGGATTGGAGGTCGCCGGTACCCGAACTGCCAAGACCGTCGGACTGGATGCCGTTGTCTGCGCGCTCAGCAGAAAAAGCTGAGAGACGAACAGCAGCTGGTTGACTGGCATGAGGACTCCCTCCAGGAAGTCAGTCTACGCCATGGCGCTCAGGGCGTGTCACTCCTCAAGGACGTCAGGTGCGTTGGCACCATGAACGACGAGGCTCGGCGGCTCTCGCGGATCACACTGGTTGAGGACTATCTTGGCCTTCGCTCGCGCCCGCCATAGAAATCGAAACTCAACGCGCGCGTCCGGTTCCGAATGGCAACCCAGAGCACCTGATCAAGGGTCGGGTTGCTCTTGGTCCGAGCCACGGTGAGGGCCACGTTGCCACCGGCGCCACCGCCCGCGCGGTACGCCACGGTGAGCTTGCCGCCCGCAGGTGGCTGTGCGCCATGGGCGCCGTCGCCAAACTGGACGGTGGTTTTGCCGTCCGGCGTTGTCGTAGCGGTGAACACGCGATCGCGCGGGCTGGCCTCTGCGAGGCTGGCGACGAGATGCCAGGGTTTGCCGTTGATGGTGACCGCCACAATGGGGGGTTGCGACCGAGTGGTCCGCACCAGCAGGCGAGGCACGCAGGCATTGTCTCACATGGCCGGTCGTCGCTCACCGGCCGCGCCACACGAAAAAAACAAGCGCGCGGTGGTATGGGGTGCTCGCCGGGCCACCTCACGAAGGCCAAACCGCTAAGCGGCGCGGGAACCCTTATTGGACCGTGTGAAGCCGTCCAGGCGAGTCGGCCATAGAAACATTCCTGAGGGAATGACCAACGTAACCCACCCGGTGCGGATTGGAGCACTACGCTCTTTCGTTACGTTTCGCCGTTCGAACCATACGAAGGTCCTTCCGCTCGGCGAGGTTAACATCCAGTCGCCAATACTGTCCGCGACGGGTATCAACTACAACCCCGAGTTGCTCCGATACATTCACGAACCGCCCATTCTGACTGAAGCACTACGCCCAATAACCGAACCAAGCGGCGACGGCCGAGCACCACCCTCGCACTCTGCGTGAGAGGCCTGCCGCATGGGTCGGCACCGGCTGGCGTCCAGCGCCGTGCCACATATCCGACCGCAGGAATAGGATTGGGCCAAACAGGCATCGGAACTCGCTTCGTCAAGCTAACGTGTTTATGCGAGCTGTGTGTTCGAGATCACGTGCAATAACCGGGAAATACGCGTGTATTTCCCGCAGGATCGGCGCAAAATTGAGATTGGGAAAGGCTATGACGGCCAATGAGGCGCCAGACATTTTGCGCGCCCAAGGGTCACACGGCCGGCACACCCGACCTGCGCACCGGATGCGTACAGGCGAAACCCACGTGGCGGCCGCATAGGTTCGAGTAGACACGCCGGGAAAGGCGAAGATACACGGCTCGAAAAGCTCGGATCACGCATGCCGGAGGTCGGCAGGCCGGTCCGAGCTGGTTGAGTTCCGTACACCAATCCGGCTGCCGCACGTCGATCGTGTGGCAGAGCCGTGGATCGAGTGATGATGAACGCGCGTTGTTCAAGACGCTGCGGCAACACATTCGCTCAGGAGAACATTATGGGTCGTCGATGGTTGTTGCCCACCCTCCTGCTCGGAGGGTGGGTGGTCCTTCCTCTCTACTCAACTGATCCCACGGGGAGCATCACGGGCACCGTGACCGATCCCAGCGGCGCCGTTGTGGCAAAAGCCCACATCATCGTCCGCAACGAGGGGACCAATGCGACCCGCGTGGCGGAAAGCAATGAGGACGGCGACTACACGGTGGCTCTTCTCGCTCCGGGACATTATCGGGTATCGGTGGAGAAACCGGGGTTTCGCCGCAGCGCCCGAGGCGACGTCATCCTGGATGTGGAGCAGACCGCTCGCGTCGATTTCCCGCTCCAGGTGGGTATTGTCAACGAGGAAGTGACCGTCACCGATACTCCTCCGCTGGTCCAAACCGACACGTCGACCTTGGGACAGGTGGTCAACGGCCGCGCTGTGCACGAGTTGCCGCTCAATGAGCGCAACTTCCTTTCCTTCGCGCTGCTTGTGCCAGGGAGCCAGGTGCCCGTGGAGGGCTCGCAGAACTCGACGCAAGGCGGAGCCGTCAGTGTCAATGGAGCCCGTGAACAATCGAACAATTTCCTGCTCGAGGGTGTCGACAACAACGATCCCTACATCAACCAGTACGTCGCTCTGCCGTCCATTGACGCCATCCAAGAGTTCAAGGTGCAGTCCAGCAGCTATGCTGCCGAGTTCGGCCGGAGCGGCGGCGCGCAGGTGAACGTGATTCTGAAAAGTGGCACGAATGAATTCCATGGCGGTGTTTTTGAATTCCTCCGCAACCGCCACATGGATGCCAAGAACTTCTTCGACTTTCCAGCGTGCGCCGCCAGCACTGTCCCAGGCGCCTGCGGGGAGATCCCCCGCTTCGATCGCAATCAGTTCGGCGGAACCATCGGAGGGCCCCTCCGCCGCGACAACACCTTCTTCTTTGGTTCCTATGAAGGATTGCGCCTGAGGCAGGCAACCACCCGAGAGGCTACCGTGCCCTCCCAGGTTGAGCGTCAGGAAGCACTGGCCTCCGTGCCTGCCGCTTTCGTGAACCCGTCGGGCCTGGCGGTGTTCAATCTCCTGCCGGCGGCGAATGTCGGCGCAGACCTGGCCAATTCGAACACCTTTGTCTCTTCTCCCGTGATTCGGAACGCCGAGAATCTGGCGGTCATCAAGGTGGATCACCACGTGAGCCCTGCGGACTCAATCTCCACTCACTACGCTCTGTTCGACGAGAACCGTTTCAATCCGTTCGATCCCGTCAATGCCTTCACCAGCCTGCCCGGCTATGGCAGCTATACGCTGAATAACGGCCAGAACGCCGGCCTGAGCTGGACGCACGTCTTCACCTCGAGCGCCATCAACCAATTTCTCGTGGGATTCAACCGGATGAGGGGCGGCGTGCTGCAGCAGCATCACGGCGTTGACGTGAGCGCTCAGTTGGGCTTCCCCGGAGTGTTAACCAACCCGGCGGACCTGGGATATCCCAATATCAATCTGCTCGGTTTCGACGGAATTGGTGAGCCGGTCAACTATCCGCAGGACCGGCACGACACGACGCTCCATCTCTCGGACACCCTGGCGCGCATCTGGGGCCGCCACCAGTTCAAATTCGGGGGCGATATCCGCGATATTCAAGTCAACAACTATCTGGATTTCGTGTCTCGTGGGGACTGGTTCTTTCAGGGCGGCACGAGCGGAAGTTCTTTGGCGGCTCTGGCGCAGTTGCTGTCGGGCGTGCCCGACTACGCCATCGCGGTGAAGGGCGACACATTCAACAGCCTGCGCAGCACCGGCATGAACTACTACATTCAAGACGACATCCATGTGGTGCCGCGCCTTTTGCTCAACGTCGGCTTGCGTTATGAGTTCAACAGCCCTCCGGTCGAGACGCACAATCGATTCAGCGTACCCGACCTGAGCCCAAATTCCGCTGCCTGCTCGCCTGTTCCCGATTGCCAGTTCATTCAGGCGGGGACGAATGGGATTCCCCGGGCCACCTACCATCCGACATTCACCGATTTCGCTCCGCGCATCGGAGTGGCCTGGCGGCCGCTGAAGACGGAGAGATTCGTCGTCCGCTCCGCCTACGGCATTTTCTATGACGTTGGCATTTTCAACATCAGCATCCTCCCCCGCGCCAACCCGCCCTTTTACGATCTGTCATTCTTCCCCAACAGCGGCACCAATACCATTCAGGACATCTTGACCCAGCCGGGTCTTGCGATCGTCCAGCCGAACCGGATCGCCCCGGACTTTCGCGATGGTTACATGCAGCAGTGGAATGTGGATTTGCAGTACGAGCTGGGACCCTATTGGATGGTCGACCTGGCATACGTCGGTTCGAAGGGCACGCATCTGTCGGATGTGCGCGATCTGAACCAGACGAACCCCGCTACAGGGCTCGCGCCCTATCTCCAGTTCTCCTCCATCCTTAACGTGGAGTCCGGCGCCAACAGCCTTTATAACTCCTTGCAGTTCCGCTCGGAGAGGCGGGTGGGCCGCGATCTTGCATTCCTGGCGGCGTACACATACTCCAAATCCATGGATGATGCCTCGTCTGTTTTCGGGGGCAGTGTCGGCTCGGGACTGCCCCAGGACTCGCAGGACCTTCGTGCCGACCGCGCACTCTCCGATTTCAACGCCAAGCACCGTGCGGCTCTCAGCTTCGTGTATGACCTGCCAATGGCCCAGAAGTTGGCCAAACATTCAGGACCGCACAAGAGCCTCTTAGAAAACTGGCAGGCGTCCGGGATTCTCACAGCGCAGTCGGGCTCTCCGTTCACGGTCAATCTGGCTGCCGCGCAATCCGGCTCCGCCATCGTGGCTTTTGGCAACCCGTATCGGCCCGATCTCGTCACCAACCCTTTCAAGCCCGGCCCGGTACCGGCAAACCCCAACCCCGCTTGCCACTCGACGACCTCGCAAGGCGGAGTCGCCGCTGACACCGTCCAGCAGCCGGCAAGCTGGTTTAACACGTGCGCTTTTGCCGAGCCGCCCGCCGGTCAGTTTGGCGATGCCGGCCGGAACATCCTGCTCGGACCGGGAACCGCCAATCTCGATTTCTCGCTGGTCAAGAGCATTCCGTTCCGAACTGAAGGCCATCGTCTTCAGCTACGAGGTGAATTTTTCAATTTGTTCAACCATCCGAACTTCGATATTCCGAATCACGTTTTCGGCGCTTCCACGTTTGGCGAAGTGTTCTCAGAGAATGCCTACGGCAATAAGCCGCCACGGCAGATCCAGGTGGGCCTCAAGTACATCTTCTGATTGAACTCGGCGCTTCGGCGGTAGAACGTGGAGACAATTTCCGATTTCAGCAGTTCACAGGTTGACTTCGAGGACTCGGGCAATACGTCTACGGTTTTTCTGCAATTCCCGGCAGCCACTGGAGGGCGTTGTCATGGAAGATCTTGCGCAGAACGGGTTCCGGCAGTGCCAGTCCCTGGTAGCTGTGCCCTTCGTATTCCACCATCTGATCAGTGGCGAAGAATTTCCAATCACGCGCGTACGTGGTGTTCCACTCGGTGAGCGCTTTTTGAGTATCGTCCTTCGGCAGAACGACCAAATCTGTCGCATAAAGGACGCGGTCCTGGTACTTGACCAAGAAGTCCCGTACTTTGTCCCGCTTCTGAAGCATGAAATAGGGGATGCGCGCCGCCGTGTCGACCGCAAAATTCGGATAACGATCGAAACGCCGGGCGATCTCGTTCACATCCGCCTCCATGCTGCCCAGGTGCGCGCCGATAACACGCAACCCGGGGTTCTGCGCCAGCAAGTGATCGCGAGCGGCGAGAATAGCTCCTTTGGAAGGCCACTCAGGATGTGCGTAGGCGTACTCCTGCGGGTTCTGCTGATAGTATTCGTAATCGGGGCTCGCCGCATTGGGCGCCTGCCAGCAAGAATCCGGCTCAGCAATGTGGGCGACCACGGTCCGATGATGGGCAGCGATGTCCTGATAGATGGGCTGAAATGCAGGATCGTCGGGCATGACGTACTTGCCCGCCTTGGACTTCATCTCCATGCCCATGACCTTATAGATTTTCACTGCGATGGCGCCTGCCGCGAAATCTGCGTCAAGCTGGCGGATCGTGCGCCGCGCGAAGCCCGGCTCTTCGAATTCATAAGGGCTGAACGTCGTGCATAGGACAGCACGCCTTCCCGTTGTGTGGACGACCTTAAGCACATCCGTGCGCTGCGGTTCCAGCCCCTTCCCGTAAGAATCGCGATCATCGATGACGCAAATGTCAAGAATGTGCATCTTAAGACGTTGCAGCAACGCACTGAACGCAGGGTCATCCTTGTAAAGGTGCACGTGCGCGTCAATGGGTTCGACCCTGGAAAAGCCGGTGAGATCGGCGGCAGCCGCGGACAGACGGTCTTGGCCTCGGCACAGACCGGTCGTGTCTAGCATGACGGGCAGCCACGTGCACAGGGCCAAGCCGACGGCCGGCATCGGTCCCGTTATCCACTTCGCATTCGGCATTTTCACGTAAGCTCTCCTGGCGGCAGGATATCACTCCTCGGATCGATTGCAGAGGAAGCAGGAGCTGAACTGACCTGCGGCCTAATGGGTTATCTCTGTTTCAAATCGTCCGGCAGCGGAATAGTCACATTTCCCGTAGCCGCCCATTCCGCACCGCGACTTAGGGTAACCGCAAATCCCGCGCTCTTCATCGCATTCGCGTCGTGCCCGAGCGCGGTCACGAACACACGGCCATTTCCATAGTTGACCGTCCATAACATCGGCTGGTTCAGGCCGGCACCTGGAATGGGCTGCTTCTCACCGGGTTTGTACTTCGAATGATCATCCCAAGCCGTGGCCAGCACGTGGTAAGCGCCTTCCGGCTGCCATTTTAAGTTCGCGTACAATTCGTCGTTTGTCTGAGGAAGGGAAGGCTTCATCCCCTTCGTGATGGGGTGTTCGGTGTCCTGGATTTGCACGGTGAAATCGTGGGGCGGAGAGTGGTGACCATTGTTCGGCCGCCAATTCGCGCCACACATCTTCTCGTATTGGGCCCAACCATCGAATGCCG
>Ga0335081_10013341_pt1 | contig 13284 bp, 8 predicted proteins | sample Lox_Sample_35_FD_206713 | JGI IMG/M metagenome (GOLD analysis project Ga0335081, IMG submission 206713) | Soil microbial communities from Loxahatchee National Wildlife Refuge, Florida, United States - Lox_Sample_3.5 | ecosystem: Environmental > Terrestrial > Soil > Wetlands | place: USA: Florida...
CGAAGACGAACGAAAGTGACGTCATTTCGGCGACGTTTCCCAGACACGCCAGCTGCTGCAACGCCTTCTGTGTGTTGGCCGGTAGACGCGTGAGCTTCCCGACCATAAGGTCCACGACATTATCGGTGTATCCCTTGCTGTGAATGCGATCGAGGTCCCAGGACCAGCGCAAGGCCTCATGATCGAAGGCGAGCATCCCCTCTTCGGCGAGCGAAGACATGAACTGGATGGCGAAAAACGGATTGCCGCTTGTCTTCTCGTGCACCAGCTGCGCGAGCGGCGTGGCGCGCGCCGGCTCGCAGCGTAGGGCGTCTGCCATCAACTGCGCGAGATGCTCTCGGGCGAGCGGCGCCAGCGTGATCTCCGCTACCGTTCCGCCGGCGGTCTTGATGGCGTCGAGCTTCCGCATGAGCAGATGGGCGGTACTGACTTCGTTGTCGCGATAGGCGCCGATCAGCATGAGGTGCCGCAGATCCGACCGCGTCAACAGATCTTCGAGCAGATCGAGCGTCGCCGCGTCGAGCCACTGCAAATCGTCGAGGAACAGGGCGAGCGGATGCTCCGGCCGGGCGAAGACGCCGATGAACCGCCGGAAGACCAGCTGGAAACGTCGTTGCGCGTCCTGGGGCGGAAGCTCGGGGACGGATGGCTGGTCGCCGATGATGAGCTTCAACTCGGGGACGACGTCGACCATGAGCCGTCCGTTCGAGCCCAGCGTCTCTAGAAGGGCGTCGCGCCAGCCGTTCAGCTCGGTGTCGCTCTTGCCGAGAAGTCGTCGGACGAGGCTCCGAAAGGCCTGAGCGAGCGTCGCATAGGGGATGTCACGCTTGTATTGGTCGAATTTGCCGGACGCGAAGAGGCCACGCGGCGGAACGAGCGCGTTGTGCAGCTCATTGACGACCGAGGACTTGCCGACGCCGGAGTACCCCGAGACTAGCACGAGCTCCGGCACGCCGCCCTGGACGATGCGGTCGAAGGTGGCGAGCAGGAGCTCGACCTCGCGCGCTCGCCCGTAGAGCTTCTCGGGGATCAGCAGCCGGTCGGGCGTGTCCTGCTGGCCCGGTGGGAAATCGTCGATGTAACCCCGAGCTTCCCATTCGACCAGGCAGCGCCGCAGATCGCGTTCGACCCCGGCCGCGGTCTGATAGCGTTCCTCCGCGATCTTGGCGAGCAGCTTCAGGATGATGGCTGAGACTGCGGCCGGTACATCCGGCAACCGCTCGCTGGGCGGCACCGGCCTTCTGGCGATGTGGCAGTGGATCCACTCCAGGGGATCGGCCGCGGTAAATGGCAGCGAGTCCGTGAGCATCTGGTAGAGTGTCACGCCGAGCGCATAGAGGTCGCTGCGTGCATCGATAGACCGGTTCATCCGTCCGGTCTGCTCGGGCGCCATGTAGGCCAGCGTGCCGGCGATCGTCTCTGGCGGGTCGGGCGCTTGCCGCTCGCGGAGCAGGCGCGAGGCGATGCCGAAGCCGGTGAGCTTGACCGCTCCGGTCGCGCGGTTTACGAGGATATTGGCGGGCTTGATGTCCTTGTGGACGAGGCCGCGCTGGTGGAGCTTACTCAGCGCCGCGGCCATGCCAACGGCTAGGCGCAAAAACCGTCCCACTTCCAGGGGTACGCCGAGCAGCCCGTCGAGCGGCTCACCGCAGGAATCCTCGAGCACCAACATCGTCCGGCCACTGTCGCGGACGAGCTCCAACGGCCGCACCGCCCACGCTCCGTCGAGCTCGTCCTTCAATCCATATTCGTTAGCCAGACGATCCAGGGTCGCCGGCGCCGGATGCTCCGCGGCGGGAAGCACGGCGAGCACGGCGCTGCGCCTGCCGTCGGGACCAACGCGCCATCCTCGACAGAAGACGCGCTCGCCGTCCTCCCACAAGAACTGGAGGCCGCCATCTTGCTCAGTACCGAGCCGAATGGACCGCTCCAATTGCTAATCCCCGCCGACTGGTTGTTTTCGGTCAGCCCAGTACAATGTTCTGCACAGACTGGTCCTTACCAGCTTGAACCCAGAGTTTGCCACAGCCGGTGCTGCGTGGCCATATCTCTGCTCGGGCCGCGACGACCTTGAGCAACTTCCAGCAAAGTTGAGCGGACTATGCGAGTGATCGCGTCGCTACGCGACTGTTGTCTGTCGCCCGCGCTTTAGACGGCTACAGGTGAGGACGCCGCCACCTCGCCGGACAGCGTGAACCGCAAAGTCGCGCCCCGGCCTCTGTTAGGGCTCGCCGAGAAACGGCGGTCATGCGATTCGATCATCCGCCCACTGACGGACTGTCCGTCCCGGCATGCCGCCGTTCATCCTTCCGAGTCAGCTCTTCTTTCTGCTTTCTGCCGAACACGCTAAGGCCCGACGATGTAAAGGTCGTCTCTGCACCTTCTGAACTAAGGTTTATCGCATCGATCACGAGGGCCTATCCCGCATTACCCCCGTGCAATAGATCGAGCCGTCCAGAATCATCGAACATGAACCTCATCCCTCGACATTTTAATTCGGAGGATGCGGGACGATGAAAACCGTTGCAGACCAATTCGCGGATACCCTGGCGACAGCCGGTGTGAAACGGGTCTACGGCATCGTCGGCGACAGCTTGAACGGCCTCACCGATGCCATTCGCCGGCAAGGCAAGATCGAATGGCTCCATGTCCGGCACGAGGAGGTTGCTGCCTTCGCGGCGGGCGCCGAGGCGCATCTGACCGGCGAGCTGGCGGTCTGCGCGGGCAGCTGCGGACCCGGAAACCTGCATCTCATCAATGGGCTCTTCGACTGCCATCGCTCGCGTGTGCCCGTGCTCGTCATCGCCGCGCATATTCCGTCCGCAGAGATCGGCGCCGACTATTTCCAGGAGACGCATCCACAAGCGCTTTTCCAGGAATGCAGCCACTATTGCGAGCTCGTGTCCGGCGCCCATCAGATGCCGCGCACGCTCGAGATCGCGATCCGCGAGGCCGTCGGCAAACGCGGCGTGTCCGTCGTGGTCATCCCCGGTGACGTCGCCCTGCAGCCGGCTTCGGCGGCGCCGCCGCCCAAGCTTGCCGGCCTGCTGCCGCCCCAGCCGGTGACCGTCCCAGCGGCTGCGGACCTCGACCGGCTGGCCGCTCTCCTGAACGGCGACAGCCGCGTGACGATCTTGTGCGGCTCTGGATGCGGCGGCGCGCATGGCGATCTGCTGACGCTCGGCGAGCGGCTCAAGGCGCCAATGGTGCACGCGATGCGCGGCAAGGAGCATGTCGAGTGGGACAACCCCTACGACGTCGGCATGACCGGGCTGATCGGCTTCTCGTCCGGCTACTATGCCATGCTCGACTGCGACGTCCTCTTGATGCTCGGGACGGATTTCCCCTATCGGCAGTTCTACCCGCAGGGCGGCGGCGTGCGCCTTGCGCAGGTCGACATCCGGCCCGAGCATCTTGGACGCCGCGCCGCCGTCGACCTCGCCTTGGTGGGCGATGTCCGGGCGACGCTTCAGGCCTTGCTGCCGCGCCTCGAGCAGAAGCGAGACGACGCGCATCTGAGACAGGCGCAAGCGCATTATGCCAAGGCCCGCAGGCAGCTCGATGACTTGGCCGCCGGAACGCCGGGTCGTGGACTGATCCACCCGCAACAGGTCGCCAAGGCAATCAGCGACCGGGCCGCCGCCAACGCCGTCTTCACCTGCGATGTCGGCCTGCCGACCGTGTGGGCCGCCCGCTATCTCGCCATGAACGGCCGGCGCCGGCTCCTCGGCTCGTTCTGGCACGGCTCGATGGCGAATGCGATGGCGCAAGCGATCGGCGCGCAGGCAGCCTCTCCCGGCCGGCAAGTGGTCTCGCTCTCCGGCGACGGCGGCTTTACCATGCTGATGGGGGATTTCATCAGCCTCGCGCAGCTAAAATTGCCGGTTAAGGTCGTCGTCTTCAACAACGGCACGCTCGGCTTCATCGAGCTCGAGCAGAAATCCACGGGCTTCCTCGATTTCGGTACCGAGCTCGCCAATCCGAATTTCGCGGCGATGGCCGAAGCCGTCGGTATCCGCGGCATTCGTCTCGAAGACCCGGCCGCGGTCGGCGATGGCATTGCCGCTGCCTTCGCGCATGATGGCCCCGTCCTCGTCGATGCCGTCGTCAATCGCACCGAGCTCGCCATGCCTCCCTCGATCACCGTCGAGATGGCGAAGGGCTTCTCGCTCTACATGGTGAAGGCGACATGAACGGCCGGGGCGACGAAATCATCGACCTCGCCAAGACGAATCTCTGGCGCTGAGGCGGGTCGCACAATGGAAATCACGGCGCTTCTGCTGTCGCGGCTCCAGTTCGCGTTCACCGTTTCGTTTCACATCATTTTCCTGGCTTTTCTCCTCGTCGTCTTCATCTATGCCCTGGCCGAAGAGCTTCCGGTCATGGCGCGCTGGCTCGAGCGGCCCTACCTGTTCGTCTCCCCCGCCATCGGCGCCGTGGCCGCCGTCGCCCTCGCCGCGAGTATCCGCCGGCGCGACGATCGCGCGCCGTTTCCGATGGTCGTTGTCATCTTCGCCGCGGCGTTCGGAACACTCGCAATCTCGTTTTGGCCGTACATGGTTCCGTTCTCTATCACGATCGAGGCGGCGGCCGCGCCCCGCTCGAGCCTTGCCTTCATGTTCTGGGGTGAAGTCTTCGTCTTCCCCCTGATGCTCGTCTACACGGCGATCAGCCTACGCGTCTTCAGAGGCAAGGTCGTCACGACCGGGCATTACTAGCCACGAGTGAAAGCCATGGAGCAACGCATGCGTATCGGGCTTTTTGTTCCCTGCTACATCGATGCCTTCTTCCCGGAAGTCGGCATCGCGACCCTCGAGCTCCTCGAGCGCCTCGGCCACGACGTCGTCTATCCCCGGGACCAGACCTGTTGCGGGCAGCCGATGGCCAATAGTGGGTTCAACGTCGATTGCGCGGCGACCGAGGCGCTCTTCGCGCGCAATTTCTCTGGCTTCGATTACGTCGTGGCACCCTCCGGCAGCTGCGTCCACCACGTCCGCGACAATTTTGATGCCGTCGAGCAGACGAAAGAGGTGCGGGAGCTCCGCGCGCGAACCTACGAGCTCGTTGAGTTCTTGCACGACATCGTCAAGCCCGACGCGTTCCCCTGGGCCAGGTTTCCCCACCGCGTCGGTCTCCATAATAGCTGCGGCGCCCTGCGCCGGCTCAGGCACGCGCACGCCTCCGAGCTCAACGAACCGCTCTTTTCGAAGCCGATGGATCTCCTCTCGAAAGTCGAGGGCATCGACTTCGTGACGCCGGCGCGACCCGACGAATGCTGCGGCTTCGGCGGCACCTTCTCGGTCTTCGAGGAGGTCGTCTCCGCCAAGATGGGCTACGACAAGGTTAGCGATCATGCCCGCGCCGGCGCCGAGTACATCGTCTCGGCCGACACCTCCTGCCTGATGCACCAGCAGGGCTGCGCCGAGCGCATCGGCGTGCCGCTCAAGTTCATGCACATCGCCCAGATCCTCAACGGAGCCCGCGCATGAGCAGCGATCCGGCACGGCCAAACGGCGAGAGCCCCATGCTGCATCCCGAGCTTCTGGCCCGCGACGATGGCGACGCCGTCTACCGCGGCGGTCGCCGGCTGGACCATGCCGAGGCGGCCTCGAAGCCGCTGCGGCCGCAGCCCGAGAAGCAGCCTCGCGGCGCGAAAATCCATGGCAATCGGCCGGTCGACCAGGCGGACGCGGCGGCGCGCTTCATCGCCGCCCCCGAGCACGAGAAGATGCATGACGAGCGGCTGTGGGACCTGCGCCAGAAGCGTGACCGCGAGATGCATGGCATCGCCGAATGGGAAGAGCTGCGGGCGCTGGCCTCGGCGATCAAGGAGCATACGCTCACCCGTCTCGATGAATATCTCGACCAGTTCGAGGCCAATGCGCGGTCGAACGGCGTCCATGTGCATTGGGCGCGCGACGCCGCCGAGCATAACCGGACGGTTCACGGCCTTCTCGCCGATCACGGCGCCAAGTCGCTGATCAAGAGCAAGTCGATGCTGACCGAGGAGTGCGGCTTCCGGCATTATATGGCCTCGGTCGGGATCGAAGTGATCGAGACCGACCTCGGCGAACGTATCCAGCAGCTCGACAACGAAGATCCGAGCCACGTCGTGGTGCCCGCCGTGCACAAGCTCAGGACGGACGTCGCGCAAGTGTTCGCAAAGACGATTGGCACCGATCCCGACAATAGCGACGTGCATTACCTGGCGGAGGCGGAGCGCGAGGCCAACCGTCCGCTGATCCTGGCCGCCGATGCCGGCATGACGGGCTGCAATTTCGCCGTCGCGGAGACCGGCAGCGTCGTCGTCTGCACCAACGAGGGCAACGCCGATCTCTCGGCCAATGTGCCGAAATTGCATATCGCCTCGGTCGGCATCGAGAAGATCATCCCGCGCCTCGAGCATCTGGCGGTGTTCGTCCGGCTCCTCTCGCGCAGCGCCTTAGGTTCGCCGATCACGCAGTACACCTCGCATTTTCGCGGGCCGCGGGAGGGCGGCGAGATGCACATCGTGCTGGTCGACAATGGCCGCTCCGAGCGGCTCGGCTTGGCGGAGTTCTGGACATCACTCAAATGCATCCGCTGCGGGGCCTGCATGAACACCTGCCCGGTCTATCGACGCAGCGGCGGCCTCAGCTACGGCGCGACTTATTCCGGCCCCATCGGCCTCATCATCGATCCGACGTTCAACGCGCGCAAATACAGCAATCTGCCCTTCGCCTCGACGCTCAACGGCAGCTGCACCAATGTCTGCCCGGTCAAGATCAACATCCACGAGCAGATCTATGCCTGGCGGCGCGAGCTCGTGAAGGAGCACGAGGTCCCCTTCACCAAGAAGGCGGCGATGAAGGCCGCCGGCGAGCTGCTATCGCGCCCCGCCGCCTACCGCGCCGCCATCGCCACGGCCGATGCCGCGCTCGCGCACCTGCCGCGCTTCGTGCTCTACAACGGCCTGAACGCTTGGGGAAAAAATCGCGAGGTGCCGCATCCGCCCAAGCAGACCTTTCACAGCTGGTATCGCGCTAACCGCGGGGAGAAACCATGAGCAGCCGTGATCACATCCTCGCCTCGATCCGGGCAAATCGGCCGCAGCTGGAGCGGCCGCTGCCTGCGGTTCCACTGTTCGACGCCGACCCACCGGCCTCGCTTCTCGCGGCGTTCAGAGAGAGCGTCGAGCGCATGGGCGGCGTGTTTCTCGATCCGCCAAGCTCGGGGGACGCCCTCGCCCCGGTCCGCGAGAAGATCGCCAAGGCCAAGGTCGTCTGCTCGACCGTGCCGGAGATCGCGGGGAACCGAGATATCGCCCAGGTGGACGCTCCGCGGGAACTGGCGGATGTCGATTTTGCCATCGTCCGTGCCGCGTTCGCGGTCGCCGAGACGGGGTCCGTCCTGCTCGGCGAGGGGGAGTTGCATATCAATGCGGTCGGTTATCTCGCGCAGCATCTGATCGTGCTGCTCGATCCCGCCGACATCGTGCTCAATCTTCACCACGCCTACCGTCGTGCTGAGTTCCGCCGCGGCCACTATGCCGCTTTTCATAGCGGACCATCAGCTACCGCGGACATCGAGGGGGTTCTGATCCACGGCGCCCAGGGCGTGCGCTCGCTTTCCGTCCTGCCCCTCGCAAGAACCTAAGAACGGCCTCCCGCTTGACCTTAGAAAGGCAATTCCATGACACGGACCGCAAAGATGCATGACGCCGGAGCGCTGCACGGCGTCGCGCGGTTGAACGATCCTGCGCGCAACAAAGGCACCGCTTTCACCGAGGACGAGCGCCGGCGGTTCGGCCTCGAGGGACTTCTGCCGCCTTCGGCCGAAAGCCTCGAGCGGCAGGTCGAGCGCGTCCTGGGCCATCTGGAGGCGAAGCCGACCGACCTCGAGCGTTACATCTACCTGATCGGCCTGTCCGATCGGAACGAGACGCTGTTCTACCGCACCGTCATGTCGGACCCGGCACGCTTCATCCCCATTCTCTATGACCCGACCGTCGCCGATGCCTGCCTCACCTTCGGCCACATCTACCGGCGCGGGCGCGGCATGTACATCACGCGCCATATGAAGGGTCGCATCGCCAAGGTTCTGCAAAACTGGCCGGAACGAGACATCCGCTTCATCTGCGTTTCGACCGGCGGCCGCATCCTGGGCCTGGGCGACATCGGCGCCAATGGCATGGGTATCCCCATCGGCAAGCTGCAGCTCTACACGGCCTGCGCCGCGGTGGCGCCGTCCTGCCTCCTGCCCGTGCTGCTCGATATCGGCACGACCAACGACACGCTGCGCGCCGATCCGCTCTATCTTGGCCTGCGCGAGAAGCCGCCCACCGCGCAGGAATTGGACGAGCTGACCGACGAGTTCGTCGACGCGGTGCAGAAGGTCTTCCCGGGCTGCTGCATCCATTTCGAAGATTGGAAAGGCACCGATGCGATCCGGATGCTCGCCCGCTACCGCGACAAGGTACTTTGCTACAACGACGACATCCAGGGCACCGCGAGCATCGCCCTCGCCGGGCTGACGACCGCGCTGCAGATCATCGAAGGCTCGCTGACGGAGCAGCGCATCCTGTTCCTCGGCGCCGGCTCGGCCGGCATCGGCATCGCCAATCTGCTCGTCAGCGCGATGCAGATGAAAGGGTTGCCTCAGGACGCGGCGCGCGGCCGCATCTCGATGTTCGACATCGATGGGCTGCTGGAGCCGTCCCGCGCGGGTCTCTCCAAGGAGCAGGCGGTCTATGCCCACAAGGCGCCGCCGTCGAAGGACCTGGTGGAGACCATCGAGCGGCTGAAGCCGACGATCCTCATTGGCGTCAGCACCAAGGGCGGCGCTTTCACCCAGCGGGCGGTCGAGACGATGAGCCGGCTCAACGATCGGCCGATCATCTTCGCCCTCTCCAACCCGACCAACAAGGCCGAGTGCAGCGCCGAGCAAGCTTATACCTGGTCGAAGGGCAAGGTGCTCTACGCCGCGGGCGTGCAGTTCCCCGACGTGAGCTTGAATGGCAAGACGTTTCACCCCGGCCAGGCCAACAACTTCTACATTTTCCCCGCGATCGGCCTTGCCACCTATGCGGCGCGGCCGCGGCGGCTGACGGACGCTTGCTTCATCGCCGCCGCGCAGGCGACCGCCGATCAGGTGGATGCAAGTTTGCGCGCGAACGGCATGCTCTACCCGAGCCAGGCCAACATTCTCGCGACGGAAGTGACAACGGCCGCGCAGGTCGCGGAGTTCATGTTTGATCAGGGTCTGGCGCAGGCCGAGCGCCCGCGTGACGTCCGCGGCTGTATCGAGCGTCAGCTGTACAAGCCGGAATACAGCGCTTAGTCGCCCTTGCCGGTGCGATCCGTCGCCTGCTGGCGGCGGATCGCGCGGACGGTCATCGAGCCTCGGCACTTGGTCCGGATTCGTTGCGGAGACATCGACACAGACATGACGATGATCCGACCCGATTATTTCCCGGACTGGAAGGAACGATCATGACCTCGACGATCATCAGCGCGCTCCTTCCGATCGTGGTGACATTGATGCTCGGCTTTGCGGCCGGCTGGCATCACGATTTTGACGGGAACCAGGCAACCATCCTCAATCGCATGGTCATGCTGTATGCGCTGCCGCTCAATCTCTTCGCCGGAATGGTCGGCACGCCACGCAGCGAGGTGCTTGCCCAAGGACCTCTCGCCCTCGCCATTCTGCTCGGCATGGTTGGCGGCTACGCCATTGCGCTTGTGATCGCGCTCTATGTCTTCCGGCGGGATTTGATGACCGCTTGTCTTCAGGCGCTGGCGATCGGCGGGCCAGCCGTGCCTTTCGTCGGCGTGCCTGTGCTGGGAAAACTGTTCGGAACGGCGAGCGCGGTGCCGATTTCGGTCGCCAGCCTGGTGATGAACCTGATCCAGGTTCCATTATCGCTCATGCTCCTGTCGGCCGGAATAGCGGCGAAGAACGCCGCGGCCGGCGGCCGCCCGGCGACCATTATGACCCACATCCTCCACGCGCTTCGCGAACCGGTCGTGTGGGCACCGATTCTCGCTTTGGTGGTGGTCCTTCTCGGGGTGCATTTCCCGGCGCCGCTCCAGGATTCGCTGTTTCTCCTCGGCCGCGCCACGGGCGGCGTCGCCCTCTTTGCCTCGGGCATCGTTCTCTTCTCTCGTCATGTGGCCGTCACCCTGCCAACGAGCATTTCCGTCATCGCCCGCAACATCGTCGTGCCGGCGGTGCTATGGGGCGTGGTTTCGATCGCGGGCTTCGCGCCTGGGGCGATACGGGAGGTCGTGCTGACCATGGCGATACCGTCAGCATCGATCATCGTGATCTTGGCCGTCCAGTACCGGGCCGCCGAGCAGGAAATGGCTTCAACGCTATTCTTCAGCACGTTGCTTTCCATTGTCACCATGGGCGGGTTCATCTGGCTGACGAGCTGACACCGCCGCAGAGTTTCACGAAGCTCAACCAAAGGGTCCGATCATGACCGCAGACAGAAACCACGACAGCATCGCGCGTTTGCTCGTCTCCTGCCTCGAGGCGGAAGGTGTCGAATACATGTTCGGCATACCGGGCGAAGAAAACATTCGGCTCGTCGACGCGACCGCGGGTTCCAGGATTCGCTTCGTTCTTGTCCGCCACGAGCAGGCCGCAGCGTTCATGGCGGACGTCTATGGGCGACTGACCGGAAAGGCCGGCGTCTGCACGGCGACACTCGGGCCTGGCGCCATCAATCTAGCGCTCGGTGTTGCCGACGCGCAGACGGATTCGTCACCCCTTGTCGCCATCTCCGCGCAGGTAGGGCTCAACCGGATCTACAAGGAGTCGCACCAGATCGTGGATCTAGTGTCCATGTACAAGCCGCTGACCAAGTGGGCGGACATCCTGTTGAGCCCAGCGAGCACCCCGGAAATGGTGCGCAAGGCCTTTGAAGTGTCGCAAGCGGAGCGCCCGGGGGCTGTTTACCTCGCGATTCCCGAGGATCTCGAGGCTGCGCCGGCGCCCAAGGGCACCAAGCCGCTGACCGCGCGGCCCAAGCATGCCGCCGGTCCCGACCCGGCACAGCTGGAGGCTGCCGCCAAGCTGATTCGCAGGGCGAAGCACCCGATCATTCTCGCCGGCCACGGCGCGGCTCGGGCCCATGCGGGTAAGCTGCTCACAGAGCTTTCCGAGGTAACCGGCATTCCCGTCGCGACGACCTTCATGGGAAAAGGCGTCATTTCCGATCGCCATCCGAATGCGCTCGGCGTTGTGGGCTTCATGCGCCACGACTTCGAGAATTTTGCCTTCGACAGAGCGGATCTAATCCTTGCCATAGGCTACGAGCTGCAGGAGTTCGCGCCCGTCCGCATCAACCCGAAGCGGGACAAGGCGATCGTGCACATTCACCGCTTCGCCGAGGATACGGACGCGTCCTATCCGATTGCCGCCAGCATTGAGGCCGACATCGGCCGCACCCTCGAAGCCCTGGTTCAGGAGTTCACCGCGAAGCCTTGCCCCTTGTACGAAAGCGAGTCGGCGATCCGTGCGCTTCACGCCGCCGAACTGCAGGCCGGCGAAAATGACACGCGCTTTCCTTTGAAGCCCCAGCGGATCGTCAACGACATAAGAAAGGCGCTCGGCGACGAGGACATCGTGCTGGTCGATACGGGCGCGATCAAGATGTGGATGGCGCGCCTCTATCCCGCCTACGCGCCGCTGACCTGCTTAATCTCCAACGGCTTGTCGACCATGGCCTACTCGTTGCCGGGTGCGCTCGGCGCCAAGCTTGCAAAGCCGAACGCCAAGGTGCTGGCAGCGACGGGAGACGGCGCGTTCCTGATGAATTCGCAGGAGATCGAAACCGCCGTCCGAGAGAAAATCCCGCTTGTCGTGCTTGTCTGGGTGGACAACGCGTACGGCCTCATCAAGTGGAAGATGGATCTTGAGCTTGGCCATCATCGCAACGTCGATTTCGGCAATCCGGACTTCGTCAAATACGCCGAGAGCTTCGGCGCCAAAGGCTATCAGATCGAGGCGGCGGCCGATCTGCTGCCAACGCTGCGCAAGGCGCTCGGCGAAGACGGCGTCTCCGTCATCGCGTGCCCCGTGGACTACAGCGAGAACGTGAAACTTACGGACAGGCTGGGCGCGCTGACGAGTCCCCTATGAGCGGAGGTCCGAACTCCGCACCGGGCGCGAATCAGGGTCGCAACGCCTGATCACCCTCGCACCATCATGCGCGATCCGTCGCCTGCGGACGGCGGATCGCCGGAGATTCTCATGCACGAAATCGTCGACGTTCTGCGCGACAATCCTGAAATCGCCATCTTTCTCACCCTCGCCATCGGCTTCTGGTTCGGCAGCCTCAAATTCGGCTCGTTCAGTCTGGGCGCCGTCACCAGCACGCTCATCGCCGGCCTCCTGATCGGGCAGTTGAATATCCATATCGCGTCGATCGTCGAGGACACGTTTTTCACGATGTTTCTCTTCGCCGTCGGCTACAGCGCTGGGCCGAAATTCTTTCCGGCCTTGAAGAAGGACGGGCTGCCCCAGGTCCTGTTCGCGGTGATCGTCTGCTTCAGCGGCTTACTCACCGCCTACGCGGCCGCAAGGCTGCTCGGGTACGGCCCCGGGCTGGCGGCTGGACTGCTCGCCGGCGGGTACACCAATTCCGGCACGCTCGGCGTCGCGGCCGCCAATATGAAGGAGCTGGGCCTTAGTCCGGCAGAGACGGCGTCCATGGCGAGCCTTGCCGCCATCGCCTACGCCGTGACCTATCCGTTCGGGGCCGCGGGATCCGCCTGGTTCCTTTCCTCGCTCGCGCCAAAGGTCCTGGGGATCGATCTCCCGACGGCTTGCAGAGAGTACGAAGCCGAGATGGGCGGCCGCCAAGCCGAGCCGGGAGTCGGGTCGGCCTATCGTCCGGTGCTCACCCGCTCCTTCCGCGTGGAGAACAGCGACCTGGTGGGACGGACACCACGGGAGCTGAATGGCACCCTGAAAGACGCGTTCATCACCCGCCAACGCGAGGGCGGCCGGCTCCTCGAACCAGACGTCGACGCGGTCATCGAAAGAGGCGCCACCCTGGCGATTGCGGGATCTCCCCAGGCCCTCCGCGTTGCGGAGAAACAGGTCGGCCCCGAGGTGGACGATGCCGAGCTGTTGGCATACCCGACCGAGGAGTTGGACATCGTCGTCACCAACAAGGAGGCCGCGAACCGGAGCGTCGGAGAGCTCGAACACGACGAGCTGGTCCAGTATGGCCGTCCCATCTTCCTCCTCCGCCTGGCGCGCGCCGGTCGCGACCTCACCCCGACTCCGGACCTG
>Ga0335081_10013342_pt1 | contig 13284 bp, 10 predicted proteins | sample Lox_Sample_35_FD_206713 | JGI IMG/M metagenome (GOLD analysis project Ga0335081, IMG submission 206713) | Soil microbial communities from Loxahatchee National Wildlife Refuge, Florida, United States - Lox_Sample_3.5 | ecosystem: Environmental > Terrestrial > Soil > Wetlands | place: USA...
TGACAACCGATTACGCGTTGTCCTACGTTTTCTTCAATGGCGTGAATGATTTTATCATATCGGAAAATCTGGATGTGAATGTGAATTACGCTTCTCAAATCGGCGATTCGTTTCTCATTCTCCGGGCATTGTCGGGTTTTCCATACGATCCGAATCCCAACTACGGCAACGGGATGTTTGCCGGCCTGCCGTCCGGCAGTATTTACGATTCGGCCAATGGGTGGTCGTTTGGCGTTTCATACGACACCGATGGCGTCACGCTGACGACGGCTCGAGCACCGACCAGTCCGTTTGTGCTTTGGAAAGGGTCTGGCGATGCGTCCACTCTGAGTTATGAGAATCGGTATTGGTCCTCGACCAACAATTGGGCGCTGGGGCTCGTGCCCGGAACAGGAAGCCATGTGCAGTTCACAAAGTACCAGTATTCCTATGCTGCTTACGCCATGCTCCCACCGCCACTCACGAACGACCTTTCATCCGGCACGTCGCTGGCATCGTTTCTGTTCACGGGCACGAACTACGCGCTTTATGGCAACGCGATAACAATTACAGAGGGAATTACCAACCAGATCAGCGCCGGTACAAATTTCTGCTATCTCGATGTGGCAGCAAGTGGCCTCCTCACTTTCGAAGCGGACACGGGCGGGATGTTTGTGCTGGGCGGGACCCTGGCCGGCAGCGGCACGGTGAGCAAGGAAGGCGGCGGCACCCTGCAATACACCGGCACGACAATGGACTCCTTCGTTGGAACTGTGGTCGTGGACAAGGGCACATTGCAGGTGGATGGTTCGTTCACCGACGGTTCGTTTACCGTCAACGGCGGTTTGTTGGACGGCATCGGCACGGTCAGCAGCGTCAGCGTGAACGGCGGCACGCTCAAGCCCGGAGACAGCCCCGGCATTTTGCATATTCAAGGGGATCTCAATATGTCGGCCGGCGCGGTATTTGAAGCCGAATTGAACGGGCCGATTCCCGGCACCAGTTACGACCAATTGCAGGTTAACGGCGGAGTCAACCTGACCGGCGCGACGCTGAATCTTCAGCCCGGCTATGCTGCGGGGCCGGGCGCGGCGTTCCTGATACTCGTCAACGACGGCACCGATCCCATTGTCGGCACGTTCGCCGGGTTGCCGGAGGGCGCGGTCTTTAGTGCCGGCGGCCAATACTTTTCCATCAGTTACAAGGCCGGCTCCGGCAACAACGACGTGGTGGTGACGGCGGTGAGTCCGCCGGGGAACTTCAAAGACATCACGCTCCTCAACGCAAACACGGCGCAACTTCAGGGGCTGGGCGCGAGCAACGTCACCTACACTATCCAGGCCAACACAAACCTTGCCACGACGAACTGGGTGAACATCGGTACCGCACCCGCCGATGGCTCGGGCGCTTTCTTCTTCAACGACACCAACGTGTTGTCATATCCGCAGCGGTTCTTCCGCATTCTGACGCCCTAGCTGTTCTCGATTGAGTTCGCGGGAGAAGCGTTTCGCCTCCCCCAAGGCTCCGCCGATTATTCGGTTGACAAAGTCAGGCGGCGCAACTTTGATGGCGACGATTCGCGTTTTTGACGTGATAGCTTATGAAAAAAATTCTGTACCCTCGCAACGCTTTTCCGGGAGTATTGCTGGCGCTCGCCCTGGGTTCGGGCTGCGCGGCCCCGAAAGTCGAAACGTCATCGCTCAAGGATACCCTCATTGCGATCCGCTCGCAGGCCAAAGCCGCCGGCGCAAAATCGGTCACGTACGAGACCAGCGTGGTGACGACCAGCGACGCCAACCTGGCCGTGGTAGTGCCGGTAGTCGTTTCACCCAGAATCGGACTTGACCTAAAACAAGAAATCGCCTCCAAAGTCACCATCACATTGGACATGACGAACCAAGGGTTAACTGCGTTGGAAGCTCCGTCCGGCCAAAAGTATTGGCTGAATTTGAAAACGCTCGAAGTCCAGCCGCAGCCAGCCAGGTAACCGCTCACTTATCAACCAGGTTTCATATGAACTATCGCGAATTAGGACGGACCGGCTGGAAGGTTTCGGAAATCAGCTTTGGCGCGTGGGCCATCGGCGGCGCGTGGGGCGACGTGGACGACAAGGAATCACTCGCCGCCTTGCACGCCGCGCTCGACGGCGGCGTGAATTTCTTCGACACCGCGGACGTCTACGGCGACGGCCGCAGCGAACGGCTGCTGGCCAGGTTGAAGAAGGAGCGGAAGGAAAAATTTTACATCACCACCAAAGCCGGACGCCGGCTGCCGAAGCAGACGCCGGAGGGTTACAGCCGCGAAAACCTCACGATGTGGATCGAGCGCAGCCTGCGCAACCTGGAAACGGACGCGATTGATTTGCTGCAATTGCATTGTCCGCACCCGGAGGTTTATTACCGGCCGGAGGTATTTGGCATCCTCGACGATCTCGTGAAGGCCGGCAAGCTGCGGTATTACGGCGTGAGCGTGGAAAAAGTCGAAGAAGCGCTCAAGGCCATTGAGTTTCCAGGCGTGCAATCGGTGCAAATCATTTTCAACATCTTCCGTCAACGCCCGGCGGAATTGTTCTTCAAGGAAACGCAACGGCGCCAAGTCGGGATTCTCGCGCGCGTACCGCTGGCCTCGGGCCTTTTGACCGGCAAAATTACGCGTGCGCGCAAGTTCACGAAGGACGACCATCGCAACTTCAATCGTCACGGCGAAGCCTTCGACCGCGGGGAAACGTTTTCGGGCGTGGATTTGGAGACCGGCTTGCGCGCGGTGGAAGAATTGAAGGCCCTCGTGGCGGCGACGCCCCCGTCGCCGAAAACAGAAAATGCGACGAGGGCGTCGCAACCACCAACACTGGCGCAACTGGCGCTGCGTTGGATTCTGGAATTCCCGGCGGTGACCTGCGCGATTCCCGGCGCGAAACGACCGGCGCAGGTCGCGGAAAACATCGCGGCCTCGGACCTCAAGCCGTTGCCGAGGGACACGATGAAAAAGATTGATGCGCTTTATACCGGCCGGATCAAGCCGCTGGTGCACCATTACTGGTAAAAACCCTCCTCGTTCCCGTCATCGTCCTCGATTTCTGCTTCGATTTCGAGGAGGAGAACGAGGACGAGGACGGTTCAAGGTTGGAATCAATCCGCCTTGCTCCCCTGCCCGCTTTGGATTAGTTTGTGGGCGCTATGGAAACATCATCCTTTGATTCGCCGGGCGCGCCGCCGCCGTTGGCTTCCCCGCCGCCCACCCCACCGCCGGCCCCGCCGCCGGTCATCACGCCGCCGCCCTCGCCCAAACCGCGCAAGAGCCGGGGCTGGATGATTTTTGCGTTTGTCCTGCTGGTAGTGCTGATGTTCAGCCTGCTCATCAACTTCACCCAGTTTGTCTCGCACGCGCTGAATTTAAATCGCAATTTCACGACCGGCATCACGCGTGAAGTCGGTCCGCGGCTCGAAGAATGCCTTTTGAAAGACAATGACGCGCGCAACAAAATCGCCGTCATCACGGTGAACGGCATTATCACGTCTCACGACCCCGACCAGGCCGGCAATAACATGGTGGACGTGATCAAGGCGCAGCTCGATCGCGCCAAGGACGACGACCGGGTCAAAGCCGTCATTCTCAAGGTGGATTCACCCGGCGGTGAAGTGATGGCGTCGGATGACATCAACAAGGCCATCACGAAATTCCAATCGGATGAGCCGGGTGAGTCGGGCGGGCCGGTCAAGCGCGGGAAACCGGTGATTTGTTCGATGGGCAGTCTGGCGGCCTCCGGCGGTTATTACATTTCCGCGTCCTGCCGCTGGATCGTGGCCAACGACCTCACCATCACCGGCAGCATCGGCGTCATCATGGAAGCGTTTAATTACCGCCGGCTGATGGACAAGGTCGGCGTGCAGCCGGACGTTTACAAGAGCGGCAAGTTCAAAGACATGCTCAGCGGCATGCGCAGCACCAATGAAATCCCGCCGGAAGAACACGCCATGGTGCAGAAATTGATCACCGATACGTACGACAAATTCAAGGACGTGGTGCGCGACGGACGCACCAAGGCGCATGCCCTGAATAAAGCGGACGGCAAACCGCTCGCGTCGGATTGGGAAAGTTACGCCGACGGCCGGGTGCTTTCCGGCGAGGACGCGCAGAAACTGGGTTTCGTGGACCAGCTCGGTGATTTCAATGACGCGGTGAAAGCCGCCAAAAAAATCGCCCACATCTCCAATGCGAACCTGGTGGAATATCGCGAGCGTTACGACATTTCGGAGTTTTTGCGCCTGTTCGGACAAAGCGAATCCGCCGCGCACGACATCAAGCTCGATCTGGGCATGAACCTGCCCAAATTGGAGGCCGGAAAACTCTACTTCCTCTCACCCACGCTGGTGTATTGACGTGAAAGGCGTCACGGTCATCACGCATCCCCTGGTGCAGCACAACCTCACCCGGTTGCGTGACAAGCGGACGCAGCCGCAGGAATTCCGCCGGTTGCTGGGTGAAATCGCCTCGCTCATGCTGCACGAAGCCACGCGCGATTTCGCGGTCCGCTCGGTTTCGGTTCAGACCCCGCTCGCGGGCGCGCGCGGTTTCCGGCTCGAACGCGAAGTGGCACTGGTGCCCGTGTTGCGCGCCGGATTGGGCATGTTGGATTCCATTCTGCAATTGATACCCCACGCCCGCGTCGGGTTCATCGGCCTCAAGCGCGAGGAAACGACGTTGCGCGCGCAATTTTATCACAAAAGTTTTCCGAAAAACCTCGGCCGGTTCGAGGTCATTTTGATTGACCCGATGCTGGCCACCGGCGGCAGCGCCGTGGCGGCGCTCGATCTGCTCGTTGAGCAAGGCGCGAAACATATCCGGCTGGTCAACCTGGTCGCCGCGCCCGAAGGCATCCGCCGCGTGCAACAGAGTCATCCCCGCGTGCCGATCTTTACCGCCGCGATTGACCGGCGGCTCAACGAACGCGGTTACATTTTGCCCGGCCTCGGCGATGCCGGCGACCGATTGTTTGGAACTTAGCCATCGTCCTCGTCCTCGTTCTCGTCCTCGGTTTTTCGATCGCGATTACGAGGGCGACGAGGAGGACGATAAAGACCGAAGATGAATGACACCTTGTTGATGATCGCGGACAGCGAGCGTGACGCGAACATGCTCTACGCCACGGGCCTGTTCGTGCCGGACCCGTTCATCTATCTGGAAATCCGCGGACGCGCACTCATCGTGATGAGCGATCTGGAAATTGACCGCGCCCGCGCGCAGGCGCCGCATTGCCGCGTCGTCTCGTTGAGCGGCTATCAGCAAAAACTCCGCGCGCGGGGAATCAAGCGCCCGAGTCTGGCGCACGTCGTCCACCGTATCCTGCGCGAAAGAGGCATTCGCCGCGTCGCTGTGCCGGACGATTTTCCGCTCGGTCTGGCCGTGGACCTGGAAAAGCTCGGCATCCGGGTTCAGGCGCACGCCGGAACTTTTTTCCCGGAACGCGAAATCAAATCCGCCGCCGAAATCAGAAAAATCTCCGCGGCGCTGATGATGGCCGAGGTGGGCATGGCCGAAGGCATGGAAGTCCTCCGCCGCTCAAAAATCGGCCGCGATCGCAGGCTGACGTATCATGGCGTGGCGCTGACCTCGGAAAAGCTGCGCTCGGTGATTGACTGCGCGATCCTGCAAGCCAGCGGGTTGGCAGCCAACACTATCGTCGCCGGCGGACGACAGGCTTGCGACCCGCACGAACGCGGTTTCGGCCCGCTGCGCGCCAATGAACTCATCATCCTTGATATTTTCCCGCGCTCGCAAAAGACCGGTTACTTCGGCGACATCACGCGCACCGTCGTCCGCGGCCGCGCCAGCGAGGCCGCACGCAAACTTTATCACACGGTTTTCGAGGGACAAAAGATCGCCTTCAAAAAAATCCGCGCCGGCGCGCCGACGGCCGGCGTGCACAAAGCCGTACAGCAGTTTTTCGAACAGCAAGGTTACCGGACCGGCCGCCGCCACGGCCGCATGGAAGGATTTTTCCACGGCACGGGACACGGTTTGGGCCTGGAAATTCATGAAGCCCCGCGCCTGGGCGCGACCTCAACCGGCCGGCTCCGGCCTGGCCACGTCGTGACCGTCGAGCCGGGGCTTTATTATCCGGAAATTGGCGGGGCGCGGCTGGAGGACGTTGCGCTGGTCACTGGCAACGGCGCGAAAAACCTGACACGCTTTGAAAAGGTCCTGGAGATTTGATTGACAAAATCGCAAGCTGCATACAGAATGCTAATCCATGAACAAGCTTCTGTTCCTGCTCGCTGCCTTCTTTAGCGTATTGGCTATTTCTGCGTCTGGCGATGAGACAAATCTTTTCGTGCGGATGAAAACGCCGACAAACGAATTCGCAGTCGTCGCCGAGCCGGTTGTTCAATCGGTCAACAACGAGGATCTGGCCGAGTCGTTGGGAATCAAACATTGGAATTTTCAGCTTCAAATCCCGGACAATTGGGCCGGTTATTCAGTTGATTTCCGCTGGTTTGAGAATGGAACGAGCCGCGATTTGGGCCATTGCGAATGGCCGCTCTCACGGATTGACAGTGAAACCGGAAATAAAATTCCCGGCCCATATCAAGAACGGATTTTATTGCTTATAGCGCCGGTTGATATTTCGACCGACGAGCCCTGGCGAAATAGTGCCCGGTTGCGTGTTTTTCTCAGAGATTACGGTCAGGTATCGGGCTCAATGTTAATTGAAAATCCATTCAGAAAATCCAAGACCGGCTTCGCAACTTATGGGATTGCTGGAGCCGTTCGCGAAAATCAATCCAACCTTTCACAGAGCTTCGAAATAGGATTCAAACTGATCAGCTCCGGCCAAAATGAAACGAACGAGCTTCGAGTCTTCTTTAATCCCGGAGTCCATTCCATAAACCGATAAATCGTCACCCACCTGATTGGGTCAGGGTTTTGTCACAACTGCGTCAGGGTGGCGCGGAAAATTCTTTCAAACGTCGGAGAAACCGCTAATTTCAAGGCAAATTAAGTTGGCACGCAGCCAGCTTGTTGAATGGTAACAGCCGGCGTGCTGTCAATTAAACGGATTTATGTTCTACTTCGATCCAATGTATCTGGTGTTAGTCCTCGTGCCCGGATTGCTCATCGGCCTCTGGGCGCAAATCAAATTGTCGCACGCTTACAGCAAATACAGCCAGGTGCCGGTCGAGTCCGGCAAGACGGGCGCCGAGGTCGGACGCGAAATCCTCGACCAGGCCGGTCTCAACGACGTGCCGGTTGAGGAAGTCCCCGGCCATTTGACCGACCATTACGATCCGACCAAGCGCGCGCTGTTTCTGTCGTCCGATAATTTTCACGGCCAGACGGTCGCCGCCGTAGGAGTGGCGGCGCACGAAGCCGGCCATGCGCTGCAACACCAGGCCGCCTACGGATTGTTCCGGGCGCGCATGGCGCTGGTGCCGGTCACGCAATTTGCGAGCATGGCTTACACGGGTATTCTGCTGGCGGGCATCTTTTTGCACATCATGCAAATCGCCCTCCCGCTCATCGTTGCGGTTTTCGCGGTCATCACGTTGTTTCAGCTCGTCACGTTGCCGGTGGAATACGACGCGAGCCGTCGCGCGAAGGAACAATTGTTCCGGTTGGGCCTCGTACATGAGGACGAACGCACGGGTGTGAGCAAGGTTCTGGATGCGGCGGCGCTCACGTATGTCGCCGCCCTGATTACCAGCGTTTTGACGTTGCTCTATTACATCCTCCGGGCGCAGGGCAGCCGCAGGTAACCCGATGGTTAATTAGCTTGCGGCCTTGCGCCGAGGTCTTAACTTTTGTCCTCGTTCATGGCGGCCAAGACCAAAAAGCGCAAAGTGACCGGGCCTCAGCGGCGTAAGAAACCCGCTGTGTCCCGGGCCAAGGCGTTGATCGCGCCAGACCCGCCACCGCCGAAGGCCGGGGGAGGCGACACCACGCAATTCTTCCAGCGGGAAAGTTCGCGCTACGACGCAGACACGGCCATCAAACTTTACCTGCGCGAAATCGGCCAGGTGAAACTGCTCACGCCCCAGGAGGAAATCCAACTGGCCGCCCGCATCAAAAGGGGCGACAAGAAGGCGCGCGAACAGATGATCAAGGCCAATCTCCGACTGGTGGTCAAAATCGCCCGCGACTACGAAGGCATCGGCCTGCCGCTGCTGGATTTGATCAGCGAAGGCAACATCGGATTGATGAAGGCCGTCGAGCGGTTCGACCCAAAAAAAGGCGGCAAGCTTTCCACCTATGGCTCGTGGTGGATCAAACAATCCATCAAACGCGCGCTCGCCAACCAGTCCAAGACCATCCGCCTGCCCGTGCATCTGGTGGACAAAATTTCCAAGATGCGCCGGGTGAGCATGCGATTGCAGGAGGAATTCGGACGCGAGCCGACGGACGAAGAGCTGGCCGGTGAACTGGACATGACGCCCACCCGCGTGCGGCAGATGCGGCTGGCGGCCATCCGGCCCGCGTCGCTCGATGCCCCCATCGGCGACGATGAATCGAACAATTTCTCCGAGGTGGTCGAGGACGAAAATGCCACCACGCCTTACGAAGACCTCGAAGACAAAACCGTCGTCATGATGTTACAGGACATGGTCAAGCACCTGGACGAACGGGAAGCGACGATTCTGCGCTATCGGTTCGGCCTCGACGGCGGGGTGGAAAAAACCCTGGAGGAAGTCGGCAAAAAATTCGGCGTGACGCGCGAGCGCGTCCGCCAGATCCAGAATCTCGCCCTGCGGAAACTCCGCAAAATGATTGAAAAATTTGAAAGCACCAAAGCCAAAAACAACTGAAGTCATGGCCCGCCCCGGCGTGACGCCAAAGGAAATTGAACGCGCAATTCGCAATGTGCCGGATTTTCCCCAGCCGGGCATTCAATTCAAGGACATCACCCCGGTGCTGGCCGACGCGCGGCTGTTTGCCGGCGCGATTGATTTGCTGATTGACAAGTGGCGGCCCGGGTCGGTGGATGCGGTGGTGGGCATTGATGCGCGCGGTTTTATTTTTGCCGCCGCCGCCGCCACAAAATTGCACGCCGGTTTCGTGCCGGTGCGCAAAAAGGGCAAGCTGCCCTTCAAAACCATCGAACAGGATTACGCGCTCGAATACGGCCTGGCGACCGTGGCGATGCACGTGGACGCGCTCAAACCGGGAGCGCGCGTGGTGTTGATAGACGACCTGCTGGCGACCGGCGGCACCGCATCCGCCGCCGCCGCGCTGGTGAAGAAGCTGGGCGCGAACATTCTGGAAATCGCGTTTCTCATCGAACTGAAATTTTTAAATGGCCGCAAAAAGCTGAACGGCTACCCGGTGCGCTCCATCGTTGCCTACTGATTTCCTGTAGCGGCGGCCTATGACCGTCGCAAATTCCCACCGCAAATTCCGCAGAAATGTCACGGAGGACGGGTGCGCGTCGCTGCCGGCTGGTCCAAGTTGTCTACCGCGGCTTCGAGTGAAATGGGAAATCGGTGTAGCCTTTTGCGCCCGGCGAATACCAGACTTGCAGGTCGGCCTGAGGATTCAATTCCCATCCGTTTGCGAAACGCTCCACCAGGTCCGGATTGCTGAGGTAGGGCCGGCCAAAGGCAATCAGATCCGCGTGCCCGGCTGCAATGGCCGCTTCCGCAGTTTCCTGCGTGTAGCCGCTGTTGCCCATCAGCGGGCCGTTAAACACGGCGCGGAATTCGGCGAGCGTCATGGGTTTGCCCAATTCATGAAACCCAAAAGCCAGTCCGTCAATCACGTGCAGATATGCCAGTCCGTACCGAGCCAATTCTCCGGCGACATAAAGGAAAGTATCCCGGAAATCGGGCGAACCCATGTCATTAAAATTGCCGTTGGGCGAAAGCCGCACGCCAATCCGGCCCGCCGGCCAGACCGTCAGCAGCGCTTCCACGATTTCTTTGAGGAACCGAAACCGGTTTTCAACCGTACCACCGTAACGATCCGTCCGCCGGTTCGTCTTCGATTGCAGGAATTGATCAATCAAATAGCCGTTGGCGGCGTGAATTTCCACGCCGTCGAAGCCGGCAGCCCGGGCCCGTTCCGCTGCGCGGCGGTAATCTTCCACCGTGGCCGCTATTTCGTCGAGCTCAAGCGCGCGCGGCGTTTCGTAAGGTTTTTTGCCCTCAGGTGTGTGCACGTATTCACCGTTCAATTTCACCGCCGAGGCGGATACCGGCAGCCGGCCGCTGTGAAAACTGCTGTGTGAAGCGCGGCCACAATGCCAGAGTTGCAGAAACATCGGCGCGCCCCGGGCGTGAACTGCGGCGACAATTTTTCGCCAACCTGACTGCTGCGCGTCGTTGTAAATGCCCGGAGTATTCTCGTAACCAATGCCTTGTTCGGAAATGACCGTTGCTTCCGAGATGATGAGCCCGGCGGAAGCGCGTTGTGAGTAGTATTCCGTCATCAAATCGTTTGGCAACCGTTCGCGGCCGGCGCGGGATCGTGTGAGCGGCGCCATGACAACGCGGTTGCGCAAAGGCAGCCCGCGCAAATCGAAGGGCGAAAGCAACCGCGCGGCATTGTCTTTGGGTAAGGACGTGGCCATGATTTGTGGGGCGTTGGATGAGCCGGGCACTGGTTTTCCAATTGGCGTCGCTCGCAAATGTCCGGTCAGTTTAGCGGGTCGCCGGCACTTCGCAAGGTCGCCGCTTCAGGCCAGCAGCGTTCGCGTTTTCGGGGAAAGAAATCGCCTCATCTGCGTAATCCGCGTTTAAAAATGAGTTTGGCACCTCACCATTAATTCCTCTCCCACCAGAAGTGTTTTAAACTCGACATCCTTCACGCGGTCCGGCATCGGCGGGACCACCCTCTCCAGGTAATTCGTTTTCCCCCTGACAACCCTCACCTGGTCCCGCCATTGCGGGACCATCCTCTCCCATGCCCATGGGCGAGGAACCTGCGCCCACGGGCGAGGGACACGGTCGAGGCGGAGAGGAAATCTTCAAGCGGAAGTGCAATTCAGTTTTCAACCTTCCTTTTCCCGCTACACTGGCGGCGATGCATTGGCTGCAAACGCTCGATAACAACATTTTTTTGTTCGTCAACCGGTCGCTGGTCAACCCGTTTTTTGACTGGCTCATGCCGATCTTGAGCAACAATGTGTTTTTCTTTCCCGTCCTGATTGTCTTCGGCCTCGGGTTGCTGTGGAAAGGCGATGTGCGGATGCGATTGTGCCTCGTGATGCTGGCCGTCATCTTGCCGTTGGGGGACGGCTTTGTCATCAACACCATCAAGCACGCGGTGGGCCGGCCGCGTCCGTATGCCGTCCTGCCGGACGCGCGGGTGTTCGGCCATGTCGGCGAAGGTTACATCGCTCCTGCCATCGGTCCCAACGGCGTGGAAATGGCAATCAAACAGCCCGCCGGCACCAGCATGCCATCGTCCCATGCTTCAAGCTGGTTTGCGGCCACGATGATTTTTTTCATTTATTACCGGCGAAGCGTGTGGTTCATGCTGCCGCTAGCGCTGGCGGTGTCGTTTTCGCGCCTTTACAACGGCGTGCATTATCCCAGCGACGTGCTCGCCGGCGCCATCCTGGGCGGCGGTTATGCCGTGGCGCTCCTGGTCGTGTTGGATGCCTTGTGGCGGTGGTTGGGAAAGAAATGGTTTCCGCTCTGGCACGCACAATTGTCATCGTTAGTGAATCCAATGAATCCCGGAGCGCCGGCATCTTGCCGGCCGGAAATGGTGCCGCCTGATTCGCCGACACGGATGCCGGCGCTCCCAAGTGATACGCATTGGCTTCGCCTCGGCTACGTCCTGATTCTCCTCATGCTGGTCGGACGCTGGATTTACATTGCCAGCGGAACCATCGAGTTGGAAAAGGATGAGGCATACCAATGGCTCTGGTCGAAGCATCTGGCATGGTCGTATTACAGCAAGCCGCCGGGAATCGCCATGGTTCAGTTCATCGGCACATCGCTGTTCGGCGACACCCAATTCGGCATCCGGTTTTTCGCGCCGCTGTTCGCCGCCATTCTGAGCGTGATGGTATTGCGCTTCCTCGCGCGGGAGGTCAGCGCGCGCGCCGGATTCTGGCTGTTGCTGATCGTCACCGCCGCTCCGTTGCTCGGCATCGGGACGATTTTACTGACCATTGATCCGCCGCTGGTCCTGTGCTGGATGTGGGCGGTCATCGCCGGATGGCGGGCGGCGCAACCGGATGGAAAAACCCGCGACTGGCTTATCGTTGGCCTGGCCATGGGGCTGGGTTTCCTCTTTAAATACACCGGCGTCTGTCAGTGGGTATGCTGGGCGATTCTGTTCGCACTGTGGAAACCGGCGCGGGTCCATCTGCGCCGGCCCGGTCCCTGGCTGGCCCTGCTGGTCTTTCTGATTTGCGCATCGCCGGTCCTGATTTGGAACGCGCAACACGGCTGGGTAACGGTGCAACACGTCGCCGGGGATGCGAGTCTGCGTCAGCGATGGCACCCGACGTTGCGTTATGTCTGGGATTTCCTGTTCACTCAGGCCGGGTTGTTGAACCCGATTTTCTTCGTCGGCATGTTGTGGGCGACGTTTGCGTTCTGGCGGCAACGGCGTGAACAGCCGCTGTGGCTTTACTTGTTTTGCATGGGCGCGCCTCTTTACTTCGGTTACTGGCTTTACGCGCTTCACTCGCGGGTTTTGCCGAATTGGCCCGTGGCCGCCGTACTGCCCTTGTTTTGCCTCATGGCGGGCTACTGGGCGGAGCGCCGGCGGGCCGGTTGTAAATGGTTCAAACCGTTTGTGGCTGTGGGATTGGTGCTGGGAATCTTCGCCGTGACGATAATGTATCAAAGCAACCTCATCGGAAAAATCTTTGGTGAGCCTTTGCCCGGCGAGGTGGACCCGTTGCGGCGCGTGCGCGCATGGAAACCGGCCGCCGCGCTCGTGGAAAGCGAACGCGAAAAATTGCAAGCCCGAGGCAAACCCGCGTTCGTCATTTCCGACCACTACGGCATGACTGCTTTGTTCTCCTTTTACCTGCCCAACGCCAGGGCCGCTCTCAAATCCGAGCCGCTGATTTATTGCGTGGACATGGGCGTACCGAAAAATCAACTCTACTTCTGGCCGGAATACGACTATCGCGCCCACCGCAAGGGCCAAAACGCCCTATACGTCTATGAAACCGACAATCCTTCACTCGAGCACGGTTGGATCTGGAAATGGCTGCTGCACCAGCCTGTGGCTTACGGCAGCTTTCCGCCACCGGTGCCCACGCCGCCGCAGGCGCTGGAGCAATTTGAATCGGTCACCGATTTGGGCGAATTTCAAATCAAACTGGGTGACCGCGTTTTCCGCCGATTG
>Ga0335081_10013344_pt1 | contig 13284 bp, 14 predicted proteins | sample Lox_Sample_35_FD_206713 | JGI IMG/M metagenome (GOLD analysis project Ga0335081, IMG submission 206713) | Soil microbial communities from Loxahatchee National Wildlife Refuge, Florida, United States - Lox_Sample_3.5 | ecosystem: Environmental > Terrestrial > Soil > Wetlands | place: USA...
ATACATCAACAGCGTTTGTTCTAAAATTTGAGGACTGGGGCAATCACCAAAAATATTACCTTCCCGCGATCGTGTAGTAGCCAGGCTGAATTATTCGGTTCGTGTTCGCAGGACGTTTTTGATTCCATCGTGCTGAAGAAGGAAGTATTTTTCCTTCCGAATGATGGGCCATAAAAGGTTTGGGTCAACATGTCTGCAGTCTGGAGACGCTTCGAGATTATTTCCAATCCTGGAATCAAGTGCTCGGAAATGGCCAGTTTCGCTGATAAATCCTCATTCTTGATCAGACAAACCGAAGATGTGTGAATCTGTTGAAGAATGCGCGGTGGACTTAAGCGAGAAGGTGAAAAGTTGATTAAATCAGAGCGGTGACTATTATATAAGCCCGAATTCAAGTATATTCCCCAACAGGATGAAAGGACGCATTTTCAGTTTAATGGAATAGGGGGCGCGGTTTTGGTGAAGTGACCCGGACGTTGTCTGTTACAATACGCGATTGGGTCACTTTGGCAGACCTGCTTTTGTACAAAGATATTGTCGCTCGATGAGAATACAATTCGGGGAACTCTCGCTCTTTGTCTCCGATCTTGACTCGACGGCGTAACCTTTTTGGCCTTCTCCCTTGGGAATGTTCGACTACAGAATAAATGTGAATGTTAAAAGCGAAGTGAATCTACCATGTTTGTCATGAACGACTGCAAATGACGGTCTTCCGTGTCAGATTGAGTGAACATGCGAAGGTTTGGATTGCGTATCCGCTTCAAAAAATAACAATCTGTTGATCTCCCTGTCCGGTGGGAAGGTAGACACAACCGATCGACATAATTTATTACTCATTAATCATTTTTGGGCCCGAGCGCATTAGGCACTCTCGTCCAATCAGACCTTGCGAATTGCCAGTTCAGCCTCTCATTCAAACCTTATTAATGTCCAGGGCAATTCCGACCGGCCTCCCGCGGCCTCTCTTTGAAAGTGGGACTATGCAGGACGAAGCAACCACCGTGCGGCCAGACCAAAAATAGGACCCGCCTCGTTACCCATGACACTTAATTTCGAAGGAATTCAAGAATAGATCGGGCGAGAAGTAACGCGTACATGTATACAAAAAGATGGGAAATACAGCGTCGAGTGGTGCTTCCATCATATCTGTCGCATCAACCATATCCCCCCAAACACCAGCCTCGTCCTTCTTCAACAACATCACCGTCCCCACCACAAAACGTCGAATACGGCGCCCCCTCCCACCACGAGAACACCAACAACCCTCGCCAGCACCATATCCACGCCGTTCTATATTCCCGCCTGATGAACACGAGCCCGACGACTTTACGCCGCACGAGGGAGTGTTGTTAGGCTGGACACGCACGGAACACGGAGTTATCATCCCTCAAATTCGCTCTTTGCCTCTTGGAACGCCCCTTGATTTCGATGAAACGATTTTTAATATGTCGCCACGATTGCCGTGGATGGAACACCGAAGTCGAAGTCCGGTGCCGAGTGCGCGTTCCATTCCGCGGTTACAGCAGATTTCGGTGGGGTCGTTACGCAGTATGCGGAAGCGGGAATTGCGCGTCGTCAATGTGTCCAGGCCCCCCACACCTGCTACATCCATCGAATCTGCGTATGAAGACGGAGAGGAGGAACTCTCGAGATCTAAGCCGGTGAGGCAGAGCTTCGATTGGGATGCCTTTCCGATCCCTGTCGAGGAGTATGCCTTAACTCCGGAAGAGGAGTGTAGTGGAGACATAACGCTGAAAAGAGGAAACTCGACGAATGATTCGGGATATTCGACATTGGTTGCCGATGATACGGCTAGCTGTAGCACGGCCTCTGAAAACCCCTGGTGGTGGGAAGAAGCTGCTGGATACAAAGATATGTCCGATTATGAGCCGCCGTTTAGTTCTCAGGAATCCGTACAATACCTCGAACATCAACGTCAAGAATCGGCGTATTTATCCACCTTCCTCCGCAGTCAACCTTACGACGAATGGACAGAATGGCGAAAAAACGTGACTCAACTTCTCATGATTCCCGAGGAAGAGGAGCTTGCCGAGACGAAGCCACCAAGTACCCCCCGGTTAGTAGACAAGCCGCTTCCCGAAGTCTCCAAATCCCCGAGTCGACGACGTAGTTTCTTTGATTTTGCAAGGAAGAAAATCACACTGGAGAAGCGGCGGAGTGTCGTATGGTGATGTGGCATATTACCTCTTGTGATTAACAATGGTTTAACTGGGTCTTCAATTGGGCATTTGACTTAATGTTTATGCATGTGGAAAATTTAATAGGGACAGTCAGTCATTCCTTGTCATTGCTTTGCTGTTAAGAGTCTATATTATCGTTAACATATTTAAAGAGATCATGTAGAATCTGAGACAATTCTTCAAAAACAAGTGGGCTGCATTTCCGACAATTTATCGACCACCCAGTCTGCCAAGGATCATGGCATCCACCATTTCTCCTTTCGCTAAAGATTGCCTTCCCAAATTCTTTGAACTTGGAAGACACAACAGACCGTTTGCTCCAGTTAAACTTCCCACTCTCGAACTTCGTTGAAATCCAGTACTCATAGCTCGTAATCCACCCGTTTCCGTGACTGAGATGAACACTCGATGATATTCCGGTCGAGGATCTAAATTAACGTCTTGAGCGAGAGTCACTCGTGTGATCGGCAGAGCAGGGGTTTCCATCCCGGATGCCTTTCGTAAAGACGGGAGAACGAAAAGGTGAAAGGTAACGAGGGCTGAAGCAGGATTGCCGGGAAGCGCAAAAATCAATTTGGGGTTCGTTCCATTTGGGATTGTGGCGAACGTTGTAGGCTTGCCAGGCTTCATTGCGACTCTGCCGAAGTGTATCGTCCCATTTAAAGAGCGTTCGATTGTTGGTTTGAGAAGGTCGAGTTCTCCCATCGAAACTCCCCCAGTAGTGATAATCACATGGACTTTATCCAGTGCACTTTTCATCACCGTTTCCAGGGACACAGGCCTTATCTCAGCAAACAAGATTGAAAAAGCGCGAATACGTATCACTTGCAATCCCCAGATCGACAGCTTTGTAACCCCATGCTTTCAGGGTCGTCAAAAGGCTCGGTCGGTTACTATCCCTGACCTCCCCCATGCTCAACTCGCGTTCCTCCGTATGTCTCACAAGTTCATTCCCAGTCGATAGCACACCCACAACAGGTTTCGCAAAAACTTTGACGCTTGTAACCCCCACGCTCGCCAACACACCGACTTCCCCACCAGCAAAAGTGATTTCCGTGCCTCTGGCCAGGATAATATCTCCCTTCTTAACATCACTGCCAATTTCGCGGACGTTTTCCCCTGCGGAGACTGACGCGAGGAGACGAACCTCTTTTTCCTCCCCGTCGGGGGTTTCGGAGATGATGAGAGTATCTTCGACCATTATTACAGCGTCTGCGCCGCCGGGGACCGGTGCTCCTGTTGTGATTCGGGCGATTTGACCGGGTTTCAGGGTCTGTGGGGACGACGGCGACGCATGAGAGATATACGTGACGGGGTACGTTCCTTCCCCGTCGAATGCTTTTGTTAGTCGAGTTGAGAGAGGCAAGGATACAAATGACAGAGTAACCATCAACGATGCTTGCGCGGAAGGCAGGGACTGCTTCGGCAGCTTTGATATCTTCTGCTAGGATGTACCCTAGTAAATCTTCATCGACCGGGCGTGAGACAATGGGGAGGACATGCGTGTATTCAAGGATCTTTTGAGTTGCTTCTTGGACGGACAGCAACGGATAAGGGGAAGAGCGATGTCGTTGTGTGACTGACGTCAACAAACTGTTCCGGCTGGATGAGCACCTTTCCCACCAAGTTGATTTGATAGCAATTTCCTCTGTTCCTCGGTAGTCCGTGGTTTCACTCCGCCATGTCCTCCGTGTCTGCCATGATGGTGATCATGGCAATCATGAGAATGCGCACGCACCGGAGCTGAATCCGTCATTATCGTACCCTTCCCGCTTTCAGCCACATTGCGTTCGGAATGCATCTGTCTGCTGTTTCCACCAGCCGTCAAATCACATGCATGAGGTAACAGTTTCAGCACCGCTTGTACATTTTCCTTTGCTGCTTTTGGAGATCCCGGTACCGCGATAATCAAGGTATATCGACGCACGCCGGCGACGGGTCTTGCCATTGCGGCGTACGGGGTAATTTCAAATGATGTAGCAAGCATTGCATGGACAATTCCGGAAGCAGTCTTTTCAAAAAGGGGAGTCAAAGCCTACAAAGCTTAGAGCGTTCAAAACGCAAAGAGCTGACTTCAGGGGTGACATCACGAATGGCGAATCCGGTGCCTCCCGTTGTTACAACGAGGTTGAGCATTTCCTCGTCGGTCCATTTCCTGACTTGGGACTGTATCGCCTCGATTTCGTCCGGGACAATTTCAACCGCTGCAATGGTCCAGGCATCGTATGATTCTGCGAACAGTTCTTTGAGCGCAGGACCTGAGCGATCGGTGGATCTGTCCCGAGATGCCGTGTCGCTCACTATAAAAGTTAGCTCAATTTAAAGGTTAATGGGATGTACCAACGAGGATGCCAACCGTTAGCGGGCGGCTCATTGGGACTGGTGGGCATGGCATCGATTGCTCGTGAGTCGTGACCGCGCCAATCCGCGGATCGGATCCATCATCAAATGACTCTATTGCAGAACGCTATTAATTAAGCGAGATTACGGCTTTGAACTATAAGACGGAATTATTTGGAGCTGTATCAGTTGCGCCAACTCATAAAATGAGAGGTTAATGCGCTTGATGCGCTTTCTTCCGATACCGGCTCGACTCCGGAGTCCGGAATGATATCAAAGAATGTTCGAGAATCTTCCATCCCCCCAATGACGAAATATCAACCCCCTTATAGAACCGCCACAATAAAGTGGCTCCGCGATTTTTAAAGTTTTCGGGAATGAGGCTGTGGAGGGGGGGTTGCTGGTGCAACGATAATTGGGATGGCCGTCATGGGTGGCCACCCACAAATAAAACGCAAAAAGAACGAAAAATAAGCTTTTTGGTATTAAGGATCCCCCGTCTTTATGCATGTCACGTTGACAACTGGCGGCCGACTTTCTCCGACATTTCCGTATCACAATTGTTTTTCGATCCCGAGTTACTGCCCCGGTTTCTCGACTTTTTGTGTTCGAGAAGTCGGTGTTCCGACTGGGGGAATTTTTGTGTGCTGAAAAAAGGGACAATGCGTGGTGTTTCAGAAAGTTTTAGATTTTTTTTTTCTTCCTTATTACGACTAGCAAAAATCCCAAAGAGCCCGTACTATCGCTGCCAATGAACAATGAAAGGAAAATCAACCGCAAAAAAATTTATGTAGCAAGTAGATGTAGTTGCCAACAATCCGACCCCTCCTGAATTCCAATACCCTTCCAAATCCCTGAAATAGTCCCTATCCCTTTTAAACAATTGCCCCAGCTCTCAAACCGAACTGCAGCTAAATCTTTCCCCGGTTACCAGCACTACTCATGCCCTTACGTCCTCAGGGGTCCCTTGTACTCGTTGTTGTCCCATACCCCATCGTAGACTTTGCCTGTAGCATACTCGTTCAATCTTCCTACCCCCCACATCTTCCCCTCGCGGTACGTTCCGCTATAATCGTGTCGCATCGGGGCTCTGATCTCCTGCCACCCATCCTGCCTATCGAATTTGAATCCTCCCTCCATCGTCCCGAGCGGCGTCGTCAAGTTTCCGTAGCCATGTCGTTGACCCTGACGTATTCCACCCTCATAATGTCGTCCGTCAAGGGCGTTTTCTCGGCGAATTACCGCGTATCCGTGTTCTTGGCCCGCGGCGAAGCCACCCTGATACTTGCGCCCTTGTTCCCGCCGCGTGAGCTCGCCGTATCCGTGCCATTGGCCCTCTTTCCAGCCGCCATCATACTTGTCGCCGTTCGGGTATGTTTGAACGCCATATCCGTGTTTGCGGCCTTGTTTCCAGGAGCCTTCATACCTGACACCGTTGGCCCATATGTAAGTCCCTGGTCCGTGTGGACAGCCGTGCTGGTCGGACCACCAGCCTTCATAAACGTCCGCGTTTGGATGTTCGATCCGAATTAATCGAAGCATTATGCAAAAATTGTTGAATGTGGTGTTGCTGGTTTGTTCCTGATTTTGGGTTGGTGACTCGATGGGAAAGGATGGGATTTATATAATTTTCCATGTGCGTCCGTGCGCGTCACTAGGCGGCCGCCTTAGGGATTTTCCAAGCAAAGCAAAACATAATTAGTATCCTGACAAATGTGAGCCACACTGTTTCCACGCCCCCCTGCAGCGCAGCGACAAAGTTTATTACACATGTGCGTCTCGCTCATTCGATAAACCTTTTTGCCAAGGGCGTGTGCACCCACACGAAATTTTTCGAAATTATGTGCTGCCGGGGCACTGACTCCAACCTTCTTCCCCCGACCGTCTCTTTTTGAGGCTGTGTCTGCCGAAGAACAGCACCTTCCCAGCGCATTTCCTCGGAATCGCGACGGCTTGGCTCCGAAAGTTACACATGCCATATGCAAGGCAATCGGACCGCACAGCTAATACAAAGTTATGCGTTTACCTTAATCACAAACCGTTGCATCGTCCTCTCGTAGCGCCCTGTAGCGCCTTGGCACTCCACGGGGATGCCGAGCTGTCCCGTACAATAAATAAACTTTTTGCAACTCCTCCATTTTGGAGCGAATGACGGAAATTCATTAACTCAGCAGGGAGACCTATCTCGCTGGTGCCGACCCAATCACAAATTGATAACGCTCCAATTGTCGCGATCCGTCGCAATTCATCGTAGAGGACCGAGGCGAGCAATATTAATAATATGGTTCCGAGAGTAAATCAGCGGTTATCAGCACACGACTTCCGAGCATACCAAATTCGCGAAAATCCCACCCACATTTGGAGATCTCGACAAAGTTTGTCGTGGCGTGGGATAAACAATCCAATGCAGCGGCTGCGCTTTGAATTGGGAAAGGTATAGAGAACTTCACGAAACCATGGTCTCGGTCATCGATAACATTTCATTCCCTGCAAATTTAACATATATCGGAAAGCTCGTCGCGCTTATCGGGGTAAAAATCAATAGAGTTCGTTCTCGAGTAGACAGCTGCTATATACCGTCCTGCATATTCATAGACAGAAGATCACGCCAAAAACTCCAAATGTAATAATTGCTTACCAAATTTTGCATGCCTCGACTAAGAATGCAATGCTTAGTACATATCCCAAGGTAGATTCAAAAAGCCAACCAAATACTACTAACACAAATTGGATAATCCAGCCAAGCGCTTCGAGAGCCCAAAAGGACACCAAAGTTACGGTTGACGGCAATGAATTACTTCTTCTTGTTTCCGCCTTTGTTTTTGGCATTATTAGCCTGCTTCTTGGGTGGATTTGCAGGTTGTTTACCTTTATCGGCCTCGGCGGGTTTACCCTTGGCTTCATCGGCCTTGGGTTTCTCAACTAACTTACCCTTGGACCATTCTCCCTTGGTCACCTTTTTATCATACGTTTGTTCCCCTGGTCCATCCCAGAATCCTCCCGCAAAATTCCCGACGTGCTTGAGTGTACCGACGGTTTCGGTGCCCCATCCATGTGCTTTACCATCCTTCCAACCGCCCTCGATTTTCCGGCCTTCCTTGAAATTCCCGACACCATAGCCATCGGCTTGTCCGTTCTTGATACCGCCTTCATATTTACGACCGTCGGGGTAATCTCGAACGCCGAAACCGAATTCTTTGCCGTCTTTGAAACCCCCGGTGTATACCTCATTGTTAGGTTTAGTCTTTGTACCCCATCCACATTCCACATCATTATTCCATCCTCCTTCATACTTTGTTCCATCAACGTACGTTTGTATCCCGTAGCCTTGTCGTTTGTTTTCCCTCCATGTTCCTTCGTACGTTTCTCCCGAAGACCAAGTTCGGGTGCCCATCCCGTGCTTGAGACCTTCAAACCATTGACCCTCATAATACTCGTCATTCCCGTATTTACGACCCCAACCATGCGGGTAGCCGAGCGTAGGACTAACCTGTAGCCATTGTCCGACGTACACTTCCCCAGTTTGGTAGGTGACTTGTCGTTGGGTGACTTGTGGTTGTGGGGGACCTGGCTGGGTCATTGGTTGGGGAGGAGGGATGTGAGGGTGGATTTGCCCGGGATGGAATGGAGGGTGCAACTGAGGCTGAATTTGCGGAGGCGGCAAGGTAGTGACGAACGACATGGCGTGGAGTGAATGACAAAAAAGAAAAAAAAGAAAGAAAAAAAAAACGCGATGGGAATGAGTGAGTGACTTTCTGGCTTGTGATAATTTTCTGGGGCGACCGAGTCCGACGCAGGTCAAGGAGCGAGCGAACGAGCCGAAAGTAAGTGGGTGGGTGCAGACTCGGAAACGTATGTGCGTTGTTGCGTAGGTTCGGAGCAGAGGAGATTTGCAGATGCTTCTAATTGTGGCAAGCAGTTGTCTGGTATTTGCGACGTTGCGCCTCCGGAGACACACGGAATTATCCTTCGGCGTGGGGTCGGGAAGTACCAGACAGAATCGTCGGGCCCCTGGTAGCGGATTGGCTGAGTGCTAAAGAGTTTGAAATGTCCACGTTTCTTATTCCCTCTTCAGCCACGCATCCCAGCAGAGGTATTCGGTGAAGTACACAAGGCGGATCTCGTGAACAAGCTACCAGCACTCACGGTGAGTCTTGTAAGTTGTTGAATGAGATTTGAAGACTGGCGCTTTTCTCGTTTAGGATAGCTAGATGAAAGGAATGATGAAAGCTGGAGTACTGTGCGTTTTGAGTGATGGATGTTTTTCCTTCTCGTCAACGGTCCGCTGTTGTGATTTGATGAATTTTGGACCGATAATTCAAAAACCCCCCATACACAAAAACGGGAATTAAACTTTTTCTTGAACCGGTTGGGCCCACAGCCGAAACGGAAGGGGGCAAGGGGGCTGGGCAAATTTCAAACAGCCAATCAGGAGCCACCCAGGTAAAAATAAGGTTGATAAGGGTAGGTCCAATCATATTGCTCGTTCCCCGCCTCAGAATGTTACCTAGTCCATGCAGCCTCATGCATATAGAAGGAATGTAGCTACGTCGCGGAAGGCATGCATAGCCAAGCTCCAGTGCCAATCATTCACTCGAAACCTTCGGAAGTGTTGCTTTGAGGCACAGATACAAAACCGGAATGATTTACGTAACTGCGCATCCAAAAACAGTGTTCAAAGGACATCATGGCAAAGCCAACATTCGTTCTTCTAATCTAAGGTTGATCGCCCTTTCCAAATGTCGACCTTCGCTATTAATTCTCCCGACCATACGGGGTGATCGAAACATGGCAAATGTCCCGTGCCGGTCAAAAACATGAGCCTGTTTGAACCATTGGTTCTAAATAGCCAAAATTATTAGTTCCACGACGTCGACCTTCGCTATTAATTCTCCCGACCATATGGGGTGATCGAAACTTGGCAAATGTCCCGTGCCGGTCAAAATCATGAGCCTGTTTGAACCATTGGTTCTAAATAGCTAATACTATTAGTTCCACGACAAAGATCAATGTGATCAAAATTAGTTTTTACCGTCTCTTTTTATGCTGTTTGAGGCGCAACAGCTCGCACGTTACACCACCCCTGTGGCGAAACGGCGATTAAAGTTCGAGGGGTTCCGACCAATACGGATCGTCCACCCTGGCCGCGATTGGTGCAAAATAGAGGGCGGAAGGTGGGATGCAAGCGCGGGTGACTCAGCCTCACAAAATGGCTATCACCCTCACAGCCGCAATTCCCAAGGACACAGAGTCGCTCCAGCACGCCCTCCCCGTATTTATAGTCCCTCTATTCCCCCCTCTTCACAATATCTCCATTGAAAGCTCTTCGCAACACTTAACTGAAGTCATAAGATGGCTTTCTTCAACCAACGCGCCTATTATGCGCCTCATGCACCCGCCCATGCCCCGGTCCAAGCGGCCCCTCATCCTCACGCTCGTCGTCCAGTCCCTGCCTTCCCTCAAGCCCCTGCAGTTGCGCCTGCAACTCCCCCTGCTGCGCCGGCGCCCGCCAGTTCAAATGTTCGAATAACATATTCTGATGGCATGGTGTACGAGGGCGAAGTCATCTACGTCACATCTGCCCAACCTGTCCCGCATGGCAAAGGCAAAACGAACTATCCCAACGGCGATTGTTATAAGGGCCACTTCTCGAACGGGCAAAGACACGGTCACGGGGAGCTTTACGAAACCAACGGCAATTACTACAAAGGATACTGGGAGCACGACAAACGGCAAGGACTTGGCGAATCGTACCGGGTTGCCAATCAACGAAAATATTTTGGACACTTTGTCCGGGATCGTGAAGAAGGTCAGGGCGTCCTCACGGGAAACTTCCCACCTCATGAGGGTGGCGCGAAACGCTACGACGGGCAGATGAAGGATGGGCGTCGTCATGGATATGGGAGACTGTGGCTTCAATGTCCCGATGGTACGACAGCCGACCTCGAGGGGGAGTGGATTAACGGACGGTTGCACGGACCTGCTAGATTCACGTATCATGGCGTCATTAGCACGGTTCATTTTGTGAATGGAGTCGCCCAAGGATATGGGCAAGGTGGCGGATGGGTAACGACATCTATGTATTATGCTCCAGGCGGCATTGTGGCATTTTGATAATGTGATTGACACGATCTTTGCCCTGGTAATTTCTAACGAGAACGACGGTTGTGTAAATAGGACACTTCATGAGAACTTCAAAACGGTTGTGCAATAGGATTAGATACCTCTCAACAGCATAATATATGCTATAATTTTTATCAAGGAAAAAAATCTGGTCTCGTTCACTTGAATCCACGTAACAGAGTTCCGATCTCGCTGGTAACACGTGCGAACACCCCAACCAATGCAGTCCAACGGTCGACCCAGAGCAAACTGTCCATGAGTTGGATACTAGTTAAACTATCGTTCATGTGAATTTGGGCCGCGCACGGTCCATTCTGAAATCCCTGAGACTGAGTCACTAATCGCTATTGTCAGTTGAGGCGGAGTACCGGACATGTGGGTTTATCACATGTGTGCTCCGCCACTCATTTAGCGTCGAGCGTGACTGGTCCATGTTGGCGGTAATAACTGCAACAACGCGGATCCCCGGCAGATAGGAGGTCCAATCCGCGGTATCTTTTAATTGAGGGGCTGGTCTCTTTCGCATTGGAGAGCGTAATTTCCACCATAACCCACGGACCACCACGTATTCTTTGAGCCGTTCCAGCTTTAGCAAAGTGCAGAAAATATCCTACCGGCCTCTCTTTGTCGTACAAATAACCTTTCGCTCCGCCTCGCCAGTATGAACTCAAGCGGAGGGTGCCACATTTGTTGCGCTTGGAGCTGTAGTCCAATTATCTTGGCCAAAGTCCTGTAATAGCAATAAATTAATTACGTTTGCAGTGCCGCCCCCACGACAGAAGATTTACGCCGCGCATTATATAAAGGACCCAAGCACACCGAAAAATACCCACGTTGCCCTCGAACTTTCACACCTTCTAAAGAGAAACACAACACAAGTGAATCTGGACGAACCAGACTGCTTTTTCAAACCTTCCATCATATTCCCTCCCTACCACTACTACGCCGGAATGAGTCAGCCAATGATGCTGTACTTTCAAAACGGCAACATCTACACCGGCTCCGTCTACTACGATTCCCTCAGCCGATCTTATCTACCACATGGCCACGGGACCATGACTACACCGTCCGGCGATACGTACACGGGCTCGTTTAGCCAAGGCTACAAACACGGCCAAGGAGTCTCCACTTCACCGGCACGACAACGGACCTACCGAGGAGGATTCGTCAGCGGCAGAGAAGAAGGCTATGCGACGATTATCTGTCCCACCGAGCAGGGGGGACAACGCACATTCGTGGGCTACATGGAGAACAATGTTCGCCATGGCCGCGGCCAACAAACCGAGACCACGAACACGGGACGAACGGTCGTTTTTGACGGGACATGGAATAATGATGTGCTGATTGGACCCGGGATGTACACCCTAACGGAGGCAGGGGTGACTCAATTTTACCAGGGGAGTTTTGCGAATGGGAGGCTTGAGGGGTACGGGACGTATTCTACCTCACAGGATGGCACTAGATATAATGCCATCTATCATGAGGGGAATATGATTTGTCGGTACTAGGAGCTGCGTTGAGTGGTGTTGGTGCATGGTGGTACTTTCTTTTACAACCGGGGTATGCTTATCGTTTTTAATACGTTGTGAAATTTTATAGTTCGATACAGGATTGAATGGGGGATATCAGGGGAATGGCGAATCAAAATTACTCTAAATAGCCTAATGTTCTTAAGTTTTTGGTTAGAGCGTCCGTCTGTTTAATGAATCTGTCTCTTTTCAGATATCAGGATGAACTTGTGGAATGGCGAAGATACATGGAAAGCGCTACTTGACCGCTTCGGTCGTTATGAATACCCTCCTAATCAAGATGGGAAGGCAGATTCTCCTGCCTTAGACGAACCTGATGCAGTGTCCCGCCAGTGCGAACATGAAAATATTCGTTCTTGAATGTGGCAGGGTTGAAATACAGTGAAACTGACGACTACCTGTTTCCGCCACAATCAGCCGATCACCGCATTGTAAACATTCCCCCTCGCCATTCTCGCACATCTTGCAATGCTCTCCGTTCGGGACTCTGTAGAGCCCGCAGACTCGTTTGAAGACGACACGTTACGGCTCTGCTCAGAAACCCCTCTAATCGATGAAGCCCCCATCGTCTTTGATCTCCCGTCGACAATATCCTCTTCTACGGCCACACAAGCACGACTCTCGAAATCCACAAAGCGCCAAAGAAATTATCATTCCGATAACTGTATCACCGTCGCACCTGCCGATATTTCCGACTTCCCCACCGATTTCCATCGCCAAACCCCCTCCGCAAAACGAAGCGCACATGTAGGCGAATCGCCCCTTGTCGGTAGAACTGGACGACGAAATTCCATGACTGCAATAGATGTACCGAGTACGCCCAAGAGAATGGACAGAGCGGGTTCAGTGGACTTGGAGGAATCCCCTGCGATCCGCCGCAAACGGCAGAAATCAGCGCAGCGAATCGAGGATTTGGATGATGATGACCTGGTCGCTCAGAAAACGGCGGAGCAGGGTCTAGGGAGGAGGTCGGAGGGAAGTCGACCAGATTCGATTGAGATTTATATGGATGAATTAGTTGCGGGAGATACGAGTCCGAGGAAGCGGCTTGTTGCTGTCGAGGTTCCTTCAAAGAAGCAGGCGAAGGTGAA
>Ga0335081_10013345_pt1 | contig 13283 bp, 10 predicted proteins | sample Lox_Sample_35_FD_206713 | JGI IMG/M metagenome (GOLD analysis project Ga0335081, IMG submission 206713) | Soil microbial communities from Loxahatchee National Wildlife Refuge, Florida, United States - Lox_Sample_3.5 | ecosystem: Environmental > Terrestrial > Soil > Wetlands | place: USA...
GGTCCACAGTGAGCGCGCCTCCTGCCTCGCGGATCCGCAACTCCGGGAGCCGCAGCTCACCTCGGCCCTCGAGGCGGCGCAGCGAGCCGTGGAGCAGTACCGCGCCGCGTTCGACTACAAGTCCATGGTCGTCATGCAGTTCAATGTGGCACTGACGCTGCGCGCGCTGGGTAGCGATGCGGCTGCGATCGCAGCGCTCGAGTCCGCCCTGGCGATGGATCGAGAGTACGGCTTTCGCGACGACGCCGAAGAGAACTACCGGATGCTTCGCGACTGGAAGCACGAGCCCGCCGAGCCCGAGCAGATCACAGCCTGGCTCAATGACTTTCCGACTCGCTCCATCACACTGCGGTTCGCGTGGGCGCCGCAGGATGAGACGGTGTCCGCGAGCGACACGCGCGCCTGGCTCGTCGGTCACAGAATCCTTCACAGCCGCGGTACGGCCACCGCGCGACGGTACATCAAGGCGACTCCGGGCGGCTGGAGTGTCTCGTACGAGAGCGCCGCGGATCTGGATCCCGGCGTGTGGCCGGTGGAGCCCGACAATCGCAAGGACTTCTTCACGCCTGCGCTGCTCGAGCTGCCTGGATTGGACATCGATGCCGAGGGCAACTTGAAGGCCGTCATCAATCCGGCAACCTTCGCCGCGCAGTTCTCTGCCGCGACGGAGCGCGCGCTTCGCGCCAGAGCCTCGACAGGCGCGGGCGCGCGGCAATGGCTGACCGATACCGTGAACGTCATGAAAGTGCTGTTCGCGCCCGGCGTCATGGAGAGCAAGGCGACCGAGGCGTATCGTCTCGAGACGGCCATGTGGATCGGGGCGACGCTCAAGCAGGGCGTGTGGTATGAGCTCACGGCACCGCTGTCGGTCCCCGGCCTGCAGCGAGTCGTCGTGAACCACACGCTGCAGTTCGCCTACGCACGGCCGGCGCCCTGTGTGGACGGGAGCGATGCGTGCGCGGAGATCATCGTGCGCGCAACGCCGGAGCCTGATGCCCTCGCGGAGGCGCTGCAGGATGTCGGCCTGTCGAGGGAAGAGGGCTTCGACTACATCTCGTCCACCTATCTGCGAGTGGTGGTGGACCCGCGGACGCTGCTGCCACAGGTGCGTGAGACGCGCCAATACTGGTACGTGGTGAGGCCCGGCGGCGAGATACGGCTCGAGTCCGAGCGCGCACTCTCGAGCACGAGCTATCCATAGAAGGCGGGACTACCGCTTGACGACCTCGCCGCCCTTCATCACGAACGCGACCGACTGCAGCAGGGCGACGTTCGCAAGCGGATCTCCCGCGACGCCGATCAGATCACCGTAACGTCCGACGGCGATCGCCCCCACATCGCCCGGCCTTCCCAGCGCCTCGGCCGCCGTCACGGTCGCCGCCTGAATCGCCTGCAGGGGTGTCATTCCCCAGGTCACCATGGTTGCGAACTGCTTCCCGTTGTCGCCGTTCGGATAGACGCCGCCGTCGGTACCGAAGATCATCTTGACGCCCGCCTTCACCGCGGCGCGGAACGTTTCCCGCTGCTGCCGGCCGATTTGCCGCTCCTTCTCGAGCGATTCCTTGTACATGCCATTCTTCTCGCCCTCAGCGAGGATGTAGTCGTCGTTGTAGATATCCATCGAGAAATACGCGCCGTGCTCCTTCGCCAGTGCGAACGCCTCCGCGTCGGCGAGGCTCGCGTGCTCGATCGTGTCGACACCGGCGCGCAGCGCATCCTTGATCCCCGAGGTGCCGTGGGCGTGCACCGCGACCTTGAGGCCGAGCATGTGGGCCTCCTCCACGATGGCCCTCATTTCCGGAAGACTGAACTGCTGACCGCCGACCGTGTCGGTCTTCGACATCACCCCGCCGGTACCGCAGAACTTGATCACTTCCGCGCCGTACTTGCGGAGCTTCCGTACCATCGCGCGCAGCGCATCCGGGCCGTCGGCAATGTTGGTCGAGGCCGTGGTGATCGAGGGCGGGAACTGGGTCTTGTCGCAGTGGCCCCCGGTCGCACCGATCGCGTAGGTCGCCGGCACGATCCGCGGTCCCAGGATGTAACCCTGCTCGATCCCCTGCTTGAGGGCCACGTCGTCGTAGTTGGACGAGCCGACGTTGCGCACCGTGGTGAATCCCGCCTCGAGCGTGCGCCGCGCGTTCGCAACGCCCACTACGGTCCAGAAGTTGTCGGTGAACGGCAGGGACTTGTAGCCGCTGAAGCGCGGATCGCTCGTCAGGTGTACGTGCATGTCGATGAGTCCGGGCAGCAATGTCATGCCCGCCAGATCGATCCGCCGCCCCCCGGGGCCGATCGGCCCACCCTGCGTGGTGACGCTGACGATGCGGCCATCGGTGATGGTGATCTGCGGGTGCTCGACCATGCGGCCGGCGATGACATCGAGCATGCGGTCGGCGGTGACGACCACCGTGTCGGCCTGAGCTGCCGCCGACGCCAGCAGCACGGCAAGGAAGTACACGCGGTAAGCGCCTCTGTGCATGGCAGGCTCCCGGCTTGCCTAACGACAGCGACAGTTTGCAGCTGCGGCCGCGGACCCTCAAGGCCGCCGGCTGCGTTAGCATGCGCGCCATGGAACAGGTGTTCGATTTCGTCGTGGTCGGCGCCGGCACCGCCGGATGCACGCTGGCGGCGCGCCTGGCCGAGGACCCTCGCTCGAGCGTCTGTCTGATCGAGGCAGGCGGTTCCGGCAAGAGCCTGTTCGTCAACGTCCCCGGCGCCATCGTGCTCGCGCAGCGCTCGCCGGAGCTGAACTGGCGCTTCGAGTCCGTGCCGCAGCCGCGCCTCAACGGCCGCCGCATTCCCGTGCCGCGCGGTCGCGGTCTCGGGGGCTCCGGTCTCATCAACGGGATGGTGTATTTCCGCGGGCATCCGCTCGATTTCGACGCCTGGTCGAGCGGCGGGGCGACGGGCTGGAGCTATCGGGAGGTCCTGCCGTACTTCTGCCGCAGCGAGCACAACGACAGCTTCGGACCCTCCGTGTACCACGGCCATGATGGTCCGATGCACGTGCGCAGCGTGAATCGCCCGAATCCGCTCAACTTCGCCTTCTTCGAGGCGCTCGCAGGCCTTGGGGTCGCGGTGCGCGAGGATTTGAATGGCGCCGATTCGGAGGGAGCGAGCCTGCGTCAGCTGACCGTCCGCGGCGGCACGCGCGAGAGCACGGCGAGCGCGCTGCTTTATCCGGCGATGCGCCGGCGCAATCTCACGGTGCTCACCCACACGCAGGCGATGCGCATCGCGCTCGAGGGCCGGCGCGCGCACTCCATCGAGGCTCGCTCCGAGCACGGCATCGTGAGCATGCAGGCGCGCCGCGAGATCGTGCTGAGCGCCGGCACCCTGCAGTCACCGCAGCTGCTGCTGCTCTCCGGGATCGGCGACGGCGAGCAGCTGATGCAGCTGGGAATCCCCGTGCGCCACCACCTGCCGGGCGTCGGCCGCAATTTGCACGATCATCTGGCGAGCCCGATCCACATGGGCATGCAGCATCCTGCCTCGTACGGGATCTCCTGGCGCGCCATGCCGCGCAATCTGCTCAACATCGCCGAGTACGTGATCGCAAGGCGCGGCCCGCTCGCCAACAACATCTTCGAGTCGGCGGCCTTCGTGAAGAGCGCCCCCGGACTCGACCGGCCCGACGTACAGCTCGTGTTCCAGCCGGCGAAGCGGCCGGGGCCCGACTTCCCGTTTCCGATCGGACATGGCTTTGCCGTGAGCCCGGTGGGTCTGTACCCACGCAGCCGCGGCCGGCTGACGCTCGCAAGCCCCGACCCGTTTGCCGCACCGCTCATCGACCCGAATCTGCTCGCGGAGCCTTCGGATCTCGAGCCGCTGTTGCGTGGGATGCGCCTCACGCGCCGGGTATTCGCATCCCCGGCCTTCGCGCGCTACCGGGCCCACGAGACTCTTCCGGGGGAGGCCCTGCAGAGCGATGCAGAGCTCACCGAGTACATTCGCTCCCAGGCCTACACCGTGCATCATCCGGTCGGCACGTGCCGCATGGGCACGGATGCCGCCGCCGTGGTGGACCCGCAGTTGCGGGTAGCGGGGCTCGAGGGCCTGCGGGTCGCGGACGCCTCGGTGTTTCCCTCGATCATTGGCGGCAACACCAACGCCGTGGTCGTGATGGTCGCCGAGAAGGCGGCGGACATGATTCTCGGCCGCGCGCCGCTTGCGCCCGCCGTGCTGGAACGCTGATCAAGGAGTAACCATGGCAGACACGCTGAGCGCACTCGAGCGCATCGAGATTGAGCGAGCTTGCGAGCGCATCGTCCACGCGTACTCGCGCGCACTGGACCTGGGTGACCTGAGCGGCGCGGCGGATTTCTTTGCCGTGAACGGCTCGATGTCCCGGCCGATGGCGCCCGACCAGGTGATCGAGGGGCGCGAGAGCATCCGTGCATCGCTCCTCACCCGGCCGAAGACGCTGCTGACCAAGCACCTGGCGACGAACGTGATGATCGATGTGGAGAGCCGCGACAGCGCTCGCGGCCTTTCCTATCTCACGATGATCTCCTGCACGCCGCCTCCCGATGCGAAGGCGCCGTTCGTGTCGCAGGGGCCGATCTGGTTCGGCGAGTTCAAGGATCGCTACGTGCGCGAGAATGGCGTGTGGCGCTTCCTCGAGCGGCGCGGCTCGATCCAGATGAAGTTCTCCGGAGCGCCGCCCGCCTGACTACAGAGCGTCGTCGAGACTGACCGAGCAGTGCGGACAGCGCTCATGTGCGTACCGTACCGCTCCGACGCCGTGTCGGGCTTGCGCGCGGTCACAGTTCGCCGCGGGAACCGCGAAGCTCAAGGGTATTTGTTCTCGACCAGACTGCGCACCGGGTGCGTGTCGTAGACCAGTACGATCGACTGCAGGTGACCGCTGCTGGGGTCGAAGTTGAACACGTCGGCGCAATCGAAGACCGCGCGCGTGCCGTCCTTGAGGCGCCAGTCGTACTGGTAGTAGGCGACTGCGCGCAGGTGGCCCTCGGCGCTCACCAGCACGTCGTGCACGGTGAGCCGGGTGTCGCGGGAGGATTCGGCCACTTTCCTGATGAACTGCCGCACCGGAAGTCGCCCGAGAAACGGCGATTCCACCCAGCCGTCGTGTATGAACAGGGACGCGGCCTTGTCGGCGTCGCCGGCCTCGAGCGCTTTCAGATAGGCGTGCACAACTCGCTGCATGGGCCTCTCCCTACGCGGCGCACTCGCGTCGGCGTTCGGACTGTCGCGCGAGCGGGGCGCAGATACTATCATGGCCGGCATCCTCGGAGGCGCGATGCAGCTGACCGATGCGGAACGGGCGATGCTCGACGGACGTGAGGGACGCGCCCGTCAGAAGGCGATGGAGCTCCTGGTGCGCTACGCACAGGCGCTCGGCGCCGAGCGCTTCGTCGATACGACGAATGTCGCCGGCGTGCCCGGATCCACCAGTGCGTTTCTGCAGCGCTACTACCAGGGCGGCGGCTACGAGGTGATCTTCTCGCGCTTCGATCTCGACAGCGACGAGGTCGTGGACGTGCCGCGCGTCAGCGTGCACTCCTGTCAGTTGCAAGGCGGCATCGATCCGGAGAACTGGCAGACGCTCGGGGCGACACCTGCTGCGCTCGCCTGGACCCAGGCGAGCGAGCAGGGCAGCGCCGGGCGCGGCATCGAGATCTTGAAGACCTGCACGCCCTATCTGGTCGGCAATGTTCCCCGGCGCGGCGAGCATTGTGCGTGGATGGAATCCTCCGCCGTCGTGTACTGCAACTCGGTGCTCGGCGCGCGCACCAATACGGAGGGCCGCGAGAGCACGAGCGCCGCCATGCTCACGGGCAAGATTCCGGACTGGGGCTTGCATCGCGACGAGTACCGCTTCGGCTCGCACCGGATCCACGTCGATGTGTCCGTCGACAGCGTGATGGACTGGGGCATGCTCGGCTACTTCGTGGGCGAGGCCGTCGGTGAGCGCATCCCCGTGCTGACCGGTGCGCTGGCACCCCCCGATGTGATCCGTCACAAGCACTTCGGCGCCGCCGCGGCCTCATCCGGCGGCGTCGAGATGTACCACCTCGTGGGGATGACGCCGGAAGCGGACACGCTCGAGCAGGCGTTCGGTCCACGCAAGCCCGAGGCGACGCTGCACTACGGGGCGGCCGAGCGTCGCCGCACCTACGACACACTCAACGGACGCGGCCGCAGCCCTCACGTCGACTATGTGATGCTCGGCTGCCCGCATGCCGCGCTCGAGCAGATCGAGGAGGCATGCCGCCTGCTCGAGGGCCGGCACATCAGCGCCAACTGCAATCTCTGGATCTTCACCTCGCGCAGCGTGCGGGCGCTCGCGGACCGGCAGGGTCTGACAGCGATCATCCGCAAGGCCGGAGGACATCTGCTGACCGATACCTGCTCGGCAATCGGACAGGCGGTGCCGCCCGGCACCAAGGTCGTCGCCCTCGACTCGGCGAAGCAGGCGCACTACCTCCCGGCGATGATGGGTCTCGAGGCGTGGTTCGGATCGACGCGCGAGTGCATCCGGGCGGCCCTCACCGGGCGCTGGAGCGGGGAGGCACCGTGAACGCAAGCGTGCAGGCGAAAGCGATCGTTCTCAAGGGACGCAAGGTCGTGGGCGGATGCGCCGAAGGCGAAGCGCTCGTCACGCGTCAGACCATCTCGGGCTGGGGCGGTGTGGATGCGACCACCGGCACGATCATCGAGACACGCCATGAGCTGCGTGGGCAGAGCTTCAAGGACAAGGTACTCGTGTTTCCCGGCGCCAAGGGATCCTCGGGGTGGTCGGGCGTGTTCCATGTCGCGCGCCTCGCCGGGGTCGCACCGCGCGCCATGATCTTCAACGAGATGACGACCAAGGTCGCCCTCGGCGCGGTCGTGGTGCGTGCGCCGGCGATCACCGACCTCGGTCGCAATCCGCTCGAGGTCATCGAGACCGGCGACTGGGTCCGCGTGGATGCCGACCGCGGAATCGTGGAGATCGTGAAGCGCCGCTAGGCTACCACGGTGATTTCTGGAGCCGGTCCTTGAGGAAGCCGACCAGCTCGCGCACCGCCGGACGCTCCATCTTCATGCGCGGCACGAGCGCCTTGAGCCAGTGCGGCACGACCGGGTAGTCCTGCAGCAGCGGCACGAGTCTTCCCGCGCGGATGTCCTCATCGGCGAGGTACTTGGCGAGCACCGCGATGCCGATCCCGCGCCGCGCCGCCTCGCGCATCACGCGGCCATCGCTCGCATGGATGCGCGAGTGCACCTCGATGCTGAGCGTGCCGAGCGGGCTCTCGAAGAGCCAGCTCGAGTGAAACAGCGTGGTCGTGAGGCAGTCGTAGTCGACGAGCTCGTTCGGGTGCCGCGGCTCGGGCCGGCCGCGCAGATAGCTCGGCGCGCAGCACGTGACGAGCTCGTACGGGCACAGCGGTACGTCGACGACGTTCGGATAGGACACCGGCAGCGCTCCGATCGCGCAGTCGTAGCCCTCCTCGAGCGGGTTCACGGTGCGGTCGAGGAGCGTGATCTCGAGATTCACGCCGGGGTGCAGCAGCAGGAAGTCCGAGAACGCTCCGCCCAGGAACTCCGTGGTGACCGTCGTCGGTGACTTGATTCGCAGCTGGCCCTCGATTCCCTGGTCGCTGGGTGCGCCCTTGAACAACTCGTCGAATTCGGCCGACAGGCGGACAAAGCGAGGCAGCAGGGCCTCGGCGGCCGAAGTGAGCGTCAGCCCACGGGTGGAGCGGATCACGAGCCGCATACCAAGCGCACGCTCGAGCTGATCGACGCGCTTGGTGATGACCGAGGGCGCAACGCCGAGCTCGCGTGCGGCGCTCGAGAAGCTGCCGAGGCGCGCAACGCGCAGGAAGGCGCTCAAGTTGAGCAGATTGTTGGCGGCTCTGCTCTCGCGCTGCGATCGCGGAGCCCAGCGTCGATCGATCTCACTCGGCTGCTGCGCGCGTGGCTCGCTCATGGCTTTTCTCGAATGTAGAAAGCTGATCACGCTCGAAGCGGCGTTCTGCCCGGGCTGCTTCGATGCTACCGTTTTTCCAGTCGCCGGTGCACCACGGGCGTGCTGTGGCGCAATAGCAACAATTCGCGTTTGGAGAGAGGGGGAGCAGTCATGTCCAGGACCACTTTTGACCACATGAGCGTGCTGGCGCTCGCGTGCGTCGCAAGCGCCGCCGCATCGGTGGCCGTCGCGCAGCAGGCGAACAGCACAGCGAGCGCGCCGACGACCGGCGGTCTCGAGGAGATCGTGGTCTCGGCCGAGCGCGTCAGCTCCAATCTGCAGACGACGCCGATCGCGATCACGGCGATCTCGGCGAAGACCCTCGAGTCGCGCAATCTCGACAACATCACCGACGTGGGGGCGTACGTGCCGAACGCGGTGATCGCGCCCCTCGGCGCCGGCTGGGGCGCGACCATGGCTGCCTTCATCCGCGGCGTCGGCCTCGGCGACAACATCCTCTCCTTCGAGCCCGGCGTGCCGATCTACGTGGACGATGTGTACATGGGGCGCCCGCAGGGATCGATCTTCGATCTGCTCGACCTCGAGCGCGTCGAGGTACTGCGCGGTCCACAGGGCACTCTGTTCGGCAAGAATGCGGAAGGCGGCACCGTGCGGCTGATCTCCGTCAAGCCGAAGGGCGACAACAGCGGCTACGCGAGCCTCACGTACGGGAAGTACAACCGCGTCGAGGCGCGGGCGATGGCGGATGTGGCGCTCATCGACAACTTCCTCAATGCGCGCTTCTCGTTCTCGAGCAAGAAGGCGGACGGCTATTTCAAGATCTACGACTACGTGTGCGTGAACGGTGCGGGGAGCCTCGGCACGATGCAGGGCTCGATCGCGCCTGGCTCCAATTGCGTCACCGGCACGCTCGGCGATGAGAACGTGCAGTCAGGCCGCGCGGCGTTCCGCTTTCTGTTGAGCGATGCCGTGGAGTTCAATCTGGTCGCCGACATTACCGTGCAGAACCAGGAAGGTCCGGCCGACAAGTACACGGTCATCGACGGCACCAACGTCCTCAACAACCTCTGGAGCCTCGGCTACGGCTATCTCGGACCTGCGACCGCCGGTCCGGCGGCCTATATCGGCAAGCCGATCGCCTACGACAGCCGCTTCATCACCAATAACCTGTATTCGTCATACGCCAACTACGGCACCGACCCCGTCTCGGGCCGCAACGTCCCCAACATCAACAATCTGAACCATTGGGGCCTGGCCGGTACGCTCGAGTGGAAGCTCGCCGACGCCGTGAATCTGAAGTCCGTGACGGCGTACCGCGAGTTCGGCAATCAGTTCGGCCGCGACTCGGACGGCAGCCCGCTCTCGCAGAACTCGACCTACGACGACAACCACCATCAGCAGTTCACCGAGGAGATCACGCTGACCGGCAAGGCCGGGCCTGCCGACTGGGCCGGCGGCTTCTTCTACTACCACGCGCAGGACTCGAACCGCGGCTACGATGTGCTGTATCCGTGCGCGCTGCTGGCGGGCAAGCCGATTCCGCAGGTGTGCATCCATGAGCAGGACAGCTACGTCACTCAGCTCACGAAGAACTGGGCGCCGTTCGCGCACGTCATCTACCACCTGACCGACGCGCTCTCGCTCACCGGTGGCCTCCGCTACACCTCGGACGAGAAGGACGCGACGATCACCCTCACCAACTTCGATCCGACGGTCGTGCCGTTCACCGCGGGGAACGTTAACGGCCAGTACGTGCCGCTGAAGGCCTCGCATGTCGACTACGACGCCTCGGTGAATTATCAATTCACGCCTGACGTCATGGGCTATGTGCGCTACTCCACCGGCTTCAAGGGCGGTGGCTTCAGCCCGCGGCCCGCGGATGCGCTGCAGACCGAGCCGTTTCACCCGGAGTACCTGAAGACGCTCGAGCTCGGCGCCAAGACGGAGCTCATGAATCGCACCGTGCGCCTGAACGGGGACTTCTTCTGGTCGAAGTTCACCGATCAGCAGACCTTCGCGCAGCAGCTCGATGCCCTCGGGAACAACTGGTTCCGCGAGGAGAATGCCGGTACCGCGCGGCTGTGGGGCCTGGAGGGCGAGCTGCAGGCCGAGCCCGTCGACAATCTGCACATCGACGCCTCGGTCGGCTACATCAACTATCTGCTGCAGTCGAACGGCGGCAATACGCTGCTGTTCACGGGCAGTCAGTGCAATGGCGAGACCTGCTACTCGCCGCGCACGCCGAAGTACACCTTCACCCTCGGTGTTCAGTACGGATTCAGCCTGCCGGGCGGCAAGCTGACGCCGCGGCTCGATGACGCCTATCAGTCGAAGATCTACTTCGTCACCAACAACGGCTGCTTCACCACGACCGGTCCGGCCGGCTGTGGCACGGGCGCGCAGGGCGCCTACGGGCTCGTGAACGGGCGCATCACCTGGGAGCCGAACAACGGCAAGTGGGATATCGCGCTGTGGGGCCGCAACCTCACCGACAAGGGCTATTTCTCCGGCAAGCTGAGCCTCATCTCCTTCTTCGGTCGAGAGCAGGGCAATGTGGCGCCGCCGTTCGAGTGGGGCATCACCTTCAAGCGCAACTTCCAATGAGCGGTTGACCCCCGCGAGCGGTGACCGGCCAGGGACGGCTGGCTCCGCTCGCGTCTGTTGCGGGATGATGGCCGCCTCTGTCCGGTCAATTGCTTAGGATTGTGCAATGCTGAATCGTCCCTTCGACCCGGAGACACGTGTGGTCTCGCGCCGCGATCGCCCCGCGGTGCTCGAGCGACACTGCGATATCTGTGTCGTCGGGTCGGGCGCATCGGGCGCCTCCGCCGCGATCGAGGCCGCGCGCGCCGGCCGCAAGGTGATTCTGGTGGATGGGCTGCCCTCGCTCGGTGGTCAGGCCGTGAACTCGATCATCGGCATGTTCTGCGGCCTGTACACGCCCGGGCCGAACGGCCGGCAACTCACCCACGGCATCGCCGATGAGATTCTGCATGACCTCGGCGCGAGCGCCGACGTAAAGGTGGTCATGGGCGGCGTCATGAAGGTCGCCATGTACAACGAGGTCTCGCTCGGGCGCTGGCTCGAGAAGGCAATCGTCGCCGCCGGCGTGACCCCGCTCACCGGGGCGATCATCCGCAAGGTGAATCTCGAGGGGCGCCGCGTCGCCTCGCTCGAGATCGCCACGCGCCACGGCGACGTGCGTGTCAGTGGCACCGGCTTCATCGATGCGACCGGGGATGCCGCGCTCACCTGGGAGGCCGGCTTCGACTGCCGCATGCACAAGCACGGCCAGATCTACGGCTCGCAGATGATCGTGATCGAGGACTTCGATGAGCGCCACAAGCCCAGCTGGGACGAGGCTGCGGCGCGCATCCGCGACCGTGGCGAGCGTTACGGGCTCATGCGGCGCGACGGGTTCGTCGCGAGCTTTCCGGGACGCAATGTCGCGCTGGTCAACATGACTCACATCGAGACGCCGCTCGATCCGTTCGAGGCGGCCGGCAAGCAGATCGAGGGCAAGGAGCAGGCCGACCGCACCCTCGTGTTCCTGCGCGGGGAGTTTCCGGAGGCCTTCGGCCGAGCGCGCATTCGCTCCTACGGGCTCGCCGGCGTGCGCCAGACGCGCTGGATCGTCGGCACCCACCACCTCACGACCGCCGAGGTCCGCGCCGCGACGCAGTTCGAGGATGCCATCGCGCGCTGCTCCTGGCCGCTCGAGCAGCACCACAATCGCGAGGGCTACGTGTGGGAGGTGTTCCCGCCGGATCACGTGCACACCATCCCGCTGCGCTCGCTGACGGTCGCCGGCGCGGACAACCTGGTAGCCGTGGGTCGCTGCATCGATGCGGATTCGACCGCGCTGTCCTCCGTGCGGGTGATGGGACCTTGCATCGCCATGGGCGCGGCGGCTGCACATGCGCTTGATCTGGCAGGCGAGGGCAGCGTGCACCGCGTGGATCGGCAGGCGCTGCGAAGCCGCATCCGGCACAACCTCGAGGATTGAGCTGGGGGCGGAGTTGGACTTGGGAGCCCGCCCCCCGTTACGATGGTTCATCAAAAGAGCTCGCGGGGGGTCCGACATGGCCAAGACCAGTTGGATGCTCAGGGGTCGCAACTTCTCCCACTGCAACTGTGCGTACGGTTGCCCATGCCAGTTCAACGCCCTGCCGACCCACGGCCACTGTCAGGCCGTCGTCGGGATTGCGGTGGATGAGGGCTTTCACGGCAGCACCAGGCTCGATGGACTGCGCTTCGGCGGCGCGTTTCGCTGGCCGGGCCCGATTCACGAGGGACACGGCGAGGGCCTGCCCGTCGTCGATGAGCGCGCGACGCCGGCGCAGCGCGAGGCCATCCTCAAGATCCTGAGCGGCCAGGACTCAGAGCCCGGTGCCACTTTCTTCCAGGTGTTCGCCTCGATGCTGGAGAAGGTCCATGACCCGATCTTCGCCCGCATCGATCTCGACATCGACATCGATGCACGGCGGGCCCGCTTCGTCGTTCCCGGCGTCATCGAGGCGCGTGGCGAGCCGATCAAGAACCCGGTGACCCACCAGGATCACCGCGTGCGGATCGACATGCCCAACGGCTTCGAGTACCGCAAGGCCGAGGCCGGTCGAGGCTGGGCGCGGACACACGGACCGATCCAGCTCGACTTGGCCGATTCGCACGCTCACTTCACCGCAATCCATATCACCGGAGACGGTGTCGTCGACTGATCCGCGTGTGACCGCCACGCTCCTCGAGGCAATACTGCGGCGCGACCGCGCCGTGCTCCTGACGGCGCTCGGCGCGCTCACCGTGCTGGCCTGGATCTATGTGGTGTGGCTCGCGGTTGACATGAGCGCACCGGGAATGGACATGCGCGACATGCGCATGGTCCCCGCCGGGATCGGCTGGATGGAGCCGGCGAGCCGGCCGTGGGGCGTGCTCGAGGCGCTGCTGGTGTTCGCGATGTGGGCCGTGATGATGGTCGGGATGATGACCCCCTCGGCGGCGCCGATGATCCTGATCTATGCCCGCGTGAGGCGCCAGGCCGGGCAACGTGACACGCCCTTCGCGGCCGCCGCGCTGGTGCTCGCCGGCTATCTGCTGCTCTGGACGGCATTCTCGCTCGCCGCGACGGGCGCGCAATGGGCGCTGCAGCGCGCAGCGCTCCTGAGTCCCGGCATGAGTGTTGCGGGCCAGCGCATCGGCGCCGCGCTGCTCATCCTTGCCGGCCTGTATCAATGGAGCCCGATCAAGTACCGCTGCCTCGCGCAGTGCCGCTCGCCGCTCGCCTTCATCCAGCGGCGCGGTGGCTTTCGCGGCAATGCCTCCGGGGCGCTGCAGCTCGGACTGG
>Ga0335081_10013346_pt1 | contig 13283 bp, 11 predicted proteins | sample Lox_Sample_35_FD_206713 | JGI IMG/M metagenome (GOLD analysis project Ga0335081, IMG submission 206713) | Soil microbial communities from Loxahatchee National Wildlife Refuge, Florida, United States - Lox_Sample_3.5 | ecosystem: Environmental > Terrestrial > Soil > Wetlands | place: USA...
CCCTTACCGTTAAGCACTTGCTTGAGAATGTGAGCGGCAAACCTGTTCGCGGATACAGAGCACCGAGTTTTTCTATCACAAAGAAGACTCCCTGGGCATTTGAGATTCTCCGTGAACTCGGCTTCACTTACGACTCCAGTATTTTCCCGGTGGAACATCCTGGCTATGGCTTGATGGAAGCCTCAAGATCACCGTTCGTGGTAAAAACGGCCGCGGGCGACATAGTAGAGTTCCCGCTACCGACGTTGCAATTCGGCGCTCGCCGGGCCCCTTTGGGGGGCGGAGCCTATTTGAGGATTCTACCCTACGCTTATACGAAATGGGGCGTTTCGCACATTAATCTACGCGAGGGGCGACCAGTGTGTGTCTATCTGCATCCTTGGGAACTCGATGCAAACCAGCCTCGGATGCGCGGAAGATTGACATCACGCCTGAGACACTATCTGGGCTTACGCGGAACTGAATCCAAGCTTCGGAATCTGTTACGAGACTTCGAGTTTTGTCCTTTGGGGGAACTCATCGCTGGCTTGCAAAAAGTCGACCTTCCTGATGAGTCTACAAGCTATTTGGCTCTGTTGACATCCTTAAGAAAAGGCGGCGATGTTTCAACCGATACACATTGAAACTCAGTCCGAGCAGCAGGGCTTGGCGCATCTGCATGTGCAGTGTGCGGCCTGGTGCACGGGCAGAGAGCTTGCGCTTCACCGACGAGAAGAGGCTCTCGAGCAGAGCGCGGCGTCGGTAGAGCCGTCGCGGAAAAGATCACCTCATCTGGGCGCGGACTCCATGGATGCGCCAGGTTTTCTTTCCGCGCTTGGCGGGGATGACACTGTGTGCTCCAAGCTTCCGGCGAATATAGGTATGATTTCTCTCGCTGTCGAACTCGGCGTCGGCTAGCACCAGCCCGATGCGCGTTTGCTCGGAAGCCGCTCCGACAACGGCAGGCAAATTCGCGCCGTCGTTCCACGGGCCGCGTCGCGCGAGTTGCGACAGGACGAACTGCTGATCTATTTTAAACCACGGCGACCACCCACTTCAGCCAGTGCCGCCAGGGCAGCGGTTTTTGGCCGTGGTGATGCATCCGTCACACAAAGAACGTGCTGACCGCTCCTTGCGCCAAGCCCGTTGCGTCGACCGCCCGATCGATGGTCTGGTGGTCGAGGCGTTGCAGGAAGCGATACAAAGTCGTGAAATCGGGCACCCTCACCAACCGCAGCGCTTGGCGCAACTCGCGGTGCTCGCCAAGACGCACCTCGGCTTCGCGAAAGGTCCAGTCCTCGTAGCGCATCAAACAGAGGATGGCCAGTAACTGAGGCTGGGTAAATTGGTGCTTGCTGAAGCGGCTTCGATAGCGCGGAAGCACCGCCTTCGAGACTTGCAGGGCGATGCGAGCGAACGGCAGGAGTCCGACTTCGGCCATCGCACCTCCTGCTTTGCTAGCAAACAGCAATTTCAACCGATCCGATATCGCGAATTCTCATTGTCGTAACGAGGATGTCAACAGAGCCAAATAGGCTGTAAGCTGTTTATGCCCCCCCCCCAACGTTGCCCTTCATTGAAGGTCTCGCATTTCTACCTGAAATCATGACGGTTGGGAAGGTTATAACGGCGCGCTGAACCCGTTACGCCGGGCAGAGTTCCCCAGTCGCTAGACACGCGGCAATCACCAGACACATCCCTGCTTCTCACCTGTTTTGGAATTGGCCGGTCCCAGCATTATTGATTCGCTCATACACTCGAGCAGCGAGAAAACTCTCGACCTCCTCGGCAACCACTTCCCAAGTTCGTGTCCGAGCGTGCTGTACCAATACACTTCGATCCCATTGTGTCTGGAGGGCCAGATCCAAACCATTGGCGATATCTTCGGTGTTTTGCTCCACCATGATTCCGAATTCACGCGAGACGATGATTTCAGGCACGCCCCATACCCGTGTCGCCACGACGGGGGTGCCGCAAGCCATCGATTCCAAAAGAACATTGGGCCAACCTTCGCGAGAACTGACCAGGCAGCTCACATCTGCTGCGGCATACCAAAGCGCGAGCTCTTCATTTGCTCGATTTCCCACGATTTGAATCTGGTCCTGCATCCCGGTATCTCGGACAATTCGTTCGAGTTCGCCTCGGAAATTTCCTTCTCCCACAATATAGAGGCGGAGATTTGGATGGCGCGAGGAAATCTTTGCCAATGCTGGAATCAAGTATTGGTATCCCTTGCGGGGAATCAACGATCCAACGGAGACTGCGATCTTTGCATCCTCCGGCATGTCGAGCTTGCGCCGCGCCTCAACGCGATCAACGGGTCTGAATCGCTGCAAGTCAACACCGTTGCCGATGGCCTTCACCTTACCGGGGTGAGCGCCAAGTTCCACCATCTCGTCTGTGAGGGCCGTACAAACGCCAACAAGGCCATCGCTACGCTTGAGACTCCAGCGGATCATGGGCCGGATTATGCCAAATTTCGGGAAGAGGTTTATGTCCGTTCCGCGCGCGGAAATGACAACAGGTATTTTGAGAAGTCTTGCCAATAAGGTTGCAGCAAGGCCGTCCGGATAGACATAGTGCGCATCAATGCAGTCGAACTTCATTTTGCGGTGCAAACGCCGGACAAGCCGAGAGGTGCCGATGTACATCAACAGACCCTGGAATGGCATTGAAATCTTCGGAAAAAGCGGGTAGCGGGGATGATAAACAATCAGACGGCCAATTCTTTCGTATCGTGGGATACGTTTGAAGGCCTCCCATCGTGCGCCCGGAACCCACGATGGAAAGTAAGGCACGGGAGCAACAACTCGCACGAAACAGCCAGGCCGCAAAGCGAGGTGAGCGATCCGTTGGTAAATGAAGATTCCATGCAGCGGCTGGCGCGCATTGGGGAAAAGGCTAGTGAAAGTTAAAATGCGCAACTATGGGATCCTCGATTCCGGCAATTGTCCGAGTTCAGTCTCCTGCGTCTGTCCACATATCACCAAGCGGATGGGCCAAAGCTAGGCGCGCAAGGTGGGGTCTGTCGAACGGTACCACTCTACGAATTTTCGAAGGCCCTCCCCAAGCGGTGTGGCAGGTCGGTAACCCAGGAGACGCTCTGCTTTTCGGATGTCTGCCCAAGTGAGCGGCACGTCGCCCGGCTGTGGCGGTTTTGACTCCCGGCGAGCCTCTCTGGATGTTGCGCGCTCAATTTCCTCTACCAACTTTGTCAACTTAACAGGATGGGAGTTGCCAAGATTGAATACCTCAAAGCGAGGCCTGGGATCGGCGGGGAATTCATAATCGAGGCCGGAAAGCACGCCGGAAACGATATCGTCAACATAGGTGTAGTCGCGACCTGCGGCGCCATCCCCGAAAAGAGGTAGTGCCTTACCCGCTTCGATCAAAGCGATAAATTTATGTATAGCCAAATCGGGCCGTTGGCGCGGGCCATAAACTGTAAAAAACCGAAGCGAGATGACTTCCAATTGAAAAAGGTGGGCATACGTGTAAGCAAGGAGTTCCCCCGACAATTTCGTCGCAGCGTAGGGTGAGATCGGCCGCAACTCAACTTGGTCTTCAGAGAAAGGAGCGCGGCTCGTCGCCCCATACACAGAACTTGAAGATCCAAAGACGAACCGGCTGATGCCGGATTCCCGGCACAATTCCAAGAGATTCAAAGTACCGCGTACATTTACGTGTTCGTAGAGAAGTGGTTGTTCGATCGAGGGCCGTACCCCAGCCCGGGCCGCCAAGTGAATCACAGCAGTCGGGCTGCGCTGCTTGATTACTTCGCGCAACGGATCGATTTCGCAGATGTCCAGGTTGATGAACTCGTACGCGCCCTCGCGACGAATCGCTTCCAAGTTTGCCTTTTTCCAGACCGGTGCGTAGAAATTGTCCAGATTGTCGACGACGATGAGTGAAGTGCCTCGCCGTAGCAGGGCCTCGGCAACATGAGAACCGATAAATCCTGCTCCGCCCGTCAGTAAGACACGATGAGATTTGGTTCCCATTTTTTGCTAAGAATGTGTTTGTGTGATGCAGAGTTCAGCCTATCAAGAAACCTGCGAGTGGCAAAGTCGAAGCCGCAAACACTTCGTCGAAGTTACAATCATGTGCGCTTCGACATTCGTCTGTTTCGAGGCGGAGTGCTGAGGGGGCACAGTGGTTCGGTGCCCCGAGACGGTTTCGGGTTTTGATAGATTCTAGACCATATTGAAATTGCTATGCTGACAGCCGTTGACTGCTCGATTCCTGCGGTCTCTTGGCCTTTTCTGGGGAGTTCGGGGAATGTTCCATGAGTTGGTTCACAGGAAGCGATTTGCCAGAAAAGGGGATTAGTTTCCCAGGGGCACCGGGCCGAGAGCTTATATTGCTCCCAGGGAACGTTTGTAATAGATTGAAAATAAACGACTTATATAAAGCGCTGGCCAAGGTCGCGCTAGGGCAGCGGCAGCGAGATTGCAATCTCACTGTGGAAGTGCTCAACCGCCAGAAAGGTGTCCGTCGTCAATGACAAGATCGATCAGTGTGTTTGGTTTGGGGTATGTGGGCTCCGTTTCGGCCACTTGCCTTGCTTCCAAGGGCAATCGAGTAATGGGCGTGGACTTGAATGCAGCCAAGGTCCAGGCAATGGACTCCGGCCAAAGCCCCATCGTGGAAGCGGGATTGGGAGAGATCCTGGCCGCCGCCAATAAGGCCTGCCATCTTCATGCCACCACGGACGCTAACGCTGCTGTCCACGGTACGGAGCTTTCTTTTGTCTGCGTCGGAACTCCGAGTCTCCGCAATGGCCAGCTGGATCTCTCTGGCGTGGAGAGAGTGTGCCAAGACATCGGTCAGGCCCTGCGTACCAAAGACGCCTTCCACTGGGTAGTACTGCGAAGTACTGTCTTGCCTGGAACGACCGAGAATGTGGTTGTGCCCGCGCTGGAGCGCGCCAGCGGAAAGAGAGCAGGCCGCGATTTCGCCGTGTGCTACAACCCGGAGTTCTTGCGTGAGGGAACGGCGATAAAGGATTTCTTTCAACCGCCATTTACGGTGGCGGGTGCGAGTGATCCTGCGCAACTCGAACCTCTGCGCGAGCTATATTCGTTCACAGATGCGAAGTTTTTCGCCTCCTCCGTGGCGACAGCCGAAATGGTTAAGTATGTGTGTAATGCCTATCATGCTGTGAAGGTCGGTTTTGCGAATGAAGTGGGCGTCCTGGCCAAGCAACTCGGAGTGGATGCAGAAGAAGTCACGAAGATATTCACCTCTGACACGACATTGAATGTTTCCAAGGCCTATCTGAGTCCTGGGTTTGCCTTCGGTGGTTCTTGCTTACCGAAGGATCTTCGTGCACTGGTTTACTGCGCAAAGCATAGTGATGTCCGTGTCCCACTCTTGGAATCGATACTACCGAGCAACACCGAACATATCGAGCGAGCTGTGGAAATAGTCTTGCGGACCGGCAAGCGCCGTGTTGGAATGCTGGGATTGAGTTTCAAAGCGGGCACGGATGACTTGCGAGAGAGCCCTCTAGTCCACTTGGCAAAGCGCCTTTTGGGTGAGGGTTGCCAGTTGCAAGTTTGGGATAAGAATGTGATGTTGGGGCGCCTCGTGGGTTCGAATCGTCAGTTCATTGACGAGTTTATTCCGCATGTAGGGATGTTGCTCAAGGAAAATATGGGTGAGGTCATTGAGGGGGCGGACATCCTTGTCATCGGCAACCGGGAAGTGGATCGAGAAAGTCTTCTGCAAAGCATCCGTCCGGACCAGATCGTGATCGACCTTGTGAACCTCGAAAAGTCTCGGCGACCAGACGGTAAGAGCGCATACGAAGGCATCTGCTGGTAATCAGGGATACAGAATGAAGATCTTGTGGGTGAAATCTGGAGGGTTGGTTCCTCTGGACCACGGGGGGAAAATTCGCAGCTTTCACCTGGCAAAGGTCCTGGCACAGTCCCACGAAGTCTCCCTATTTACATTCTACCCGCCGACTCCCGACGACACGCACGATCAACTTAGGCAGATTTTTTCTCAGGTTCATTGCGTGCCGATCACAATCCCCCAGCAAAGAGGCGCTGGTGAGTACGTAGCGTATGCGAAGAATATACTGTCCGGCCGACCCTACTCGGCTACAAAATACTGTCGACCGCATATCACTGATCTATTGCGGAAACACCTTCTGGCGGAATCCTACGACGTCATAATTTGCGATTTTCTGCTAACAGCCCCGGTGATTCCCTGGGATTTGCCTGGAACCAAGGTCCTCTTCACCCACAACGTGGAAACTCAGATCTGGGAACGCCAATTTCAGGTGGCCCGCAACCCAGTTTGGCGCGCAGTATGCTATCGAGAATTTCAAACAATGCGAAGAATGGAGCTACATTATTTGCGCCTTTCGGACCACGTCTTGGCTGTATCCGAGACCGACCGGAACTTTTTCGCGCGTTTCGTGGACCCATCCAAGATCTCTGTAATTCCAACAGGGGTAGACACGGAATACTTTCGCCCAGCCGAGGAAGAGGCGCAGCCGAACACAATTGTTTTCACGGGTTCCATGGACTGGTTGGCGAACGAGGATGGCATCCTCTATTTCATGCGGGAAATTCTTCCAAGAATTCGCCAGGAAATACCTGACACCACACTCTGCGTGGTTGGCAGGCGCCCATCTAAAAAGTTAATCCAAGCCGCCCACGAATTCCGCGGAGTTGAAGTGACTGGCACAGTGAAAGACATCCGACCTTACGTCGCGAAGGCCAGCCTGTACGTTGTACCGTTATTGGTAGGAGGCGGAACGAGACTGAAAATATTTGAAGCCATGGCCTTGGGGAAAGCAATCATTTCTACGTCAATTGGCGCGGAAGGGCTGCCGGGTGTCTCTGGGAAACATCTCCTGCTCTCTGACCAACCGGAGGATTTTGCTCGCCGGGCGATTGAGCTATTACGTGATCCACAAAGGAGAAATGAATTGGGTCAATGTGCAAGACGCCTTGTGGAGCTAGATTATAGCTGGCAATCGGTGGGCAACTCTTTGAGCAAAGTAATCAGGGACTTGCCAGGAGGGGTTCGTCCGGCTGATCGTTAGACAGGAGAGTACCCGCAATTTGCCAATCCGGCCTGCGTTCAATCAAACCGTAAGTTTATAAGTTTAGTGACTTGTGGACTTGTGGATGCCGTGTAGGTGAGCAAGGAAGATGGGACGTTGTGGGCACGTCGGAGGATAGTCGTTAGGCAGCGGCCGCAAACAATTGCCGCATGATCAATGGTTGCAGGCTCGGCAGACGTCTGAAAGTGTAAATTAGACGATCCTTTTTCGATCCAGGCTCCTAATCGTGACTGCTCTTGGTGCCAGCCGCGGTTTGAGGTTGGTCGCCTTTCCGTCCGACAGCAACTCGAAGAGATCCATCCGAAGGATCCTGGTAGGCGAGATAGAGAATATTCCGCTTGGCATCAATTCCCATGGAACTGAAGCGGGAGAGTGAGATCCCCGCGGGCGCAACGATCTGGATATTCCATTCCTTGCCATCAAAATAGGCGTGCTTCAAGGCTCCGTGATCTTCATAGGAGATGTGTGGAAAACCATCCGAGTCGAAAACCAGCGAATCACGGTAGTCAGCAAAGCCCCCGGTCGGGGTTACCCTGTCTACCGTCTCGACTTTCCATTTGTCACCGTCTTGCCAGGCATGGCGCATCTCGCTGTCGCTATAGTAGGTGATGTGGACAGTACCCCGAGGATCAAACGCCACTGACGACCCCATCCCCAAACTATAGTCCGTTCCATGTGCGCCTCTCGCGTCGACCACCCGCTTGTTCCACTTTTGACCGTCCCACCGAGTGAAATTCAAAAGTCCTTTGATGAATGCATCATAGCTAATGCAAGGGTAGCCATGATCATCCAGGATCATGCTGTGCCACTTTCCCGTTTGCAAGTCAGAGTCGAGGGTATGCATCATCCAGATCCCATTCTCAAGAACGGCGTACCTGAGATGTGGGAGTTCATACCAAGTGACATGAGGCAGACCATCGCGAGAGACCGCAACGGCGCATTGGTGCTGGACCGAGGACCGATCCACGGGATTCACTTCCTGGGGCTCCCATTGTTTGCCATCGAAATGGAAATAACGAAGTGGCAGCGAAAAATAGGTTGAACAGATGTGAGGGTTATTAAGGTGATCGACCGCAATATTCGTATAACTGACCCCTCCTCCCAACACCATTTTGAACCATTGCGACTGATCCCCAGCAGGCCTGAACGCATACTTCAAACCTTCCTCGTTCGCCCCGTAGCTCACATGGACGTTGCCCAGTTCGTCCACAGTCAGGGAGATGCCTTTCCCCGTTGTGTCCACAACTTCTTTGGTCCAATTCCAAGTCTGCGCTGCGGTTGTACTTGGAAGCACAGCAAGCAGACACGCGAGAAGGAACCAAACCAGATTGACGCGGATCAATACGTCCCGGCGTCGGACATTCCTTGCAAAATAGAACATGTTTTGCCTCAAAACAGAAATCATGACTCTCCCCGGTCAGAGACCAGCGCCCTCCTCGACTAGCCCACTGACGACCGGCTGCCTGGCTATTTTGGCTTGCTCCTGGACGTGCAGCACAATCTCCCGGCGAAGCAGAATTTTCAAAAGCGCTACCGTAGCGATCAGCTGGTAGAACAAATCAAAATATGCCAGCTCCAGGAACGCTCCACTGATCATGAATGCCAATAAGCTGACTTCCGCCATATGGGAGTAGGGGGTGATCCAGGCCGCTGGTGTGAACTGTGCTGCTCGTTTGCGGACCGCCCGCACGCTGTGCAACGTGGTTCCGAGCAGCAAGAGAAACAATGCCAACCCCACGAACCCATGTTCCCCCAGCGTTTGAAAGTAGATGCTATGGGGCCCATTAAACACGAACTGGGGCGTATAGCGTTCGAAGAGTGTGGGTGTAAATGTCCGCAGCCCGCCCCCAGTGATCGGATATTCCTTAGCGAGTTCCCAGGCAAACTGCCACGAATTCAGCCGCTGTTCCGCTGAGTTGTCTATGTTGCCGTGTGCAAAGTCGCCCATGCGCTGCATCCACTGCGAAGGTGCAAACGTCAGAACCGTAAATGCGCATGCCACCATGAGGAAGGTTGCAATGATTTTGGCTCTGGATTTCAGCGCAATCGCGCCAAGAACCACCAAGAGACCTAACAAAGCCCCCCGCGAGTAGGTCAGCAAAACCGCCACGATGCCGCAGAAAAATGACAAGTACAGGAACCGTTTAATCCAGCGGTTGCTCTCATTTTTCGCGAGGTAGTAGAACATCGGCAGCGCCATATTAAGGGCCAATCCAAACGCGTTATTGTCTGAAATAAATGAATCCGGGGGACCGTATACCCTGAATTCTCCGCTGGTCCGCCAGACAAAGAGGCTCCCCTTCACGGCAAAAAAACCAAAGCTAAAAGTAGTCACCAAAAACAGGTTCCGCAGCCTCTCTTTGGAACTGACCAAAAGAATTGTAACGAAGGTCATGAGCAGGATTTTAGCGATACGTTCCAACTCCGCTCGGCTGTCATCCAGATGCTCAACAAGAACTTGGTCCTGTGATGCGTGCAGGAAAGTGATGCAAAACCATCCAAACATGACAATCAAAAGAACGGTCTGAAGGTTGAAAATTCTTCGATTTACGTTTCTGGCGAACGGAAGGCCCGCAAGCGTGGCACTACCAATGACAAGAGCAACCGGAAAGTTATAAGCCACGCCCCAGGTCAAACGGTGAGGATTAAGGTATGCAACCAGGGTCCACATCAAAACGCCGAAGTAGGGACGGATAAAGCAAAACGGCGTCGCTCCCAAAATGATCGCTAATACGATGAAATCACGCATGGCGCGCTTTCTTTATTGAGGATGCTCTGTCGGCCGTCCGCTCAGCGGAACGTCCGTCTGCTGAAGCTGTGCCATTCCTCGGGGAAGGACTGGCATACAAGAAGCACTGATTCAGAAAAAGCGAAAACAATGGCAGAGTGTGTTCGGGACCGACTTGTGTGCGGCGCAAGCCAAATAAATCGACTCCCGGAGTGTTGATTCCGTGAACTGTGGTGACCGCGGAACGGTAGCCTGAACTGGCTAACCGGCCTGCAGCAACGTTCCCACAATCCTTCGGCTGGCCAAAGGGATACGCAAAATCTTCGATCGCCCGCCCAAGCTTCGCTTCCAATATCCTTTTCGATTCTGCGATCTCAAATTCCAGCCCAACTGAACTCAACCGGCTTACAGCAGGATGCGTTACGGTATGAGAGCCGAACGAAATGCCTGCATTCTGCATGGTCTCCGCTTGACTCCAAGTCATCATTCTGTTTTCGAGTTCTTGACGCGGCAATTCAACGCGCCGTTCAAGACTGGCGCAAAACCTCTTGCGATCCTCATTTGGCAACGAGCGGAGGTAAGAGATCGTTTCAAATCCCGCGAGAAGACGTGATTGCCGGGAGGTAAGTTGAAATACCCTGACGTCATCGAGCTGAATCGAAAAATCACCCGCAGGCGCAGCTTGCATCGCTACGAAAACCCGGTCGTACCAAGCGACCTCCCCGGTTTCCAGAGCATCTGCTATCAGAAACACTGTCGCAGGGATGTCGTATTTTTGAAGGATGGGAAAGGCCTGGGTATAAACGTCGCGATAGCCGTCGTCAAAAGTGATCGCCACAGAGGGGCCGAGGTTCGACGGCGTTTGCAAGCCACTGCACACCTCTGCGAGGGACACAATTCGATAGTGCTTTTTCAAGAAACGCATCTGCGCTTCAAATAATTCGGGAGACAGCTCCGAGTAGATCGGGACGCCTCCCGTCCCCACGCGGTGGTAACAGAGAATTAAGAACTTGGGAGTCGTCACCCTCCTCCATCTGGGAACGCGCGAGCCTTCGGGAGAATAGAGTTCGTGAGTTTTCGAAATAGCCCGAGCAGCCCGTAACATTCCTGTCTTATACAAACCGCTTGCGAAAGGCTTGCGCCAGTCAACGGGAGAAAACTCCGTCAAGACAGAATCTCTTCCTTGATGGGTCACGATCCCGTCACCTTGCCCGCAAGAGATCCGACCCTCGAATTCTTATCGAGCACTCTGAGCTCCCACGTAGGCATCGAAATGCTTGCGGTGCCAAAGTTCGAGCGACAACAGATACCAAAGGATTTCTCCGTAAAATCCGGCGTGTCCCTCCCGGTGATTTCGCAGGAGCGAATCGTAGAAACCGGCGCGGAAATATCCGCGCCGCTTTGTTTGAGAATCGCCAAGAATATCGTTCATGAGTTCGTTCAGATTGCGATTCTTCAAAAGCCACAGACCCAGCGGTACGCCGAAGCCGTGCTTCTTCTTGTAGAGTACCTCGTGAGGGAGGATGTTTTGCATCGCTCGCTTGAAGGTGTAACGCTTCTGAAACCCCTTCATTTTGAGACTGCTCGGGATCTGGGCGGAGAGTTCGGCCAGAGGGTAGTCAAGGAGAGGGTAACGCACGCGAACTCCGGCGATTTCTGCGGTTCCGCTCACCTTTCGTAAGTCGTTGTCGGCGAGGGTTATTTTGACATCCAGGTGCAGCAATCGGTTCAACTCGCTGCGGACTTGACCTGCGCGAAAATGTTCGTTGGCGATATCCAGCCACGTCTCGGGTGGGGTCTGAGCAAGAAAACCCTGTTCAAATATCTCGGAGGGCTCAGTGCTGAGGAATAGATTGTAGGAAAAGATTCGACGCGGATTTGGAATCGAAGCCCTGCGAATGTACTTCCGAGGAAGACTCAGCCACCCATCCTCTGCCGGCAAAAGCCCCGCAGTGGGTTCGATCATGCCCTTTCGAATCCAGGATGGCAGCGCATGATACAACGCAAACTTTTTATCCTCGGCGTAACGCGAGTTTCCCGCGAACAATTCATCGCCGCCATCGCCTGCCAGCAAGAGGTCGACGCCGGATTCGCGCGCCAGTACTGCACAGTAATAGGCGCCAAAGGCCGAGGAGTTGGCAAACGGCTCGTCGTAGTAATCAGTGATTCGCGTCAGGGCCTCGAGAGCATCGTCGGGGCCAAGGAGCCGTTCGTGGTGGTGAGTATGGAAGTGATTGGCAGTCGTCCGGGCAAAGCTGGCTTCACTGTAGGTTGCCTCCGAAAAAACCATTGAAAAAGTATTTACAGGGGAAAATCTCTCATTGACGAAGGCAACGACACTGCTGCTATCCGTACCTCCACTGAGATATGCGCCTGTTTTTTCTGGAGTCGCATCCTGCAAGTGAAGATGAACGGACGCGCGCATCTGCTCCTGGAGTCGACTCGCCCAGGATGAAACACTACGATCAACCGGCTCGACATAGTTAAGACTCCAATAGCGTTCTTGCTTCACCATGCCGTTTTCGAACAGCAGGCGTGTGCCTGGAGCGAGCTTTTCCACTTCGCGATAAATCGTGAGTGGATGAGGAATTATGGAAAAAATGAGGAACTGGGACAGAGCAGACGCAGATAGTTCTAAAGGAGTTTCGTGCACGGCGCGAATCGCGCCGAGGCGAGAAGCAAACAACAGACGATCACCCTCACGAGTCCAATAAAGTCCCTTTACCCCTAGACGGTCTATTGCAAGAATCAGCCGTTGCACCTTTTCATCCCACAGGGCCAATGAGAAGACCCCATGCAAGTTTTCCAAGAAATTTGCACCCTTGAGGATATACATCTGGGCGAGACACTTAGCGACCGTCCATCCATTCGCTGCAAATCCGTGCTGGGTAAGGATCGACTTCAGTTCAGGCAGGTTATAGAGGTCAGCATCAACCGCGATGTATACCCAATCGACCGTGGCTACCTCTTGAAAGTCCCATCGTTGTGCAGTGCCAAACGCTGCGGAGCTTTCAGCGGGCGATCCTCTCAGCAAATCTCCGGGCAGCGCCAATGCCTCCAGCATGGATCCTAGGAGACGAGAATCGATCGCTCTTCCGGGTGTACAGATGCCGCAGATGCCACTCATTTAAATCTCCTAGGCGCCAAAGGTATCCTGCCATTTCCGAAACATAAGAATAGACCACAGGTGGGCCGAGCGATCGTAGTGGCCACTTTGGTGCTGGTTCCAGATTTTCTGGATGTATTTGCTGTCAAGCAAACCATCGCCCGAGCGGAAGAGATAATCGTGCCCAAGATCACGCAGTTCGTGCCGGAACCAGCGGTCTAGGGGAATGGCAAAGCCTTGTTTCTTACGATAGAGGATATCGTTGGGAAGGACTGGTTCCATTGCCTTCTTGAAAATGTACTTGCCCGTGCGACCGTGGAGTTTCAAATTCGATGGAATGCATGCCACGTGTTCCATCAATTGGTGATCCAGCAAGGGCGCGCGGACTT
>Ga0335081_10013347_pt1 | contig 13282 bp, 6 predicted proteins | sample Lox_Sample_35_FD_206713 | JGI IMG/M metagenome (GOLD analysis project Ga0335081, IMG submission 206713) | Soil microbial communities from Loxahatchee National Wildlife Refuge, Florida, United States - Lox_Sample_3.5 | ecosystem: Environmental > Terrestrial > Soil > Wetlands | place: USA: Florida...
GGAAAGTAGCTCAGGGCCTCGGGAAAGCTCTCGGCCGTGGTCTCGACGAGCCGAATGGCCCGCGCGGCCTCCTCGCGCAGCTGCTCCTCGAACAGCGAGAAGAGAACGATCGCGCCGGCGCCGCCGCCCGCGAGTCGCCGGACGCCGTCCAGCGTGTACGACAGCGGCGACGGCGATGCCACGAGCGGATTGCTCAGCGTGAGGCCCATGTAATTCGTCGACAGCTCCATCAGCGTCGCCTCCGGGGGTCGGACAGGAACTGGCTTGCGCCGCGCGTCGCCATCTCCTCGTACAGCCGCCACCGCTGATCGGCGACCTGCTGGGCGAGACCGAGCAGGTGCTCGGCCTCGGTCGGATGCGCGGCCTCAAGCGCACGGAAGCGAAGCTCGCCCCGGCGATAATCCGCGAGCGACTCCCTCGGCCTGGGAGAGTCGAGCAGGAACGGGTTCCCGCCCTCTGACCGCACCGCAGGGTCGTAGCGGATTAGCGGCCAGTGGCCGCTGGCCACCGCGCCGTACTGATGGGCGAGTCCGTCCCGCATGTCGTAACCGTGGGCGATGCAGTGGCTGTAGGCGATTATCAACGACGGGCCGTCGTAGGCCTCGGCTTCGCGGAATGCCCTCAGGGTCTGCTGGGGATCGGCGCCGAATGCCACCCGCGCCACGTACACATCCGCATACGCAATCGCCTGGAGCGCCAGGTCCTTGGTCGGGACGCTCTTCCCCGCGGCGGCGAACTTCGCCACCGCTCCGAGCGGGGTCGCCTTGGACATCTGCCCCCCGGTGTTCGAGTACACCTCGGTGTCCATGACAAGCACGTTCACGTTCTTTCCGCTCGCGAGCACGTGGTCGAGCCCGCCCGCGCCGATGTCGTACGCCCACCCGTCGCCACCGACGATCCACACGCTGCGGCGGATCAGGTGATCGATCACGCTGCGCAGGTCCGCCACTGGACCGTCGCCGCGGCCGTTGAGCCCGTCGAGGCGGCGCACGAGCTCGGCGATCCGGACCCGCTGCTCGCGCAGTTCGGATTCCCGGATCTGAGGCGCGTTCAAGATCTCGTCGACCAAATCGCTCCCGACGATGTCGCGCACCTCGGAAAGGCGCCGGCGGGCCAGGTCGCTATGCCTGTCGGCCGCCAGCCGCAGCCCGAGCCCGAACTCTGCGTTGTCCTCGAATAGTGAGTTCGACCATGCCGGGCCGCGCCCGTCCGCGTTGACCGTCCACGGTGTCGTCGGCTGGTTGCCGCCGTAGATCGAAGAGCACCCGGTCGCGTTGGCGACCGTCAGCCGGTCGCCGAACAGCTGGGAGAGGAGCTTCAGATACGGCGTCTCGCCACACCCGGCGCACGCGAGCGAGAACTCGAACAGAGGCTCCAGGAACTGGGTGCCGCGCACGGTGCCGAAGTCCACGCGCGTGCGATCGTTCGTCGGCAGCCGCTCGAAGAACGCGATGTTCTCCCGCTCTGAGTCGAGCAGCGGCTCTAGGTCCTCGAGGTTGATCGCCTTGCGGCCCGGCTCCTGCGGGGCCGTCACCGGGCAGGCCTCCACGCACAGCCCGCAACCGGTGCAGTCCTCGACGTATACCTGGAGCGTGTATCGAGCATCCGGGAGTCCGACGCCGTTCAGCGGCGCTGACCGGAAGCTGTCGGGGGCGCCGTCGAGCTCGCTGGGCTCGTAGTAACGGGACCGGATCACACTGTGCGGGCACACGAAGCTGCAGTTGCCGCACTGGATGCAGAGCTCCGAGTCCCATGCCGCGACGAGGTCGGAGATGTTGCGCTTCTCGTACTTCGTCGTCCCGCTGGGATAGGTGCCGTCGACCGGCAGCGCGCTGACGGGCAGCCGGTCGCCGTTACCGGCCATCATCGTCGCGGTCACCGTGCGCACGAACTCGGGAGCGCCGGCCGGCACCAGCTCGCGCGGCTCGACGGTGGAAGTGGCGTGATCGGCGATCGGAATCTGGTGGAGCGCCGCGACGGAGCGATCAACCGCCTCGATGTTGCGCTTGACGATCTCTTCGCCGCGCTTGCCGTAGGTCTTGCGAATCGCCGCCTTGATCGCCTCGATCGCCTCGTCGGGCTCCATGACGCCGGAGATCGCGAAGAAGCAGGTCTGCAGGATCGTGTTGGTGCGCCCGGCAAGTCCCGCCTCGCGCGCGAGCTTCCCGGCGTCGATCGCGTACAGCTTGATCTCCTTCTCGACGATCTTCTCCTGGACCGGACGCGGAAGCGTGTCCCACACCCGGTCCGGCTCCTGCGCGCAGTTGAGCAGCAGCGTCGCGCCATGGGCGGCGCGATCCAGCACCTCGTCACGTTCGATCAGCGAGAACTTGTGGCACCCGACGAAGCTGGCGGCCGAGATGAGATACGGAGCACGGATCGAGTGAGGTCCGAAGCGTAGGTGCGAGACGGTCTGCCCGCCGGATTTCTTGGAGTCGTACACGAAGTAGCCCTGGGCCTGCAGGTCAGCCGCGTCGCCGAGGATCTTGATCGTGTTCTTGTTCGCACCGACCGTGCCGTCGGACCCCAGTCCGAAGAACACCGCGCGATGGGTGCCCTTCGGCTCGATATCGAGCGTCGGGTCGTACGTCAGGCTCGTGCGGGACACGTCGTCGGTGATCCCGATCGTGAACCGTCGCCTGGGCTGCTCTCGCGCGAGCTCATCGAGCACCCCCGCGACCATTCCCGGGGTGAATTCCTTGGAGGAGAGCCCGTAGCGTCCGCCGATCACGACCGGCATGACGGTGCGCTCACCGGCGCCGTAGGCCTCGCTCAAAGCCGCGAGCGCATCGAGGAACAGCGGTTCGCCTAGTGAGCCGGGCTCCTTGGTCCGGTCGAGCACCGCGACGCGCGTGACGCTCTGGGGTAGCACCCGCGCGAGCTCGCGCGCCGGGAATGGCCGGTACAGCCGGACCTGTGCGACGCCGACGCGCTCGCCTCGCGCCTGGAGGTACGCGACCGTCTCGCGCGCGGTCTCGCCGCCCGAGCCCATGATCACGAGCACCCGCTCGGCCTCCGGGTGCCCGCTGTATTCGACGAGCCCGTAACGCCGACCGGTCCGTTCGGCAAGGCGATCCATCGCGCCCTGGACCGCCTCGGGCACGCGCGCGTAGAACGGATTTACTGTCTCGCGTCCCTGAAAATAGGTGTCGGGATTCTGCGCCGTACCCCGGATGAACGGCCGTTCCGGCGACAGCGCCCGGGCACGGTGGGCGCGGACCAACTCGTCCGAGATCAGCGCGCGGACGTCCTCGTCGTCGAGCACCTCGATCGTCTGCAGCTCATGCGAGGTGCGGAAGCCGTCGAAGAAGTGCACGAACGGAATGCGGGTCTCGAGCGTGGCGGCGTGCGCGACAAGCGCGAGGTCGTGCGCCTCCTGAACCGACGCCGAGCTCAGCAGCGCGAACCCCGTCTGGCGCACGGCCATGACGTCGGAGTGGTCGCCGAAGATCGACAGCGCCTGCGCCGCCAGCGAGCGCGCGGCCACGTGCATCACCGCCGAGGTCAGCTCGCCGGCGATCTTGTACATGTTCGGGATCATCAGCAGCAGGCCCTGGGAGGCCGTGAACGTCGTGCCAAGCGCGCCGCCCTGGAGCGCGCCGTGGAGCGCGCCCGCGGCGCCGCCCTCGCTCTGCATCTCCACTACCGCCGGGACCGTGCCCCACAGGTTCGTCCGGCCCTTGCTCGACCACTCGTCGGCGAGCTCGGCCATCGGTGAGGACGGCGTGATCGGGAAGATGCAGCACACTTCGCTGCACCGGAAGGCGACCGATGCCGCCGCCTCGTTGCCATCGACGGTGGCGCGCATCAGCGTGGCCCTCCGGTCGGATCCGTCGGAGCTACGAACGCATGCGTCGGGTCGGGGGCCGCCTCGGGCACCATCTCGATCGAGTGCACCGGGCACTGCTCGAAGCACGCCCGGCATCCGGTGCACCGGTCGTAGTCGAATCTGTATCGTAGCCCTGGGCCGAGCTTGATCACGGCGTCCTCGGGGCAGGCGCCGAGGCAGCCGTCGCACTCGATGCAGTTGCCGCACGAAAGACACCTGCTCGCCTCGAACACCGCTTCCTCAGCGGACAGGCCGGTGACCACCTCATCGAAGCCGCCGAGTCGCTCGGTCAGCCCGAGCTCGCGCTGCTGGCGGCGAGGATAGTCGCCGAAGTACCACAGGTTCAGCAGCTCGAAGTCAGCCTCAGGGTGCTTGGGCGGCCGCTGGTACCGCGCGCCGCGGAACCAGGCGTCTATCTCACGTGCGGCCCGCTTGCCGTGTCCGACGCCGACGGTCACGGTGCGCTCCGACGGAACCATGTCGCCGCCGGCGAAAACTCCCGGGCAGCCGGTCATGAGCGAGCTCGACACGCGTACGGTTCCGTCGCGGTCGAACTCCACGCCCGGGACGGCGCGCAGAAAGGCGGTGTCGGTGTCCTGGCCCACGGCGAGGATCACCGTGTCCGCCGCCAGCGTGTCGAAGCGGCCGGTCGGCTGCGGATAGCCGGTCTCGTCGAGCTCCATCTCCTCGACCTGGAGGGTGTCGCCTTCCATCGCCTTGATCGTCCGCAGCCAGTTGATCCGCACCCCTTCCCGCTCGGCTTCCTCGGCCTCCTCCTCGTGGGCGGGCATCTGCGCTCGCGTGCGCCGGTACACGATCAATGCCTCTTCTGCGCCCATTCGCTTGGCGACTCGTGCGGCATCCATCGCCGTGTTGCCGCCGCCGTACACCGCTACGCGGCGTCCGATCACCGGACGCTCGCCCTCGGCTACTCCATGCAGGAACGACAGCGCGTCGATGATGTGACCCGCGTCCGCCGCGGGAATATTCACGCGTTTGGACAGGTGCGCCCCGACCGCGACGAACACCGCATCGAAGGCGCCTTCGCGGCGCTCGGCCTCGAGATCATCGACCTTGTGGTTGCTCGTGAACCTCACTCCGAGTGCGCCGACGCGGTCGATCTCCGCACCCATTACGTCCCGCGGGAGCCGGTAGGCGGGGATCCCGTAGCGCATCATCCCGCCGGGCTCCGGACCGGCGTCGCGAACCTCGACCTCGTGGCCAAGCCGGGCGAGGTGGAAGGCGGCCGACAGGCCGCTGGGGCCCGCACCGATCACGAGCACGCGCTTGCCGCTGCGCACCTGCGGAGGATTGAAGCGCCACCCTCGCTCGAGCGCCAGATCGCCGAGGAACCGCTCGACCGCGTGGATCGACAGCGCACTGTCGAGCTCGGCACGGTTGCAAACGCTCTCACACGGGTGGTAACACACCCGGCCGTGGATCGCGGGGAAGGGGTTCTCAGCGGTCAGGAGTCGCCATGCCTGCTCGTGCTCACCCGCCGTGACGTGTGCCATCCAGCCCTGGATGTTCTCCCCGGCCGGGCAGCCCGCGTTGCACGGTGGGAGCAGATCGACGTACCCCGGTCGGTGGTCGCGGACCGGGCCCGTCCGCGACTGCTCGTGGGCCAAGTCCGGCAGGCGCGTGATATCCGACGCCGAGCCGGTCATCGCGGAGATGCGATTGCGGCCTGGGCCGCTGCTACGCGAGCGATCGGAAGACGGAACGGGGAGCAGCTGACGTAGTCGAGTCCCGAGGCGTGGAAGAAGCGGATCGACTGCGGGTCTCCGCCGTGCTCGCCGCAAACGCCCAGCTCGAGGTCCGCTCGCTCGTGGCGACCTCGCTCGACGGCGATTCGCACAAGCTCGCCCACACCCTCCTCATCGATCGTCGCGAACGGCGAGCCGTCGACGATCTTCTCCTCGACGTAGCGGGGGATGATCCGGCCCTCGATGTCATCCCGGGAGAAACCGATCCCGCACTGAGTGAGGTCGTTCGTGCCGAACGAGAAGAAGTCGGCGTGACGCGCGATCCGATTGGCGATGAAGCAAGCACGCGGCAACTCGATCATCGTTCCCACGCCGAAGTCCGCGCCGTACGTGAGGCCTTCCTCCTCGGCGACCGAGACCACGCGGGCCCTTACGAGCTCGAGCTCGCGCTCGTAGGCCACCAGTGGGATCATGATCTCGAGCCTCGGTGCGCGGCCGGTCCGCTCACGGACGGACCGTGCCGCCCGCGCGATCGCCCGCACCTGCATCTCGTACACCTCCGGCTCCATCACGCCCAGCCGCACGCCGCGGGTTCCGAGCATCGGGTTGGTCTCTTCGAGCGACCGCGCCCGATCGAACTGGCGCTCCAGCCCGTCGAGCTTCGCGCTGCGGTCGATCCGCGCGCGCACGATCTCCTCGTTGAGCTCGAAGCGGTCGGGCAGGAACTCGTGCAGGGGTGGGTCGAGCAGGCGAATCGTCACAGGCCAGCCCGCCATCGCTTCGAAGAGCCCCTCGAAGTCGCTCTGCTGGAGCGGCAGCAGCTCGTCCAACGCAGCTCGCCGCCCGGCTTCGTCCTCGGCCATGATCATCGCCCGCATCTTCGGCTGGCGATCGGCCGCCATGAACATGTGCTCGGTCCGGCACAGCCCGATTCCCTCGGCGCCAAAGCGGTGCGCGCGAGCGGCGTCCTCGGGCGTGTCCGCGTTTGCCCGGACGCCCAGCTGACGTAGCTCGTCGGCCCAGCGCAGGACGGTCTCGAAGCGCGCGTCGATGTGCGTCTCGACGAGCGGAACGTCGTCGGTGGTGATCACGCCGTTCGTGCCATCGATCGCGATGAAGTCGCCGGCGCGCAGGACGAGATCGCCGATCCGGACCTCGCCCACCTTGAGATCGATGTCCAGAGCGGCGGCGCCGGTGACCGCGGGCCGGCCCATGCCACGTGCCACGAGCGCCGCGTGCGAAGCCTTGCCACCCTCGGAGGTCAGGATCCCGGTGGCGGCATGGAACCCGGCGACGTCGTCGGCCTCTGTGAACGGGCGTACGAGGATCACTGCGGTACCGTCGCCCGCCTGCTCGACGGCTTCGGGCGCGGTGAACACGATCGTGCCCTTCGCCGCGCCGGGCGAGGCGGCGACTCCGCGAGCTACGACGGTATAACGCGCGGTCGTGTCGAACGAGGGGTGGAGGAGCGCGTCGAGCGCTCCGGCGTCGATCGTCGCGACCGCCTCGGCCTTGGTCAACAGCCGCTCCTCGAACGCGTCCACCGCGAAGCGCACCGCGGCCTGCGCCGGCCGTTTTGCGCTCCGCGTCTGGAGCATGAACAGGCGCCCCTCCTCGACGGTGAACTCGGTGTCCTGCATGTCCTTGTAGTGGGCCTCGAGATTGCGCAGGATCTCGGTCAGCCGATCCGCCACGTCGGGCATCCAGTCGTGCAGCTCGGAGAGGTCGAGGGGAGTCCGCACACCGGAGACCACGTCTTCGCCCTGGGCGTTGGGGAGGAAGTCGCCCGACGGTGTCTGCGCCCCGGTCACCTCGTCGCGGCTGAAGGCCACTCCCGAGCACGACGACTCACCCTTGTTGCCGTACACCATCTGCTGCACGTTGACGGCGGTGCCCCAGTCGTCGGGCAGACGGTTGATTCGGCGGTACTGAACCGCGCGGTCGCCCATCCAGGAGTCGAACACGGCTTGGATGGACTGCTTCAGCTGCGCTTGCGGGTCGGCCGGGAAGTCGTAATAGGACTTGAAGCTTTCCGTGAGCTCGCGGAGCGCGTCGGCACCGAGTTCGACATCGAGCGTGACTCCGCGCTCTCGTTTCACGCGCGCGATCTCGGCCTCGAAGCGCTCTCCCGGGATACCGCGCACGACGTTTCCGAACATCTGCACCAGGCGGCGGTAGCAGTCCCAGGCAAACCGCTCGTCGCCGGTGCGCGCGGCGAGCCCGGCGGTCGACTCGTCGTTCAGACCGAGGTTCAGGACCGTGTCCATCATCCCGGGCATCGACACGCGCGCGCCGGAGCGGACCGAAACCAGCAGCGGATCGTTCGTGTCGCCGAGGCGCTTTCCGGCGCGCTTCTCGAGCGCCGCGAGCGCCGTGCCGACCTGCTCCTCCAAGCCTTCCGGCCAAGTCCGGCTCGCGCGCATGAAGGCCACACACGCCTCGGTGGTGATCGTGAATCCGGCCGGCACCATGTCCGGTCCGAGGATGCGCGTCATCTCGGCCACGCCGGCGCCCTTTCCGCCCAACAGGTCGCGCATCTCCCGCGAGCCCTCAGTGAATTCGTAAACCCACTTGTGGCTCCGCGGCGCCTTCTTGGGCCGGCCGGTTGCTACTTGCGTGGTCATCTCTCATCGCCTCCGGGATCGCGAAACGTCGGGACTGACCCTACGGAGCGGCAACCGACGGGCCATCGCGGATACGTCCGCGTTCGCGTACGTGTTTTTCCGCACAGACGGTTCGGACCCGCACGCTCGCCGGTTTTGCCCCGGGTCTCTACGGTGACGAGACGATGAAGACGCGGACGCTCCTGACAGCGGCGGCCGCGGCAGCGGCGGGCGGCGCCGGCGCACTGGTTGGCCGTCGGCGATCCGCGCGCGGCGAGCGTCCGGCGCCCGAGGCGGAGCCGCCGCCGCCGCCGCCGTTGACAACCCAGTCGAGTCCCGGCCAGATCGCCGACCTGCAACAGGCCTACGGTGCGGACATGGCTCCAAATGAGGACGCGCGTGCTCGATGACCGCTTCCCGGCGATGGGCACGCTGGCGCGGGTGGTGCGCGAGAGCGACCGAGGCGTCGACGTCGCGTCGATGTTCGCCGAGATCGAACGCCGGCTCTCGCGGTTCGACCCTGGCAGCGACCTCTCCCGCCTGAACGAGGATCCGCGCACATGCGTTCCCGCCGGACGGATGCTCCGGGCGGCGGTCGCGGCCGCGTTGCGCGCAGCGGCCCTGTCCGGTGGGCTCGTTGATCCGGCGCTTCTCGGCGCGCTGTGCGACGTCGGCTATTCCGAGTCTCGCGCGCACGTCCAGCCGGCATCCTTGATGCGGGCGCTGAGCTCGGCGCCGACTCGTTGCCCGGCGCGGCCGAGCGCCGCGGCGCGTTGGCGATCCGTTGAGATCGACGACCGCGCCGGTGTCATCCGTCGGCCGCCGGGCGTGCAGCTCGACCTCGGAGGCACGCTGAAGGGATGGGCCGCCGATCTCCTCGCGGCCTGCCTCGGACGCCACGGGCGCTGCGCCGTCGATGTCGGCGGAGACCTGCGGGTGGAAGGTGGTCGCGGGCAGCCGTGGGAGGTGCGGGTGCGTCATCCACTGACCGGAGCGACCGCCCACACGCTCCTTGTCCTCTCCGGCGGCGTGGCAACGTCAGGCATCGATGCTCGACTATGGGAGGGACGTGATGGTGAGTTCGCTCACCACCTCCTCGACCCCGGCACCCGGAAGCCGGCCTGGACGGGGCTGATCGCCACCACCGCGCTGGCGCCGACCGCGCTCGACGCCGAGGCGCTGGCCAAGGCCGCGCTGCTCTCGGGCCCGATCGGCGGGCGCCGGCTGTTGCGCGGCCGCCACGGTGGCGTCTTGATCCACGACGATGGGGCGGTCGAGGTGGTCGACGCGCGGCGGTGGCCGGCACTGGCACGAAGCCGTGAAAACGTGGTCGCGGGGCGATAAGGGCTTGCGCCTGGGGGGTGGGGTCCGCGTTCGTTCGGGCGCCCGGAGCCCGGACCTGCATGACGCGTCAACGGCGGCGGAATCCTGTGATCTTGCCGCACGAAGCATGCCCCGAGGGCGTCGCGTAAGGCCAAGGCACCCGGCACTATTTGTGAGCAGCTACCAAATACCGCCGGCCGAAGCACGGCCGGCGGCCGGCCGATGGCGATGAGGCCACGCATATGCCAGGCGGAATCGCCAAAGTCCGCGCCGGGCGCTTCGGCCGGTTGTGTGTCACCAACAATCGGGATTTATTTATGTGACAGCCTCCCCACATGCATGTGAGGCGGGCTGGCGTCCTCAGGCCGCCTCGCCCTCCGAACGCGCGGCTCCAGAAAACCGCGTGGGAATTGCGCGTGGAGCACGCGAGGCTGCTTCTGCTAAGAATGCGGCGATCGCGGCGGTCGTCTCCGCTGGGCGCTCGATCTGAGGCACGTGACCGCAGTCGAGCTCGAGCTGTCGCGCGTGCGGAACGGCGTTCGACACGTGACGGGCGAACGCGATCGGCACGAGGCGATCTTGACGGCCCCAGACGAACAAGGCGTCCGCCCGCAGTGCAGCCAGCCGCGGCCAGAAGCCGTCCTTTCCGTGCGGCTCATCGAGGTAGATGTTGCGCGCTGCGGCATAGAACGCGGCCCGTCCGGCGGGCGTGAGATAGGCGCGCAGGAACTCGTCGACCCCAGCCGCTCTCCACCCCTCGTCTGCGCCGGGAACGAGTGGCCGAATGATCGCCTCGACGAGGCCTCGCGGAGCCAGTTGGACGAGGCCGAGCTCGGGTCGAGTTAGGCGCAGCAGCGGCGCCAATGGCCGTGGCCGCCGCCAGGCCAACGCCGGCGCGAGCAGTGCGAGTCGGCCGACCCGGTCTGGATGGCGCAGCGCGATCTCCAGCGCAACGCGGCCGCCGAGGCTGTTGCCGATTAGGTGGACACGCTCGAGGCCGAGCGCGTCGAGCAACTCGATGCAGGCGGCGGCGAAGAAGCCTGCGTCGTACGGGGCTGCGATCGGCTTGCTCGAGTCGCCAAACCCCGGGAGGTCGAGCGCGATCGTACGAAACCGGCTCGAGAGTCCGACGACCGTTGGCAGAAAGGAACCCTTCGTCGCCCCGAGACCATGCACAGCTAGGACCGGAGGCCCGGCTCCGGCCTCAACCAGAGAGAGGTGCGCTCGGCGCGTCGAGACGAAGCGAAAACGCATTCGCGTGGATCCGCCTGCGCCGCTGGTTGCCGCGAGGAACCCGACGCCTACGTGCAGATTGCGTCGCACGGATAGCCGGCCGGCAAGGTAGGCATCGATCGCAGCATGCGGGTCGGCGACGATGCTGCCCCAGGTGTCCGCTTCGCCGGTGATGAGCGCGTGCGGACGGTTGGCTGAGGATCCGATCGTCGCGTGGCCTTCCGTGAGTACGACCTCCCAGGCCCTCTCGTCCGGCTCGCCCAACCGGACGCATCGGACCCGATCGGGCTCTTGGAACACCCCCGGGTCGTAGCGAGAAACAAGCGTTCTAAGCCAGGCCGGGCTCGCGCTCATTTATGCGGTGACACCCTTGCCTCGTGTGCGCGGAGTTCGTACTTCTGGATCTTGCCCGTCGATGTCACAGGTAGCGAGGTGACAAACTCGATCACGTCAGGTGCCTTGAAATGCGCGATCCGCGATCGGACATGATCGATTAGTTCGCGCTCTTCGACGACTTGCCCGCCGGCGAGGACGACGAACGCCTTCGGGCGCTCGCCCCAGCGTTCACTGACGATTCCGATGACCGCGACCTCGGCCACAGCCGGATGGCTGAGGAGCGTCTGTTCCACCTCCACCGTCGAGATGTTCTCGCCGCCGGAGATCACGATGTCCTTGGCCCGGTCCACCAGCTCGACGTAGCCGTCCGGGTGCATGACGCCGAGGTCGCCCGAGTGGAACCAGCCACCGGTGAACGCCAGCGCGGTCGCCTCAGGATCCCGGAAGTAGCCCTTCATCACGTCGTTGCCGCGCATCACGATCTCGCCGATCGTCGTACCGTCGGCCGGCACATCGTCCATGTCGCTGTCGACGACGCGTAGGCGCTCCGCGGTCACCATGCCGACGCCCTGCCGGGCCAGTTTTCGCGCCCGCGCCGGTGGCGCGAGTCGGGGCCAGTGCGGCTGCCATTCGCACACCGAGTACGGCCCGTAGACCTCGGTAAGCCCGTACACGTGGATCACCCGCGCTCCGAGCGCTTCCAGCTCCGCGATTAGCGTCGGGCTAGGCGCCGCCCCCGCCGTCGTTACCGTCAGCGGCCGAGCCAGCCCATGGGCCTCGGGTGCGCGTGTGATCGACGTCATCACGGCAGGCGCGCCGTTCAAGTGGGTCACGCCCTCCTCGTCGATCAGCCGCCAGATCACATCGGGCCGAACGGCGCGCAAGCACACGTGGGTTCCGCCAATCGCCGTCACCCCCCACGTGGTGCACCAGCCGTTACAGTGAAACATCGGCAGCGTCCAGAGGTACACAGAAGAGGACGAGTGCTCGGAGTGAATCACTTCGCCGAGCGAATTCAGGTAAGCGCCGCGGTGAGTGTATGACACGCCCTTCGGTTCCCCGGTTGTCCCCGAGGTGTAGTTGATCGAGATGGCGGCTTGCTCGTCGTCGACCTCCCAGGGCAGCGGCTCGAGGCTCCCGCGGCTGCTGAACTCCTCGTAGGGCCGCAGCGGGAGGGCGCCGTTGATGACGCCAGCCGACTTCGAATCCGGGTCTGAGATCACGATGACCTCTGCGATCTCGCCCAGGCTGCCCGCGTCGGGCACGCTTGGCAGGAGCTCCTCGGCCACGATCAGGAGCTTCGCGCCCGAATGGCGGCTGATATAGCCAACCTCGGCCGGCGACAGGCGAACGTTCATCGCCACCAGCACCCCGCCCGCGAGGGGGACCGCGAAGTGCGCGATCAACATCTCGGCGAGGTTCGGGCAAAGGTAGGCTACGCGATCACCCGGTTCGATCCCCGAAGCCTGCAACGCCCGGGCGATCCGGGTTGCTTCATCAGCAAATTGTCGATACGTGATGCGACGGTCGCCGCACACAACCGCGAGCTTGCCGGGAAACACCTCCGCGGAGCGTTCAAGAAATCTCAGCGGCGTCAAAGGTTGAAAATTCACGGACATGCTCGACACTCTCCACGGGAATCCGGGAACAGACCGTGGCACTGCACTCCCTCTCGTCGTCTTGCCGTGAGCTCACACTACGAACGATCGATGCCCCCCGCCATCCGTAGGAGTCCGCTGTCGCCGCAGGTAATAATCCGAGCCGCTCGCCGGCGGCAGGGTGGTGTCGCCATCGCCGGCATCCGAAAGACCGGGTAGCCGCCGTCGGCGTGGGGAGCTGGCGGACCGGCCCGACGGCAACGACCGGCTTTCCGGTTACACCGTCTCGAGCGGGCGGGCGGGGAGCGGCTCCAGCGTTTCCAAGTACGGCGTGAGATAACGGGCCAGCACCTTGTCGGCGCTGCTTGCTTCGCGTTTGTCGATCTGCTCAAGCGCCGCCGCGCCCGGCCGGCCCCAGGCGTCGACCTCGGTGCGCAGGATAAGGGGAGTCCGTCCGCCGATGAGCCGCGCTCGGAGGACGTGCCTGGCCCGAAGCCCCTTTGTCGACGCGCCGGCACGGCCGGCGATCGTGTGCGCGATCAGGTCGGCCTGCTGCGCGGCGAGCCCGCCATTCTTAACCGGGAACGTCGTGATGTCACCCGCGGCGTACACGTCCTCGATCCCGTCGACCCGCCCATAGGCGTGGGTGGGCAC
>Ga0335081_10013348_pt1 | contig 13282 bp, 13 predicted proteins | sample Lox_Sample_35_FD_206713 | JGI IMG/M metagenome (GOLD analysis project Ga0335081, IMG submission 206713) | Soil microbial communities from Loxahatchee National Wildlife Refuge, Florida, United States - Lox_Sample_3.5 | ecosystem: Environmental > Terrestrial > Soil > Wetlands | place: USA...
TGCGTCACGGCGATCCGCCTCAGGTGCTCGATCTCGTCAAGCTGGGTATCGGTGAGGTCAGCGTCCCCGGCGGCCAGCGCCGCCCGTAGGGAGGCGTGGGCTTCCCTCAGACGGTGCTGCAGTGTGACTGCGAACTCGCCCATGCGACTCCCTCCGGCAAAAATCCCGATTTGTGTGGCGAGTCTTACCCTCGCGGCCCTCGCCGCTAACCCGGTTCGCAGCCGAAATCGGCGGACGTGAATGAGATCCGCGACACGTGGGCATACTCTCCCGGCGACGCGTTATCCCCACGGCGAAACGATGGCTTGAACGGGACGAGATGCCGGTACACTTCGCCTCCGGCGGCAGTCAGCGCCGTCCGCGGGTCACCCTGGCCCCGGCGGATCCGGTCGCCGGGACACGCGGAAACGGAGGTGCGGTGCACGTCATACCCTCCACGGCACGACACTCCCCGCGCTGCGTGTGCCCGGCGCGCAAACATGACAGAATTCCCCGCCGGAATTGGGCACAACTACGGCCTCCAGAGCGTTACACCCGCGCGATGAAGAGGCGCACAACGTATGGAGGGGGAAAGAACCACCATGGCCACTGATTACGACAGCCCGCGGAAGACAGACGACGACCTCACCGAGGACAGCCTGCAGGAGCTTCAGGCCCGCCGGATGGATCAATCGTCGAGCACGATCGACATTGACCCGGACGAGGTGGCTGAGTCACTTGAGCTGCCCGGCGCGGACTTGTCGAACGAAGAGCTGTCCTTCCGCGTGATCCCGCGGCAGGCGGACGAGTTCACCTGCTCGCGCTGCTTCCTGGTGCACCACCGCAGCCAGCTCGCCGAGGAGCGCAACGGCCAGTTTGTGTGCCGGGAGTGCGCCGCCTGACGGCAGCTACCCGTCAGTTGCTGCGCCTGTCCGCGGGATAATAAAGAGGCCCGATGCCGGGAGCGCCCGAGCGGTCCGCCGCCGCGCTCCCGCTCGCCGGTCCTGGTGTAGGTCCCGCCGCCCCGGCCAGGGCGGCGGGATCAGTCGCCGGACTGACCGGCCTGGTGGGCGCGCACCTGCTTGGTGGCGGCCCTCGTCGCGAGCAGCCGTGCCGCTTCCATCGCCACGCCGGTCACCACGGCCCAGCCGAGCGCCTCTTTGAGTTCAACATCCAGGTCATCCGGGTGCACGGGAGGCTCCTTGCCCGTCGCCCGCGTCCACACGAGCGCGATGAGCTTCCGGGCGACCCACGCCGCGGCGAAGGCGGCGATCCCCCCGGCGATACGGGTGGCCACATCTGTGCGCTGGTCCGACATGCCAGTGCTTCCTCCAAGACCCATCGTCCGATCATTCCACGTGCGGCCGGGCGCCCACGCGGGCACGCCGGCCGAAAACCGGCTCAGCCCGCCGAACCCTTGGTGGCCGCGCGAGCACCCTTCGGTCGGCCACGCTCGATCACGGCGGCCAGCTCGCCCGGCCGGCGCGTCCCGATCAGCCAGTATGGAACCTGGCCGGCCGGGTCGTGCACCGCGATATACACCGCGGTCTTCAGGTACGGCCGGATGAGCGTGTGCGCGGCGGGATCGGCCCGGGGGCCGCGCATCGCCTCGGCCTGCCTGGCGTCCAGGGCCCGCACCTCGGTGACACGGGACAGCGGCAGCGTGGCGCCAGCGGCCCGGAGCTCGCCCTCACCGACCTCGACCAGCCCGGATCCCCACACCAGCAGCGCGGCGGCGCAGCCGACGGTGAGGACAGCGTAAATGATCACCACGACGGGGCCGCTGAGGTTCGCGTAAGCGCCGTACGCGCCGAGCAGAACGATGACCGGGATGGCCAGGATCCACCATGCCACCGGCACGGTGAGCCGTTCGCGGTAATCACGCATGCCGTCAACCGTAGTTGGTTAGATGGCCTTATGGCGGGGTGGTCCGGGCCGGGTATCGGCCAGAGGGCGCGGCAGTTGCTGACGGCTGCCCGCGACGGAATCCGAACCGCCGAGGAACGCCACATCCCCGGGGACCGCCAGGGCGCCGGGGAGCGCCAGGCCGCAGCCGGGCAGACCGCGCCACCGCACGGCCCCGCCCGGGCGAACGGTGCGGCCGGCCCCTACGCGCCGGAGGAACCGGTGACCGAGGCCGCGGCCGACACCGGGGCGGCCAGCAACGGGGCTGACGCGACCGGGGCGGTGGTGCCGCACTGGCTGCAGGTGGCCGGGGGCTGGGCGTGGCGGCTGCTGTTCATCGGCATTGCGTTGTACTTCGCCTACCGCGTGGCCGGCCGGCTGGCGCTGGTGCTGATCCCGTGCGCGGCCGCACTGCTGCTGACCGCGCTGCTGCAGCCGCTCACCGCGCGGCTGCACCGCGCGGGCCTGCCGATGCTGGCCGCTACCTGGTGCACCCTGCTCGGCGCGGTCATCGTGCTGGCCGGCACGATCACCCTTGTCACGATCCGGGTGCGGGCGGAGTACAAGGGCCTGGTGACCCAGATCAGGCATACCTCACGGCAGATCGAGACCTGGCTGGCGGGCCCGCCGCTGCACCTGAAGACCACCGGCCTGCAGACCTCCTCGAACAAGCTGCTGACCTACCTGGGCCAGCACAAGTCGCTCGTGGCGGGCACGGTGCTGACCGGCGGGCAGATCGTCTTCGAGGTGCTCGGCGGCATCGTCCTCATGCTCTTCGTGACGTTCTTCCTGCTCAAAGACGGCGCGCGGATCTGGGCGTGGCTGACCCGGATCATCGGCCAGGAAGGCAACCCGCGGGCCAACGGGGCCGGGCGCGCGGCCTGGCACGCCGTCGTGTACTACGTCCGCGGCACGGTGCTGGTCGCGGCCATTCACGCCGCCGTCATCGGCTCCACGCTGACGGTCATGGGAGTGCCGCTGGTCGCGCCGATGGCCGTGCTGGTCTTCCTCGCCGCGTTCATCCCGCTGGTCGGGATCTTGTTCGCCGGGACCGTCATCATTCTGATCACGCTCGCGGCCAAGGGCTGGATCGCCGCGGTCATTCTGCTCGGCGTCTTCGTCGCCGAGAACCAGCTGGAAAGCCATCTGCTGCAGCCGCTCGTCGTCGGGCGCATCATCCGGCTGCACCCGCTCGCGATCATCCTGGTGCTCGCGGTGGGCGGCATCGTGGCCGGGATCCCGGGCGCCGTGGTGGCTGTCCCGGTGTCCGCGGCGATCACCCGGGCGGTGCCGGAGCTGCGGCGCCGTTACCCGGAGGCCAGTGCGGCCGCGGTCCGTGCTGATCCGGATCCGCCCACCCCAGGACCGCGATAAGGTCACTGGGCGTAAGGAGCCGGCCGTATCGTGCCGCGGCCGGTGCCCTGGTCGGCCGTCTGAGGATGGAACCGCATGAACATACCCGCCGATGACGTCGACGTGCTGATCCAGCGCCTGGATCCGGGTCTCCCACTGCCCGCCTTCGCCCATCCAGGCGACGCCGGCGCGGATCTGTTCGCGGCCGAGGATGTTCATCTCGCACCCGGTGAGCGCGCGCTGGTCCCGACCGGGATAGCGATCGCGCTGCCCGCCGGTTACGCGGCCTTCGTGCATCCCCGCTCCGGCCTCGCCGCGCGGCACGGGGTCACGATCGTGAACGCGCCGGGCACGGTGGACGCGGGCTACCGCGGCGAGATAAAGGTCACGCTGCTGAACACCGACCGTTCGCAGCCGGTCAGCTTCCGGCGCGGGGACCGAATCGCGCAGCTCGTGGTCCAGCGGGTGGAACGGGTGCAGTTTCACGAGGTCGGCTCGCTGCCCGGATCCGCCCGCGGAGACGGTGGCTTCGGCTCCACCGGCGGCCATGCGGTCGGCGTCCCGAGTACCGTGAATCAGTTACGAAGGCATGTCGCGGGGAACTCCCCAGGCACCATCGGGGGAACCCGTTGAGGCATTGAAGAAGGAGCGTGCGTAGTGTTCCGTCGGCGCCGGCGCGAGGACGCGGACCAGGCCAGCCCGGGCTACCCCGGGGCGGATGCCGCCGGGGACGCCGGCGGCGGCTGGGAAGGCCCCGATGAGACGGGTGAATGGGACGAGGACGCCGTCGGCTTCGGCGAGCCGTCCGGCGCCGGCCCGTCCGGTACTGGGCCGTCGGGCGCTGGCCCGTCGGATGCTGGGCCGCCCGGCCTGCGCGGTGGCCCGTGGGACGCCGACGAGGCCTATCCGGAGCGGGACCGCGCCAATTTCGGCAGCCTCCTCGTCCCGGTCGCGCCGATGCAGCAGATCGAGCTGGCCACCGACGGGCAGCGGTTCATCTGGGTCACGGTGAAGGACGGCACAAGCGAGCTGCGGGTGCACGCCTTCGCGGCGCCGCGCAGCGGCGGGCTGTGGCCGGACGTCCGGCAGGAGATCGCCGAAGAGCTTTCCTCGGCCGGCAGCGCCGTGCAGGAAATCGAGGGCCCCTTCGGGACCGAGGTGTTCGCGCACGTCCCGGTGGAACCAGGGAACGCGTCCGCCGGGACCCGTCCCGTCCGGTTCATCGGGGTCGACGGCCCGAGGTGGCTACTGCGCGGCCTGATCATCGGCGGCGCGGCCACCGGCGCCGAGCCCGTCGAACCGTTCGAGGACCTGCTGAGCGACATCGTCGTCGTGCGGGGGGACCACCCGATGCCGCCGCGGGACATGCTGGAGCTGCGGCTCCCGCCCGAGGTGCAGCAGGCGCTCGAGCAGCAGCAGGCGGCCGAGCAGCAGCAGGCGGCCGAGCAGCGGGCGGGCGGCCCGGGCACGGAACCCGAGGAGGAAAACCGGTTCCGGACGGACCTCAACCCCTTCGAGCGGGGGCCGGAGTTCACCGAAACGCGCTGAGGCCTACCCCGGGCGGCATCGGCTCTCACACGGGATACACCGCGCCCGCCGAACACCGCGCCGAATTAACGCACGGCAACATGCCGTTAACATGCGCTGGCTAGCGTGCTTGCATGGGGACAGTTATCCCTGCCGACAGCCAGGCCGAGCGGCCGCGTGTCCGGGTAACGGGCACCGTCCAGGTGATCAGGCACGACCGGATCGGCGGGATGCCCGCGCTGGAAGCCGAGCTGCACGAGGGCCCCGGCCGCGTTGACCTCATCTGGCTCGGCCGGGTGAGCATTCCTGGCATCGAGCCGGGCAGCACGGTCGTCGCCGAGGGTCGGCTGGGCGTCCGCCGCGGCCGGGCGACCATGTTCAACCCGCGCTACGAGCTGAGGTTCCCCGGGGCCGACGGAGCCCGGGACCCGGGGCTCCGCGCCGTCGGCTGAGCGTGCGTTCGGCCGCACCGCCCGCGCCCGGCCCTGAGCCGCGGGCCCGGCCGTTACCGGCTGGGCCGCGGGCCGCCCGTCAACGGCTGGACAGCAGCGAGGCGAGCTGGTCCTCGACGTCCTGGCTCGCGACGAACAGCAGCTCGTCGCCGGCCTCCAGCGGATCATCCTGCTGCGGGACGATGACCCGGCCCTCGCGCAGGATCGCCACCAGCGCCGTGTCGCCGGGCCAGTCGATGTCCCCGAACCGCTGGCCGACGAGTGGCGCGTCGGGGGGCATGGTCAGCTCGACCAGGCTCGCCTCGCTCTGCCGGAACGTCATCAGCCGGACCAGGTCACCGACGCTGACCGCCTCCTCCACCAGTGCCGACAGCAGCCGGGGGGTCGAGACCGCCACGTCCACGCCCCACGACTCGTTGAACAGCCACTCGTTATTCGGGTGGTTGATCCGCGCGACGACGCGGGGCACCCCGTACTCGGTCTTGGCCAGCAGCGACACAACCAGGTTGACCTTGTCGTCCCCGGTGGCCGCGATCACCACGTTGCAGCGGTGCAACGCGGCCTCGTCCAGCGAGCTGATCTCGCAGGCGTCCGCGAGCAGCCACTCGGCACCGGGCAGGCTGTCCGCCTTGATCGACTTGGCTGATTGGTCGATCAGCAGCACCTCGTGCCCGTTCTCGAGCAGTTCCCGGGCGATGGACCGGCCGACCGAACCGGCCCCGGCTATCGCGACACGCATCAGCGGCCTCCCTCGGGCCCGGTGGAGAACAGTTCGGAAATCCGGTCCAGCTCGTCTTCGTGCGCGATCACGTGCAGCACGTCGCCTTCCTGCAGCACCGTGGCCGGGACCGGGATCATGGCCTCGCCGAGCCGGTCGATGAAGGCGATGCGGGTGCCCGTGGTCACCTCGATCCCTTTGATCTTCTCGCCGAGCCACCGGTCTGAGAAGGCCACCTCGGCCAGCACGATCTTGCCGGTCGGATCGCGCCAGAGCGGTTCCGCGCCCTCAGGCAGCAGCTTTCGCAGCATCTGGTCGGCCGTCCAGCGGACCGTCGCGACCGTGGGGATGCCAAGGCGCTGGTAGACCTCGGCGCGGCGGGGATCGTAAATCCGTGCGGCGACCCGGTCGATGCCGAACGATTCTCGCGCGACGCGCGCCGAGATGATGTTGGAGTTGTCCCCGCTGCTGACCGCCGCGAAGGCATCGGCTTCCTCGATGCCGGCCTGGATGAGCACGTCTCGGTCGAAGCCCATCCCGGTGACCCGGCTACCCTTGAAGGAGGAGCGAAGTTTCCGGAATGCCTCGGGATCCCTGTCGATGATGGCGACCGAGTAGCCGCGGTCCTCGAGGATATGGGCGAGCGTCGACCCGACCCGTCCGCAACCCATGATCACGATATGCACGGTCGTCCTTCCAGGTTGAAGCGCATCGCCAAAGTTATGCCCTCACGGCGGTGATTGCGACACATGCCCGGCGTGGATAGCGCGACGGGGGGCTCCGGGCCAGCCGGAGGCCGCCGCACCTGCGACATCATGGTCGCGTCGGCCGGCAGCGGCGGGGGAAGAATAAGTGTCAAACCGGAAGAACGGGATGCGATCTGAAGATGTGACTTCGGTCACTATATCGGGCGCCGCAGACAGCTCCGGCACGCGGCTGGCCCGGGGAGATAGGGACAGCTCCGGCGCCCGGCTGACCCCGGGGGATGGGGACAGCCCTGGCGTGCGGCTGACCCCGGGGGATGGGGACAGCCCTGGCGTGCGGCTGACCCCGGGGGATGGGGACAGCCCTGGCGTGCGGCTGACCCCGGGGGAGGATGCGGACCGTTCGGGCGTGCGGCTCACCCCGGGAGATGTCGTCGAGGTAGTGGTCGGCGAGGCGGCGCACGGCGGCTGGTGCATGGCCCGCCTGGACGGCTCGGGCCCGGTGGTGTTCGTCCGGCACGCCCTGCCGGGTGAGCGCGTCCGGGCCCGGATCACCGAGGTCACGTCGCGCTTCGCGCGTGCCGACGCGGTCGAGATCCTGACCCCGTCCGCAGACCGGGTGGAGCCGCCGTGCCCGTACGCGAGGCCCGGCGGGTGCGGCGGCTGCGACTGGCAGCACGCCTCGCTGCCCGCCCAGCGGGAGCTGAAGGCGTCGGTAGTACGCCAGCAGCTCCGGCGCATCGGCGGGATTGACTGGCCGGTCACCGTGGAGGCGCTGCCCCCCGACGGAGCGGACAGGGACGGGGCCGGAGAGGACGGGGCCGGAGCGGACAGGGCCGGAAAGGACGGGGCAGAGGACGGGGCCGCCACCCCGGGTCTCGGCTGGCGGACCAGGGTCAAGTTCGCGGTACGCCGCGACGGTGTGGCCGGCCTGCGGGCCCACCGGTCCCACGACGTCATCGACGTCGCGGACTGCCTGATCGCGCACCCGGGCATCAGCGACCTCGGCGTGCCGGAACAGCCCTGGCCGCGGGTGACCTCGGTGGAGGCGGTCGTGGCCACGGATAACGGCGAGCGGGCGGTGATCGTCTCGTGGCAGGGACGTTCGGCGGCATTGACACAGACCACGGCGGAATCGGTGCTCGCGGTGGTCGGCCACCACCGGCCCCGGGAGGCCCGCGTGCCCGGCGCGTCTGCCCAGCGGGGGCGGGCCGGCGGCCGGCCCACGGCGCCCCGCGCGGGCGGGACCACGGTGCTGCGCGGGCACTCGCACCTGCGCCAGCGCGCGGCCGGGCGGTCGTGGCGGGTGAGCGCCGGCGGGTTCTGGCAGGTGCACCCGGCCGCGGCGGACACCCTGGCCCGCGCCGTGCTGGACGCGCTGGCGCCGCGGGCCGGCGACACGGTGCTCGACCTGTATTGCGGGGCGGGCCTGTTCACCGGGGTGCTGGCGGACGCCGTTGGCCCCGGCGGGACGGTGACCGGCGTCGAAGCCAGTGCGGCCGCCGTCCGCGACGCGCGCCGCAACCTGCGCGCGACACCGTGGGCGACCGTGCACCGGGGCGACGCGGCCGGCGTCATGGCGCGCGGACTGCCCGCCGCCCGGCTGGCCGTGCTCGACCCGCCCCGGGCCGGGGCGGCAAGGGAAGTCATCGAGTATCTGGCCCGTCCCGCCGCGGGCGGAGGACAGGACGCGGCCGGTGAGCGGCGGGTTGCCTACGTCTCCTGTGACCCGGCCACCCTCGCCCGGGACATCGCCATCTTCGCGGCGCACGGCTGGCGGCTGGCGGACCTGCGCGCGTTCGACGCGTTCCCCATGACCCACCACGTCGAGTGCCTGGCCACGCTGGTGTCGGGAAGCTAGCCGGAGAAGGCGGCCAGCACGGCATCACGGCCGGTCCGCGCGCCCGCGAGGAACCCGTAGCTGCCCCGCTCGCGGAACTCCCTCGCGGCGCCGGCCAGCGCGCCGAACGCCGCAAAGGCGAACGGTGAGCGGGGTGGCCGACCCGCGATCCCAAGCGTTTGGTAGCAGGAGGGGCGCGGAGCCATGGTGAAGCGCCAGGAAATGTTAGTTTGGCCGCCTGTTCTGTCATCCGGCCAATGTATTGGCCCTCCCGGTCACCCCGGTGGATAGCGTTATCCGGTTCCGAGGGCTACGCCCCGTGATCGCCTTCACGGGGCGGACCTGGGCATTTGGCTTGCGGCTGTAATCCTAGCAATGCGATCGTAAGTGGGTGCGTCCTGGCTCCGTCTCCGCCCGGAGAGAACGGGTCCCCGTGACCCTGGCGGTCGCGGGGGCCATACCGCGCATGCGCGGGGCGGGCCCGCCATGAGCCGGTTCCGGCCGGGCCGGCGCAAGGGGGACCAGCATTCCTCCGGGGAAGGCTACGACGGGGACGCCTACGAGGGTGAGCCGTACGAAGGCGAGCGGTATGACAGCGATCCGTATCCCGCCCATCCGTATCCCGCCGAGCCGCGTCGCGGCGGCTACGCGCCCGGTCCCGGCCCTTACCGCGGAGACGGCGGGGACGCGCGTTCCGGGGCGCCGCGGTCGCCCGGGCGCCCGCACGCGTCACGATTCCGTACAGACGAGGTCCTGCAGCCCACGTCGGTGATCTCACCGCGCGGCCTGGTCGGCGGGCCCCGGCCGGACCCTGGAAACCAGGGCGCGTACGCTGGCGGGCCCGACGGCGGGTCGGCCCCTTACGGGTCCGGCGGCTACGATCCTGGCCGCTACGATGGCGGTTCCTACGATCCCGGTTCTTACGATCCCGGTTCCTACGGGTCCGGTTCGTACGATGGCGGTTCCTACGATGCCGGCTCCTACGGGCCGCAGTACGGTCCGGGTACCGGATACGCCTACCCGCCGTCGCCGCCATACGATCCCCGGCTGGCGTACGGGCCGCCGCCCGCCGCCCACAGTCCCGGCGGCAACCACGTGCCCACTCACGCCCCCGGCTACGAGACGGGTGCCGCCTACCCGCCGGGGCCCGACTCCGAGGTGGACCCCGACGAGGAACTGCCGCCCGGGTACGGCGACCCGCCGCCCTACGCGGCCCCGGGCCATGGGCCTGGGCCTGGCTACGCGGCTGGGCCCGGGTATGCGGCCGGGGACCGGTATACGCCCGGGTACGGGCCGGGACCTCCTCCGGGCCAGCAACCCGGGTACGCACCCGGGCCTGGGCCCGGCGGCCCGCGGCAGTACGCGGCGCCCCCGGGGACGGGCCGGTACGCGCCGCAGGGGGGCTATTACCCGGGCCCGCCGCCCGGTTACTACCCGTCGCCCGGGCCCTCGCCGGGCCCGCCGGGGCCGGCGTACCCCCGTGCGGCCTACCCGGGCCAGCACGGCCCGGTACCGCACGACCCGGGCTACGCCGACGGCAGCAACGGGGGCGAGGAGTTTCATTCCGGCTTGGGCGGTGCTGATGCCCCCGGTCCGGACGCACCCTGGGGTGGCCTGCTCGCGACCGGCCCCATGTCCGCGGTCGGCCACGACGGTACACCGGATCCCGCGGCGTACGGCGGTACCGGCGGTGAGTACCGTTACGCCGCCCCCGCCGGGGAACCAGGCCACGGCGCGGCCGCGGCCCCGCCCGGCTACTGGGCTCCCGCGGGCTATCAGCGTCCCGGCGGCCAGGGCGTTCCGCCCGATTACCGGCGTGGACCCGGCCATGGGGCTGCCCCCGGCTACCGGCGTGCGCCGGGTGAGGGCGTTCCGCCGGGTTACGAGCAGGCGCGGGGCCACCGGGCTGCTCACGAGTACGGGCCCGCGCCCGAATCGCGCGGCGAGCCTGGGTACGCCCCTCCGTCCGGGTACCCCGCCCCGCCCGGGTACCCGCCCCCATCCCGCGATGACCCCTGGAATGGGGATGACTCCGGCGAGGGCACGTTCGGCTATTACGACGACGACGCGCGGGTCGCCTACGACGACGGGGCAGGCGGTTACCAGCCGGGCCGCGGCCAGGGACGCGGCCGCCATCCTGGCTACGGCGGTCACGAGCCGGGCGAGGCGTTCGATTACGGTGCCTCAGCCGCGCCCCGCTACGGGCCCAGCGAGCCATCCGCATACCGCGACCCGGGCGGATCAGCCGGCTACGCCGACGCCGGCGAGGCGGGGGCCTACGGCGAGGCGGGCGGCTATGCCGATCCAGACCACGGAACCGCCTACGAGGAGCCGGGTGATGCCGCCGCCTACGGCGGTCCTGAGCCCGGCTACGCGCGCCCAGATGAGTACGCGCGGCCAGATGAGTACGCGCGGCCAGATGAGTACGCGCGGCCAGATGAGTACGCGCAGCCAGACGAGTACGCGCAGCCAGACGAGTACGCGCAGCCAGACGAGTACGCGCAGCCAGCGGAGACGGCGTACGGCGAGCCCGCCCGCGCTGGAACGTATGCGGAGCCCGAAGCCGGAACGTATCCGGAGCCGGGTGGCGCAGCGTCGTACCCGGAGCCGGGCGGCCCGGCTTATGTCGAGCCCAGCGACGGCGGGCCGGCGGTCTACCGCGATCCCAGTGCCCCCGAGGCGCCGTTTTCATACGCCGAGGCCCAGGAATCTTCCGGCTATGCCGAGGCCCAGGAATCTTCCGGCTACGCCGAGGCCCAGGAGCCCCCCGGCTACCGTTCGCCTGGCGAGCCGCCCTCGTACGGCGCCGCCAGCCAACCGGCACTCCCCGGTCCCGGCGAGGACACCGACGGCCGCGACGGCCGCGACCGCTGCGAGGGCCCCGGCGACCCCGGCCCGTACGCCGGCGAGTCGGCCGGGTACACCGATGAGCCCGCCACGCTCCCGGGCGGGGGGCCAAGCTACGGCGACGGCGGGCCCGCCGCGCAGGACGCGGCCGATCCTGAGCCGTCGCCGGCGTACGACGACGCGGCGGAGCCGGAACCGTACGTGGCCCCCGACGATCCGAACACCGGGGCCGAGACCGAGCCGTTCCGCGGGCCATTCGAGCCTCATCCCGCTCAGCCCAAGCTCAGTGACCTGCCCCCGATGGGCCCGCTGCCCGCCGAGATGACGTCCTACGGCGGCCTTTCCGGGGCCGGGGCGGCCACCGCCGGCGGGGCCGGCGCCGACGGTGCGGGCCCGGCGGGTGCGGGCACCGATGCGGAACCGGACCGCGAGGGCTCCCGGGAGAAGCTCGAAAAGATCAAGGACCTCTACCTCACCGTCGAGGCCATCGGGGACGACAACGTCGGCAAGCACTTCGACGAGCTCATGCAGCGCCAGCGCGAGCTGATCAGCGATTATTTCAAGGAGACCGGGATCGGCGGCGGCAAGACCCGGGCCGCCCAGCCGGACCCGCCCAGCCAGAACTGACCGCGGCGGCGGCGCCGGCCGGGCCCCGCAGCGACGGGACCGGCCGGGCACCGTGGGGGGCGGGCTCAGGCCAGCGGCGCCAGCGCGTCCGCGAGCGGGGCGAGGAAGTCCGGCTTGACCCCGTGCGGCAGGTTCATGATGGCCAGGTCGACGCCGGCGTCCCCGTAGGCGGTGGCGAGCGACACGGCGGGCTCGATACCGAGGTCGGGGTCGATCCGGACGTTCACCGAGCAGGTGATCTCGCTCGGATCACGCCCGATGCGGTCACAGTGCCCGACCAGGGTCTGCTTCAGGTCGAGCCACTCCTCCACGCTGTCGGGGATGACGTTCCACTGCTGCGCCCAGCGCGCCGCGGTGCGCAGCGTCCGGGTCCGGCCGCGGCCGCCGATGGTGATCGGGGGATAGGGACGCTGGACCGGCTTCGGGTTGCAGCGCGCGTCGGTGAGGTGGACGTACTGTCCGGCCAGCGTGGTCGTGTCCAGCTCCAGCAGGCACGCGATGGCCTCCACGCCCTCGTCGAACCGGTCGAACCGTTCCCGGAGCGGCGGCAGGTCGATCCCGTAGGCGTCGCATTCCAGCTGGTTCCATCCGGCGCCGAGCCCCAGTTCGAGGCGGCCGTCGGAGATGATGTCCACGGTCGCCGCCATGTTCGCGAGCACCGCCGGATGACGGTAGATCATGCCCGTCACCTGGCAGCCGAGCCGGATCCGCTTCGTCGCCTGGGCCAGCGCGGCGAGCATGCTCCAGCCCTCCAGGTTCGGGCCGGTGAGGTCACCGGACAGCGGATAAAAGTGGTCCCAGTTCCAGGCCGACTCGAACAGCGGGATCGTGTCGGCGGCCACCCAGACGTCGCGGATCTGCGCCCAGGTGGTGTGCTCAGGTCGTGTCTTGATGGCGAAACGCATGCTTTCGGTGCCTCCTCGGCCGCCATGGCCCGCGGGTGGCCCTACCGGCCGCGAGCGTCGCGATCCGACCTTAATGTGCGCCGCCGCACCGTCGCGTGACGGGGGCCGCCGCATGATGGGGGAGTGGGAAAGGCCTCCCCCCGGCACTGCCGACACTGCTGGGGTAACTGCGCGGGCGAATGTCTCCTCCCGGGCGGCACGGGTCAGTGCACCCACCGTCCGGCCCGGGCGCTGCCGTTCCGCGCCCGGGTTCGGCTCCTGGGCAGCCGGCGCTTCTGGCACCGCCTCTGGCACGGAGTCGCGTGACCGGCCGGTTGGGTTTACTACCACTGAGCCGTCCGCAGCTGCGGCTGTCGGGCCTGACCATGACCGCACCCGCCAGCGGTCCTACTGGCCAGTAACTTAGGGCCTTGCGAGATAGCTTG
>Ga0335081_10013349_pt1 | contig 13281 bp, 13 predicted proteins | sample Lox_Sample_35_FD_206713 | JGI IMG/M metagenome (GOLD analysis project Ga0335081, IMG submission 206713) | Soil microbial communities from Loxahatchee National Wildlife Refuge, Florida, United States - Lox_Sample_3.5 | ecosystem: Environmental > Terrestrial > Soil > Wetlands | place: USA...
TGGCCGTCGGCTGGCAGGAAGCGACCATCCTGCAGATTCGCGGGCGCTCCTATTACGTCCGCCTGTCGAACGGCATTGAAGTGTCGAAAGACTGGCCCACCGAAGTCCGCAGGCTCGGTGCTTTGACGGCCGCCGATCACGCCGCCGGACAGTACGATGCCCACGACCGCGTGGAAGTCAACATCAACGGCCGCTGGGCCGAAGGCACGATTCAGGGCCAGCAAGGCAACATGTACGAGATCAAGGTGCCCGGCTTCCACGGCGACTTCGATACCGACCTGTACTCAACCACTCCGGAAAATATCCGCATGTCCACCAAGCCCGCGCCTCCTCCCCCCGCGCAGCGCGGCGCCGGACAGCCCCCCAAGCCGGGCTACGTCAGTTGCGCTGGAAAATACGAAGGCCGCTGGGAGAGCACTTCGGGCGGCGCCGGCAACCAGGTGATCTTCCGTTCCGGGAAGGTGACCGTGACCGAAGGATTCCAGAAATTTTCGGATCTGGACTGCTTCATCGGCGAGGGAAAGTTGTTCCTCTATAAGGCGGGCTCATTCACGCCGTTCAACGAACCGATGGAGATTAACAACGACGGAACGTTGCAGACCGAGCTCGGCGCGATCAAGAAGATGGGCAATTGAGGCCCCGCCGGCGCGGGCAGCCCGCATCGTTCCCATTAGCATGCAGGCTGCGAAGCTGCAGCGCGGCGGCACCATGCGACTTACATGCAGAAGCACGCTAGTCAGGATTCCGGAAAACATCGCATAACCGCATCGTAGTCGCGCGGTCAACTGGTCGAGAAACGCCCCGTGCTCCGTTGCGCTCGCACGAAGCTGCAGCAGAACCAGGCAGCATTTCCGACTAGGCGGAGGTGTTCGCTAACAACCACCGCACGCGCTGCCGCATCAGCCCGGTGAGCGTGATGGACGTTTCCAACCCACGGAACGAGCGGTTTAAAGATAAGGTGTTCAAGTCTGCCGCTCAGTTGCTAGTCGGTTGGCGGTTTGAAGATTATCTCTCGTACCTCGACCCGCGCCCGGCACGCGACGACGCCCTTGCGCGCCCACGCCACCGCCTGGTCCATGTCAGCGGTTTCCAATAGCCAAAAACCACCTATGTGCTCCTTGGTCTCAAGGTACGGTCCGTCGGTGATGAGGACTCCGCCATCGGGCTGCGCCCGCAGCGACTTCGCGTTGCTTGCCGGGGACAGGCCGCAAGCGAAGATCCTGACGCCAGCAGCAATCATCTCTTTGTTGAGCGCTGAGATGTCGCGGACCATCGCTTCGCCCTCGAGGGACGGGTCGTAGTTGTCGGGGAAGTAAACTGCAACCAAGTATTGCGGCATTGTCTTCTCCTGTAATGGTCTTCAGCCGGGCTAGTTGCCCCCTTCACTATAACGATGAACGGCGGGACTGGAATTCGACAAGTCGTTTGAGTCAGAGATTCGTTTACAAAGTCTTTCAACTTTCCCGAGGTTGTCGGGCGGCAACAGGAACCGATACCGAGTCCGGCCAGCCGCTATGCAAGAGCAGGTGACGCATTGCCGCTCGCCATCGAAAACCGAATCTTGGAATTCCTTCCCACACTTCTTAAGAGACAATAGATGGCGAGTCCAAAGTTGGCAGAAGTTCTCAAGGAGCATCAATGTCGCGTCCTCCCCGCCCCATGAGTGCACCTGCGCGATTGCCGCCTCTGGATCGCAAACGGAACGCCACCCGTGCCGTCCAGACCGTCCATCTCCTAGACGTCACGGCGCACGAGGTCGTCGCGCTGAAGCCTGCCGGCTTGGCCAGCGAGCTCCCGCGCGATCCGGCAGCCGACTCGCTCGTGCATCGTCTCGCGGCGCAGGGATTTTCTGGCCTGCGGCTCGTGCACCGGCTGGACGCGCCGTCCTGCGGACTGATGCTGGTGGCCCGCTCGGCTGAGGCCGCGGCCCACTATGCGCAGGAGATTGCCGCGCATCGCTGGCACAAGTGGTATGTCGCCCAGGTCGCGCTCCCGTGCCCGAAGGCCGAGCAACTCGTGGGGGTTCACAAATCGTACCTGAGGGTCGACGGCCCTTCCGCGCGGGTCGTCCGTGCAGGCGGCAAGCCGTCGTTTCTGGACGTGACTCTGGCCACTCCTGTGCCGGATGTTCCCGGCGAGAGTCACTTGCTCGTCGAGCTTCACACGGGCCGCCTCCACCAGATACGGGTGATGCTGGCACATCGGGGAGCGCCCCTCTCAGGCGACGTTCGCTATGGCGGCCCATCCGGGCGGGCGATGTATCTGGAGCACGTGATCCTGGCGGCACGGACGTTTGCGTCCCTCCACTGGCGCGTCTGGCTCGCGCCAGCCCATCCCGACCGGGTGCGGTGGGCGCCTGCTTTGTCCGATGCGGTGGACGCCCGAGTGCGCGCCCTTTCCACCTCGCTCGCACGGGACGGCCTCAGACCCTAGACTGTAACCGACCGGGATTTTCCCCCTCATAGCCGCTCACTTTTCTCACATTGATCTGCGCGCGGCCGGAGGCGATCGTGCATCAACGGGGTATGGAGCGGTCGAAGTGGGCTCATCAGAAAACGGCTCAGATGCGACTTGGCCATATCACGACCAACCCGTCTCTCGCAACGGCGAAGAGCCAGCCAGTGGGAAGCTCATTACGCGGGTTGGCGACCACACGTCCAAGTGGATCGACAGCGCGTATTGGCAACTTGTTTTTCACCTTCTCAGTCGCCTATCTTAGGCTATTAAGGACTCATTATTCTAATACCGTACGGCTATATGCGGCATTGCTCGTGAGCTTGCCTGTGTGCCTCCCCTCAAGTGCGCAAAGCAAGGACGAGCGCACCTTCATTCGAGCACAGCGGCCGTTCAGTCTTCAGCAGGAGAAGGCCGCGGCCTCCAGCCTTCGTTTTGCCGGGTCGCTGCCACAGATCGCTTCGGCAGGCGGCTGGGATACATCGCTCACGCTTGTGAATCTAGGCACGGACCAAGGTGAAATGCAATTGAACTTCTTCGCGAACGACGGCAACTCACTCTCGCTGCCTTTCACATTTCCCCAACAGCCGTCCTCGGGAGCGTCATACGCGTCGAGCTTCGACCAGGTTGTAAATCCCGGCGCAACGCTGATTCTCGACACTACCGGCCCGGCTTTAGAATCCACGTGGACCGGCTCCTCCCAAGTGTTGACCAACGAGAACATCGGCGCCTCTGCGATATTCACCAACACAGCGAGCGGCCAGTCGGCGGTAGTGCCACTGGAAACGCGCAACGCCGGATCGTTTCTGGTAGCTTTCGATAACACGCGCTCCGTCTCGACCGGTGTGGCAATCGCTAACGTGTCGGCCAGTACGGCCAGCGTCAACGTGACAATCCGCAACGACGCGGGCGTGCTTATCGGCGCCGGTTCCATCAGCCTGGCGGCGAACGGGCACACCTCGTTCATGCTGACTGACCGCACCCAAGGCTTCCCAGTGACGGCAGGCATGCGCGGTACGGTCGAGTTCAATGCGCCGTCAGGCGGCCAGATCAGCGTGCTGGGGCTGCGTGCAAATGCGATCACGAACGGCTCGGGTTTTGCTTTAACCACACTGCCGGTGCTGATGCGCGCTGGATTAGCTGGCGGCACACTCGCGCACCTCGCGTCTGGAGGCGGCTATCAGACCGAAGCGCGCTGGCCAAACGGAAACGACGTTTTCAATGTAAACTGGGCCACCGCGCAGGCGGGCACCACTGCGTCGCAGCTCGTCGATTCCAATCTGCCCGCCATCGACTGGAGCGGCGCCAAGGTGCATCTCTGGAGCGGCATCGATCCGTGGTCAAACCAAACGGGCACGGTCACGGCCTCACAGGCTGGCCAGATTACATTGAGCCTGGACGATGCGTGCTTGTCTACTTATATCTGCCCGGCGCCCGGCGGCTACTACTATCTGTTCGGCGTCCTAGGCGCGCTCGATGCCGAGCAAGAGTGGTATTACGACTCTACGGCGAGCACGCTGTATTTCTGGGCTCCCGGTGGCGTGAATCCGAATACCCTGAATGTGCGCGCAAAACAACGCCAGTATGCTTTCGATCTAAGTGGCGTATCCAACGTAACGATTCGAAACATCGGTGTTTTTGCCAGCGCGATCAACATGAATAGCTCGAGCGCCAACAACGTCCTCGACTCCCTCAACGTTCAATACGTCTCCCACTTCACGGCTCTACCCGCCGCAGTCGGTTCCTTTACCAACGCCCACTTCACGGACAGCGGCATCATCATCAACGGAACCGGTAACACTCTACAAAACAGCACGGTCGCTTACAGCGCTGGCGCCGGCGTTGCTGTGGTGGGGAGCAGTAACAGTCTCCGGAACAACCTGATTCACCACACCGGCTACATAGGGAACTACGCTTCTGGGATCAGCCTGCAGGCGGGCGCAAACACGATCCGGAACAACACGGTTCACACTAATGGGCGATTCGCGCTGTACCTCTGCGGCTGGACGTCGTGCGACAACGACGAGATCGGCTACAACAATCTCTTCAACGGCATGATTCTCACGCACGACGGGGGCGAGATTTACGCGACGGCCACCGTGTCTGGAGTAAGAATCGATCACAACTGGATCCACGACACTCAACTGCACGGGGCCGACCCGCCCTCGACCCAGTTCACTGGCGGTATCGAAGGTGTCGATCTCGACAACCACGCCAGCGGCTACGAAGTGGATCAGAACGTTCTCTGGAACAACCAGGTTGACAACACAGGCATATCCGGCATGGGGCTCACTACACCGGATAATAACAACATTCATAACAATACCATTCCCGATGTCGGCAGCGGCGCTGAGATTTCGCTGGGGGCTATCCAGAACTGCGGCACGACGCAGGTGGCCGACACCCTCGTCCTTGTCGCCGTGGATCAGAGCGTCGAGATGAACACGCCTTGCCCGGCCAATGACAACGGCCCGGCGCCGCCGGGCGCGACGGACATGAATGCGTCGGTGCAGGTGGGCTGCGACCTTCCCGGCTGCCAGTCCGAGGGGCCGCCCGCCATTGTAGGGAATTTGGTGGCAGCGTCCATAGCGATCCAGCCGGCAGATGTGACTGTCATCGCGGGCCAGACGGCAACATTTACTGTCTTAGGAGAAGGTTCACCTCCCTTGAGTTACCAGTGGCAGAGGAATGGTGTGAATATAAGGGGCGCCATAAGCGCAACGTACACCACGCCAGCCACTAGCGCGGCAGACAATGGCGCGCTCTTTGCTGTGCAAGTCAGCAATTCGGTGGGCAGCGTCACCAGCGACGCAGCAACCCTCATCGTGCGCTGATTGGATTGTCTCCTCGGAGGTCGGCTAGGCTCCGCTGATGTCTCAAATTGACGTATCGTGCCCTTTGCTCGGATGTGGAAGACCGGTCTAGCTGGCGCCAGCCCATCCCGACCGGGTGCGGTGGGCGCCTGCTTTGTCCGATGCGGTGGACGCCCGAGTGCGCGCGCTTTCCGCCTCGCTCGCACCGGACGGCCTCAAATCCTAGACGTCACGGCGTGAACAGAACGGCGGCCACACGGCCGGACTCGCGGACGTCGACAGGCCACGGTGGGAAAGGTTGCCAGGCGGGCGCAGAGCCGAGTGCCTTCGTGACGAGACGCGCGAGCGCGTCATTGCCAGCCAGTTCTCGCGTGTTCGAAGCGGCAAATACCGAGCCGCCGGGCGCCAGCACGCGGAGCGCCGCCTGCACCAGCGCCGGGTAGTCGTCCAGAGCCTTCCACGGTTTCACTCCCCGGTGGCGATCGCCCGCAGCGAACGTGGGAGGATCGAGGATAACGAGATCGAATCTCTCGTCGCGATGCCTGGCGGCGTAGGCCAGATATTCGAAAGCATCCATGCGGAAGAAGCGGGCGGCCGAGGGTTCCAAGCCGTTGAGCGCCAGGTTGCGTCTTCCCCATTCCAGGTAGCGGGCCGAGACGTCCACGTTCGTCACGCACGCGCCCACCGCTGCCAGCGGCACGGCGAAGGCGCAGGTATAGGCGAAGAGATTGAGCACCCGCGGGGGCCTTCGCTCGGACAACGCGCGACGGTGCTCCCGGTGGTCGAGGAACAGGCCGGTCGAGTGCCCATCGTAAAGGCGGACCTCGAAGCGCGACTCGTACTCTTGCACCACGAGGGATTCCGGTTGCTTGCGGCCGGCGCGAGGGGCGGCCGCGCGCAATTCGCCGGGCGAGCGGCCCCCGAGCCGGCTCCGGTCACGTGCGAACGGTTTGACATAGACCGCCTCGAGCCCCGCCGGCGCCAGTATATCGAGTGTCAACTGCGCGGCCGTGGTGACCGACGTCTGTGACAGGTGAGCGTCTTCATACACATTCATCACCGCGGCAGGCCCATAGCGATCGAGATAGACGCCTGGCACGCCGTCACCAGGGCCATCCAGCACGCGATACGCTGTCACCTCTCCGTCTTCGAAGATGGGCGCGCGGCGCCGCCAGGCTGCATCGAGAGACTCGGCGAACCGGGCCGCCGCAAAATCCATGCGTGGCGGACGCTGGAGCCGTGGCACACGGGCATCGTAGCAAAGTCGCGCCTGAAGAAGCGCTCAGGCGGGCGCGACGCGCCGCCAAGCAAAATCGGATTGTCGATTCCGACGTGCTCCAGGCCATCCATTCTCCGAGGGCCTCTCTACATGGTCGATGAAACTCCGGCGAGGATTAGGCACGATAAGTCCTTTCGGAGTCCTTTCGGTTGTATCGGGAGTGCGCCGGCGGTGTGAGGCTGGGGCGAAGGGCTAGGCTGATCGCCGGTGCCTTCCCGATACGACGACTTGGACTAAGCCGCTTCAGAAGGCCTATGGGGATTGGTTTCCAAGTTGCTTCGTAGGTAGGCGTTGAAGTGGGCTGCTCGAAGACGGCGCTTGGCGTTTGGATAAGGCAGCATTAGAGATGGAAGATCAGGGAGCTGGTTCGCACTGACATCACAAGGCTGGTGTAGGAGCTGGTGGGACACAGCTCTCCTGGACCCGCAGAGGGGTGGGGCTGTGTGGTTGGCGATGCGGTTGGAGACGAGCATCGAGCTATGAAGAGTCCATCAATTGGACCTCATGGCACGGCATGGCCGTGGTTGTGAGTCGGTGATCCCAGTCGATGATGCGGAGCTGCCCGACTTTGCAGACTGGGCAGAGTGCGTGGCGTACTTCGATGGCAAGCGGCCCGGCCTCAGCTACAGGCAGGAGCTGGCGGCAGTGTTGGATGACTTTCTTTCGATTGCGGTTGGAGAGAAATCCGAAGTGCCGGATCTTCACGAATCCGCTCGGCAACACATGCAGGAGAAACCGCCGGATGAACTCAATGGCATCCAGGGAGGTCTCTTTGATCTGGTTGCCATCTTGCGAATCGCGCCAGCGAAAGCGGACCCGTCCATTCTGCAGCTCCAGCAATCGTCCATTGGATATGGCCACCCGGTGGGTGTATCGTGCCAGATACTGGAGCACTTGCTGCGGGCCGCCGAAAGGGGGCTTGGCGTAAACGACCCACTCCTGCCCACGGAGGGATGAAAGGAAATCCGCAAACTGGATCGGGTGGGCGAGTTGGCGAACTCGCCCGTGGAATTCGAGACGGTTTGCGGCAAACGCCTCTTCCAGATAAGCGAGGAACTTACCGCGAAATAGGTGGCCAAGCGGCCTCACCGGTAAGAAAAACTTCTTTTTGCGAGGTCTGATCCACCTTTGCCCATCGGGAGACAACCCTCCGGCGGGCACTACACAATGGATATGCGGGTGGGCCTCCAGTCGTTGTGACCACGTGTGTAGAACGGCGAGAAAGCCAATCCGTGCGCCGAGCCGTTTTGGATCGGCAGCCATTTCAAGAAGGGATTCGGCCACAGCACGAAACAAGATTCCGTAAACGACGCGCGGGTTTTGAAGTGCCAGAGGCGCCAATGCGTGAGGGAGTGTGAAGACCACGTGACAGTACGGAACCGGGCAGAATCTCCGCCGCTCGATCACGAAGCCACTCGTCTCGCGTCCGGCTGTGGCACTTTGGACAATGGCGGTTGCGGCAGGAACGATATGCGATCTCTTGATGACCACATCGATCGCACTGCTGCACCTGAGTGCCCAGTGCGGCGGTACGGCACGCGCTGATGTCTCGGAATGCCTTACGCTGCTGGGGAGACAGCATTTTTCCCCAACGATTCAGGAACTCCTGTCCATGCTGTTGGAAGACATCGGCGACTTCCAGCCGAGGTGGCGTCACCGCCGGCGGCCGTCACCATCCGTTTGCATTACTGCGATGACTTGCAGGTTATCTAAGGGACTGACCGTCGCACTGAGCGTTCGCTTGGAAACGTGCAAATACCGCGCCGTCGTCTCGAGATCGGCGTGGCCGAGCAAGACTTGGATGACCCGCAAATCCGTGCCGGCTTCGAGCAGGTGCGTGGCGTAACTGTGGCAAAAGCTTCGGAGACAGCGTGACGTCCCGCGGAACCTGGCCCTTGCCTTCTCGAACATGAATGACCATCCGTTGGCCATCGATGTCGGGTACCTTGAGCGTGCGGACTTCGGCGCGGCGCAGTCCCGCTCCGTATAGTGTGGCGAGAATCGCGCGATGCTTCAGGTTCATCGTGACGTTGAGAGCTTTCGCAATGTCCTCTTGGCAGAGCACATCAGGCAGTTTCCGTCGAACCTTTGGTTTGGGAATCTCCAAATCGAACCACGGCCGCTTCAAGGTTTTGGTGTAGATGAACTTGAGGGCAGCACGATGAACCTGATAGGTACTCCAGGCAAGCTTCTTGTCATCGATCGAATGCAGGAGGTACTGCCTCACTTGCTCAGGCCCCAGCCTGTCGGGCGCACGATGAAAGAAGCTTGCAAAATCCCGCACAACGCGCGTGTAGGTGTGGATGGTGGTCTCGGCGAAATTGCGGAGCTTCATATCGCCGATCATTCGCTGACGTAGTTGGGTCATTCAACGACCTCCTTCGGTCGTTGAATAGCCTCAAACTACGGGAAACGCTAGAGGGACAGGTCTGCCGCGCAGCGGCTTAGTCCAAGTCGGCTTACGTCCTCCGATCATCGCCTCCCGGCATTTGGCCATATGGCGCCCCATGCTGCGTTGTGTTCGGAACTGGCAACAAATGTCACGCTGACGATTTATGCCGGGTATGTCGGCGGAGGAGATGGGGGGAGAGGCGGAGGCCCCAGGGCCTGAGGCGAGCAGCGGCCGATCCTCCTAAAGATTGGTGCCGAGGACACGAAGCCCCCTCGGCGAGTTAGCCGCCAATCTGCCGGAGGATCGTAGCGTGATCGAAGTACACCTTCTCGCAGACTAGCTTCTCGCCTTCAAAGACAAAAATGCACGCACTCTGCACCTCCACTCGCTTTCCGGTCGGCGCAATCCCAGCCCAAGGGCCGCGATGCGTGCCGCCGAATCGGCATTCCACAATGATCGCCTCCTCGGCATGATAGAGCGCTGATTTCTCCAACCAAAAGTCGGGAAATGCACTGAGCAGTTGAGTGAGCAGGCCGTGAACGGCCTCCCTGCCATCGGCGATCGCCCCCACCGCCGGAACTTCATATCGCGGATGATGAAAGGTTGCCAGGGCGGCAGCAACATCATGCTTCACGGCTTCCGCCTCGATATGCGCGTTAACTACGGCTTCACGGTTGGCCCTCACGTCTTGGGCACTTCGAGTGGCCATGATTCCTCCAATCGGAGCAGTTTACTCCAATTCCAATGACCTGGGCATCTGATTCCCATGGGCGTTAACAACTCGAGTTCGCCGCACGCGAGAGAGCGCATCACCGGTCATCCGGAAACTTGGCGTTACCTTGCTGAAGGCTGGCCAGTCCCTCGCGGTCGATGCCATCGAGCCCATTCGCGAGACGCGGACGCCGGAGAGCGGACTGGAGCTGGCGCTGGACCGGCGCAACGGGTATATGCCATACTGGTCGCGCGTGAGATGGCGGTTCACAGTACGGCTCTTGGCGGCACTTCTACTCGGCTTATCAGCGTGCGGCGCGGACGGGTCGAGCATGGCCGCGGTCTCTATTGCGAAAACCGTCTTTTCGGCTCCTCAAAGAGCGCGGCGTGCGCCGCACCGTCTCCCGCAGCACTCTGAACCCGCGGTAACCCCACGGGTGATGCGAACAATGGAGTGGCTGCCTGACTCGCGGCGCCCCAGCGAGTTTTTGCTCCGTTCGATTTTTCAACGTCCACCGCCAAGCCCCTCTCCCATCCACGCTTAGGGCCAACTACCAACAGCAGGCTGCTAAATGCAAAACCAGGCGGAGGGCAAATCCGAGCTCCCTTCGGCCTGATTTCGCGGGTCGTGAGGAGGGTGGAGTGCGACAATTCTTAGGTTCATTATTTGCGTCTTTCGATCGCGACCGGTTCGCCATCCAGCGGATCAATACTATACGCTTGGAACTCGCCCGAGTGAGCGATGACCGACTCCGGGACGTAGCAGCAGGGGCGAATGGCTTATTGCAATTCATTGCGGTTGCAGCGGTAGCCGCTTCGCGGATTCTCGGCCAGGAAATGTATGATGTACAGCTTCGCGGCGCGCTGGCCCTGGCTCGCGGCAGCATCGCAGAGATGCAGACGGGCGAGGGCAAGACACTTGCCGCCGTGCCGGCCGTGGCGTGGTTTGCTCGCGCACGGAAGGGCGTGCATGTCATGACCGCCAACGATTACCTGGCGCGTCGCGATGCGGGTTGGATGGGGGACATCTATCGATTTCTTGGATTCTCGACGGGGTATGTTCAGCAAGGCATGACGCCTGGCGAACGCCGCGCCGCCTATGCGAGCGACGTGACGTATGGGACCGCCAACGAGGTCGGCTTCGACGTGTTGCGCGATCGGCTGGCACTTCGCCTCGACGAGCAGGTGCACCGTCCATTTTTCGCGGCAGTCATCGACGAGGTCGACTCCATTCTGATCGATGAGGCCCGCATCCCGTTGGTCATTGCCGGTGGCGATACAGACGACACGGCTCTGGCGTATGTAGCCGATCAGGTGGTGCGGCGGCTGCGGCCTGGGGCGCACTACACCGTCGACGCCGGCGGTCACAACGCCGCCCTTACCGACGCCGGCATCCGCGCAGTTGAAGACGCTTTCGGCTGCGGCAACCTCTTCGAGGAACGCAATCTCCGCCTGCACACCGCTGTACAGGACTCGCTCGAAGCCCACGCGCTTCTTCGCCGCGATGTGGATTACCTGGTCAAGAGCGGCGCCATAGAGATGGTGGATGAATTCAAGGGCCGGATCGCTCTGAACCGCCGCTGGCCCGCGGGACTCCATACTGCTGTGGAAGCCAAGGAGGGTGTGGTCCCGAAATCCCAAGGAATGGTTCTCGGGTCCACCACCATCCAACACCTGGTAGCACTCTATCCACGGGTTTGCGGCATGACCGGAACGGCAGCAACCCAGGCCATCGAGTTTCAGCGCGTGTATGGTCTGTACGTGGAGACGATACCTACCAACCGGCCGGTAGTCCGGGTGGATCAACCGGACATCCTGTTTGCGACCAAAGCCGAAAAGGAACAGGCGGTCGTCGAAGAGATAAGACGCGTGCACGCCACTGGACAGCCCATCCTCGTGGGAACGGCGAGCGTGGAAGAGTCCGACAGGCTGACCGCAACGTTGACGCACCTGCCGCACCGCGTCTTGAACGCGCGCAATGACGAGGTTGAAGCAGCGATTATCGCGGAGGCCGGCCAGCGCGGCGCCGTCACGATATCTACGAACATGGCCGGGCGGGGCACGGATATTCGCCTCGGGGAGGGGGTGGCTGCGCTGGGCGGGTTGTACGTGATGGGTACCAACCGGCACGAGAGCCGGCGCATCGACAACCAACTGCGCGGCCGCGCTGGCCGGCAGGGTGATCCGGGCTGCTCGCGATTCTTTGTCTCGCTGGAGGACCCGTTGATGGTGAAGTATGGCGACCTCGACCCGCGGTACCGCAACGATCCGGCCTCGATACAGCGGCTGGTAGAGGGCCAGCACCTGGATCAGCGCCAGTTTCTGCAGCGCTACGATGTTCCCGTCGAAGGCCAGCGCAACAAAATTCACACCTATCGGCAGTCGGTGCTCGACGGTATAGCTCCGTGCCGGTCTGAGTTGGAGCAGCAGATCACGCTGCGCGTGATCGACGAACTGTGGGCCGATTATCTCGCCCGGCTGGAGGACTTCCGCGCGGGCATCCCCTGGCAGTCCTATGCCGCGGTTCCAGGCTTTTTCGTGGGCGTCGACTATCGCGACCCGCATTTCACCTTTCTGAGACAAATCGATCAATGGTTCCCGGAACTGGAAGCCGCTATACCAGCAGAAGTAACACGCCGCCTCGCAAAAGCCGAGGCAGACGGCAGCGTCCGCTTCGGAGACCGCGGCGCTGTCTGGACGTACCTCACGACCGACCAGCCCTTTGGGGCCTGGACAGAGCGCCTCCTGAAAGGTATCCAAAAGAAGCTATGGGGCCATGGCAGGTAAGAATCGAGACGAGAAGTCTGAACTCCCCCCGGTTATAGTGTTGCGACCGTGGGGCGATACTGAACTCACGGGTTGCGGCTGCTGCCCCGGCGATGATGGCATCCTCCATCTCTACGCACGCAAAGCTGGCCCGATGCCGGAAGAGTTGGCCGCAACGAAAGACTTCGCCGTCACCAAGGCAGTTGCCGGCTTCGTGAGGTTGTTGATAGCCGGCGAGGGAGCACCCATGTTGAGATTATTGGGATTCAATGGATTCAAAGAATACTTCGAATTTTATGGAAGGTGTTAAATTGCGCGCAGATCGACTTCAGATCGGCCACAGTGGCCGGCACTGGAAACAGCAGGTTACTGAATGCTTTCGCGCCAAGGATTGTCCAATTAGGATTCCATTAGCTGGTGCAGCTGGGCCAACTGCTCTGCGGCTGTTTTCTCCCCTTCACTATAAGCTAGGTTCACGGTCCTCATTAAACACCGGAACGACTTGAATTGAGGTCCTTTTTACATTTTTGGACCACCCGCTACGGGGACAACCGAATCCGCTTAATGGTCCGGATTTAACACACCGGACATCCCGAAAAAAGAATTAAATGTGATCACAATTCACCGTTCTGCTCTATACTAAAGCGCATCCGTTCGAGCAGGAGAGTGCGAGCTGGCTTAGGTTTGATTCACTCCCCCATTTAGGGCAGATAGACGCAAGCCGATGCCAATTTACACTGAAAAAAGGAGGAAACCAACATGGAAGTACCGCGTGACTACAAACCATTGAAAGGCACGGAACACACTCATCCGGAAGACCACAAGTTTCTAAATCCGACCAGCGACACCAGCGGTCCTATCACGGC
>Ga0335081_10013350_pt1 | contig 13281 bp, 8 predicted proteins | sample Lox_Sample_35_FD_206713 | JGI IMG/M metagenome (GOLD analysis project Ga0335081, IMG submission 206713) | Soil microbial communities from Loxahatchee National Wildlife Refuge, Florida, United States - Lox_Sample_3.5 | ecosystem: Environmental > Terrestrial > Soil > Wetlands | place: USA: Florida...
GCCGGAAATCGCGGACGCGGGCAATTGCGTCATTGTTGGCCGCGGCTCCGCCTATTATCTCGGCAAGCGCCCCGACGCCTTTCACGTTTTCATCTACGCTCCCTTTCAGGAGCGCGTCCGTCGCCTGCGAGCGGGCGGAAAGAGCGAGAGCGAAGCGGTTGAGCTGGCCGAAAGCGTGGACCGCGACCGGGCGGATTTCATCAAGCAATACTTCAACGTTGAATGGCCCGGAAGGCACCGTTTCCACTTGATGGTGAATTCCGGCATGGGCAATCAGGCGGCGGTCGAGATCATCCTCGATGCGCTTGCGCGTTATGCGAAGGACCGCAGTTGATTTGTGATCCGCAATGGTAAGGAGCGATGATGTTAGCTAATGATCGGGCCCGTTGGCTGAACTTTCTATCTTGCATCACCTTGGCCTTGCTCGTGGGTTCTCCGAAACCGGGCCTTGCACAGGCACAGAGTCCCTTTGCCGGAAGCGTGCCCACGGGCCAGGCGACTGGAACCACTCTTGATCTTTCCCTCCACGACGCGTTCGAACGCGCCTTGAAATACAACCTCGGTGTGATTGAAAGCAGCGAGAATACTCGCGCGGCTCGCGCTGTCCGTCTTCGGGGTTTAAATGCGCTTCTCCCTGACCTTACTGCCAAGGTCGCCACCTCAGTCCAACAGATCGATCTCAAAACTCTGGGCTTCAATCTTTCCATCCCCGGAGTCTCAATCTCTCCGATCGTAGGTCCATTCGCCGTCCAGGACGCACGCGCTTACGTCTCCCAGGAAATTTTCAATTGGTCCGATATCAGGAACTGGAAATCCTCTGCGGAGTTCGAAAAAGCATCGCAGTACACCTATAAAAGCGACAGAGATTTGGTCATTTTTACAGCAGGCAACGCCTACCTTCTGGTGATCTCGGATTCGGCTACGGTGGATTCCATCACTGCCCAGGTTAAAACCGCGCAAACCCTCTATCGCCAATCTGTGGACCAGAACAAAGAGGGCGTGATTGCGAGCATTGACGTATTGCGCGCCCGCGTCGAATTGCAAATCCAACAGCAGCGGCTCATTGCCGCCGTAAACCAGAAAGCCATTGATAAGTTGACCCTCGCGCGCATCATCGGGCTGCCCAACGGCCAGGAGTTTCAGCTGTCGGACTCTGTTCCCTACGCTCCGCTCGAAGGTGTCACGCTGGATCAGGCGTTGCAGCAGGCTTATGTCACCCGCCCGGATTATCTCGCCGCCAAGTCGCAAGTTCGCGCCGCGGAACTCAGCAGGAGTGCGGCTGCAGCGGAAAATTATCCTTCCCTGTCCACGGCCGCAAATTACGGAGACATCGGCAGCCCTAATTTCGCTACTTCCCACGGGACCTTCGCGTTCGACGTGGGCCTGAACATTCCCATCTTTCAGGGGAGCCGCGTCCGCGCCGATAAGTTGCAAGCGGACTCGGCGCTTCAGCAGCGCAAGGCTGAACTCGCCGATCTCGGCGGCAAGATTGACGACCAGGTGCGCACCGCGTTCTACAACCTGAAATCGTCGTCGGACTTGGTGGCCGTCGCACAAAGCAACATCGAACTCGCGAACCAGACGCTGGCGCAGGCCCGCGACCGTTTTGCCGCCGGAGTCGCGGACAATCTCGAAGTCGTTCAGGCGCAGGAATCCGTAGCCCAGGCGAATCAGACCTACATCGCGAGTTTGTACTCTTTCAATTTGGCGAAGATCTCTCTCGCCCAGGCCCTCGGCGTTGCCGAGCAATCGGCCCTGCATTTTCTCCTCGGAGGAAAATAATCATGGCAACCACACCGCCAAGTCTCCCGGACAAGGAAAGCCCGAAGGAGCCAACAACCGCCGTAGGCGCGGGAGTCGGTCCTGGCCGGCCTCGCGCGCGCCTTTCCAAAAGCCGCAAGCGAGCGATCATTGCCGTGGCTGTCATCGTCGTGATCGTGGCTGGTGTCCTTCTGTATCGCCACCTTGCCGCCTGGGAATCCACCGATGACGCACAGATTGACGGCTATATCTACCCCGTCAGCTCGCGCGTTTCTGGCTATGTCACTCGCGTCGTCGTGGACGACAACCAGTACGTCGAGGCAGGTACGGTGCTGGCTCAACTCGACCCCAAGGACTATGAAGTCGCTGTAGCGAACGCCAAAGCCGTTCTTGCCAACGATGAGGCCAGCGCTTCGGCTCAGAAGACCAATGTCCCGATCACCTCCGTCAACACTTCCAGCCAATTGACCAGTGCGGAGGCCGACATCGAAAACGCCCAAGCGGGACTGCGCGCCGCCCAAAAAAGTTTTGATGCCGCACAGGCTTCCCTGCGCCAAGCCGAAGCCAATGACCTCAAGGCTCAGGACGATGTGAATCGCTATAAACCGCTCGCGGAAAAAGATGAAATCCCCCAACAACAATACACACAGGCTGCGGATAGCCAGAAAGCCACGGCTGCTGCCGTCGAAGCTGCTAAGGCGTCAGCCGAAGCCGATGAACAGGCCGTGACCCAGGCCCGCTCGCGAATTGCCCAGGCTCAAGCGCAACTCGAGTACGCCCAGACGAAGCCTCAGCAAGTTTCCGTGCAGCGTTCCCGCGCTCAGGCGGCTGAAGCGGAAACCGAACGCGCAACCGCGGCATTGCAGCAGGCGGAACTCAATCTTCAGTACACCACCATCGTCGCGCCGGTCAGCGGGATCGTCGGCCAAAGAACCGTCCAGCCGGGCCAGAACGTTTCGCCAGGCCAGCAAATGATGACGATCGTCCCGCTTCATAGCGCCAACATCTGGGTCACTGCCAATTTCAAGGAGACACAATTGAAGTACATGAAGCCGGGTCAGCCTGTGAAAATCTACGTGGATACCTACAGTCGCACTTATAACGGCCACATTCTCAACATTGCCGGCGCCACCGGTGCGCGTTATAGCCTGCTTCCTCCGGAGAACGCCACCGGAAACTACGTCAAAGTCGTGCAGCGAATTCCCGTCAAGATCGCCTTCGAAAAGGGGCAGGACCCGAACCATTTGCTCCGGCCCGGAATGTCCGTCGAACCCGATGTCAAGGTGCAATAGGTTTGGATTGCGCTGGCCCTGCAGGCGCGTTCGCGTCCGCTTCTCGAGAACTTGGATACTCGGGCCCGCAAGGAAATGTCAAAATGAATCCTCAAACACAAACAAAGCCGCGGGGAGATTTGCGTGACTATCTCGCTGCCGAGCGCACCTTTCTTGCTTGGATTCGTACCGGCCTCGCCCTGATGGGATTCGGTTTTGTTGTTGCCCGCTTCGGTCTTTTCCTGCAGCAGCTCCAGATTTTTCAACGCACGGCACCGCCGCCCACCTCCGGTCTCTCTTTGTGGTTCGGCACCGCGCTCATCTTTGTGGGAGTGGCCGTGAATCTTTCCTCCGCTTGGCACCACTCCCGCCTGATCCATGAACTCGACCGCGGCGAGTCCCCACATTGCCGCCCCTTGTCCCAAAACGTCGGCATCGCTCTCCTGTTGGCGATTGTCGGCCTCGCGATGGCGATTTATCTGGTTTCCGTCCGGAGTTCCTCGAGCATTCATTCCCAATTCATTGAGGAGGGTCACATGGCAACCGCATCGAGCAAAGAAGCGTCGCTGGCCGCCAATGGCGTCGTCAGCAGGCTCAGCAATCACTCTGTCGAACAAACCGTAGAAAAACTGGAGAACATCCTGAAGTCCAAAGGGGTCACGCTTTTCGCCCTGGTAGACCACAGCGGCGAAGCCGAAAAGGTAGGCATGAAAATGCCTCCCACCAAACTTCTGATCTTCGGCAGCCCGAAGGCTGGCACGCCTCTCATGCTTGCCTCGCCGAGCATCGCGATTGATCTTCCTTTGAAGATTCTTGTATCGCAAGATCGTGATGGAAAAGTCTGGATTTCCTATAACAGTCCCGAGTACTTGAAGGAGCGGCACAATCTCCCTCAAGATCTCCTTCAGAACATTTCCGTCGTCGAAACCTTGGCCGCCAACGCCGCGAACTGAACGCGAAGACAGGCGTCTCCACCGCTTTTATTGCAGAAGCGCCAGCGCCATTCCACGCGCTAGTTCCCGTGGCTCTGCCTGAACTCTCGAAGCACCTTGGCCAGATCTTCGTATTGGTCCGTGGCAATGTAGTCCGCGCCCGCACGCGCCGCGGCGAGCCAGCGTTTCTCGGCGGCCGCCGCGGTGCCGAAATTGTACGAGTGGAATATCCCCCGGCAACTCTCGTCCGCCTTCGAAACTCCATCCAGGGTATAAAAGCGGATCCACAGCCCGTGCTCGTGTGCGTAGTCCACTAATTCCCGCAGACGCTTCTCCTTCTCGGGTGTCCATTCGCCCGCGTTCGGCTGGCCTTCCGGTTCGACCACGCGCCACAAATTGTTCCACCACCGATGGTAATTGTCCGCAGCCTCGGGAGCGATCACGGATGGCGGAGCGCTGGGATCCTCCGCGTGCGTGGGCGTCGCGCCAAACACGAGAAGCCGCCCTCCGGCCGGGACGCGGTCGTAAAACACGGCTTTCTGCGCGTCGGATTCGCCCGTAAGCACCAGTATCGGTTTGACGTCGAGAGGCGCAACGTCCTCGATGTTCGAGGTTCGCGGAGCCGTGGTGATCCAAGCGCGGTATTCCATGAGAACCTGCCAGATGGCCGCAAGATGTTCCGGCTCTTCCGATTTCAGATCCAGATTCAGGGTGATCAGCGGCCAGTCCTGGCGATCTCCGTCCCGAACCGCTTTCTCGACGATCGGGCGCACGCGTTCAAAAAAATATTCCCGCAGCGATGGCTCGTGCCCCGTGGACGGTGCTCCATGCGATACCACCGACCGCGATTTTCCGCTGTGCGGATCCGTATACCAGAATAGGTCCTGTTCAATCGCCAGCGGTGTCCCGCCGGAGAGCGCGCGGTCGATTCGGTCAGTCCACCATCCGAAATACGGATAGCAGTTGTGCGCGTCCATCACCGCGCGCACCCCGGGCCGCGCCGCGTCTTGGGATACGGTCCCGGACTTGCCGTTCGCGCTCGCCGCAGCCAAACACGCTGCGACACTGAGCGCGCAAATCTGCAATCGCTTCCGGTTGGCGCGGCTCACTAGAAGGAAAGCCGCAACGCGAATTGCATCACTCGCGGATCTCCGGAGAGCGAGGTGATCGACCCTGCCGCGCCGCTCGTGACGTTGTTGTTTGGCTGCCCGAACAGGACCGTGTTGAAGAGGTTGAAGACCTCCCAACGGAATTGCAGCTGCAGCGATTCGTGGATCGGAAAGTCGCGCATCAACGAGAAGTCAAAAACATTGGTGTGCGGACCCCGGAGCGTATTCCGCCCGCTGTTCCCAACCACTCCCGCCGCCGTCACCTGGTACGCATCGGTAAGATTCGGTTCCAACGCTTTGCACGCTGCGTTGATGGATACGTAGTACCAGCAATTCGGATTTCCTACTATCACCGGCGTCCCCACGACGTTCGGCACCGAAGTCGCCTGTCCGTAGGCATCCAACGACGCCGTCAGCGCGCCCCCTTCATTCACCGTGAATGGATGTCCGCTGTAGAAGGTATAAACCCCCGACGTCTCGAATCCTCCCACGATCTTGGAAAGGATTCCGCTGTTGAGGTATTTACGGCCCATGCCGAAAGGCAGTTGGTAAATGTAGCTAACCGCGACGCGATGTGGCACGTCGAAGTCGCTCGCACCATACCACGCCGCGAAGTCGCGCCCGTTTGGCGGCGCGCCGGAATTCGTTTCTAATTCTTCCGGCGAGTTGTCGAGGCTTCGGGAATACGTGTATGCCGCTCGAAGATTCAATCCATTTGCAAAGCGCCTGGTCAGCGTTGCTTCGAGGCCGTTGTAATTTCCCACTCCGATCGCATTCGTGTACTCCACATACCCGAAGTTCGCGTACGGTACAACCCCGGTGCTGACATTGTTCACGATCGTTGGCTGGTTGTAATCCGTCAACGTATCGAGATGCGTCGAGCGCGTCCCCACATAATTCAATTCCGCGAGCCAGTCGTTTCCGATTTGCCGCTGCACGCCCAGACTCCATTGCTGGATCATCGGTGTCGGATCGTGCGGGTTCACCGCGCGGATATGAAAGGCCGTCAGGTTGTTGAAGTCAATCGTGCTCGGATCCAGAAAATTCGCCGGGAAACCGATCTCGGGTGTGAGCACTGGCGTCGTGTTGCTGGCCAGCGTCTTGTTGATCAGGTACGGCGGATTTAGGGCGAGTTGATCCTCGCTTCCGATGCGCTCGAACAGGCTGTAATAGATTCCGTATCCGCCGCGGATTACCGTTTTGGGATCGAACGAATACGCAAAGCCGATCCGCGGGCCGAAATTCTCTTGGTCCGTCTGTACCAGCGCGCGGTCCTCCAGCGAACCGGATTTGGCAAAGACCAGCGCCCCCGTCGTCGCATCGAAGTTGGCCATTCTGTTCTGTCCTTCAAGCGCGGGCGTCGCGAAGTCATATCGCAAGCCCAGATTCAATGTAAGCTTTCGCGTAACCTTCCAGTCGTCCTGCGCGAACCCTGACAGCATCCAAAGCCTTTGGTCCACGAAAAAGACGTTCGTGAGCTGCGTACTCTGCGTGAGTCCAAGCAATCCGTCCGCGTAAGAAAGCCCGGTCTTGACTCCGGCCGGGCAGGTCACCGTTCCGCTTGCGTGACACTGCGTGAACACGCCTGTGAATCCCAGATCGCCGCGCGTTCCTGGTTCGTCCTGAAACAGATTGCGCATCGGCGCCCATAGCGTGCCCCCAAATTTGAAGCTATGCGCGCCATGCGTCCAGGAAATCGCTTCTGACCACTGGTATTGCTGTGGAACTTGCTGTTTGGGGAGAAAATCCGGCGATCCGAGGAAACCATAATTGGAAAATTGCGTGAGCGGCACCCCTCCCGCAATCGCCGGGTTGTTGGGAATTCCGGGAACAAATTCGTCCGCCGCGTTCAAGCCGAACGGATCCTGCTGCGCGTAGGAAAAGTTGCGGATGAATCCGAAGTGAAAGTCGCTCACCAAGGTCGGAGAAAATACGTGCGTCCACCCAAGCACGAAGCTGTGAGCTTTCAGGTATTGCCGTCCCCATGCCGATGTCGAGGTGCCATCCGCGATGCCTCCCAGGTATCCGGGTATAAAGCGGTAGCGGTTGGAGTAACTGTAGCGGCCAAACACCGTGTCCGACGACGAGATTGTCCAGTCAATGCGCCCGTCATAACTGTCGTCGTTATCCACCGCCAGCGCGTTGCGCACGTAGTTGTTCAGGTCGCCCGGCGCGTTGGGCATGGGAAACAGCGCCATCAGCTGCGACACCGCAGTATCAATTTCCCCGCTGGGAATTTGGTTGTCCATGAACGGCTGGTCCGTGGTGGGGTCATATATGGTCGGATATGCGGGCAAGCCGAGCGAAGCTGCCGTCTCCGGGCTGAAATCGCCGATTCTTTCATTCGGCAGAGGCACCGTGGAGACTCGCGAAACGCCCTGCTTGATGCGCGTCCCCTCATAATCGAAAAATCCGAAAAGCTTGTTCTTCAAAATCGGCCCGCCGAAGCTGCCCCCGAACTGGTTCTGGTTATTCTCCGGCTTGCTCAGGCCGTGTTCGTTGGAAATGAAGTCGTTGGCGTCGAAAAAAGCGTTTCGAAGATACTCGTACGCCAGCCCGTGAAACTGGTTGGATCCTCCCTTGGTGCTGATCGAGACCGCTGCGCCGGGGCTCCGGCCATATTCGGCCGAGTACGGATTTGTGATCACGTTGAATTCCTGGATCGTGTCTACCGATGGGTGGGAAGCTTCCGTGCTCAATTCCTGGACGTTTTCCGAAATTGTGTTGTTGTCAATCCCGTCGAGAATAAAATTGTTCTGCAGCGAATGCACCCCGTGCACATTGAAGTCCCCCACGCGCCCCGCGCTGGTCGCCCCGCTTTGCTGCGTGTACCGGTTGATCTGTACTCCGGCGATCATGCGAAGAAGATCATCCCAATTCCGCAGGTAAAGGGGCGTTGCTTGGATGGTACGGTTATCAATCACCGACCCGATGGAAGCGTCGTCCGGTGAGAGGTTGGTAGTTGTCGCGGTTACTTCCACTGTGGATTCCGTCGCTCCCACTTTCAGCGCGAAATCCCGGCGCACTTTTTCCGCGGTGCTCAGTGTCACCTGCTCCTCGACCGTTCCGAAATTTTGCTGGCTCACACTCACCTTGTACTTCCCGATCGGCAAATCCTGGAATGAATAGTACCCGTCGCTGTCGGTTTCCCCTTCCCGGACATACCCCGTATCCGTATTCTGAACGCTCACGTGAGCATGCGCGATGGCCGACTTGCTTTGGTCCGTCACAAGTCCGCTTAGGCTCGCTGTGTTCACTTGCGCCCACAGAGCACCAGCGAAAAAGAAACTGGCGACAATCGACACGATTTTCAGTTGGTATCGCGAAAACAAGGAACTCCTCCGCGAAGCGGGCACGAACTCTCCGCCTCTATTTAAAGTGAATTGCTCAGACCGTCCCCGGGCTATGAGGGCCGCAGCCGCAGGGTAACACAGCTGGCAAAAGGCGGCGGCGAACCCGGTAAAGACAAGTGGACATTGCATCCAGGGACACTGACGCACCAAAGCCGTATACAAGCGCGTGCCATTAAGACAGTTCATCGCGGACGATCATGTTAAGTGAATGTGAATTGCGGGTTAAAACCGGAGCCGCAGCAAGCATTTGCTGCTTCGGACTCGCTCCCCATGAGCTCGCGCCTCGCACCTTCTGCCAACAGTTTTGGAACTCTTGTTCCTTTATCTTTTGGCGATGATTTGGGAAACCTCTTTTCAAGTTCACAACGCTTCCGACTAAGATAGAAGATCGAGTGTATGGCCTCCCTGCGCATGATCGGATGGATTGCGGCCATCTGGGCTTTTGTCCTGGGCTCTTATGCCCTGTCCGCTCTGTTCCTTCACGGCCAGGCGCGAACGACCTTCGGCGATATCGCCCAGTGTCTCGTTCCACTCCTGGCGAACGCCGGCTTGCTCCTGAATGCGGGCACTCCCCATTGGCGGCGCAACGTCTTCTGGATGCTGCTGGCGATGGGCTGCACCCTGTGGATGATCGGCCAGTTCCAGTGGACCTATTATGAAGTCTATCTACACAGGCCCCTCCCGGATCTTTATCCCGGCGACGTAATTTTCTTCCTCCGCGGCATCCCCATGATGGCGGCTCTGACCCTGCAGCCGCACCTGAAGCGCGGCGAACTGCGTATGAAGTACGGCTACCTGGATTTCGCCCTCTTATTGACCTGGTGGATGTACCTGTACGCGTTTGTGGTCCTGCCCTGGATCTACGTTTCTCCTGCTCTTGGTCAATACAACTTCGACTACGATCTTGTCACTAACATCCAGAACATGGTGATCGTGGTGGGCTTGGGTATGCTTTGGCTCGGCGCGCAAACCGCATGGAGAAAGGTCTACGCGCACCTGTTTGGAGCCGAAGCCCTTTATATGCTTTCCTCGCTTGCCATTAATGTCGGGATCAGTTCCCGCACCTACCACACGGGAAGTCTGTACGACTTGCCGCTTTTGGCTTCTTTCTTGTGGCTTGCGACGGCCGGATTTCTGGCTTTCAAATCCGGCGGCGCGCTCGACGCACCCGGTACCGGCGCCGGGGATACGGTTCGCGGAGAGAGCGCATGGACCGCGTCTCTGGCCATGGCTGCTGTGATTTCCCTCCCCATTTTCGCCATCTTCACTTTGAAATTCAGTGAGGATGGAGTCGCGGTTAGGGATTTCCGGCTGCTTGTCACGTTGATCTCCGCGGTGCCTCTGGTCTTTCTTGTGCTCCTTAGACAGCACCTGGCGGACAGCGACCGCGCGAAGCTTCTGTCGCAGTCGGAATCGTCTCTCGAGAATTTGCGGCGGCTCCAGGCCCAATTGGTGCAATCCGAAAAGCTGGTTTCCCTTGGACAGCTTGCCGCGGGCGCCGCGCATGAGATAAACAATCCGCTCACCGCCATCCTCGGATTCTCCGATCTTCTCGCGGACGACCTCGCGCTTCCGGAAAAAACCCGCAGCGTTGCTGCCAAGATTCGGGAACAAGCTCGCCGCACAAAAACCCTTGTCGCCAACTTGCTCAGCTTTGCGCGCCAGGTCCCCGCGGAGCGCACCCTCCTCGATGTGAACACCGTGGTTTCCAACGCCGTGCAGTTGCGCGCCCTGGATCTCAGCGGAAGCGTCAAGGTGGAAATGCAGTTGGAATCCGTGCTCCCCGGCGTCCGCGGCGACGGCAATCAGTTGCTCCAAGTTTTCTTTAACATCATCAAGAACGCGATTGACGCCATGGAAGCGGCCCACGGCGGCGGAACGCTCACCATCAAGACCACCCGCGACCGCGGCCTCGTGGTGGTTCTCTTTTCGGACACCGGCCCCGGTATCAAGGAGCCGCAACGCGTTTTCGATCCCTTTTACACCACCAAACCCGTGGGCAAAGGCACGGGCCTCGGCTTGAGCATTTGCTTCGGAATCGTCCAGGAACACGGCGGCAGAATTCTCTGCTACAACAACCAGGACGGCGGAGCAGTGTTTCGGGTCGAATTGCCCGCCGCGCTCGCGCCTGTGCCTGTTCGCGAAGCCCAGGCTGTTCCCGCCGCATCCGGGCCCGCAAAGCAGTCCTGAATTTTCCCGGCGCAACTCGTGCTAGAGTGCTGCTTCGTTCCTGCAAGGGTGGAGACGCATGTCTGAATTCGCCATCGTGACGGAAAACCTCACTCGACAGTTCGGCGCCCTGATCGCCGTGGACAGCGTCAATCTGCGCGTAGCCGCCGGACAATTCTTTGGATTCCTTGGCCCCAACGGCGCCGGCAAATCCACCACCATCAAAATGTTGACCGGTCTCCTCGCTCCCACCTCCGGACGCATGAATCTGCTTGGACTGGATTTCGCTGCCCAGCCTGTCGAAGTAAAGCGGCAGATCGGTGTAGTTCCCGAAGGCATGGGGCTGTTCGAACGGCTGACCGGGGCCGAATATCTGAGTTTTGTGGGACGCATGTACGGGTTGGATAAAGCCACCACGCGGCAGCGCAGCGCCGAGCTTCTGGATTTCATGAATCTGGCGGACCGTCCCAAAACCATGATCGCCGATTATTCGCACGGCATGCAGAAAAAATTGGCGCTCGCCGCCGCCGTGATTCATGGCCCGAGAATTTTGTTTCTGGACGAGCCGTTCGAAGGCGTGGACGCGCTGGCTGCGGGCGCATTGAAGGCCTTGCTGGGGCGCATGACCGGGCGCGGAGTCACGATTTTCCTCACCTCCCACGTTTTGGAAATCGTCGAGCGTCTCTGTAGCCATGTGGCCATCATTGATAAAGGCAAACTCGTCGCCCAGGGATCGCTCGAAGAATTGCGCGCCGGGGTTCCCGGCGCCGGCGGAGAAAAATCCACCCTCGAAGAAATTTTCCTTTCCATCGTCGGCCAGGCCGGCGAACAGCGGGCCCAGCTCGAGGAACTTTCGTGGCTGATGTAGTGCAGCTTCCCGGCGTCTGGCAGCAGATTCTTACCGTCGTCGGTTTGCGCTGGCGGATGCTGCGCCGCAGCCTGCAAAAGAAGAATAATATCTTCGATCTGCTCGGCCTCATTATTTCCGGCTTTGGCGGGGCCATCCTGGTGTTTGGACTCTGCGCGGCCTTCTTCGCCGGAACCTATGCCTTTTTCAATGGACATCACGAACAATGGATTGCTCTTTTGTTTTGGGGAATTTTCTTTTGGTGGCAGGGTTTCCCGATTTTCGCCGCGGGATTCGGGGTGCATTTTGAGTTTCGCTCGCTTCTTCGTTTTCCTCTCAATCTCTCCACGTTTTACATTCTGGGTCTGGTCTACGGGCTGGCCGACTTTGGAGCCGTGGCGTCGCTCTGCTGGCTCGCCTCGATGACGCTTGCGGTCGCCGCAGCAAAACCCTCGGTGCTTCCCGTGATGATCTTGACGTGCGTGCTCTTTGCCGGTATGAATCTCGCCCTGGAACGCTTGCTGGGTTCGTGGCTCGAAAAAATACTCGCCAAGCGTCGCGCCCGCGAATTGTTTTTCGCGCTGTTCATTCTGCTGATGATCAGCGTGCAATTCATCGCTCCCGCGATCCAGCGGTATGGAAAACCGGCGACTCCTCGCATCCGCGAAATTCTTCCGTATCTTACTGTCTTTCCGGGATCGCTTGCGGGCCGCGCCGTGGCCGGTGCCGCGCTGCAGCAGAATGCGGCGGTGCTGATCGGAACTTCCGGACTTCTGATTTATGCGCTCGTCTGCGGCGGGCTTTTGTGGTTGCGCTTTGCCGCGGAATATCGCGGGGAGGAGTTGAGCGAAACCTCCGCCGCCGCGCGGAGCGTTCCACACACCGGAACGCGCATCGCGTACGAAAAGGAAACCGCGGAAATTCTCCCGCCGCAAATTGCGGCCATGCTGATAAAGGAGTCGCGCTACGTTTTCCGCAACAGCTTCGCGTTGGTCTCTCTGATTTTTCCACCGATGATTGTGCTGCTGTTCGTCACGCAATTCGCGGGCGCGCATCCCACCGTTTTGCACAAGGGGATGTCCGCCGAATTATTTTTTCCGGGTATGCTCGCGTACCTGGTCTTGATTTTGATGGCGCCGGCGTACAACTGTTTTGCGTACGAGGGACGGGGCATGCTCGGATATTTCATGGCGCCGGTGCGATTTTCCGACGTGCTGATGGGAAAGAATCTGATGCAGTGCATTTTGCTCGCAGCCGAGGTGGGAGTTTGTGTCGCGGTTCTGGTGTGGAGAATCGGGCTGCCGGGCACGCCGGTGTTTGTTTCCACGCTGGCGGCGGTGGCGTTCGCGGTGGCGGGGCAACTGACGATTGCAAACTGGTCGTCTCTGACGTTCCCGAAGCGGATGGAGTTCGGGAAGATGCGGGGGAATCGCCAGGGCGGAATGGCGGTGCTGATCGCGTTCGGGGCGCAGGCGGTTTTCGGCGGAGTTTGCGCAGTGATTCTGCTTTCCGGGAGGTGGCTGGGGAATCCGTGGTTGTCGGCGGAGGCGTTTGCATTTCTGACGGCGGCGGCGGTGGGAGGATACCGGGCTTCGCTGGAGGGAATGTCGCGGCTGGCGGAGAGGAATAAGGAGACGCTGCTGGAAGCGCTGGCGAAGTGAGGGGCATCTGCAGAGGGGGGTATCTCCCATGTTTTTCATAAGTGTTGATTTCAAAGGACTTTAAGTCCAATGATTTGCAAGTGTTCATTCTAAAGGCGGTTATGGGCTCGAAATTCATAAGTGTTCATTTGAAAGAACTTATGGCGGCGGAGAGATCCTTCGCCGGATGGTCAGTGTT
>Ga0335081_10013351_pt1 | contig 13281 bp, 11 predicted proteins | sample Lox_Sample_35_FD_206713 | JGI IMG/M metagenome (GOLD analysis project Ga0335081, IMG submission 206713) | Soil microbial communities from Loxahatchee National Wildlife Refuge, Florida, United States - Lox_Sample_3.5 | ecosystem: Environmental > Terrestrial > Soil > Wetlands | place: USA...
TCGGTTTTCTTGGCAAAGCCCAGCACCTCGGTATAGAAGCGCAGGGCTTTGTCGTGGTTGTCCACGTATAAGCTGGTCACTTTGATTTTCATTTCGTTTCTCCTGGGCCACGTCGCGGTTTGGGTCGCGTCGTCTTGCTTTTCGCTGGTGTCGATGATCCGTGCGTACGTTGATCCATGCGATCGAGGTGACGTTCGAGAGCCTCGATATGAGCGGACCAGAACCGGCGGAACTGAGCCAGCCAGCCATCCACCTCCTGAAATGGCCCTGGTTTCAGTCGGTAGAGACGGCGCTGTGCGTCCACCGTGGATTCCACGAAACCAGCGTCGCGCAACACCCGCAGGTGCTTGGACACGGCCGGCTGTGGCATACGAAGCTGGCGCTCAATTTCTCCCACCGACTGTTGCGACGAGGCCAGGAGGCCCAATATGGCGCGGCGGTTCGGCTCAGCAATGATTTCGAAGACAGATTCCACTCTCCTTATATACCTTACTACGCATATACGTGTCAAGGTATATTATGCGACCTCCAAGATCGCGGACGAGAGTTCCGCTCCACCTGGTCTGGGGAGTTATCAAAATGTTGTTCGCGACGCGCAAGGTGGTTATAGTGTGGGGTCTTGAAGTGATCGGCGCTCCGGAACCGGGGCGGGATTTTAAGGAGGGGCCATGGCACTGCGTCTGGACAGCCGCCCGGTGGGCGACATACTGGTGGTGCAATGCAGCGGCCGCATCGTGGCCGGGGCGGACGTGCACTCGCTGCAGTTGCTGCTGGGAAAAGTTCTGCCACAACATCATGAGGTGGTGCTGCAGATGGAGCGGGTGGAGTTCATCGACAGCAGCGGCCTGGGAGCGCTGGTGCGTTTGGTCTCAACTGCGCGAGCCAACGGCAGCGACCTTAAACTCTGTGCCTTACCGGCACGGGTGCGGAAAACTTTGGAGATGACGAACCTGATTTCGTTGTTCACCGTCTATGACTCCGAGGCCGAAGCCATTGTGGCGGCGTACCTGGGCCCACGCTATGCCAAAGACAAGGATGGCGAGAAGCAACTCCGCATTCTGTGCGTTTACGATTCGGCTGACGTGCGGGCGCTGCTGGGAGAAGTGCTGTGCCGCGCCGGATACAAGGCGGTCACTACCGGCAACGTACACGACGCTGGCATTCTGCTGAGGGCGACCAAGGCAAAACTGGTAGTCCTGGGGGCGAACATGCAGTCGGTGCATGGGGCCTCGACCAAGAAGGCGATGGAGGAGATTGATCCGGCGGTGTCGCTGGTGGTACTCGACGAAGGCTTCGGGGCGCAGGACCCCGGTGAAGCTGCGACCAAGCTGCTGGAAACCATCCGCAGCCGGACGGCGGGGACGGCGGCGTAAATCGGTGCTTCTCGACAAAGCGCAGCGGGCCTAGAATTAAGAGCAAGCAGACTGAGTCTTGCGGGGGAGAGTGAACCATGAAGAGTCTGACAGCGGCGTTTTCGTTGATGACGTTGGCCACTTCCCTACTCGCGCAGTCACCAGATTCCAAGGCCGCTAGACAAGAACGTTACGCGCTGATTACGCTGACAAAGTACTGTTCTGGCGTCGAGAGCGTCTCCAATTCTCAACCGCCTCGCATTTTTAGCCAAATGGTTTCGGGGCTCGGCGCATCTTCGGGCTGGGTGGAGTTTTCCGGCCGCGAAGCGTGGGCACGCGCAGGCCGGCCTCAACCGCTCGCGATGGTTTGGTCTGATGACGACCGGGTCGTCCGGGTAGTGATTACGTCGAAAGATGGCGGCGGGGATGACCAGCCATATACCGACTACTGTTACCGGCCGGATGGAAGGCTCGCGCGATGGCGCGCCGTGCCGGAGTTGCAAATCGACTGCGACCCGTTTCTGCTCCATTGCGCCCTGACATTGCGCACCGAACGGCTGTATCCACCCACGGGACAACTTACTAAGCCGTCGGCGGAGCCGCCGACTGCCACCGTGGATACGGTTAACGCCAGCAATCAGGTTGACATTTTCCTTCACGCACCACATTCCGAACGCACTTCATTCTCCCGTGCGCCTATGGACTGGCCGGAATACTTGAACGTCCGCGACCTGCCCTTTCAACAGTTGCTCAACGTGCGTGCGAAATGAGGGGAGGCTTTGAGAATCGCTGGTTGCGATTGCGCGGGACCGTTTTAAGTTGGCTCGCGCTGGCAACAATCGCGTTAGCGCCACCGGCAACCGGGGCTGATGAGACCATCCGCTACAAACCAGTCTCCCGCGAAGTCGTGGAGTCGCGTCTGAAGAGATATGCCGGCAATGACGAACAGCGTGAGGGCACGCTCAAACAAATGTTTACGGACGCTGGGTGCAACGAGCAGCGTCTTTCCGAACAGGAAGTGAAGGGGGCGAGGCAGCCCAACGTGATCTGTGTGCTGCCGGGCAGTTCGGACAAAGTCATCATCGTGGGCGCGCATTTCGATCACGTAGCGGCGGGGGATGGAGTTGTCGACAACTGGAGTGGAGCTTCGCTACTGCCCTCACTCTATGAAGCGGTGAAGATTGAGCCGCGCACGCATACTTACATCTTCATCGGGTTCACGGATGAGGAGAAGGGCGAAGTTGGTTCGCATTTCTATGCTGGCCACATGAGCAAGGAGCAGGTTGCGGCAACCGATGCCATGGTCAACATGGATACGCTGGGGCTGGCACCGACCGAAATTTGGGCGAGCCATTCGGATCAGAAGTTGAGCGGCGCCCTGGTTTACATCGCCAAACAGTTGAACTTACCGGTCAAACCAGTCAACGTGGAGCACATCGGGAGCACTGATTCCGTGCAATTTGCCGCCCGTAATATTCCCAGCATCACCATTCACTCGCTGACACAGGAAAACTGGAATGCGCGTATCCTTCACACCTCAAAGGACCGGATTTCGGCCATGCGGTTGGACGATTACTACCAGACCTACACTTTGGTGGCGGCTTATCTGGCATTCCTAGATCGGGTCGCCGGCGGCAACCCTACGAAGGCAGGCGGGAGATGAATTCCAGGCCAAACCAGTAGCCGGTGCGATTGCGGATGACGGCGGTAATGCGAGCGCGTTGCGGCTGGCTGAACTCGATTTCGGTCAGGTCGCCGGGTTGCAGAGGGATTCCCGCGTACAGTGACATTCCACCTTCACTGATCTCGATTCCGAGTCCGTTCACGTGTTTTTCTTTCGGTCCATCGCACAACAGAACGCTGACCGGCAGATTGACGGGATAGCGCTTCCAGCGGCGCGTATTGGCGGGAGACTGCATGGTCACTGCACTGCCCACTGGCAGATGAAACACCATGATAGAGATGGAATGGGGCCGCTTCAAATTACCAAGGTGCGAGTAGTAACCGGTTACGGCGCAGGAACGGCAAGCAAAAGGCTTTTACCACAAAGGAGACAGAGTTACGCGGGGAAACCAGGTTTCTGCCCTAGCCGGGCGGAAGGGTACGGCACCAGGCGCGGATCTGGGCCCGCTGTTCGGGAAGAATGCCGACGAACTCGAAACCGTGGAGGAATCCCATGCGATGGCGGACGACGGCGCGCAGGGTTTGTAGCTCGGCGACTTTGGGGATGGCAAGCTCGAGCGACACCATTTCTCCCGGGCGGAATTCGCTAGTGACCACCGCCCCCAGGCCGTTTTCTGCGATTTCGAAGCAGCGGCCGTGAATGCGGAGGTATCCGTCCTGCCCCAGGACTTTGACGATCAGGGGCAACTCGGTACGGTAGCGGGCATAACGCCTTGTCGAGGACTTGTGCACGTGAATTTTGCAGTTCTTGCCTGCTTGGTAAAGCACCCGAGGGTCGATGCAAAGAGGACAGCACTATCGTCACAAAAACTTGCGGGCTTGGCAAGGGGCAGACCCTGAAAAGTAAGGTACGAAGGACGGTATACTTTGTGACAGCGGACCCGTAGCTCAACTGGATAGAGCAATGCGCTTCGAACGCAGAGGTTGGGAGTTCAAGTCTCTCCGGGTCCGCCATGAGGTTTCGATCCCTCGATTGCACTTGATCCGCAGCTCTGCACGGCCCGCCTCTTCTACAATGCTTGAGTGCAAACTTGGGACGTCATTATTGCAGGCGGCGGCATTATCGGCCTGTCGCTGTCGATTGCGCTGCGCAAGCGCGGCGTGAAAGTGCTGGTGGTGGAGCGGGGGGAGCCGGGGCGGGAAGCCTCGCATGCCGCGGCAGGAATGCTGTGCGATTGCACGATCGAGACCCCCACAGCGTTGCAATCTTTGGCGCGGGCGAGTGCGCGAATGTATCCCGAGTTTGTGCATGAGTTGCAGGAAGAATCAGGCATGAATGTTGACCTGCGCGGCCAGGGGACGCTGGTATTTTTGTCGTCCAAGCACGGAGGTCTGGAGGCAGAAGAGATTTCTGCAGCACGTCTGGCACAGCTTGAGCCGGCACTGTCCGATCCCGGACATCCAGTGTTTTATCTAAAAGAGCGGAGTGTTGATCCGCGGGCGTTGACCGTGGCAGCACTCAAGGCCGCCAAGCACCGCGAAGTGGACATCTCCTCCGGAACCGCCGTCACAGGCTTGCTGATTTCGGAAGGCCGGGTTGCGGGCGTGAGGAGCGACAAGACCAGCTACCACGCCCCTGTAGTGGTGAATTGCGCGGGCGCGTGGGCGGGCCAGATTTCCCCGCATCACTTCCCAACTCGGCCGGTAAAGGGACAAATGCTGGCTGTGGCGGCAGGTCGGTTGCTGCGTCATGTGATCCGCGCGCCGGAGGTGTACCTGGTGCCCCGGAGCGACGGGCGGATGCTGATCGGCGCCACCGTCGAAGAGGCGGGCTATGACAAGCGCACTGATGCCGACACGATTCAGCGTATGCATCGGGCGGCGGTTGCCCTGGTTCCTGCGCTGGAGCAAGCGCGCGTGTTGGAAGCCTGGGCAGGATTGCGGCCGGGAACCCCAGATGATTTGCCGATACTTGGAGCGGCCAGCACGCCGGGATATTTTGCGGCGACGGGGCATTTTCGGGATGGCATCCTGTTGGCGCCGGTAACAGCGCATGTGTTGGCGCAGGCAGTCACGGGCGTAAGGCCGGAGCTTGATATTTCTGCATTTTCACCAGGACGATTTGAACGACCTGTTTCATACGCGGAATCCGGCGATTGACGCTCACTCCTGCCACTTGAGATTCCTTGGTGGAATGAGTACGATTTCATGCCATGCCCGCCCCGGCCGGCGCAAGAACTGCATCGCTCGAAACCGTCTACGACAGCCTTCACCAGCTTCTTTCCCGGTTCGCACCCCCCTTCAAAACCAGCAGCGGAGCGGTTCGCGGCAAGAAGGACCTGCATCTCACAACTCCCGAAGCAGTCGTGATGCCGGGAGTGTACGGAGGCAAGCCGACCGAGGTGTCCCTTGCCAGCCTCATTCTTCAAAAGAGTTACGTCGGCTTCTACTTCATGCCGATCTACATCGAACCCGCTCTCAAGAAAAAGCTGCCAGCGGCGCTGACCAAACTCCTCCAGGGCAAGACTTGCTTCCACATCAAGAGGCTCGATAACGATCTGGTCAAGCACATCGAGGCTGCGCTCAACGAAGGTATGAAGTACTACCAGGACCGGAGTTGGTTGTAAGGGCGGGTATGCAGGTCTAACTTGTCGGCTTGAACCCATAACACTTAAGAACCGGCAAGCGCGGGTATTTCTGGAAGCGCGAGTCGCTTTCCGCTAGAGCGCAGCGATAGAAGACGGAACCGCGGTCTGATTCCAGCTGCCGCGCATGCTGGCAAAGAAAGCATAGACCGACGCGATCTGGCTCGCGAACAGACTGACTGGATTCCTTCACATCCGCAGCATAACGCAGGTTTGTATGGCGTATATCGCGGGGGCTGCGTGGTCGGCACGTCGTCCTCAGGTATACTGGGTGGTTTCATACAATCAGATTCAGTCGCAATCGCGTTCCCGCGCGAGAAATGAGGACACACTATGGCTTCCCCGGCAGTCGATTATGCCCGTCAAAATCAAGGACGTTTCTTAAACGAACTCAAAGATCTGCTTCGTATCCCCAGCATCAGCACTTCGGAAGAACACAAGGCGGACGTGCAAAAAGCCGCCGATTATGTGGCCGGCGAACTGCGGCGAATTGGCATGGAGAACGTGGAAGTCATCCCCACCCAGGGCCATCCGCTGATCTATGCCGACTGGCTGCATGCTCATGGCAAGCCGACTGTGCTCATGTACGCGCATTTCGATGTGCAGCCTCCCGACCCGCTGGACGAGTGGCACACTCCGCCGTTTGAGCCCACCGAACGCAACAACAACATCTATGCGCGCGGCGCGGTCGATGACAAGGGCCAGCTGTGGATGGAAGTGAAGGCGATTGAGGCCTTGATGAGCGCCCATGGCGGCAAGCTCCCGCTCAACGTAAAGATCATCTTCGAGGGCGAAGAGGAAGTGGGCGGCGAGTCGATTGCCGAATACGTCCGCAAGCAGAAGGCCAAGCTGAAGGCCGACTTCGCCTTGGTATGCGATACGGAATTGTTTGCCCCGGATCTTCCGACCTTGTGCGTAGGACTGCGTGGGCTGGTCTATACCGAGATTGAAGCGTTCGGGGCCAAGACCGATTTGCACTCCGGCGTGTATGGCGGAGCGGCGCCCAACCCGTTCTTCGCCCTGATTGAAATCATCAGCAAGCTGAAAGACGCCAAGGGCAAAATCTTGATTCCGGGCTTTTATAAAAGTGTGAAGGCACCGAGCAAAGACGAACTGAAGACCTGGAAAAAATTGCCCTTCAACGAAGAGCATTACCGCAAGACCGAAGTGGGTTCCAAGGTGCTGACCGGCGAGCCGGGGTTCTCGGTGTTGTACCGCACGTGGGCGCGTCCGACGCTCGAAGTGCATGGCATGCCCGGCGGATTCACAGCGCCGGGCGCTAAGACGGTGATTCCTGCCAAAGCCGCCGCGAAGGTTTCCATGCGGCTGGTTCCCAATCAGGATCCTGACGACATCCTGAAACGCTATACGGCCTTCGTGAAGAAGCTGACGCCCAAAGGGATCGAAACCAAAATCAAAGTGTGGAGCAAAGGCCCGGCGTGCGTGGTAGGCACCGACAACGAGTACGTGAAAGCCTCGACCGAAGCCATGCATGAAGTGTTCAAGAAAGACACGGTGTTCATTCGCTCCGGCGGCTCGATTCCGATTGTGACTGACTTCCAGGACGTGCTGAAGATTCCCAGCGTGATGATGGGATTCGGCTTGCCTGACGATAATCTGCACGCTCCCAACGAGAAGTTCCATATCCCGAACTTCTATCGCGGGATCGAGTCGATCTGCTTGTTCTTCGAGAAGCTGGGGGAGTAGAGAAAAGCAGGGGCAGCCGCGAGCGGCTGTCCCTGCAACCAAGGTCCTCGCATCTAAGAGAGTATGCGCAGGTCATCTGCAGCAGGCGGTGAAGGCGCATACGATGTTTGCCGGCTTGCCGATCGCACTGGTGGCGCAACGGTCGGCGCGGATGAGTTATTCCTTTGCTTCGCCGTTCCGTTGGGATACCATTATCTTGCTCTCGCGGTTCTCCCTGCCTTCTTCGTTTCGCGTGGTCTCACCGCCCATTTGCTGCATTGTATGTGCAAAATGACGTGGTGGTGCAAAGGGTCATACTAGATATAGTGTTTTCTTGCTTGACCCCGGCGCAATTTGACCGTTACATTAGCTCTAATTTGCGCTCGTCGTGTTCGTCGAGGGTGAGATTTTGCCCGAGCGGCAAGTGTAGGCATCTGATTGGTAAATAGGCAGGTTCCGTGGCTCGTACGGGATGACATTGTAAGGCGCGACCAAGGAGTACACGTTGCTCAAACTGAAAAAGCTGCAAATTCTCGGGTTCAAATCTTTTTGTGACCGCACCGAACTCAAGTTTCACGGGGACGGGATCGCGGCCATCATTGGGCCGAACGGGTGCGGCAAGTCGAACATCGCCGACGCCATTTCCTGGGTGCTGGGCGAGCAATCGGCCAAGACCCTGCGCGGATCGCGCATGGAGGACGTGATCTTTGCCGGCACGCGCGATCGCAAGCCCACCGGAATGGCCGAAGTGGCGCTCACGCTGATTGATCCTGAGGTGTATGACGGTGGGGACTTGGGTAATCCCACTGAGATCGAAATCCAGGACGAGCTGCCGTCGCTCGATTGGGATGAGGCGGAGCTACGGGCCAAAGCCGCCGAGGAAGTGGAGCAACGCACGGAAGAGGCACAGCCGGGCAGAGTCGAAACCGTGTTTGATGCCGAAGCGGAGGACGAGCCCTTGTTCGCGGTTTTCGTGAACCCGAATCCGCCAATCAAGACTGCTATGCCATTGGCAGCTGCGAGCCTCGGGCCACAAGTGGTGTTGAAGATCCGGCGGCGGAAGTTTCAGCAGCATTTTCGGGCAGGGGAGATCGTGGTTACGCGGCGGCTGTTTCGTTCCGGCGACAGCGAATATCTGCTGAATGGAAAGCTCTGCCGCCTGCGCGATATTCAGGAATTGTTCATGGGGACGGGACTGGGACCGGAGTCGTATGCGCTGATCGAGCAAGGCCGTATTGGGCAGATTTTGAGCAGCCGTCCTACCGACCGGCGCGCGATCATTGAAGAAGCGGCTGGGATCACCAAGTTCAAGACCAAGAAACGTCTGGCCGAGGCCCGCCTGGAAGATGCGAAGCAGAACTTGGCCCGCGTGAATGACATCTTCGACGAAGTCACGCGTCAGATGAATTCCCTGAAACGGCAGGCGTCGAAAGCGGAGCGTTACGCCAAACTGCGGGAGGAACTGCGGGCGAAGCTGCGTGTGGTGCTGGCCAGTAAGTTCGCGCAACTGGATCAGGAAGGCGCGGCTCTGGACGGTCAGATCAACGCCATTTCCGAGGACATCCGCCAACAGGGCGAGAGCGTGCAGCAACTGGAAGCGGAGCAGGGGGAGCGCACCCAACGCGGATACTCGATTGAAAGCGAGATTCGCGAGAACCGCGAGCGCTTGAATCATATCAAGATCGAGGGCAATCACGCCCTAGCTCAGCGGCGTCACAATGAAGAGCGCTGCGCGGAACTGGCGGCGCGGGCGGCAGCTTCGGAGTCCGAACTGGGCCAAGCGCAAAGCCGGCTGGCAGCGTTGGAGGCGGAGCGGGACTCAAACCGCCGGCTGTTGGTCTCAGCCGCCGCCGATCTATCTGCCGCACAAGAGGAACTGGCGGAGCGCCAGCGAGCGGCGACAGCCGCCGCCGAGGCGCTGGCGGAGTTTGAGCAGCGGCAAGAAGAGTCGCGTGGCGCGATTCTGGAGGCCGTGGCTTCGGCGTCCAACCTGCGCAATCAGCTTACCCAAACGGAAGAGCGGATTGCGGCGGTGGATCGCGAAGCCCACCGCCTGCAGGCCGAGATGACCGCCGCCAACTCGCAGGTGGAAGCGTTCGGGGGGCAACGCGGCCAACTGGGACTGGAATTTGAGACGGTATCACAGCGCGTAACTGGCCTGGCGGAGGAGATTGTGCAGGCGCGCCGGACGCTTGAATTGAAGCGTCGCGAGGAATCCGATGGCAAGAACCGGCTGGACAGTCTGAGGGCTGAGTTCGCGTCGGCCATTGGGAAGAAGGCGTCGCTCGAAGCCCTGGTGGCAGAACACGGTTATTCGACGGAATCGGTGCGCCGGCTTTTCCAGTCCGGGGCGATGAACGGTGGGCTGGCTCCGGCCGGCGTCCTTGCAGACTTCCTGGAGGTCGAACCACAATACGAAGGTGTGGTGGAAGATTTTCTGCGTGATGAACTGAACTACATCGTGGTGAAGTCGTGGGATGCGGCAGACGAGGGGTTGCGCCTGCTGCGATCCGATGTTGACGGGCGGGCTACGTTCCTGGTGCACCCTGAAGATTCGCAGGCGAAATTCTCGTTTTCGGTGGACGAGGCGGCGCGGGCGCTGTCCCCCAGCCAGTCCGTGGTGCCGCTGAAGCATGCCATTCGTGTGCTCAACGGCTTCGGCCGGTCGCTCGAGGTCATTCTTCCCAAACTGCGTGACGGTTATATCGCGCCTGATCCGGCGTTTGCCCGTGCGCTGGCGTTGGAGAATCCTGATGCGTTTTTCCTGGCGCAATCCGGGGAGTGCTTCCACAACGTGACGGTGACGGGAGGAAAACAGCGCGCCGAAGGGCCGCTCTCGATGAAGCGTGAACTGCGTGACGTCATGCGCATGCTCGGCGAACTGGAGTCGGCGCTGCGCCAGGAAGAGACCCGCGTGTTCCGGCTGGGACGGGAAATCAAAGATCTCACTTCCCTGCTCGACCAACTGGAGGGGGAGAAACGCGACGCGGAAAAACACGTCATGACCTCGGGCCACATGCTGCAGCAGCTTGAGTCGGAAATGACGCGCGTGGCGGAACGGCTGGAGACCTGTCGCGGCGAACTGCGGCGTCTGCGCGCGGACCGGGAGGAACAAGTCGGCCTTATGAGTTTGCGGCAAACGGAATTGGCGGAGTTGCAGCGTCGCCGGGAAGAACTTGAACGCCTGGCTTCTGCGGCAAATGAAGAACTGGCAACCCTGCGTGAAGGCCGCGATCAGGCTGCACAGAGCGCCTCCCAGCATTTGGCGCGGGTGGCTACGCTGGAAGAGCGGCATCGGGCAGCCGCGGCGGTACTGGAACGAATTGGATCCCTGGTGGCCGACATGAGCGACCGGGTGGGAAGCCTGCGAGGCGAGATTGAGTCGTCGGCCACGGAACGGTTGCAGCGCGAAGGTGAAACCCAGCAACTGGCTGTGCTTCTGGAGGATCTTGGGGCAGAGCGCAATGCCAGTGAAGCCCGCGAAGGCCTGTTACAGTTTGAATCGGACCAGGTACGCTCCCGGCTGGCGGAGATCGACGAAGCCTTGCGTGGTGCGCGCCAATTGCTTGACCAGGCTCGCGATCGTCGTGGCGAACTGGCTGCGGCAGTCGCGAAACTGCAATCGGACGCACAGTACCTGGCCGAAACCTGCCTGAACGAACTTGGAATTCAACGCCCGGAACTCATGGCCGATGCCACGATTGCGACTGTGGCCGGCGAGCAGTTGGCCGCGGAAGATCAGGCCCAACGCGAGATGCGAGCCCGGCTCGATGCCATGGGCCCCGTCAATATGATGGCTCTTGAGGAGTATAAGGAGACCGCCCAGCGTCACGCATTTCTCGATACTCAACGCACGGACTTGCTTGAATCCATCGCCAATACGCAGGCGACGATTGCCGAGATCGATACTTTCTCAAGACAGAAGTTTGCGGAGGCGTTCGGCCGGATCAACGAGAATTTCCAAGCGACGTTCAAGAAACTCTTCGGCGGTGGCAATGCCTTCATGCGTTTGACCGACGAGGAAAACAACATGGAAAGCGGCATCGACGTCGTGGCTTCCCCTCCGGGAAAGAAGCTGCAGAATGTGTTGCTGCTCTCAGGCGGTGAAAAAGCGCTTACGGCGCTGGCTTTGCTGGTTGGCATCTTCCAATATCAACCCAGCCCGTTCTGCATTCTCGACGAAGTGGACGCACCACTGGATGAGGCCAACATCGGACGGTTCACGGATCTGGTGAAAGAGATGAGCGTGCAGACCCAGTTCGTGCTCATTACCCACAGCAAGAAAACCATGAGCATCGCACCCGTGCTGTATGGAGTGACCATGCAGGAACCGGGGGTTTCGAAGTTGGTTTCGGTGCAGTTGGGCGCGACCGCAGCGCAAGGGAAGAACCAAGTGGCGTAGTCCGCCAGGCGAGCAACCTTGAAGCGGCGGGAATTCTTCGCGCCCTGTTATCCTCTGCCGTCCTCAGTTTTTCCACAAGCATTCCCGCCGAAAGCCTTACTGGACAGTCGGTTTCGAGCCGCGCCTCTTTGTCAACTCTTTTCCCGTGAGCGGTTCGGGGCCCGCGCTGCAAGCTCCAACTTAAGCGGTTGACAAAAATTCCCTGGGGGTTCAGAATACGCGACGTTTTCTACCTGTAAAATTATTTCATGAGCCCCCAACTACTTGAATCCGTCCTGCTTCGTACTGACTTTCCGGAACTGGAACTTCATGCCAGCGGCAAGGTGCGGGATGTGTACCGTCTCGACGATCAGCATCTGCTGTTTGTAGCCACCGACCGCATCTCCGCCTTCGACTACGTTTTGGCGACCGGGATTCCCCACAAGGGTCACGTGCTCACTCAAATCTCGTTATTTTGGTTTGAGTTTCTCCGCGAGGTTGTCCCCAACCATCTGGTGACTGCGGATGTAGAACACTATCCCGCAAGTCTTCGCCCCCACGCCGATCAGTTGCGCGGGCGCTCCATGCTGGTGATGAAAGCTGAGATGGTGCCCGTGGAATGCGTGGTGCGAGGCTATATTTCGGGTTCGGCGTGGAAAGAATACAAAGCGACGGGCAAGGTCTGTGGGATCGAGTTGCCCAAAGGTTTGAAGGAATCGGACAAGCTGCCGGAACCGATTTTTACTCCCGCGACCAAGGCGGCCACTGGGCACGACGAGAATATTTCCTTTGAGGAGATGACCCGCAGCGTGGGCCAGGAGCTCAGCCAGAAGCTCCGGGATGTGACGTTGAAGATTTACACCAAGGCCGCGGATTACGCCCGGACCAAGGGCATCATTATTGCGGATACGAAGTTCGAGTTCGGGATCACGTCTAAAGGCATCACCCTGGCGGATGAGGTCTTGACGCCGGATTCGTCGCGCTTCTGGCCCGCCGACAAATACCAGCCCGGACGGGCCCAGGATTCGTACGACAAGCAATATGTTCGTGACTATCTGGAAGAAATTCGCTGGAATAAACAACCGCCTGCGCCAGCCCTCCCCCCAGAAGTGGCTCGCAAGACTAGCGAAAAATACCTGGAGGCATATCACCAGCTCACCGGACGCGAGCTGGATGTTTAGCAGAGAACCGACTGGAGAAGGCATTGACCGCCACTGACTGGATCATCGCGTTGGTGATTCTGCTGTCGGTGGTGCAGGCGGCTAGTGCCGGGTTTTTCCAGGAAGCCTTTGGGATTGGCGGTTTGGTGTTTGGGTACTTGCTGGCCGCGTGGAACTATCACCGGCTGGTGGTTTGGTTCTCCCCGAACATTTCGTCGGTTTGGCTGGCGGAGATCGCGGCTTTCCTGATCATTTTTGTGGGCGTGATGCTGTTGGCAGGAATTGCCGGGCGAATCGCCAGCTGGGCTATGAAAGAGGCGGGGCTGAAGGTGGTGGATCGAGTTCTGGGCGCTGCATTGGGGCTCTTGCGGGGATGCCTGGTGGTCGCCATTGTTCTCACCAGCATGGCGGTGTTTACGCCGACCTCGAAGTGG
>Ga0335081_10013353_pt1 | contig 13280 bp, 12 predicted proteins | sample Lox_Sample_35_FD_206713 | JGI IMG/M metagenome (GOLD analysis project Ga0335081, IMG submission 206713) | Soil microbial communities from Loxahatchee National Wildlife Refuge, Florida, United States - Lox_Sample_3.5 | ecosystem: Environmental > Terrestrial > Soil > Wetlands | place: USA...
GATATTGCATGGCTGACAGCAGTTTCCGCAGTTCAGCGTCCGAGGGTTTGGTATAAGTTTTCATCAGAATCTCCTGAACCTGTAAAGCTGGTCGCGCGCTCTTGCGGGGGCGGTGTATATTCTATTCCTGAAGACAGGGTGCAGCTGCCCACTCTTACCGGCCGGGGCAAGAATTGGTCCGCCCGGCACCTTGCCGGTTGTGCCCGCAGCCCGTAGACCGCCCCATGGCCAAGCAGGTGTCCTCCCAGGCGGCCCATCCGACCCGATCTGCGCAAGCGGGCCTTCGACGCCACAGCCGCAGCCGGCCGGTTTGCAAGCAGCGGCAAGTTGTGTCCTGCCGGCTGGTTGAACAACGGGATCTGCCTCCGTCCGCAGACATCTATCCTGGCAAGATCCGTGGCCCATAAAACACGATATGGATCATCGGGCTTTTCGGCCGTGCTGGCACCCCGGCACGATGCTCCTGTTCCGGGCTTTTGGGCCAACGGTCACTGGCTGGTATCCTGTGAAGCAGCCTGTTCACTTCAGCTCTTGAACGCGCCGTTTCGCCAATTCCAAATAGTCCTCATTCACTTCATACCCGGCATAGTGCCTTCCCGCTTTCAGCGCCGCCAGCGCGGTCTGCCCTGATCCCATGAACGGATCGAGGACAACTTCACCCTGGAATGTGTACAGCTGAATCAAGCGATACGGCAATTCAATGGGGAAGGGCGCAGGATGCCCGATCTTTCTTGCGGATTCCGCGGCGACCGTCCAAACGGATTTTGTGAACTCTAGGAATTCTTCCTTGGAGATGGTGTCTGTTCGCCCCTCCGGTTTGTCGCGGCGAAAGTTTCCCTTTGAGAAAACCAGGATGTATTCATGCGTATCGCGCAAGGTCGGGTTCGACGCCGACTGCCACGAGCCCCAGGCGGTAGAGGAACTTGCGGAGGCACCTTTGTCCCAAATGATCTCGCCGCGCATCAAAAAACCGACCTCCAGCATGTCGCGAATGATGAAGGCGTGCAGGGGGATGTACGGCTTGCGTCCGAGATTCGCAACGTTGATGCAGGCACGTCCGCCGGGGACCAGCACGCGATGGGTCTCGGCCCAGACCCGTCTCAGGAAGGCCAGATACTCAGCCAGCGTCAGATCGTCATCGTAATCCTTGCCGACGTTGTAGGGCGGCGAGGTGACCATGAGATGCACGGAATGATCCGGCAGTTCGCCCATCGTTTCCGACGAAGCGTGGAAGATCGTATCCAGTTTTTCGGGCGGGATCGGATTCTCGCGGTATTTCAATTCTTCCGCCTGCGGCTGGTCATCATACAGGCGCGCAGAATAAAACGTTGACGCATCGTGTCCGGCGCGTCCGGGCGAACCGAAAGAGGAAGTCTTGGTGGATTTTCGTGGCATGTCGTATTGATCAGGTCGTCCCGCCCCCCGGTCGCGCGGGCGGGCATTCCTGCTGCTGGTCCCGGGGCCGAGCGCAGCGGCCTCCCCCTTTCCTCAAACAGGAGATTGCCGCCTGGCGCCGAGAGGGCGCCCGCCCTGACATCCTTATGACTCTTTCAACCCTTTCAGTTCAAAGACCTGCGCCGCCTGCTGGCGTCCCTTCACGGCGATGGGGTCCAGCGCCCCGGCCTCCACAAGATCCTTGACGATTTCATAGGTGGTGCTTTCCAGGAGGATTTGTCCGGGCCGGGCAGAGGCCTGCAGACGTTGTGCGAGATTGACCGTATCTCCGATCGCGGTGTAGTTGAAAAGTTCGGCCGTCCCCACATTGCCGATCATGGCCGGCCCGGTCGTGATCCCAATGCGGAACGTCATGTGCTGTTCCGGATCTTTCAAGCTGCGATGGGCTTCAATCGAACGCCGCACGATATTGAGCGCGGCGCGTGCCGCGCGCAGCGCGTGGTCCGGCTGCAGATCGGGACTGTTCCAGATCCCCAGCACCGCATCGCCCATGAATTTGTCGAGCGTTCCCTCCTCCTCCAGGATGGCCTGCGCCGCCAAAGCCAGGTATTGATTGAGCACGCTGAAGACGGTCTCCGGATCGTGCTTTTCGCTGTAGGTGGTGAAGCCTGACATGTCCGCAAACAATGCCGTGACAAGCCGTTTGACGCCGTCCAGCTGGAGATTATCCGGATTGGCCAGCAGCCGGTCGCGGACGCGCGGTGCAACCACGTGACCGAATGTCCGGCGGATCAATTCCCGCTCGGCCTCCAATTTATGGCGCTCCGTCAGATCTTCGAAGACGAGCGTCGCGCCTTTCGTCCCGAGATAGGCATCGCGCAGGGGCGAGACCGAAAGCCGCAAGAACAAATCGCCTCGTTCCGGGACCCTGTTGCTGAGTTCGGTGCTCGTCACCGTCTCCCCTCTTGTCAACGTATAGCTTGCGGCATCTTCCAGCTCCACGCCCAGCACCGGCACCGCCTTGGCAAGCGGCTCGCCGATCACACGGCTGACATCCACCCCCAGGATATTTTCTGCGGCGCGGTTGAGGAGGGTGACATGCCCCTCCACGTCGGTGGTGATAATGCCGGTCGCGATCGAGGCAAAAATATTGTCCATCAGGTTCTTCATTTCCATCGTTTGATCCAGATTGCGGCGGAGATTGGCAAAGAGGCGCACGTTTTCAAGTGCCAGCGCGGACTGCGCCGCGACCGCGGCCAGGAAATCGAGATCATCGCCTGTATATAGATCGCCCGAACGGCGGGGGCCAAGCATCATGAAGCCGGTCAGTTTGCCCTCATAATGCAGCGGCGCAAACGTGAAACCCATCAAGCGGCGATAGGCCGGGGCAGAATCCGGCAGAGCAGGGGGCAGGGGCCCGTCGGTCGGGAACCAGATCGGGGTCCGCGCCGAAGCGATGAGCTGGATCAGCGGATCCTCGACCTGATAGGACGGTGCGGAATCCCCGCGCGTCGCGTGCGGAAAATATTTCCCCAGATCGTCATTGTAAAGATAGAGCACAAACTTCTCCGGCGCCAGGGCCTGTGTGACCTGATCTTCCAGTGTCCGCAGGGTCTGGTTGAGATTGGGCGTCACCGCGAGATGACGCGACAAACTGGTCAGCGCACGGCGATAATCGGCAGGGGCGCGATAGAAGAGCCGGTCAATGCCGCGTTGAATAAGACCGCGCAGCGGATTGAAGCCGATGACCAGCAGCAGCAAATAGGCCGCGATGACCAGCGGGTCGCTGGCGCGGATGGCCCGTTGCAGCGATAAGGAAAAGAGCGCCAGCAGCGCATAGAACGCCGCCAGCGCGATGCTGAGCGTGAGCAGATACGTCAGGGCGCGCGAGAAGAAGCGGTCCACATCGAGCAGGCGATAGCGGATGACCGCATAGGTGATCGAAAGCGGAAAGACGATGAGCGCCGGGAAAACCAGCCAGGCATAGAACTGCGTGAACACGCCGAAGGCGAGCGGCGCAATATAATAAAGCGCAGGGATGAAGGCGATGATCGCGCCGAAAATAATGACGCGGCTCTGCTGGCGGACATTGGAAAGGTTGCTGCGAAACACGCGATAGATCAGCGTGCCAAGGAACAACACAAAACCAAGCGTAATGAAAAGATAACCCCATTGCCAGGTGTTGATGTAGAAGTACGGATCGGAGGGCCGCAGGATCGCAAGCGAGGTCGGCGCGGCAAGCAGGATGAACACGATCCAGCCCAGCCAGCGCAGGCTCGGCCGTCGCAGGACAAAACGCATCGGCTGGGGAAAAACAAAGGAAAGGTGCACCAGGCTCCCCCCAATGACCCCCAGGCTCAAGGCCCAGAACAAGACCGCGTGCCGCGTGGTATCCATGTCCAGGAAGGTGGATGTCCCGATGCTTAAGGCCGAGGTGAAGGCCAGCAGGGCGCGGCTGGCGCGCTGGTCGCTGCGCAGGGTGTAGGTCCACAGCCCGATCCCGATCAATGCCAGGCTGACGAGATAGGGCACGATGAATAGTGTAAATAGATCCCCCAGCGGAGGATGGGCCAGCGGCATGACCGTCAGCGCAAAGGTCCCGCCGGCGCGGCGCGCAAAGGAGGCCCGGACGGGCCGCGTGCCGTTCTGCTGAAGAAACGTCATGAATGCGGAAGCATCGGGGATGGGCTGGCCGTTCAATGTCAGCAATTGGTCGGCAAAGAGGACACCCTGATCACGAGCGGGCCAGCCTGCTGAAGCAATCTGGCTGACCACGTTATTCGGCTCGAGCAACATGCCCAGGAACGGTGTGCGATACCAATCCGCCGCCCAGAACGGGCTCAAGACAAGCATGAGGACCGCAATTCCCGCAATGAGGATCGGCAGAATGTGATTGACCCAAGCGCGATCGGAGGGGGTGGACATCTTTCATGAATTATAATCTAGGCATGACCTTTTACACGCGAAAAGGCGATGATGGTACGACCGGACTTTTGGGCGAAGGTCGCCTCCCCAAATATCACCTGCGGATCGAGGCCCTGGGAACCCTGGACGAATCCAATGCGGCCCTGGGTCTGGCGCGCGCCACGGTTCATGACCCGCGCTCCGGGCCGCTGATGCTCAGCGTTCAGCGTGACTTATACCGGCTCATGGCGGAGGTGGCGGCGGCCCCCGAACAGGCCGGCCGCTTCCGCTTCGATGAGGGACGCGTGCAATGGATCGAGGAACAGACCGATTCGTTGAGCAAGACCGTTGCGATGCCGAATGAATTCATCCTCCCCGGCGACTCGCTCGGCGGCGCGTCGCTCTCGCTGGCACGCGCCGTGGTCCGCCGCGCGGAGCGGCGGGTGGCCGAACTGCTGGACGCAAAAGAGATAACCAATTCCTTCCTGCAGCAGTATCTCAACCGTCTGTCATCGCTGTTGTTTGTGCTGGAACTGGTCGAGAATCAAACGGCGGGGAAACACACCACGTTGGCAAAGAGATAGCAGAACCTGATCCCTGCGAAAACCATGGAGAATTGATGACCGGAACTTTGATCAATGTTGCTACGATTCTGATCGGCAGCGCGCTCGGCCTGATCTTCGGCGGGCGCGTGCCGGAGCGGCTCAAAGCCACCGTGATCGCCGGCATGGGGCTTTTCACCGCGGCGATCGGCATCCAGATGTTCCTTCAGACGGAAAATTCGTTGATCGTATTAGGCGCACTGCTCATCGGTGCCCTGCTCGGCGAATGGTGGAAGATCGAAGACCGCCTGCAATCGCTCGGACAGATCCTGGAGGCGCGATTTGCAAAGGGGGCGCCGCAGACGGGCGGGGAAGTCACCTCCAACAAATTCGTGCGCGGATTTCTAACGGCCTCCTTATTATTTTGTGTGGGTCCGATGGCCATCCTCGGCTCGATCCAGGACGGCCTGACGGGCAACTATGACCTGCTGGCGGTCAAATCCGTGCTGGACGGCTTCGCATCGCTGGCATTTTCATCCACCCTGGGGGTGGGCGTGATGTTTTCCTCGCTGATGATCCTGGTTTATCAGGGAGGCCTCAGCCTGCTCGCCGCCCAATTGAATTCGCTCGTCACCCAATCCATGATGAACGAGATGACCGCCGCCGGCGGCGTCATTTTAATCAGCCTGGCGCTCAGCAGCTTGTTGGAGATCAAAAAGATCCGCTCGGGGAATTTTCTCCCCGCCCTGGTGATCGCCCCGCTCCTGGTCTGGATTCTTTCGCGGTTTGGACGTTAAACAAAATTGGGCGGCAGAGGATCTGCCGCCCAATGGGCCTGCCATCCACTTATTGCGCGCCCGCCGCGGCCAGCGCCGTGTCGATATCCTGCTGGAAAACGCTGAAGGGTTGCGCTCCATCAATCGATGAAGTCTGGACCTGACCGTTCGTCGAATAACTCAGGATAAACCAGGGCGTGCCTTGGATGCCCGAAGCCTGTGCGTCTTTGAAATCTTGATTCGCCTGATCCAGATACTTCTGGCTGCTATAGCAGGAGTTGAAGGCGCTCATATCCAAACCAATACTCTGGGCAATCGCCTGCAAGCGGCGATCCGTGAATGAACCCGCGTCTTCGCCCAGGACGTTCGTGAATAATGCATCGTGCATCTCCCAGAATTTATTCTGATCGGCGGCGCAATAGGCGGCCATGGCTGAGTCCTGCGATTCCACTCCACCGTCACCGATGTTGCCGCTCACCCAGTTTCCGGCCGAACGGTAGGTGTAAAGAACCTTGCCGGTTGTGACATACGTGCTGATCAGCTGGGCCTCCGTGGAGGTCCAGAACTCTTTGCAGTAAGGGCATTGGAAGTCGGAGAACTCGACCAGTTTGACCGGCGCGTTGGGATTCCCGGTCGAATTGCGGTTCACATTCGGACGCGCGCGCGGGTCGGCGGTCAGGATCCCGGCCGCCGGCTTCAACTGCGGATAGATCAGCACGAACGCAATCAAAAACGCACCGGCGACGATCAAGCCGATCCAAATCCAGCGATTACGCTGTTGCGCCCGGCGGCGCTTCTCGCGGAACTCCTGACGCTTGCTCGGACCTTCCCGGTCTTTTTTGCTCATACACACACCTCTATGAAAAATAATGTTCTGGATTTTCCCATGTTCACCGATTTTTGTCCAGCAGGATGCAAAAAAACTCATTTCCTTTTTAAGTGGTCATCCATCCAGCCGATCATCGTTTGGATCACTTCCGCTTTTTCGGGCTCATTGTGGATTTCATGATACAGGCCCTCCCAGGGACGCCAGGTCGCGATCTTTCCGGCCCGTTCTGCAAACTCGGCGCTCGCAGCCGATGAGGTGATCCGGTCAGCCTTTCCATGCATCAGCAGGAGCGGGACCGAAAATTCTCCCGCCCGGTCCAGCGCCCATAACCCGGACTCATAAATGCTGATGAACAGCCTGGCCGAAATCCTGGAGTGCACAAGCGGATCGTTGTTATAGGCCTCCACAACTCTCCGGTCGTGGGAAAGCGCGGCTGTATCCAGGGCGGACTTCTGGGTGAAGCCGGGGGCGATGCGGTTCATCAAGCGGGCGAGTGAGATCTGCACCCCGGGCGGATCGAATGCCAGCTTCAGCCATGGGCCGGTGGCGATCACGCCGGCCACCTCCACTTTGCGCCGGAGCGCGAAGTTAAGCACAAGATTCCCGCCCATGCTGTGACCGTATAAAAAGCGCGGCAGGCCGGGATAGCGCTTCTCGCTCCACAGGAGGAAATCGGCCAGATCGTTCAATAACGCCTCATAAGATGGAGTATGCCCGCGCGGCCCGCCGGACCGGCCATGCCCGCGCAAATCAAACCCGACCAGGGTGTAGCCTGCCTTGTTCAGGGCCTCGCCCACATGGGCATAGCGGGCCGTGTGTTCTCCAAAGCCATGGATCAGCACAACCACCGCTTTGGTTTTTGGCCCCGATCCCCAGCCTTGGACGTACAGCCTCAAGCCATCCCTGCTTTGCCACTCTGATTCAAAGCGTTCCATGATCAGCCTCCCGGGTGATACCCGCGCGGCACCCTCCGCTATTTGGTTCGATCGCCGACTTCAAAACGGCAGTACGGATCGCCCTTGGCCAGGCAATGTGTTTCCACGACCTCGTGCGGCTGGCCGGTGGCCCAGGCCACCGCCTCACCGATGGAGCCGACGTACAGATAACAAATCGGCTCTGCGCTTTTCCGGCGATGACACATGGCGCAGGTGGATTCCACATACGCGATCCTTTCGCCGCTCTCATCCACCCAGGCATCCACCTGCGGGTTGGATTTCTTCAAGGCCCCCGCCATGCTGTTCAATATGAATTTGATGCGTTGTTTTTCAGGCAGCAGCTTCAATGCCGCGCCGGCGATCCCCAGCAAGGCGGCCTGTTCACGCACCGCATACTGGAACGAAGCCTTCCCGATTCTGCGCAACATGCCTCGTCCGCCGCGCCCGTAAAACTCCTCAATGGCCTGATTGAACTTGGCGTACTCGATGGATTGGATGGCAGGATTCAGATCATCGGGCGGGAAGCTGCCGATGAACCGCTCCAGGCCGCTGGTTCGCAGGACCGCGTTGAGACCATTCTCGCCCATGACCTCCTGTGCCGAAACGAGCGCCTGCCGGACCAGCGCGTTGACGATCACTGCCTCATCCAATTGTGCCATGCTCGGCCTCCCGATAAATATAGACCGGATATTGTTCTCCCGTGCGGCGGAAGCCGATCTTCTGGTAGAGCGCCAGAGCGCCGGCATTATCCGCCTGCGTGTTGACCGTGATGCGCGACAAGTCTGCGCCGCGGCAGACCTGATTCATGAGATCACCGATCAAGGCCAGGGCAATCCCCCGCCCCTGCGCCCGGGGCTGGACTGCCAGGCGGGCCAGGTGGGCCCCGACCGGATTCCCCGTGGAAAGCTGATATCCCAGGATCCCCGATTCGTTCTCGGCCACCGAGGCATAGATGGCCTGCGACAGGGCCTGGGTCAAAGCCGGTAACGAATTCTGCCAGAGCGGTTCGAAAGCCGCGCCATCCACCTCAACCACCCGCGGCAAATCGTCGGGGAGCATGGGACGCAGCCTGATGCCGGCTGGAACAGGATAAGAATGAAGGGGCCCCCGGTTCCATTCCAGCATCACAATGAGCTGGGCAAACCGAAATCCATTTTCGGTCAGGATGGATTCAAACCAGCGCTGGGTCGTGATGGCGGCAACCGTCGCAGCGCCTGGAGAGGGAAATGTGCGCCGCGCCGCATCCCAGAGCGCCGACCACTCCGAGCGCCCGTCCAGGTTCGAATCAACGACAAACAGGCGAATCCAAAATATGGAAGGGGGGTCAGGCGGACAGGCCAGCGCGGCTACGATCTGTCCCTCTTTTTCCAGCACAAAGTAGGGCTCATAGCCAATCCATTCCAGCGGGGTGCGCCAATCCAAATGCCGATGAATCTGTTGTTGGAATAAGAGCAGATCGGCAATCTGCTGTCGGTCCGCAGGGACCGCCGGCCGGATCCGCAGATTGACCTCGATCATCTCTGCACAAAACGAACCAGGGCTCGCAGGATGCGCTCGAAGAAGGATGGATTCTGTTTGGCCTCCAGCGAGCCGAACATCTTGAATACCGATTCGCTGACCTTGCCCCTCTTTAATTTGATCCCGGCCGCAGATTTAAGCACCATGGCGCGCAGATCTCCCTCGCCCGCCTCGGCCAAGACGGAGGCGGAACGATCATACGCAGTCAGGGCTTCATCGAATCTCTTCAAGGCTTCGAGCGCGGCAGCTTGATTGCCAAGTGCCATGCCCTGGCGTTTCAAGTCACCGGCCTTTGCGAAGATCCCATCCGTTCCCAGTGCGGCCTCCAGCGCCTCTTGGGCTCGGTCCATCTGCAAAAGGGCGACGCTGAGATTGTTCTTTGATTCTGCCGCGTTCAGATCGTCGCGCGCGGCTGCAAAGGCCTGGCTGGCCGCGCGGAATGAGTCGGCCGCCGCCTCCAATTGGCCCGATTGAAAGGCCTGCTTGCCTTGTTCATTCAGATTTTGTGGATCGGTGTCGGTGGGCATACGGCCTCTACAAGGTGATGTCTAACAGACCTTCCGCCACGGAGCGCAGCTTATCGGTGGGCATGGAACTGAGCTTGAGCGCGAGCTCCAAATAGGGGCGATTGACCGGCTGGCAGACAAAGTCCTGTAATTCTTTGGGAAGTTCGAGGAAGAGCTGGATCCCTTTTTGGTCGCTCATCCAGCGACCGATCGGACCGCTCTCATCAAAAAAGGTTTCGACGCGGCTGCCCAGCGCCGTTGCCAGGACTTCCAGTTCCGGCAGGGGGATCGGACGCTCGCCCAATTCATAGGATTTGATCCGGCTTCCCGGGATGCCCGTCTCCTGAACCAGGGACTTGATCGAAAGGCTGGCGCTATCGCGTTGCTGCCGCAACAATGCGCCGATCATGCGCTGACGAACTTCCACGAGCCGCGGCAGATCAAGCGGTTCGGTCGGGGAGGCATCGTCCGAAATCGAGGCCTGCCCCCAGAAATGGTTGATCGGCAATTTAAGATTATAGACCAGGATCTCGAGTTCGGGCAGCGATGGGGCGCGCCGGCCTTCTTCGTACGCGCGGAAAACGCCCTTGGTCACGCCGATGGCTTTGGCACATTCGTCCACGTCCCGCCGGGAGGATAAGCGCGCGTCGCGAATCAGGACGCCCAATTTTTTGGTACGCAGAATGGTTTGAGAACGAGTATCCATGCAGGCCTCAGTTGACGCCAATTATAGCAGAGAACATTTTGTGAATGCTGCCGGCCTGTCCTCCTGCAGGTCAACCCGTCCGCAGGCGTCGGGCCAGATCAGCCATTTGCTGCGCGATCTCTTTGAATACAATCGCGGCCGTATCGGTCGGATATTTTTGCGAGAAGGGCACATGCTGGTTATTCGCCAGGGCAAAATTGCTTCCCAGATATGGGACAGATGTTTTGATCTCCAGCCCGATGATGCTCTCCGCTTCAGATTTGGTCAGTCCTTCCAATCCGACGGCTCGGTTCAGGATGGCATAAACCCGGGGCGCCTCCAACCCCTTGGATTGGAGATATTCCCAGACCGTCTTGGTCAGTGAGATCGTGCTTTGGTCGGTGCTGACGATCAGGGAGATCAAGTCGGCGTTTTCGATGATTGGCATGCTGATGCGCGAGAGCGAACGGCCCAGATCGATCAACACATAATCGTAGGCGGCCTTCAAGGCGCTGACAAAATCGCCGATCAGTCCGACCTTGAGCCGGTTTCCGTTTTCGGGATCAGGCGACCCGGCCAGCAGATGGAAATGCCAATTGGTCATCTCGGTCAGGTTATCACGGAAATATTCCGGAGTGAGGATCGTGGCGGGCATTTCCGACACCGTGACCAGGTTTTGGTCGCCCTGATAACCAACGATATCGGCGATCGAGCCGATCGGCAGAACCAGATCCACGACAGCCACCCGGGCCTCGGGTTTGTATTGCACGATATTCGTGGCGATATTGGCGCACAGGGAGGAGGTACCGGTTCCGCCCTTCGCACTCAGGAAAACAATGAGCAATCCACCGACTTTCTTGGCCGCGGCGCCCATCAGGCGATTCACCGTATCGATCAGGCTGGGCATGACCTGGGCCGTCTTGGCCAGGTGTTCGTTGAAGCCCGCCTTCATCAGCGACCGCACCCGGGCTGGCTGCGTATCATTGCCCAGGGCGACCAGCGGCGTCCGGGCGGTCCGCGCATCCTGCCGCAAACGTATTGCCAGGTCTTCCCCCTTCAGATCGGCCGTGGCCGGATCGACAATGATCAGGTCGGGGCGGTCGCGCCAGGCCGAGATCAAGCCCTCCTTTCCGGAGGCGGTCTGCAGGGTCTGATATCCCTCGCGTTGCAGCGTTGCACCGACAAAATTGCGGCTGGCGGCATCCGCATCAATAATGAGAATCTTTTTGCCGGTCATTTTTCATTCCTTTCGATCAGGACTCAAGTGGAGGCATCAAATAGCCGAGCCCTGAGCGGGTGACGATATGTCGCGGCGCATGCGAGTCGGTTTCCAGCTTTTGCCGCAGACGGGCAATGCTGACCCATAAAATCTCCTTGTCCGTCTTATACTCCGGACCCCAAACACTGGTCAGAAGTTCCTCGGCGGTCAGGATCTTGCCGATGTTATGGGCAAACTGAAGGAGCAGACGGTATTCGGTCGCGGACAAAGAGATCGGCTGTTCATCGCGCCAGACCTCCGCCCGGGCAAAATCTATGCGGAGGTTCTCGTGCGTGAAGAAGCGCGAGCTGCCATTCTCAACCGGCGGTTGGGCGCGCCGCAGCACCGCCCGGACCCGCGCCAGCAGTTCCGTCGCCGAAAACGGCTTCACCAGGTAATCATCCGCTCCAAGGTCCAGACCCTTGACCCGATCCTGTTCCTCGCCTTTGGCGGTCAACATGATGATCGGCACGCTCGAGAATTGGCGGATGCGCTGGCAGGTGGCAAAGCCATCGAGGCGCGGCATCATGATATCCAACAGAACCAGGTCGGCAGGATGGGCCGAGAAGGCATCGATCGCTTGTACCCCATCCGCCGCAGTCACAACGGTATATCCCTCCGTTTTTAGATTGGCCTCCAACAAACGAAGATAACGAGGCTCGTCATCCACGATGAGAATACGTTTGGACATATCGTTCTCCTTTCCATCCGAGCGATCAGGGCGCTGAGTCGAGCGGCAGTTCGATGAAAAAGGTGGTGCCCTGATCGATAATCGACTCTGCCCAAATCTTACCATGATGTGCCAGAATGATTTGTTTGCAGATGTAAAGACCCAGACCTGTACCGGTGGTGCTCTGGCCGGGCACCCGGTAGAAACGTTCAAAAATGAACGGCAGATAGCCTGCCGGAATGCCGGGGCCCCTGTCGGCAAACGCGACCCGGAGCCTGTTTTTACCGCGTTCCAGGTGGATCGTCAGCGGGGAACCGGGGGCATACTTGATGGCATTGACAAATAAGTTCTCGAAAACCTGCGAAAGCCGCACACTGTCGCCATGAATGGGCGGCGAGTCTTCAAATTCCAGTTTGATCTCAAGGCCCGGATTGTGGGCCCGCACCCGCAACGCCACATCTTTGATGAGCGCATCCAGCCGCATGGGCTGGAACTTGAACTGGATGGTCCGGCTTTGCAGGCGGGCCGACTCCAGCATGTTCTCGATGAGTTGCGCCAGACGATCCGTCTCTTCGTCAATGATGGTCAGGAACTCGCGCTGTGTCTTCTCGTCCCAGCTCGTGTCCTGACGGAGCAGGCTGGTGCTGTATCCCTTGATAAAGCCCAGCGGCGTCCGCAGTTCGTGCGAGATCGTCGAGACAAAGTCGTCCTGCAGGCGCATCTGACGCTGGACGGACTCGAGTTCCAGGCGTGCCTCCTGCAATGCTTTGCGTTCAAGCAGGGAGGTCGTCCAGAGAGTGATCAAGGAGGCGAGCCGGACATGTTCGGTCGTGTAGGGTGGACCGGCAAAGCGCACAAAGACCAGGGCCCCGCTCAGGCGGCCGCCCATGTACAGCGGCAGTCCGATCAAATGCGGAAAGTCAAGGCGGGAGGTATCGTCCTGGGCGTGCGGCGTCTCGATGATGATCTCCTTTTTTGCCAGAACCTGTCCCGCGATGCCTTCGCCCCAGCTGGCGTCGGCTTCCGCATGTTTGCCGCGGCCCACGGCCCGGGCATAGATCACATCGAAGCCGTTGCCCCCTGCATCGAGAATGTAGACCGCGACGTTGTCATAGACAAATTCATCGCGCAGCGATGCGAGCAGGGTGTCCAGGCCTTCTTTCCAGTCGTTCTTGCGAACGGCGGACTGCAGGCTGGAATGAATCTTCGAAAGGGTCAGGGTATCCAGGGAGTGGGCGCTGTCCAAATTATTTTTCTTTCGC
>Ga0335081_10013354_pt1 | contig 13280 bp, 11 predicted proteins | sample Lox_Sample_35_FD_206713 | JGI IMG/M metagenome (GOLD analysis project Ga0335081, IMG submission 206713) | Soil microbial communities from Loxahatchee National Wildlife Refuge, Florida, United States - Lox_Sample_3.5 | ecosystem: Environmental > Terrestrial > Soil > Wetlands | place: USA...
GAATGGAAAAGATAATAAGTATGGAAAAAGCTACAGAGATGATCAAAGACGGAATGACGGTTATGGTTGGTGGTTTCCTGGGGGTAGGGAATCCCCTGAATCTTGTGGACGCCTTGGTGGATAGGGGCGTGCGTAATTTGACTCTTATTGCCAATGACACTGCAACACCACAATTGGGCATTGGTAAATTCGTGGTTAATAAGCAATTGAAAAAAGCAATAGTATCGCACATCGGGACAAACCCGGAAACGGGACGGCAAATGATTACCGGGGAATTGAATGTCGAACTCATCCCTCAGGGGACGCTGGCAGAACGTATTCGCTGTGGAGGAGCAGGACTGGGAGGGTTTCTTACGCCCACGGGCGTAGGTACAATTGTCGACGAAGGCAAGCAACGATTAGTAATAGGCGGCAAGGCATATCTGCTAGAGTTGCCTCTACGCGCCGATGTTGCTTTATTGTCTGCCCACAAAGCTGACAAATTCGGCAATCTGGTTTTCCGGCGGAGCACCCGAAATTTCAATCCTATTATGGCTTTCGCAGCGGACACGGTCATTGTCGAAGCGAAACATATCGTGGAAATAGGCGAGATTGACCCGGATGAAGTAATGGTTACCGGCGTTGTTGTCGATTGGATCGTACAGGGTAAAGGAGGAAATGCATAATGAACAGCAAAGAGATCATCGCAAGAAGAATCGCTTTAGAGCTCAAGGATGGGGACGTCGTCAATCTTGGTATCGGGCTTCCCACGATGGTATCAAATTATCTGCCTAAAGGTGTTAATATCATGCTACAGTCAGAAAATGGTTTTGTCGGTCTCGGGCCACTGAAGGATGTTGATCCGGATATGGTCAATGCCGGGGGGCAGCCTGTGGGAGTGGTCCCGGGGGCGGCGATGTTTGACAGTTGCACCTCCTTCATGTTGATCCGTGGTGGACATGTCGATGTCACTGTTTTGGGCGGGTTGCAAGTGGACAGCAAGGGAAACCTGGCGAACTGGATGGTGCCTGGTAAGATGGTTCCGGGCATGGGTGGTGCGATGGACCTGGTATCAGGCGCAAGGAAGGTTATCGTGGGCATGGAGCATACCGCCAAAGGGGGTGAACCAAAAATCCTTGTGACTTGCGATCTGCCGCTTACAGGAAAAGGCGTTGTCAACGTGATAATCACTGAGCTGGCCGTAATTCGCGTTCTACCCGAGGGTCTTGGTCTAATTCTGGAAGAAACCGCACCCGGCATTACAACAGAAGATGTTGTTGCTCTAACACAGGCAAAGTTAACAATCAGTCCCAATTTGACAACCATGAAAGGTTTGTCGAATTAGGACGAATTTGAAAAAATGTGTCTGACGTTCCAAATATACTCCGGGGCTATCTTCTATCCGCCACGGCCCCGGACCCTTCTTTCAGGTCATTCTTCGTGCGTTGTCTTATACTTCCTTCGCCAAGAAAGGCAGTTCCTCTGAAGAAAAAGTTATTGCAAAAAAAGGATGCCTGTGCCAAATTATTATTAAAGAATGTGAGGGTCAGAAAGACCTTGTCTGCACTTTCTTTACCATTCCAAACCGCATCAACATATTTACGCCAACGGAGAATACCATGGGCCGATTCAAAAAGTGGATCATTGGTGTTGTCGTCTTTTTCGTTCTCTTCACGGTCATCGGCTTTTTTGTCATTCCGCCGCTTCTGAAACCATACCTCATCGAGACCCTTTCGAAGACCCTTAACCGCCAGGTGAGCCTAGCCAACATAGGCCTGAATCCGTACACGCTCACACTCACCTTGCGGGGATTCGAGATCAAGGAGCCGAAAAGCGACGAGACCTTTGCATCCTTCGAGGAAATGGTCATCAACATGGATATCCGTTCGGTATTCAAGAGGGCGCCCGTCATTGGGAAATTCATCTTACGGAAACCTTATGCTCACCTGGTCCGAAACAAGGATAAGACCTACAACTTCGCCGATCTGCTCGCACTAAAAAAGGAAGAGCCGAAGGAGGAAAAGAAAGAACCGTTTCTCTTCTCCGTCAACAACATCGTCATCGAAAATGGCAGCATAGATTTCATTGACGGACCTTTCGACACAAAACACACCGTCCGCGACATGCAAATCGCCATCCCCTTCATCTCCAACATGCCCAAGTACGTGGACACATCGGTGCAACCTCGGTTCGCCGCGAACATCAACGGCGATCCATACTCCCTGGAGGGAAAGACAAAGATCTTCGAGGAGAGTCACGAGACGACATTAAACATCGCCATCGAAGATTTTGACATCCCCTTTTACCTGGCATACATCCCGCACGACCTGAATATTTCCGTGCCCTCGGGAAAGTTGGACGTACATTTGACGATCACCTTTTCCGAGACACCCGAAAAGCACGCCACCATCTCGCTGGCCGGCAATGTGGCGCTGAGAGACTTCGTCCTTCAGGACCGAAAGAAAAATGCCGTCGCGGGGCTCAAGCGCCTTGACTTAGTGATGACTGCCATAGAGCCCCTCCAGTCACAATTCCACCTCGCGAAGATCGCGATCGACTCCCCCGAGGCACATGTACACCGTGAGAAAAACGGGGCAATCAACCTGCTCTCCCTGGCACCGCAAAAAAAGGAGGAGGCCAAGCAAGCCCAGCCGAAACCTAAGGCCAAAGAAACACCTTTGCCGATCATTACCATCGATGACTTCGATCTGAAGGGTGGGAAGATCACCTATCGTGACGATACGCCACTTGAACCGATCAACTCACTGATCCAGGACATCAATATAAAGGGCGAAAAGATCTCCACCGTAAAGGACAGCCGGGGAAATCTTTCGATTTCTATGGACCTCAACAAAGGGATGGGGGCTGTAGCAGTCAGCGGCCCCGTGGGTCTCGACCCGGTGTTCGCCAATCTTGATGTCGATCTGAGAAAGATACGGGTTCGGCCTTTCCAGCAGTACTTCACAGAATATTTCCGCATAAATTACACCAGTGGTGACGTATCTGCCAAGGGGAAAGTCTTGGCGAGCAAAGCCCCGGAGAAGGACCCGTCGATCAAATACGATGGAAACTTTCTCCTTGCCAACGTTGCAACGGTGAACAAGGCTACAGGCGAAGATTTCCTGAAATTCAAATCCTTCTATGTAAACGGCCTGAGTGCTGGCTACAACCCCCTCTTTGTCCGGATCAAGGATATCTCGCTCAGCGATTTCTATGTACGAATAATCGTCAATGAAGACGGCACCCTGAACCTGCGGAACGTGGCAAAGACAGAGACGTCAGCTCAAGAAGAATCCGCCAAGCCGAAACCCGCACCGCCGAAAAAAGAAGGCAAGGCAAAGCCGGGAGAGAAAAAGGAATATGTAGGCGACATACTCGCTAAAAACATCGAGATCAACCGCGTCTCACTCCAGAACGGCACCATCGCTTTCGACGACCGTCACATCAAACCCAGCTATTCATCGACCCTCACAGAACTCACGGGGCGCATGACCGGTGTCACTTCGATCACAACCAAACGGGCCGATGTGGACATCCGAGGGAAAATCGGGCGGCACATTCCCATAGAGATAAGCGGGAAGGTCCACCCCTTCAAGCCCAACCTTTTCGTGGATCTCACAGCAGCCCTGAGAGACTTTAACCTAAGCCCCCTCACTCCCTATTCAGGCACTTACGCGGGGTATAAAATTGAGAAGGGATCTCTCTCATTCAACTTGAAGTACCTGATTGACGGTGAGAAGCTAGACGCAGAAAACAAAGTCGTCATTGACCAGCTTACCCTGGGCGACCGGGTGGAAAGCCCCCAGGCCACCAAGCTTCCCGTGGGCCTGGCCATCACGCTTCTCCGGGACAGCGAGGGTAAGATCAACCTGGATATCCCCGTGAAGGGCAGTTTAGACGACCCGGAATTCAGCGTCTGGCGAATCGTCTGGCAGGTCATCGGCAACCTTCTCACAAAAGTGGCTACGGCTCCCTTCGCCCTGCTGGGTTCTCTCTTCGGCGGCGGCGAGGAGCTCAGCTACATCGAATTCAATGATGGCTCATCCAACATCCCGGAACAGGGCACGAAAAAGATCGAGACGCTGGTGAAAGCCCTTAAGGCAAAGCCGGCCCTCAAGCTCGATATTACCGGAGGCGTGGATATGGAGCGGGACCGTGAAGGGCTCATCCACGAACAGTTCGAGAGAAAACTCAAGGCCCAGAAGCTGAAAGATCTGATCCGGAAAGGCGAGAAGGTGAAGTCCGTTGATGAGATTACCATTGAACCGCAGGAATACGGCCGATACCTGAAGATGGCTTACAGCGCCGAAAAGTTCCCGAAGCCAAGGAACGTTGTCGGCATGGAGAAAAGCCTTCCCAATGAAGAGATGGAGAAGCTCATGATGACCCACATCGTCGTTAAGGAAGACGACCTCCGCCTCCTGGCGACAAAGCGTGCTGAAACGGTAGCGGATGCCATATTGGAAGAGGGAAAATTCGATCCGGGAAGGGTTTTTGTTGTCGAACCGAAGACGCTTGAGCCCGAGGCAAAAAAGGATGTGAAGAAAAGCCGCGTCGATTTCAAGCTCAAATAAACGGGCGACATGACCCGTCAAGACGCCTTCAGCCACCTTCCGCTAGGCTCTTTGCCTTGATGAAGATCACAAACGCCGAAGAGACTTAACCTTTCGACAAGCCCCGACTCCGCCAGATCATGTAGATGGCCGGATAGATGATCAGTTTAAGAATGGTGGACGTAATGACGCCGCCAGACCATCCGTGTGGCGATAGTTTCACCTCACTCGACAATTCTCACACAATTCGAACTTCCGAACTCGTTAGGCACACATGCAGAGCACCCGGTTCATTTTCCCATCTGCCATCAGCAAAAAAACGATACTCGTACCTTCCCGGTTTCAAAGATAGGCTTGTCTTCCATACCCCCCTCCTGTCCTTTATCATAGGGTTCAGTGGAAATATCGACCTGCGGAGTCTCGTCGCCGTCGGCAACTCACAATATGCACTCTATATAGGTAGGATGCTGCTAGGATTCTATTAGGAATATCTTGATTTCCAACTTCGAGAATCCTGATATGAGTACTTAGAAGATCTCGACTGGTAAGAAGGCAGCAGTGGGAGCGTATCATGTTTGGCTTTCAGTGAGTAACTTATCCACCTACTCGGCAAACTTGATCTGATCGCCCACCCGTACCTCACCACCAACCAAGACTTTCGCAAAGATCCCCTCCCTGGGCATGACACAGTCACCGACTGCGTAAAAGATGTTGCATCGGTCATGACAGACCTTGCCGATTTGTGTGACTTCCAGAAGGACTTCACTTCCCACTTTCAACCGTGTGCCGATAGGGAGAGCGGGAAGATCGATACCCTCTGTGGTTAGATTTTCCGCAAAATCACCGTACTGTACGTTCAGTCCCTTTGCCCTGATTTTTTCAATGCTCTCTCTCGCAAGGAGGCTGACCTGGCGGATCCATGAGCCGACATGGGCATCGTCCTTTAGACCATGATTCTCCACCAACAGTCCACAACTGATATTGTGTTTTTTCTCACCTTTTTTCTGAGAAACATTGACGGCCAGCACCGTCCCGCAAATCCTTTTCATTTTGTTGTCCTTCTGCTCTCACTGAGATTCTATTACCTGATCCTATCAGAAAATTCTCCAAATGATCAACAGCGAATCGCTCGGTAACAAAGAAATCCCTGTGCTCTCCTTTGATGATCTGCTTCTTTATTGCATACATCATCAGCCGATCCTGACTGTACCTGGCAATTATCCCTCCAATAAGCTTATCGGATTCTTTGTCCGTAGTTCCTTTGATAATAGCCGTCGGGCCTCGGAACCCTGAAGGCGAGAAAATAATCGAACCGGCCTCGGCGAACATACTGATTTTCTCATTATCCTCTCTGTTCCTTCCCACAGTTACCTTCAGCGCCGGATTCAGGCGGAAATGCCGCCCGATTTTCAGAAGCTGCAAATCCCCCATATCGTAATTGGGAACATAGGCAAAGAGATCGCGGAGTCTCGCTGCAATTTCTTTGTCTGTCAGGAGACAGCCGCCCGCATGACACGGATAGTCTCTGATACCGAATTGTTCTGCCAAGTCGATCTGTACCTTTCTCGACCGGCCGGAGATGTGAAGCAGTTTCTGCCTGTCCACGATCCCTTCCTTTTCCGCAATGGTGGGACTAAAATGTTGCGCAGAAAGAGGCCTCAGAATGAGTCCTTTCAACTGGCTTTCACGTTCAATGAGCCGCAGGGTATTGCGATACTGTGACATGGGGCGCTGGCCAAGGACCTCGCCGGTAATGACAAAAGATGCCCCCATCTGCGGGAGTAGCTCCTTCACTTTTCTTAGCATGTATATGCGGCAGTCGATGTATGGATTCATGCCGCTGCCGTGACCGTGAGGCGGTCTCTCGACCATTCTTATGTAATCCATCCGTTTGTGGATGACATGAATGGGAACGTTCAGCTCTTCGGCAATTTTCCTCGCTTGCAGCCTGTAGCCGGCTTTTTTTGGCGTGCAGTTGCAGAACACGCTGGTAAAGTGGACAGACGTGACGTCGATTCCCTGTCGATCATCAGCCTGACGGCGAGGGTGCTGTCTAGGCCGCCGGACAGAAGGGCGATGGCTTTGCGATTCACAGGCTCCTTCAAGCAATGGGAGAAGTGTTTAGATGCCTGCCCCCACGGAGAAACCCTCCTCCGATGAAAACACGCGCATGATTTCCTGCTTCTTTTCTTCTACGTACTGATCCAACTCCACCTTGATTCCTTGATGTTGTTCAATCTCTGCCATTCTTTCTTCCAGAGTCTGAATCTGCCTGCCCAGAAACTTAAAGGCCTCGGCAATGGGATCGGGCAGTTTGCTGTCCGTCATTTCCCGGATCTCCTTCCCCGAGAATCCGAGACCCAAGCGTGCAGGCACACCGACGGCTATGGCCTCGGCGGGGACATCATGGATTACCAAAGATGCAGCCCCGATACGTGCCCCGTCCCCAATCGCGATTGGTCCCAAGACGATGGTTCCTGCACCGATCATGACGTGGTTTCCCACTGTGGGGTGACGTTTCTTCTTTTGTAGTGTCACCCCGCCCAGGACGACACCCTGATATAGGTGAACATCATCTCCTATTTCCGAGGTCTCGCCGATGACGACACCGGAGCCGTGATCGACGAAGAAGCGGCGGCCAATCTCTGCTCCCGGGTGTATTTCTATACCCGTCAGAAAACGGTTGATATGGGAAAGCAGTCTGGCACAAAACCACAACTCCTGCTGCCACAGTAAGTGGGCGATCCGGTGCATCCAGATGGCATGCAACCCTGGATAGCAGGTTAGGACTTCGAGCATGCTCCTTGCTGCTGGGTCCTTCCTGAATACCGTTTGGACATCTTCCTTCATCGACTCATAAATTGCCATTACTACAACATTCCTTCTTACAACAATTCACTGTCAAGTTATAAACAGTGCGGGTGACGCGTAAAGTCTTCGCGGCATGAGGACAGATGCCCGCCTTGCTCTTTCATTCAATAATTTCCGTGACGGCAAATCGCGCATGTTCAATCATGTCCATGTCGGCCTGATACCCCTGTCCGGCAGTGGTCAGATAGCCTGCGGTGAACATCGAATTGGCGGCATACAGGGACAAGACCTGCATACTGCCGATACATGCCTCCCTGCCCCCAGCAATGCGTATTTCCTTATCCGGATTCACAAACCGGAACATCGCGAGGGTCCGCAAACAATCTGCCGGTGTCAGTCTGGTAAGTCCTTCCAGCGGCGTACCTGGGCGTGGGTCAAGGAAATTGACAGGTATGGAATCAACATCCAAATCGCGCAACGCAAATGCCAGATCGACCCTGTCTTGTAAGTTTTCTCCCATACCAATAAGTCCCCCACTGCATAATTCAAGGCCGGCTGCTTTAGCGGTCTTTGCCGTTGCAACACGGTCGGCGAAGTCATGTGTGGTGCAGAAAGCGGGATAGAAACGCTCCGAACTCTCCAGGTTGTGGTTGTATCGATCAACGCCGACGTTTTTTAGTCGTTTTGCCTCTCCTCCGATAATAATCCCAGGGATGTACATATCTGTACCGGCACCGCCAGTTTAATTAAGCGGGCTGCCTCACAGATAGTCGCAAGATCTTTTTCTGACGGGCTTCGCCCGCTGGTCACAATGCAGTATCTTATCGCTCTTAATCTATGGGCATCACGCGCCCCTTCCAGAATCTGCTCAACCGATTGCATGGGGTATTTTGGTATTTCACTTTCTGACACATCAGACTGGCTGCAAAACGAGCAGTTTTCCGTACATAATCCGCTTTTCGCGTTACGAATGACGTGAATACTCACACCACGCCCGAAGTAGTGGAGCCGAATAGCAAACGCTACATGGAGAACGGCCAGAAGCTCGTCATCGGATGATTCCAGGATAGCGAGAGCCTGCTTATGCGTTGGCAGTTTGGCCCACAACACGCTCCGGCTTAGTGCATCCCACCTCATGTTCTAAGTATTTCCTTTCGCTAAAACGAAGATAGCATTCAAGGCCAACAGATTGGGCCAGAAATTAACGATTCTTCTTTCCCCCAGATAACGGGCTTCTACAATCCGGATATTTTTTTCCGCACAAAAATTCTTGAAGTCATCAATGCTCAAGAAACGAACATTAGGCGTATCAAACCAGAGATATGGAAGCGGCTTGGTGATGGGCGCCCGCCCCCGCAAAAAAAGCATGAATCGGGATCTGATGAAGGCAAAGTTCGGAAACCCGACAATGACTTTGCTCCCGATGCGCAGGGCTTCATTGATGACAAAGTCGACATTCTTAACTTCCTGCATGCTCTGGTTCAGAATCACATAATCAAAGCAATTATCCGGATATTCACGCAAGCTGTGTTCAATATCATCGTGAAAGACACTTAATCCCTTCTTGACACACTCCTGAATGGCCTTATCGTCGAGCTCTATGCCCTGAGCCCGAACCCGTTTGTCCCTTACGAGGGGATAAAGAAGATCACCCTCACCGCACCCCAGGTCAAGTACCCGGGACTCAGGACTAATGATGGAATAGATTACCCCGTGATCAAGACGGATGTCAGGAGATGCCATGTTCACTAACCACCAGATAACCATTGAACGTCTTGTCCAAGAAATGTTTTATCAAGGTTGTCTGTTCCTCCACTTCAACCAGAAATGCATCATGGCCGTAAGTGGTGCCAAGTTCGCAGTATGTTGCGTCAACACGTTTCCTTTTCAACAGCCGGACTATTTCCTGGGACTGATGGGACGGGTAAAGCCAGTCGGACTTAAAAGAAATAACCAGGAAGCGTGTGTCTATTGGCTTTCCGCCCGGTATCAATCTACCTCCCGAGAGATCGAAGTAATCTATCGCCTTCGTGATGTAGAGATAGGAATTGGCATCGAATCGCTTCACGAAGTTCGCGCCGCGGTAGTGCAGATAGCCTTCCACTTCAAAATCTGTGTCAAAGCCGAAACTGAACCGTCCGCTCTTCAAACGCCGGGAAAACTTTTCCTCCATGGACTGATCACTCATGAAAGTAATGTGACCGATCATGCGCGCCACTGCCAGCCCCTTCTCGGGTTGTCCATACGCATAGTAATTACCCTCACGCCACGCCGGATCAGCCATGATGGACTGTCTTACCACCTCGTTGAAGGCAATCTGCTGGGGAGAGTGTTTAAGAGCTGTCGCTATGGGAATGGCTGACCTCACCCTCTGCGGATAAGAGGCGACCCACTGGAGGACCTGCATGCCGCCCATGGAACCACCCGTCACGCATAGGAGCCTGTCGATCCCGAGGTAATCGATCAGATGTCTCTGGGCATGGACCATGTCGGCGATGGTAATAAATGGAAAATCCAGGGCATAAGGCTTGCCCGTCGCCTCGTTTATTGAAGAGGGACCGGTGGAACCTTTGCAGCCTCCGATGACGTTTGAACAGATGACAAAATACCGGTTCGTATCGAAGGCCTTTCCCGGCCCGATCATGTCGTCCCACCAGCCTTTATTATCATGGCCGCTGTGGATGCCTGCCGCATGGGCATCGCCGGAAAGGGCGTGCAGCGCCAATATCGCATTCGTCTTTTCTTTGTTCAACTTTCCGTATGTCTCATAAGAGAGAGTGATCGGTCCCAGTTTCTCCCCGCTTTCAAGTTTATGTTCCTTGCCCGGTCCGGCATAGGTATAATACTGCGGTTCCACAACGCCTACGGATTTATCTATATCTATTTTGGTTCCTGTTTCCGTCATCTAAAAAACCACCTGCTATTTCTGGAACAGCCACGTCGAGAGATACCTCTCGCCGCTATCGGGAAGAATGACCACGATCATTTTACCTTCCGCCTCTTTCCTCTTAGCCACCTCCCAGGCGGCCCAAAGGGCGGCGCCGCTGGATATTCCTACAAGAATACCCTCTTCTTTCGCCAGTCGTCTGGCCGTTTCTCCCGCATTCTCGTGGGACACCTGGATGATTTCGTCCATCACATCCCTGTTCAACACTTCAGGCACAAATCCGGCGCCGATCCCCTGGATCTTGTGGGGACCTGGTTTACCGCCCGACAGCACCGGTGAATCCGCGGGTTCAACGGCAATCATCCTTACTGACGGCTTTCTTTTCTTCAACACCTCACCGATACCGGTAATTGTCCCGCCGGTACCTATCCCAGAGACAATATAATCAACCATGCCGTCAGTATCCTGCCAGATCTCCTCGGCTGTTGTGCGCCGGTGAATCTCGGGATTTGCGGGATTCTTGAACTGCTGGGGTACGAAGCTGTTCTTGTAATCCTTTGCCAGTTCCTCCGCCTTATCCACAGCTCCCTTCATTCCTTTCGCCCCTTCCGTGAGCACTAGCTCCGCTCCCAGGATGGTTAGCAGATGCCTTCTTTCCATGCTCATTGTCTCGGGCATCGTAAGGATAAGCTTGTATCCTTTGGCTGCGCACACAAAGGCAAGGGCAATCCCCGTATTTCCACTCGTCGGTTCGATGATGACCGTGTCTTTTTTGATAAGACCGGCTTTTTCTCCAGCTTCTATCATGGATACGCCGATTCTGTCCTTCACACTGGAAAGGGGATTGAAGGATTCGAGCTTCACTACAATATCCGCCTTTGACCCCGCCTGCATCCTGTTGAGCCTCACCAGGGGGGTCTTTCCTATCGTTTTCGTAATATCTGAATATATGTTTCCCATAACTGCCTCCTTAAAATTATATTTTTGCCAGGGACTGATCGATATCGGCGATGATATCGTCACTATGTTCCAAGCCCACGGACAGACGAATAAAATCTTGCGTCACACCCGTTGCCAGCTGTTCTTCCGCCGAGAGCTGCTGGTGCGTGGTCGTTGCCGGATGGATAGCCAGGGTCTTTGCATCACCCACATTGGCCAAGTGCGATATCAGTTCCAATGAATCAATGAATTTCTTGCCCGCCTCCAAACCGCCCCTGATCCCGAATCCGATGATCGCCCCCGCACCCTTAGGCAGATACCTGGCCGTCCTTTCTCTTTCAGAACTCGCCATAAGACCCGGATAGTTGACCCACGCCACCTTGGGATGTTTTTCGAGGTGATCCGCCACTGCCAGGGCATTCTCAGAATGGCGCGGCATTCTCAAGTGGATCGTCTCCAGTCCTTGAAGAAACAGAAAAGCGTTAAACGGCGAGAGCGCCGGTCCCAGATCGCGCAGAAGAGAGACCCGCGCCTTCATAATATAGGCGATATTTCCCATGGGCTTCAGGGCTTCCACAAAATTGATGCCGTGATAACTCGGGTCAGGCCCGTCAATGAGAGGAAACTTTCCGTTTGTCCAGTTGAATTTCCCTGAGTCAACAATGACGCCGCCAAGGGATGTCCCGTGGCCGCCGATGAATTTGGTTGCCGAGTACACGATTATATCCACGCCAAAATCAATGGGACGAAGGAGATACGGCGACACGGTGTTATCCAGGATAACGGGAATGCCCTTTTTATGGGCGACGCCGGCAATACCCTCAAGATCCGCCACATCAAGCTTGGGATTGCCGATAGACTCCGCATAAACAGCCTTTGTCTTCACCGTGATTGCTTTCTCTAAAGCAGCAAGGTCGTTCGACTTAACGAAATGGACAGTTATCCCCAAGCGGGGGAAGGTGTAATGAAAGAGGTTATACGTCCCCCCGTAGAGGTTGTCAGCCGAAACAATCTCATCCCCTGCCCGGGCGACATTGAGTAGCGCTAAGGTGATTGCCGACTGGCCGCTCGCGACGGCCAGCGCACCGACGCCTCCGTCCAGAAGCGCTATGCGTTTCTCCAGAACATCGGTCGTTGGATTCATCAGCCGCACATAGATATTGCCGAATTCCCTCAGCCCAAAAAGGTTGGCTGCGTGTTCCGTGTTTTTGAATTGATATGAAGTTGTCTGGTAAATGGGGACAGCCCTTGCTCCTGTCGTCGGATCCGCTTCCTGGCCGCCATGTAGGGCCAGGGTCTCTATTTTCAATTTCGCATCGTTCTTGCTCATGTTATCTCGCCTTTCATGTCATCGTACTATGAACCGGCAATTAAATATCACAGTGATTAATGGGGGAGGAGAGGGAACCCGTGAGCGGCTGAACCCGCACCGAGTTTATATGATGTATATTTGATTGCCGTGTCAGTGCAATGAATCAGTCTGTCAAACGATTCTCTCCTCGCCGCTGAAGATACACATTATGCTTCCCCGGGCGAGACCGACGACAGTCAGATTGACGTTCCTTGCCAGTTTTACGGCCTGGTTAGTCGGCGCCCCGGCGGCCACGATTATCGGTATCCGGCACCGCAGCATCTTGGATAAGATCTCCGAAGAGATCCGGCCGCTGGTCAAGATCATTTTGTTTTCAAACTCAAGTCCCCGACACAGAGCTTCGCCGATAACCTTATCGATCGCGTTATGCCTTCCTATATCATCACGGAAGATAAGAATATCGTTCCCGTCCGCAAGGGCGCTGCTGTGAACTCCTCGCGTTTCCTTATGCTCGGAAGATTTCGTTTGAAACATTACCATGAATTCCTCGATCTTCTTATAATCTACTGTAAATCCATCCGGGAGTCGCACCCGCTGCATCACATCCAGGGGATTGTGAAAAATGACTGCCTTACCGCAACCGGAAGTGTAGATCCTCTTGAAGAGCATATCTTCAGATATGCCGTCCCCGACAAGCTTCACGGAAACTTTCCAGCGATCCCTATCAATGATCAAACTTTTGACGTCACTGGCTTCTCCAATAAAGCCGGAGTTAAAAAGAAAACCATACACGAGGTTT
>Ga0335081_10013355_pt1 | contig 13280 bp, 9 predicted proteins | sample Lox_Sample_35_FD_206713 | JGI IMG/M metagenome (GOLD analysis project Ga0335081, IMG submission 206713) | Soil microbial communities from Loxahatchee National Wildlife Refuge, Florida, United States - Lox_Sample_3.5 | ecosystem: Environmental > Terrestrial > Soil > Wetlands | place: USA: Florida...
ATGCGGACCAGGATTACTTCATCGGGCCGCGCGACGGGCCGCCCGGCGTCTACATCGGCGGGATCCACCATTCGGTCTCGGGCGGGCAGCCTTATTTCACCTTCAGCCGCGCGCGGCGCGATGCCGACGGCGGTTTCCTCGGCGTCATCGAGATGTCCCTGCTGCCGAGCAACTTCAGCACCTTCTATTCCCATCTGGCGAGCAGCCCCGGCGTCGTTTTCGAGCTGGTGCGCGAGGACGGCGTCCAGCTCGCGCGCTTTCCGCCCTTTCCGGACGCGCCGCGCCTCGACGAACGCAGCGGATTTCGCCGGAGCATCGCGGCCGATGCGACCTTGTATACCGCCAAGTCGCAGCTCGACGGCGTCGAGCGGCTCGTCGGCCTGCGCCGTGTCCCGGGCTATCCGGTGTACGTCACCGCCGGCATCGCAACCGCGCAGATCAGGAACGAGTGGCTCGGCGGAATGGCCGTGCACCTGATCTTCGGCCTGCCGGCGACGGCGTTCCTGTTCAGCGCCGTCCTGGTGGTGCTGCAGCGAACCAGGCGCCTCCATGCCGAGCAGGATCGGCGCGAGCAGACCGAGGCGATCATGCGCCAGACGCAGCGGCTCGACGCGGTCGGGCGGCTGACCGGCGGCGTGGCGCACGACTTCAACAACCTCCTGATGATCATCATCGGCAATCTCGAAACCATCCAGCGTCAGATCGAGGGCGGGCGCGAGGGTGCGCAGCGGCGAATCGAGCGCGCGGCCGCCAGCGCCATGCAGGGCGCCAAGCGGGCCGCGACGCTGACCCAACGGCTGCTGGCCTTTGCGCGGCTGCATCCCCTCGACCCGCGTCCGCTCGATCTCAACAAGCTGCTCAACGACCTTTCTGATTTTCTCACCCGCACGCTCGGCGAGACCGTCTCATTGGAGGTGATCGGAGCCGCCGGCCTGTGGGCGGTGGCGGCCGACCAGACGCAACTCGAAACCGCACTGCTCAATCTGGCCGCCAACGCGCGCGACGCCATGCCGGAGGGCGGCAAGCTGACCATCGAGACCGGCAACACGTATATCGACGAAGCCTATGCGGGCGCGAACGCGGAGGTTCGCCCGGGCCAATACGTGATGATCGCGGTCAGCGATTCGGGCAGCGGCATGTCGCGGGAGACCGCGGAGCAGGCATTCGAGCCGTTCTTCACGACCAAGCCGGCCGGGCAGGGGACCGGCCTCGGATTGAGCCAGGTCTACGGCTTCGTCAAGCAGTCGGGCGGCCACGTGAAGATCTACAGCGAGCTCGGCGAAGGGACGACCATCAAGATGTATCTGCCGCGGCTGATGGACGAGGCAGCGGCCCGGAACAGGGTCGAGGGCGCGGAGCCCGTCGCCGCCGCCATGGGCTCCGGCGAGCGGATTCTGGTCGTCGAGGATGACGGCGACGTCCGCCAGTACATCGTCGATGCGCTGCGGGGGCTCAATTTCCAGGTCAGCGAAGCGCCCGACGGCAAGCAGGCGCTGTCGTTGCTCGACGAGCATCGTTTCGACCTGCTGCTGACCGACGTGATCCTGCCCGGAATGAACGGCCGTCAGCTCGCCGATACGATGAAAGCGGCCCGGCCCGGCATCAAGGTGCTGTTCATGACCGGATATTCGCGCAATGCCATCGTGCATCACGGCCGCCTCGATCCGGGCGTGCACATGCTGCAGAAGCCGGTGACCAGCGCCGAGCTGGCGAGAAAGATTCGCGAGTTGCTCGGCGCTCCGGCCGCCGCGCCGCCGATGTGATCGCGCGCCGGCGCCGAGGCGCCGGCACACGGATCTCCCCCCTAGGCCTGCGCTCTGCCGGGAGCCGCGGCAACGCGGTAGTCCTCGAACTTCATCTCTCCGTCGAGCACAGCGTGCATGCGCTCGACGTCGAGCTCGCCTTCGAGGCGCGCCAGCACGGCGGCCGCGAGCCCGCTGCCGATCATGTTCATGAGCGCGCGCACCTCGCTCATGATGCGGTCGATGCCGAGGATCAGCGCCATGCCGGCGACCGGAATGGTCGGCACGATCGCGAGGGTGGCGACCAGCGCGATGAACGCCGCTCCGGTAACGCCGCTTGCGCCCTTCGAGGTGAGGATGGCCACCGCGAAGATCGCGGCCTGCTGGGCGAAGCTGAGCTCGGTGTTGGTGGCCTGCGCGACGAACAACGCCGCCATGGTCATATAGATGCACGAGCCGACCGTGTTGAAGATGTAGCTGGTCGGGACGACGAAGCCGACCACCGATTTGGAGCAGCCGAGATGCTCCATCTTGGCCATCAGGCCGGGCAGGCCGGGATCGGACGAGCTCGTCCCGAACACGATCAGGATCTCTTCCTTGATGTAGAGCAGGAACTTGACGATGCTGAAGCCGGCGGCCGCCGCGATCGCCCCGAACACGACCACCAGGAACAGGAGGTTGGTGAGGTAGAAGGTGACCACCAGCTTGACCAGCGGGCCGAGCGAGGAAAGGCCGTAGCGGCCGACCGTGAAAGCCATCGCGCCGAACACGCCGGCCGGCGCCGCCCACATCAGCACGTTGATGACGCCGAACACCCATTTGGCCCCGGCGTCGACCATCTCGCGCATCATCTTGCCGGTCTCGCCCATGCGGGCGAGCACGCAGCCGAACAGCACCGACACGAAGACGACCGCGAGGATGTCGCCCTTGGCGAACGCATCGATCACCGTATTCGGGACGATGTTCACCAGGAAATCGACGACGCTCATCTTCTTGGCCTCGCCCGCGTAGCCCGCCACCGCCTTGGCGTCGAGCGTTGCGGGATCGATGTTGAATCCGGCGCCGGGCTGCACCAAGTTGCCGACGACGAGGCCGACCAGCAGGGCGAATGTCGAAAGCGCCAGGAAGTAGACGAGCGCCACGCTGCCGAGCCGGCCGACCTTTCCCATGCTCTGCATGCTGCCGATGCCGGCCACCACGGTGAAGAAGATGACAAGGCCGATGACCGCGCGGATCATCTTGATGAACACGTTGCCGAGCGGCGCCATGGCGATGCCGAGCGCCGGGTCGGCCGCGCCGAGCGCGGTGCCGATCACGATCGCGATCAGCACCAGGATCGACAGGTCCTTGTAGAATGGCTTGGTTTTCCGGCTCGCGCCGCCGGTGTGGGCGATCGATAGGGTCATGGCGTTCTCCCCAGCCTGCAGCACCAGCCGGCACATGGCCGGCGCGACATCCGCTCCAGGATCATCGCCGCCCGTACGCCCTCAGCGCTTTGACCTTGGTCAAAGCCGGCCCACCGAGGTCGCCCGGGCGGCCGGTGCGGCGGGCGACCAAAAAAGCGCAGGCCGCCTGGAACCTTCTGGCCCCCTCCGAATTACTGGTTCGTTGGCCGCAATGGCCGTTGGGGGCCACCTCGTGTCGCAGTCCGCGCTTTCATCGGTCGAAAACCTCGCCAATCGGCGCATCCTGGTAGCCGAAGACGAAGGCCTCATCGCGCTCGACCTCGAGTCGATGCTGCAGGGATTCGGCTGCGAGGTGGTCGGACCGCTGTCGGACATCCACGAGATCCTCGACGCAATCCGCAGCCAGCCCGTCGATGGCGCGCTGCTCGACGTCAATCTGCGCGGCCGGCAGGTGTTCGAGATTTTGCCCGAGTTCATCAGCCGCAAAATCCCGGTGGTGCTCACCTCGGGCTACGACGACGCCACCCTGTTTCCGCGGGTTTTTCGCGAATTGCCGCGCATTTCCAAGCCGTTTGACCTCGCCACGCTGCGCCAGGTCTGCGCCCTGACCATGGGCGTCGGCGCGGTCGCCCAGGACGCCTAGGACGCGACGGCGGCGTTCGCGGCTTCGCTCTGACCGGCGGCGGTCGAAATCCGGAAGGTGAGGCGACAGCGCAGGCCATCCGGCTCGAACCGCATCGCCGAGCTGCCCTGCAGGTCGTAGCCGATCACGCGCGAGATCAGCTTGTTGCCGAATCCCGGCACCGGCTCCTGGGTCACCGGAGGCCCGCCCACCTCGGTCCAGCGCAGTTCCGCGAGGCCGCCGCCCAGCCGCTGCCAGGCCACGTCGACGCGCCCACTGCCGTTGGAGAAGGCGCCGTATTTGGCCGCGTTGGTCGACAGCTCGTGCAGCACCAGGGCGAGCGACACCACGCTCTGCGCCTCGAGGCGCAGGGCAGGGCCCGACCAGGCGACGCGCCCGTTGCCGCGATAGGGCGCGAGACTTTGCGTCACCAGATGCTCCAGCTCGACCTCGCCCCAGCGCAGGCGCGTGAGAATGTCGTGGGCGAGCGAGATGGCGCGCAGCCGTCCCTCGAACGACCCGCGGAACTGGGCGAGCGATCCGCTCGCCGCCACGGTCTGCGATGCAACCGACTGGACCACCGCAAGGATGTTCTTCACCCGGTGATTGAGCTCGGCCACCAGCATGGTCTGGTGCTCCTCGGCCCGCTTGCGCTCCGTGATGTCGGTCAGGGTGAGGATGCAACCGATATGCTCGCCGCCGCGGTCGTGCAGCGGGCCGGCGCTGAGCAGAAAGTCCTGGCGCGGGCGGCCGCCCCCGCCGATCCAGGTCTCCAGCCCGCGAATACGCTTGCCGGCGAGGATGTCCGGCCATGGCGCCTCGATCGGGGCCCCAATCGTGGCGCCTTGGCCGGCGGCTGCGTCGGGCGGGTCGACATGCAGCCGCAAGGCGTGCGCGGCGAGCTGCCCGATCACCGGATGGCCGAGCAGCCGCTCGGCCGCCCAGCTCGCATGGGTGATGCGGCCGGTGCGGTTGCAGACGAGGACCGCGTCGGTCGCCTGCTCGAGAATGGAGCGGGCGAACTGCTCGGCCGCGGCGATCTCCTCGGAGTGCTTCTGCGCCGTGAGGTCGGTGACGATCATCAGCACGGCCGAGGACTCTTCCTCGATGAGCGGGCTCGCGGCCGCAAGCGTCGGAATGACGCCGTTGCTGCCCTGCAGCCTCAGCTCGCGGCGCACCGACCACCGGGCGCCATCGCCCAGCAACCCCCGCAGCGCCTCGACGTCCTGCGCGGCGACGAACTCGGCCAACGGGCGGCCGACGATCTGCTCCAGCGGCCGCTCGGTCAGGCTCGCGAAATGACGATTGCTGTAGAGGATCAATCCTGCGCTCGAGATCGTGAGCGCGCCTTCATGCATGCGCTCGACCAGGATGCGATACGGTTCCTGCGCGCCGCGCAACGTGAAGATTTGCGGGCCGGCCGGCCCGCGCACCACCAGGGCGTCGACCTCGCCCTGATAGATGGCGCGAAGCGTCTCCTCCGCCTCGGCCAGCCGTTGTCTCAGATCAGCGATCTCCGCGCTCGGTCCTTCGCTCAGCACGCGAGCCTCACGCTGGAATTCCGAGACCGGCGAGCACACGGCCGGTGTCGGACATGTCCCCGATCATCTTGCGCGGCGGCAGCGGCTGAAGCTTGAACAAGGTCGGCGCGGCGACGAGTTGATGCTCGACCGCGAGCTCCGGCTGCTGATGGACGTCGATGACCTCGAGCTCGTAAGCGCCGTGAAGGTGCCGCTCGCACAGACTGGTGATGTTGCGCACCGCGCGCATCGAGCGCTCGGTATGTCCCGTGATGAACAGGCGCAGTACGAAGTCCTGCTTGCCGTTTCCCCCGCCGCCCTTGGTCTCCGCCTCGGCCATCACGCGAACTGCCCGGGTTCGTCGAGGTCGAGTCCCATCAGCACCCGCTGCGTGTTCGACAGGTCGCCGATGATGCGGCGGATCGGCTCCGGCAACTCGCGAATGAGGGTCGGGATCGCGACGATCTGATGGCGCTGCGCCAGCGCCGGGTCCTTCATGAGGTCGATGATGTCGATGGTATAGCGACCGGGCAGATATTGCTCGCACAACGACCTGATGTTGGCGATCGCCGCCATCGACTTCGGCGTCTGGCCGGCGACGTAGAGGCGTAGATTATAGCCCTTTTCTTGAACCGGTGCTGCGATCATCGTTGCGTCTCGATATGTTGACTTGCGCAAGTCTCCACAGCCGAAGCGATCCTACTTCTTGGAGGAAGGCGCCGCAACCCTGCGGCTTTGACCCATGCGTGCGCGTTCCTCCGAGGCGCGCGCGTCGTGGGCGCTCGCCTCGGCCGTGAGAGCTGAAAATTCCCGCTCCTCGTCGGCGAGTTGCGACTGCAGCTCTTCGATCTGCGCCTCGATGCGGCGGCGGCGGCGCGTGAAGTCGAAATTGCGGCGTTCGTTCTCGTGCTTGAGCTGCATCCCGCGCTCCCGTTCGCGCGCCTCCTGAGCAATGCGCGCCGACCCGGTCAGCACGCCCTCGGGCCCGACATAGACCTCGCGCAGAGCGATACCCTCGTGGGTCATGACAAATTCGCGCACCTGGTTCGAATGGGCCATACCGCGCGACTTGATCAGGTAGAGCTGGCGATTGTGCTCGCCGTTGCTCTCGCGGTTGTAGAGCAGCAGCCAGGCATCCATCAGCGAGGAGACCTGCATGTCCGTCATCGCATGCTCCACATTGCCATGCGTGAGACTGGTGAAGACCGCCGTGATCTCCTTCGATTTAAGGAAATCGACCAGCCGCAGGATCATCGCCTGGGCATCGTTCCGGTCGCCGGCATGCAGGAGGCTCGAGAGTGGATCGATGATGATGGTGGCAGGTTGGAACTCGGCGACGTCGCGGTGCATGGTCGCGAGATGCGTTTCGAGGCCGAACAACGAGGGTCGGTGCGCCGCGTAGCGCAGCAGGCCCTTGTCGACCCACTGCTGCAGGTCGAGGCCGATCGAGCGCATGTTGCGGATGATCTGCGCCGGCGACTCCTCGAGCGCGAAGTAGATGCAGCGCTCGCCGTTGCGGCAGGCGGCATTGGCGAAATGCCCCGCGATGCTCGATTTGCCGCTGCCGGCCATGCCGGAGACGAGGACGCTGCTGCCGCGAAAATAGCCGCCGCCCTCCAGCATTGCGTCGAGGTCGGCAATGCCCGACGAGATGCGCTCGTCCGGCGCCAGGTGGTCGAGGCCCGCCGACGTGATCGGCATCACGCTGATGCCGCTGTCGTCGATCAGGAACGGATATTCGTTGGTGCCGTGCGCGGTGCCGCGATATTTCACCACCCGCAGCCGCCGCGTGGTGATGTGCTCGTGCACCCGGTGGTCGAGCAGGATCACGCAGTCGGAGACGTATTCCTCGAGCCCGTGCCGGGTGAGCTGGCCCTCGCCGCGCTCACCGGTGATGATCGCGGTCACGCCCTTGTCCTTGAGCCATTCGAACAGGCGGCGCAGCTCGGCGCGCAGGATGGCCTGGTTGCTCAGTCCGCCGAACAGCGCCTCGACGGTATCGAGCACCACGCGCTTGGCGCCGATCCGGTCGATCGCGTAGCCGAGCCGGATGAACAGCCCCTCGAGGTCGTATTCGCCGGTCTCCTCGATCTCGGAGCGCTCGACCCGGACGTGGTCGATCGCAAGCTTGTTCTCCTTGATCAGACGATCGAGATCATAGTTGAGGGAGGCGACGTTCTTGATCAGGTCCTGCGGGCGCTCCTCGAACGTCATGAACACGCCCGGCTCGCCGAAGTTGGCCGCGCCGTTGTAAAGGAAGGTCACCGCCAGCAGCGTTTTGCCGCACCCGGCCGCGCCGCAGACGAGGGTCGGCCGTCCGCCTGGGAGCCCGCCGCCGGTCAGCTCGTCGAGCCCCGCGACCCCGGTCCTTGCCTTGAAAATCCCGCTCGAGACCTTGGCCAAGGGAATATTAGGCGTATGCACCGATCGAAGCTCCCCTATCGCTGGCGTGCTTGGCGGCAAACGGCTTCTGTCGATCCGTCTGTCGAAAAGTGAACCATGCGCGCCGGCACAAGCGCGCCAGGTTCCTCCCAAGTCGCGGTTCCCCCGCGGGTGTCTAACGGAACGTAACGCGCCTCGCCGCACCCGGTTCCACGGTGCTAGGATGAAAACGCATAAAACTGGGTCTGTGGGCGGCGGCAAAAAGCGGCCCCGTCAACCGGGAGGAGAAAGATGACCACGCGCCGGGAGTTCCTCGGCGGGGCCGCCGCCTTGGCGGGCGCCGTCTTCGTCGGCTGCGATTTCATGCCGGCGCATGTCCACGCCCAGGGAGCCGCGGGAGTGCCGCGGCGCCGCGAGGTGGTGGTCAACGGCCGCCGGGTCAAGACGATCGATATTCATGCCCATTGCGCCTTTCCCGAAGCCATGGCGCTGCTCGGCCTCACCGTGAAGCCCGAAAAGCTGATCATGGCGCCCGAGCGTCTCGCCGCCATGGACGCGCAGGGCATCGACATCGAGGCGCTCAGCATCAATCCGTACTGGTACAAGGCCGAGCGCGATGTCGCGGCGGCGCTGATCAAGATGCAGAACGAAAAGCTCGCCGCGCTCGTCGCGGCGCAGCCCGACCGGTTCGTCGCCCTCGCCACCATGGCGCTGCAGCATCCCGACCTCGCGGTCGAGCAGATGGAATACGGGATCAAGAAACTCGGGCTGCGCGGCGTCTCGGTCGGCGGCAGCGTCGACGGACTCGAGCTCGCCAATGCGAAATTCCACCCGGTCTGGGCCAAGGCCGAGGAGCTCGGCTGCCTGATCTTCATCCATCCGGTCGGCACCAAGGAGCTCGTGCCGCGCCTGCACGGCAATGGCGGACTCGAGAACACGATCGGCAACCCGCTCGAGACGACGCTTGCGCTCTCGCATCTCATCTACGAGGGCACGCTCGACCGCTATCCGGGCCTGAAGATCTGCGCGGCGCACGGCGGGGGCTATTTGCCGTCCTATGCGGACCGCTCCGACGCCGTGTGCGTGACCTTCCCGGACCGCTGCGCCGCGGTGCCGCTCAAGAAGAAGCCGACCGAGTATCTGCGCGAGCTCTATTACGACTCGATCGTCTTCTCGCCTGAGGCCCTGCGCCATCTTGCAGCGCAGGTCGGGCCGGAGCGGATCCTCATGGGGACCGACTATCCGTTCCCGTGGACGCACACCTCGGTCGACCACATCCTCGCGACGCCGGGCTTCAGCGACGCCGAGCGCGCCGCCATGCTCGGCGACACCGCCGCGCGGCTGCTGGGAATCACGGCGTAGCTTTCACTTCACCCTATCCTGCAGGGCAGGGTGGATCGCCCAGCTCGTCGAGCGCGCGCCGCACCATCGTCACCAGCGAGCCCATCGTGTAGGGCTTGGCGAGCCAGCCGAGCGGGGCGGCCGGCTCGGCGCGCCGGCGGGCATGCTCGTCGTGGTGGGCGGTCGCGAAAACACAGCGGATTCCCTGCTCGGCGAACAAGGTGAGGGCGGTATCGATGCCATCGCGGTCACCGGCGAGCCGGATGTCCATCACGGCGAGGCGCGGCCGCTCGCTCATCGCCAGCTCGATCGCGTCCTCACCCGAGGAGGCGACGCCGGCGATCTCGAAGCCGGCATCCGCCAGCGCCGATTCCATCTGCATCGCGACCAGGAAGTCGTCCTCGACGATGAGGATGCGGGCAGGCTTCTCGGTCCGTGTGTCGGAGCGCGAGGTCTCGTCGTGCGCGAATACGACGCGCGGCCGCGGATGGGCCGGCGCCAGCTGCCGGCCCGGGGATATGAGATGAACCGCGGATTTTTCCGGTTTCACGATGCGCCTCGAGGAAACACCGTCGTTATCAAAATCTCAAGGTGCAGCGGGTGGACGGGGCTCTCGTGACCTCGAAACGGCCGCGCAGCTGACGCGACAGTCCTTCGACCAGCCGCAGACCCGAGGCGCGGCCGCGCACTGCCTGCAGGTCGAATCCGGGGCCGTCGTCCTCGACGCAGAGCAGCCCGGCATTTGCCTCGCGCATGAGGCGGACCCGAATGGTGCCCGGCCCGCGCCCGACTCCATGCTTTGCCGCATTGGTGAGCAACTCGTTGAGGATGAGCGCGAGCGGCACCGCGGCGTCATTGGACAGCTCGCCGGACGCGGCCTCGCGCACGATCTCGATTCCCGGCGCCACGGTCTGCTGCGCAGTGTGGCAGACGGCGGCGAGAAATTCCTCAGCGCTGAACTGCGTCGCGTTCGTCGTGCCGTAGAGGACGCGCTGGGCGGCCGCGATGGCGGCGATGCGCCCGCTCGCCTCGGCGAGCACCTTCTTGGCTTCCGGGCTCTGCGTCTGCCGCGACGCCGAATAGAGCAGCGACTGCAGCATCTGCATGTTGTTCTTGATCCGATGGTTGAGCTCGTTGAGCAGGATGCGCTGCTGGGTCTCGGCCTGCTTGCGCTCGCTCACGTCCACCAGCATGTTGATCGCTCCGACCACGTTGCCGGCGGCGTCGCGCAGCGGGGTCGGGTAGGGGATGAACGGCACGCGCGTGCCGTCGGGCCGCTCGGCGATCGCCTCGGCATTGCGGATCGCCCGGCCTTCCTTGAGCGCGACCGCCATCGGGCACTCGTCGTGCGGGAGCGGCGTTCCGTCGGGACGATAGAGCTTCCAGGTCACGCACCATTCGTCGCTGCCGATCATCGGCGTGCGGCCCGCGAGATCGACGGCGGCCTGGTTGTAATAGGTGATCCGCCCTCGCGCATCGGTGGTGTAGATGGCGGCCGGAATGGCCGCGAGCAGGTCCTGCAGGCGACGCTCGCTGTCGCGCAGCTTCGCCTCGGCTTCCTTGCGCTCGGTGATGTCGCGCGCGATCTTCGAGGCGCCGACGATCCGTCCCTTGGCGTCGCGCATCGGCGAGATGCTGAGCGAGATGTCGATCAGGCTGCCGTCCTTGCGCCAGCGCACGGTCTCGTAGTGCTCGATCGGCTCACCGCGGCGGATGCGGGCCAGGATGCCGGGCTCCTCGTCCCGGCGGTCCGGCGGCATCAGCATCGTGATGGACTGTCCGATCGCCTCGACGGCCTCGTAGCCGAACAGGCGCTCGGCGCCGCGATTCCACGTCGTGATGACGCCGTCGAGATCCTTGCTGATGATCGCGTCGTCCGAGGATTCGACGATCGAGGCGAGCTGCTGGGCCGCGCGCTCGGTCGTGCGCCGCGCCGTCTCCGCCCGCGTCCGCGCCACCGCGAGCCCGAGATGCCGCGCGATCGCGAGCGCGACGTCGATCTCTGCGTCCGTGAAGGCATGCGGCGCGTCGAAATAGACCATGAATTTGCCGAGCAGTCGCCGCTCCTCGGTGAGCGGGATGAAGGCGAGCGCCCCGATCCCCTCCTGGCGCACGGTGTGCCGCAGCGCTTCGGGCAGCTCGGCCCGCTCCACGTCGTCGAGATAGATCGGCTCGGGATCGCGCACGTCGACCGGCCAGGGCGAATGGCCGTCGACGGCGCGCCGATACGTCTCGGACAGGGCACGCGAGGCGACGAACCGCATGGTATCGGACGGATCGAGCAGCAGGATCGAGGCGCGCTCACAGCGCAGCGCGCGGGTGATGGCATCGAGCGCGGGTTCGTAGAGCTCCTCCAGGGCGGCGGCGTGCTGGACGCGCTCGCTCAGGCGGTAGAGCGCCGCGAGCTCTTCCATGCGGCGGGCGAGCTGCTCCTCGGCCCGCTTGCGGTCGTCGATGTCGTGCTGGGCGCGTACCGCGTAGAGAAACCGCCCCTGCGCGTCGCGTACGCTCGACGAGGTGATCGACACCCAGACGTAGTTGCCGTCGTGGCGCCGGATGCGCTTCTCGATCGTATAGCGGTCGATCTCTCCGGCGACCTGGCGGCGGAACTGCGTACGGTCGGTCGCGCGGTCCTCGGCGAAGGTCTCGTCGAAGATCGAGCGGCCCACGGGAGAAAAGCCCATGAGCTCGCACAGCCGCGGATTGACGCGCAGCAGCGTTCCGGCGGCGTCCACCTCGGCGATGCCGATGCCGGCCCGCTCGTAGGCCGCCCTCAGCCGTACATCCTGTTCACGCAGCCGCTCGGTTGCCTCGTGCTGGGCGGTCGTCTCGTGAAAGCAGTTGATCGCGCCGACGATCCCGCCGTCTTCCCCTTCCACCGGCTCGATGTGCACCATGCACCAGATCGACGAGCCGTCGGGCCGCTCCACCTTGCCCTCGACGCCGTGCACCGGCCGGCCGGTGCGCAGCACCGCGGCCATCGGCGTCTCGTCACGGGCAATCGCCCGCCCATCGAAATAGAGCCTGTACGAGCCGCAGTATCGCTCGCTGTCGTCACCGAGCAGGGGCGTGCGGCCCCACAGTTCCGCGGCGCGGGCGTTGAACCAGAGCAGGCGGCCGGCCGCATCGCAGGCGTAGACGGCGAGCGGAAGTTTTTCGACGAACGCAGGCGACGCCCGCAAGGCGGCGGGCGTGCGCGCGAGCCGCGCCAAATCGGGCTTGAGGTTCGGCGTCCGCGTGGCGGCGAGTTCTTCCGTGCTCATGCATTCCTTCCGAGGGCCGTGGCCCGCCCGTACTGGAAGCCCGCCCGGCGCCGACCCGCCGCGCAGCCACGATCACCGCGCATGACCCCGGAGCAGAACGCACCTGCCTCGGAAAAGTTCCATGCGCTGGGCGGCGCTTGTGAGCGGACGACGCGCCAAGACCGGGGCGCCGGCGTGGCGCGCCCGCCGCAGGCCGTGCGCAACGGTCGCTATGCCGGCGGGGCGACGCGCTCGGCGGCGTCCTGCGCCAGCGCGAGGCGCACGTGCGCGGCAAGCTCGTCCTGGGCGAACGGCTTGCGCAGAAGGTGCGCCTCGGCCACGCCCTCGATGCTCGCGCGCTCGGCAAAGCCGGTGATGAACAGCACCGGCAGGTTCGATCTTCGCGTCCGGCCGAGCCGTGCGACCTCGGCGCCGTTCATGCCCGGCATGGCAAAATCGACGATCATCAGGTCGAGCGTGTGCGTGCGGTCGACCAGATCGAGGGCGGCGCCGCCGCTGCCCGCCTCGAGCACCAGATAGCCGAGGTCGTTCAGCATGGCCCGTGTCACCTCGCGCACGGCATTGTCGTCGTCGACCAGGAGGATGGTCGCACCGCGAAACGCGCCACCGGCATCCTCGCGCCGGTCCGGCGCGGCCGGAAGCCGTGCGTTCGCGGCGGCGCGCGGCAGATAGATGTATATCGCGGTGCCCCGGCCGGCATGCGACTCGATGCGTACGCCGCCGCCCGATTGCTTGGCGAAGCCGAGAACCTGGCTCAATCCCAATCCCGATCCCTTGCCGATCTCCTTGGTGGTGAAGAACGGCTCGAATGCCCGCGCGCGCACCTCCTCGCTCATGCCGTGCCCGCTATCGGAGACGCAGATCGCCACATAGTCTCCGGTGGCAGGATCCTCGGCGCGGGTCGGCGGTCCGAGCGTCGTATTTCGGGTCACGACCCGCAGCGTGCCCCCGACGTTCATCGCGTCGTGTGCATTGATCGCGAGATTGAGGATCGCGAGCTCGAG
>Ga0335081_10013356_pt1 | contig 13279 bp, 7 predicted proteins | sample Lox_Sample_35_FD_206713 | JGI IMG/M metagenome (GOLD analysis project Ga0335081, IMG submission 206713) | Soil microbial communities from Loxahatchee National Wildlife Refuge, Florida, United States - Lox_Sample_3.5 | ecosystem: Environmental > Terrestrial > Soil > Wetlands | place: USA: Florida...
TCGGCGGCCCGGCCGAGGTCTGACAGCGCCCGGCCGACGTAGTAGAGGTCCGCCGCCATGTCGGGGCCGAGGGCGGCTTCGCGGATGCGCAGCGCGCGCTCGTGCATGGGCAGCGCCTCGGCGGCCCGGCCTAGGTCTGACAGCGCCCGGCCGACGTAGTAGAGGTCAGCAGCCACGTCGGGGTGGTCGGGGCCGAGGGCGGCCTCGTCGATGCGCAGCGCCCGCTGCTGCAGGGGCAGCGCCTCGGCAGGCCTCCCCAGGTCCGACAGCGCCCGGCCGACCTGGTTGAGGTCGGCAGCCACATCGGGGTGGTCGGGGCCGAGGGCGGCCTCCCGGATGCGCAGCGCCCGCTGCTGCAGGGGCAGCGCCTCGGCCGCCCGGCCCAGGTCCGACAGCAACCCACCGACGTAGTAGAGATCGACGGCCACGTCGGCGTGGTCGGGGCCGAGGGCGGCCTCGTCGATGCGAAGCGCCCACTCGTGCATGGGCAGCGCCTCGGCGGGCCTCCCTAGCTCGGACAGCGCCCGGCCGACCTGGTTGAGGTCGGCAGCCACGTCGGGGTGGTTGGGGCCGACGGCGGCTTCGCGGAGGCGCATCGCCCGCTCGTGCATGGGCAGCGCTTGGGCGGGCCGGCCCTGGCTGCGCAGGTACGTACCCGCGCAGCTGAGCAGCCATGGGGTGCGGCGGTCGACGACTGAGCTGGCGTCGTAGCTGGTGGCCGCGAGGACGGCGGACAACAAGACCCGCCAGCGCGGCCAGGCCGGCGGGTTGGACCAGACCTGACCTGGCAGGTCGGCGCGTAGCAGGCCGAGCACGGTGGCCAGCGGCCTGCCTGCTTCGCCTGGGGGGCCGGCGGGCGCGCGGCTGCGGGTGACGTCCTGGATGAGCCGGTGGACCGTGACGGCACCGGCGGCCCGCCGGGCGAGGGAGTAGTCGGCCAGGGCGCCGACCGTGTCGTTAAATGCGATCGGGTCGGCGGCGGCGCGCGCGAGGGATTCGGGGAGCAGGCCGGGGTGGCTGGTGAACAGGTCCAGCGGGATGGGCTCGGGGCCGAGCCAGGCGCACAGTTCCAGGAGCTGCGCAGCGGCAGGGTGGGTGGCCTGGAGCTGGTCCATGGACACTGACCAGACGGTGGCGACCGTGCCGGGGTGTCCGGAAGGGCGGCCGCGGCGGTGCAGGTCGACGCTGCGGGTGCCGAGCAGGCGCAGGTAGTCCTGGGCGGGCATGCCGGTCTGGTCCAGGTAGGCGGCGGCCTGGTCGACCGCCAGCGGCAGGTCACCCAGGGCGGCGGCCAGCTGCCCGGCCAGGTCCTCGGCCAGGTCAGGCACCCGGCGGCGCAGCAAGCTGACCGCGTCGGCCCGGTCCATCGTGTCGAGGTCCAGGACCTCGCCCAGCGTGGCGAAGCCGCCGCGCCGGGTGGTGATCAGCACGTGCCCGGGCCCGCCGGGCAGCAGCGGGCCGATCACCGCCGGGTCCTCGGCGTTGTCGAAGATCAACAGCCAGCGGTCCCGGCCGCGCAGCTCACGGCAGACGGCCCGCACCGTCATCTGCGGATCCGGCAGCGGCGGCAGCCCCAGCTCCCTGGCCAGGGCGGCGAACTCGTCGCCGATCAATGCCGCCTGCTCCGCGCTGACCCACCAGACCAGGTCATAGTCGCCGGCGTGGCGGTAGGCGTACTCGATCGCGGTCTGCGTCTTGCCGACCCCGCCCATCCCGCGCAGCGCGCGCACCGTCACCGCCTCATGGCCGTCCAGCCACGCCCGGATCTGGTCCAGCTCGGCCGCCCGGCCGGTGAAATTCGGGTTCCGCGGCGGAACGTTCCACACCCCTGGCAGCGCCCCCGGGAACCTCGGCCCCGCGCCCGCCGACCTTGCCGGCGCCGCTGAACCCCGGCCAACAGGAGCGAGCCGCCGGACATCAGCTGCAGGCACTTGACCGCGCGCCGCGGCCTCGAACTCGGCGCGCGTGGCGCCCGTCAGGCCAAGAGCCTCAGCAAGCAGCCGGGCCGTTTCCCGCCGGGCGGTCTGGTTGATGCCACGTTCCAGGTCGCTGACCGACCGCGGGCTCAACGTGGCCGCCTGCGCCAGCTGCTCCTGCGTCAGGCCAGCATCCGCGCGCAGGCGGCGCAGAAGCAACGCGAAAGGCTCCGGCAGTCGATCAGCCACGCCAGCCACCCTCCGAAACCCAAACGGTGCCCACGCCGACCAGCAGAACCACACCCGCCGTGCGCTCCGCCTCAATCGTAAGTAAACGTCACGGTTCCATGCGATCCCGTCCAGCCAGCCAGCCACGGACGGGACCCGTAACCGGCGCGCAAGGGAGTCATCGTTGGCTGTCGCCGGATCAGCATCGACGGCGCCGGAACATGTGGCACACGGGGCAATCATCTCCGCACCTCAATCGGAGCATCAGCAAGGATCACCCATGTATCCGGCGTCATACCGCTCCGGAGGGCCTGGTGATCTCTGATGGCCCGAATGACGCCGAATCTGGCACAAGTCTTATGTTGCATGCCGCAGTCTCTGGCCGAGGCATAACGACCAGTTCGGCGCACTATGGCGTCGCGTCGGCCCGGGCAGAGCGGTCTGAGACGTGCGCGACGATTCGCTGCCGAATCTGCGGCGACCTGTCTTGTTCCGCAGAAAGTCTCTGCCGTGGCCTTTGACGGTGGTGAACTTTAGCCATGGGAAAATGGCTCACCGCGAAAACCATGTCAAGCGGCTCAAGAATATATTTTCTGGCATCTGTGCGGGCAATCTCAATGACACTGGCGATCGCGATGGTGGGGTTCGGACTGTGGGTGATCCTGAATGACCGGCCCAGCGGCCGCCTGCCAGGGAAGGATCCGGTCAGCCTGAGCGAGCAGTGCTCCGGAAATGCGCGCATAGAGGTATCCCCCTACAACATCAAGATCGACCTGACCCCGAGTGGTTACTTCATGTACGGCGACGTCACCCTGCTGCGCACGCCTGCGGGAAGCGGACAATGTCAGCTGGCTGCGCAGATACCGAATGACGCGACGAGGATCGGCGGGAACGACTTCCGGATTGAACGCACATCCGCCCCGGCGCGGCTGCAGGCAGCGGTGGCGTCCGTAAGCCGGGCAGGAGGACCAGTCCCGCTGGAGGATATCGGGCTGCAGTACTTCTCGCCGGACATCCAGCGCGAGGGCTGGGGCGAGGTCAGCTTCATGCTCCCCGCCGAGCTGGCGCAAGATGGCCAGCAAGGTGAGCTGGTGTCGGCAACGGGCAGCACGATCTTCGGCGGCCAGGCGAGCACGCTTCACGAGGACGTGGACATCAGCTGCCCGCGGGGGAGCACCATTTCAAGCTCCTATCCCTCCGGCGCACGCCAGATTGACCCGGGCGAGACGGCCTGGACCAAACTCCTGCCAGGCATGTTCATCGAAGTGAGCTGCCAGAATCCGCAAGTGCGCTTCTGGGTCGGCCACGCGACCGACCTCATCGTGCTCGGAGTGGGCGCGATCCTGGGACTCCTGGTAGCCCTTGACCCCAGACGCCGCCCAGGAACGCCTCATGAACCGCCGCCGGGGCCCGGCACGCGGCCACCAGGGCCGACGCCACGCACCCGCCGAAGCCGGATCGCGTTCACACTCGGACTGATCTTCCTGCTCATCATCACCGGCCAAAGGCGACGACTACCGCTGCCTGCAGCGCGCAGCAGCGCCTGAGGGTCTACGCCCCGGCCGCTGCCAGGACCTCCAAGCCCGGCTAGGCCATACCGGACCTGATCACAACAAGCGGCCCGACCCGCCGCGACTGAGCACGGATCCGAGCCGATCGAGTGATATACGCGTGATCATCTCCGCATATCGGATCGAACAAACTAGCGATGATCACCCGTATATCTAACGCCAATTATTTGCTCAATTATAATGACTGAGGCACGCAGAGGTAGTGTCCAGATCATCCGTTCTGGAGGCCGGACCTCAGGCGGCCATTTCAAAGTCGATGTACCTGTGCATAACCACTGGAGCGGAGCCGTCATTGAAAACTACTCGACACGTAGCTAGGAATGTTCCCCAAGCACTAGTATTAATTCCGATGACGCCGCCATCGTTGGCTGCGGTAAAGACGCGATTCCCCCACGAAGAACCGAAGAAAAATTCGGCCTGCTCAATCTCGGCGAACCCTGTTGTCTGATTTTCTTCCCTTCCCTGATTGTGACGCATCAGGTAGATTGAAATATCAAATCTCTGTCCTGAGCGAGCTGATGGCTTATAGATATGCACGAGCTCCAGGTTATGCGTACGGACGTACTCTTCCTCGCGTTCACTCACCCACGAATCAGCGCGATGATGTGCGGTCGCTGTCTTGTCGGCGCGCACTCCGCTCCCGGGCCTAACATACTCGACTTCCTTCAGGGGAGGAGCTTCAACATCCACTCCTGCAAATGTGAACCTGCTGATGTATCCACCTAGCGCCAGACTGACCAGGAAAGGAAGAAGCGCCACGGCCAGCCATTGTGTCGGAACCTTCAATATCCATGAGTGCTGGGCCTGCAATATCAAAGCTATCGCGAGCATAATAATAGATGCGGCTGAACCGGTGAGTAGCATCCGGCGGCTCTTCACAGTCCTAACGCCGCGCTCGCCAGCAGGCGAACTCCTGCTGTCGCTGTCTGATTGTGTCATCTTGTCACTCTCGTTCTCTCATGCGCCGCGAGGGCCACGAAGGCTTATGCACGAACCAGGCTTCGGAGGCGTCAGCGGCGCGCGAAACTCGTTGCTCGAACCGAGATGATCCGCGCATGCCTGCGCTTCTCAATAAGCGTCGGCGCATCGTGATACGTCAGCCCTCGGTAGCATAATCTGTCGGCCGCGAGCCAATCAGTCGGCCTGCGAAAGCGTCGCGGGCACCAAGCATGCTGGCCCCGGCGCGGCAATGCCGTCCGTCGTGTGCCGACCAACTATGCGGTCGCCGTGAGGCCAACAAGCAGCCCGACGGAGAAGGCCGTGGCCAGCAGCGAGATCGCTGCGGGTGGATCTGCCCGTGCCGATCGCCCAGATCAAGCGGCGGTCGTCCGCCGACGTGGCCAACTGCCGGACAGACGACGTCACCGAAGCCGTCCCGGAATCGGCAGGCGCTGGCCTGTAAGATCCGCTCATCGAGAACACCAGCTGTAGCGGAGCCGCCAACAGTCGCCTGCCTGCCGACTCCAGCAACCCCGATGTAGGCGGACCAGAGACTTTGAGGACCGACGCTATGCGGTCATCCAGGCTGCGCGGCGGAGTCGGTGCGATCGGGACGCGCAGCGTGGTCCAGTAGTGCCCGCGCCAGTCAGTGGCCATCGTGATCTGATCGTCGGATGGCTTGGCTGGCGTTGCGGCGAACGCGCCGACGGCCCAATCGTCCGGAGTCCGGGCGTTGACTTCGTTTGGCGCCGCGGGCAGCCTGACCAGGTGTCGCCTCTCGGAAAAGGTTCCGCGCTAGGTGACCGGCAGTCTGGTCGCTGCAGAGGCCGCGGGCATGAGCATCAGTCGTTTGCGATGGTTACGTCAGAGACTGTTGGCCCAAGCTTTGACGTCGCCATTCTCTCCGTAGAACGGCGTTGTGAAGAAGTCTGACCATTGACATCGCTTGATCATGATCGTCTACTTCTAACCGTAAGGTTCAGCCGGTGAAGTGGCGGGCTACTATGGCATCCGAGTACACCAATCGCGCCGAAGACGGCGCCCACGTGGGCTTTCAGATCGCGCATCTCGAAGGCGGCTTCAGCCAGTACAACGCTCCAGTTCACCAGGGTGGTGCCGAGGAGTTGCGCCGATTGCTGGTCGAGCAGATCATGGAGTTGCGGCGTACGATCAGCGCCGCGGAGCAGCGGAGCGAACTCAGCTCGGCGGAGAGCCAGGCCGCCCAGCGAGAGCTTGATGCTGCGACCGCTCGGGTCCGTGAGGCCGCAGACGCGGATCGAAGTCGGCTAGTTGAAGCCCTTGGCCGGATCCGGGAGGTGCTGTCTGGCAGCCTAAGCACCCTCGGGCAACTAGCTGCCATCGTCGCGGCTATCAAGGCCCTGTAATGGCACCGGAGCAATCGGACGGCAGAACCGGTAACTCTTACACCAATAATGCTGCCCAAGGCAGTAACGTTGGCGCACAGATTGGTTTCGTAAGAGGCAGTTTCTACAACTTCAACGTCTCAGATGACACTCCGGCGCCCGAGAAGTACGAGATCGCCCTCAGATATCTGCAAGCGAGCTCGGGGCGGCATGCCTCACGTCTTATCAAGGAGCTAATTGATGCGCGCTTCACCGGCAGTGCCGACTATTCAATTAACCACATTAGCTATCATTGGATACTAGCCATCCTGAGCGGCCGGTCGTTTGAGCAGCTGAGTAACGACGACTTCGGGGACATCCAGATGGCCAGGGCCTTGGCCGACCCGGGCCTTCCAAGCCAATGGCTCAACGCGTTTAAGGTCGTGTGCAAGCTGCTGGACTCTATGAAGTGGCAGGAACAGACCGGTCAGGCAGACCCGGTCCTAGATAGCCTGTATGGCGATTATCAGGCTCTTTCAGATGAGTGCCGAGATCAGTTCCGGCGCCACCTCGATCCACTGCTGGCTGGCGCGCTCGCCGACAGCCTCGACTAAGCCGACGTCGCTAGCGCGAGCGCTCATGAGGCATTACGCCCTTCCATCGATATCGGCGCGTCCGTCACGATGTGCTGGGACCCTCTTTGCAGCCGGATCGCCTGGCTACGCGCTGCGCGGGCAGGCCAATCTGCTCAGCTGCAGGTCAGGACCCGTGTCCTACACATGACTACACTATATCTATAGTAACACCATGGGGGACGGCGGGGGACGCTGGTCATACCTAGCCTGGCTACGGTCCGGCTATGGTCATAGATAGGGAGTGGGACGAGCCTGTCTATCAGCAGGTTGCGGCGATCCTGCGTGATCAGGTCATGTCGGGGAAGATCGAGCCGCGCCGACCCATCCCGTCGGTCCGAACGTTGTGCCAGACCTACGGCATCGCTAGGGCCACGGCCACGAAGGCTATCCACGTACTCGCCGAGGAGGGCCTGATCCGCCGGGTACCTGGCAAGGGCTGGTTCGTCACCCCTCCGGCAGAGCGCCAGTAGGCCGAACGCAACAGGCGTACATCAGCCATAGCTCCCGCCGGCACTGTCGGCACGTACGTTCTCTTCGGAGGAGGATCCGCTGGTCAGTGCGGTGACGACGACGTTGTGGACATGCGGCAGCTGAACGCCGTGCGAGCCGCAGTGGTGCTCAAACGACGCGACGACCCAGCGCTGGGGCTTGACCTCCGCGAACTCGGTAATGCCTGCCTGCTGGATCAACCCGAGAACCGCGTAGTTCGTGGCCCAGGCATGTGACCAGATTGCCTGCAGGTCCTGCCAGTGACGCTCGGCGGCCGCTGATCTGCCCTGTTGGAAGGCTTCCATCGCGGCGTCGAAGGCGCGCGCATGTTCATCGGCGATATACGCCGGTGCCTCCCAGATGAGGTCGGCGACGGCGCGGCCCGCACTCATGGCGAGCAGGGTGGCGACGCATACGTCAGAGCCGACGCTGAGCCCGTGGTCCGGGCACGCCAGACCGGTCCAGGTGCCGCTAGGTTCGTCGGTACCCGCATGCTCAAGGACGTGGGCTAACTCGTCGCGGACCCAGGTGGTGCGGAGGATGCCGGTAACCGGCGTGCTGTCCGGGGTCGTATCCATCGTCTCCTCGCTGTGGCTGGGCTTTCCAGGATGCGCCTGGCATCTGTCAGTGGGCGGCTTCCATCTCGACGGCGCGCTCGAGGACGCGCCGGGCTGGCGGGATCTGCGGCTTTGGCGGCTGGAGCAGAGCTGACGTCTCCGCCTCCCCCCAGGCCGGCGAGGCTCCGCCGAGAGTTCTCGGTCCGAGATCTGCGGATGGATCGCGGTGCACGCCGTGGTTCTCGGCGATGCGCTGAGCGAATGCGGATCGCGTGGCGCTGAGCTGGGTGATCCATTCGCTCATCGGCAGGATGGGCTGGCCGGGTGTCAGGGTCAGCTCGCTGGCCTGCGAGTCGGTGATGGGCTCGGGTTCGGCCGATCGGAGCGGGTCTAGACCGATGCCGGGGTGGCGTCGGCGGAGCTCGGCGTCGGCAGCCACAGCTCGGCGTCGCTGCTGGGTGGTGACTTGTTCCCATGCGGCGCGGTCGTCCATGACCGCGGCGAACACGATCTCCCGGTCCCGGTAGGCACGTTCCATGGCCTGGTAGCTGGCGGCCAGCGCGTTGTGCCGGGCGGCCTGGTCGGTGTCGCCATTCCGGCGCGCTGCCGTCGCTTCGGCCTGGGCGCGGATTCCGGACAGGCGGGCGTCGTCGGCGCCGCGGCGGACCTGGCGGAGCTGGTCGCCGACCCACTGCGGCGCCCATGCGGTCTCGATCGGGTAGGTGTCGCGCAGGTGCAGCAGCAGCCCGTCGGGCAGGCCGCGGACGTCCAGCCCGTCGGCCGGGCCGAGTGCCGCGAGGGCGGCGTGCCAGGCGGCGCGCTTGTCCGGGGCATCTCCGGCAGATTCGGGGCCGATCGGGTCGGTGGGGTGGTCCCAGCCGTGCAGTTCCCGGTAGGCGCCGATGACGCTGGCCCGCTGCTGCCAGGCGAGCCGGTCCACCGGGTCGCCAGGTACCGGTCCGAGGCCGCGGACAGCCCACGGAAAGGCGTGCCGGGCGGCAAGCTGGCCAATGCGTTCGGTGCGGACATCCATCGCCGCGGCAAGCTCGGTGACATAACGCAGCCGTTCGGGGTCGGTGATTCCCGGGACCTGCTCGGACCACGGCCGGGGCGGCAGCGGAACCAGCCCGCGCGTGCGCTGCCGGATCCGGCTGTCGATGACGGCGGCGATGTCCCGGGCGTCGGACAGGCTGCGCTGCCCGATCGCCTCGGCGAGCACCTGGCCGGGGTGCAGTCCGGCGAGTTCAGCGGCCCAAAGGGTGCGCCACAGCCACCGGGTCCTGTGGCTGGTCTCGCCCTGGTACTGCGGCGGCAGGGCGACGGCGAGGAGATCGCGGTACTGCTGTTCGCGCACTGGGGTCACTTCGCCAGCCCAGATCGCGTGCAGGACCGCGAGGTGGTCGGCGTTGGCCAGGCTCCTGGCTCGGGTCGCGGTGGCGGACAGTTCCTGACCGTCCCGTCCAATCACCTGGGCCAGCACCGCGAGCGCCTGCTCCCGCACCTCGGAGCTGTCCTGGCTGGGCGCGGGTTCGCCGTTCCGCTGCGCGTTGACGCGGTCGTGGCGAGCCAGCTCCGGCGCGGGTCGCGCGCCGGGGGCCGGGTCGGCGGTCGCCGGGGACTCGATGATGACGTAGGCGGTGTTCGCGCGGATGGCGCGGGACAGCGCGACATAGGCGTGTTGCCGGTCTTCGGTGCCGGCGATTAGCGCGAGCCCGGCGTGCACGGTGCGGCTCTGCGCGACGTGATCGGTGACTGCGTACCCGAGCTCACATTCGCCGTAATTTCGATACAAGAACCGACGTTCGGTCCACCGCCGCCGACCGGTGACCGGGTCAGCGTCGAGCGCCCGCCGGACCACCAGGCCCTGCGGGATCACCTCGTCGATGCGCAGCAGATCGCCGTTGGCCAGCGTCCGCCCGGTCTCGCCCGCCTCGACCAAGTGCTCGTTCTGGGTGCACACGATCAGGTCACCGGCGCTCGCCCGGATGCCGTCCGCGATCACCGCCGACGGCCCTGCGGAGACTCGGCCAAGGTGGATCAGGTCGTCGCGGATCCGCCGACATAGTTCCCGCCGCCGGGCGTGATCGGCGGCCATCAGCAGCACGTCGGTGCCGTCTAGGGTGTGCGCGACGTAGGCGCGGGCGGCGGCGTCCATCATCTCTTCCGCGCTGCCGCCGATGATCCGGCCGTGCTGGTCGTACTCGGCGAGCACCGACCCGTCCCCGGCCCGCAGCCGCAGGCTCGCCGTCCGCTCCCACGCCTCGGCGAACCGGACCGGCTCGGCCAGCCGGACGAACCCCAGCTGGTCCTCCAGCAAGGTCATCCCGCCGCCGGTCTCGACCGCCTGCAGCTGTCCGCTGTCCCCGACTAGGATCACCTTCGCGCCGCTGGCCGCAGCGTGACCGGTCACCTCGGACAAGTCGGCGGTCGACCACATTGACGCCTCATCCGCCAGCATCAGGTCACCGGGCCGCAGCTTGACCGGACCCAGAGCGCCGCGCCGGCCGCGAAGGTGGCCCAGGAACTGCGCCGTGTTGTACGACTCCTGCACTCCGGCAGCGGCGAGGGTGTTCCGCGCCGATTGAGCCGGGGCGATCCCGATCACCCGGCCCGGCATCGTTGCGGTCCAGGCGCGGGCGGTCGCGGCCAGGACCGTGGTCTTGCCCGACCCGGCGGCCGCGTCGATCACCAACACCCGCCGACCGTCCGTCAGCGCCGCGTAGGCGGCCGCGGCCTGGTCCGCGCGCAACCCGGTCCGCGTCAGCTCACCTGGCGTGCCGTGGCAAGGCTGCGTGAGCGTCGCGTCTAGTTGCGTGACGCTGGCGCCGAGTGCCCGCGCGGCTTGTTCGCGGGTCAGCGCGGGTGCGCCTTCGCCGCGTGCTTGCGTGACCATGCGCTCCTCGATCGACAGCTGCGCGCGGGTGGCGTACCGGACGCCGCCGTGCCGCTGGTACACGCTGCGCCCGTCCGCGCGCACCAGGTCACGCGGCGGTTCGACTGCCTCTGGCGCTTCCAGGCAGGCAACCGGCTCGAATTCCCCGGCCAGCGCCCGGCCCGCGACCTGCTCCAGCAGCCCGGCCGCGGCGTCCGGGTCCATGCCCGTGCGCGGCAGCACCCGGCCCAGGCACTTGATCACGTCCGCGCGGGTCCAGGTCGCCTTCTCCCGCTGAGCCAGCGCCACCGCCTTCAGCCCAGCCCGGCGCACCTCCGCCTTGCTCAGCTCACGCCGCTCTCGCGTGGCGCCGCCCGCATCCATTTGATGCCACGCGGACGGCGCGACCGACGCCAGTTGCACGCCGAGCGCGCGCGACAGGCGCCGCGCCCACGCGGCGTGCAGCGCGTCGAAGTCCAGCGTCGCGTCGTTCTTGCGCGCGCGGGTCGCGAAGTTCGACGCCTGCGCAAGGTGCGCTAACTCACGCTGGCTCGGCGCGCGGCCGTATCGCGCCGCGAACCGGCGTGCCCGCTCCCGCGTGTCCGCGGTGATCGACTCCCGCCGCGTCGAGAACAGGCGCATCACCGCGCCGGAGACGCCGGCGATCTCGAACCCGTGGCCGTCGTCCCGTGCCACCCACTCCACGCCGAACCGGCGAGTCAGCGCCTCCTCCAGATGCTGCGACACGACCGCGGCGACCGCTCCGACATGCTCGTTGTAGCCGTAGGAGTCCGGCGCCCGCCACTTCCCGTCCGCCACAGTGCGAGCGGCGTGGGCGATCTGGGAATGGACGTGCAGCTGCATATCCCCGTCCCGGGAAGTGTGCTGCAGCCAGTGCGCCACCGCTAGGTCCGCCTCGCGCCACTGCCCGGTCTCCCGCCCATCCACCCGCGTGGCATGGGAGCCGGTGCGGGTGTACCCGACCTCCCGCTGGAAGTAGGCGAACCCGGCGCACACCGCCTGCCAGATCATCTGCTCGACCTCGCCGACCCGACCCGCCCAGTACCCCTCTCCGGCGCGGTCGCCGACCTGGCGGGCAAGGCGGGCGTTCTCTCCGAGCGAGGCGTGGAAGACCGAGATCGACTTCGACAGCGAGATCGTCAGGTCGAAGTACAGCGGGCTCTGCCGCGCCCGCGCCGCCGCCTCCACCCGCAGCTCCCGGCGCCGCTCCGCCGTCGCATGCGGCTCCGCCGCCAGCAACTGGACGTACAGGTCCGCCACCGCGCGGCCGCCGGACGGCGGCCGCGCCAGCAGCGTGCCATCAGGAGCCTTCCGCTGCCCGAACAGCAAGTCATACGGCTCCCGCTCGACCACCTGACCGACCGCGAAGCCGAGGGCCTCGGCGCCCGGACCCCACCAGCGGCCCGGCGGCTCCCCACCACTCTCCGTGGCCTGGAGGTAATAGCTGACGGCATTCCGCCCCGCGGTGGCGCCGACCTGGCGCCAGACGTAGTCCAGGTCGTAGCCCTTGCTCAGCGTCGCTACGACTGCCACCACGCACCTCGACCTCGCAACTCAGCGCGAGCAGAACTGACCACGATCGTCAGGTGGTGCATGGGTGTGAAAGCGAGGTTGATCACGATCAGAGGATGACAGGGCAGGCGATCAAGATCAGAAACAAGAAACAGGCAGTAAAAGGGCTTAACGGGCAAATGGATAGTGACGCGGGAGGCGCTGGCTGCCTCTGGGCCGCAAGTGGCGCACCAGCGTGCAGGCTCTCGGCGACGGTGCTTGGCCATCGCGGGCCCGGGTGCCGCAGCGATGGTGATCGCCGTGCCGGTCAGAACGGCGGGTCGATGTCGGCCATCCAGTCCGGCCCGCCACTGCCAGGGCGCGAGGAAGGAGACAGGGCAGGCCGCATGCGAGCTCCCCGAGCTGGCGGCCCGCCGGCCGCCCGAGCGCGCTTGCCTGACTCTTCTCTCGGGAGACCCGGAGACCTTCCCGTTATCGAATATGAGTTCCAGGACGTGGCCTCTGGCTTCCTACCCCGAACCAGACAGGATGCTGCTCGCGCAGATCGCCGCCATCACCAGGCGGAGCACCGCACGCGGCCACCTCACCGGCGAAGCACGCAGCCAGGCCGCCGCGGGGCTGCGGGAACTGGCCGGCAACGCCCCGACCTCCTCGCCCAGCACGCCGGCATCACCCTCGGCCTGGCCGAGGCCGACCCCCGGCCTGATCCCCGGCCGCAGCCAGATGACTGCAGACCTGTGCGTCCGGCGGACGTTCCTTGAGTCGCTGACCGCAAGGACTGTTACCGATGACGTCGCCGGCCGGCTCTGGTCTTGGCTTGTCTGGTCCACGAGGCGACGTCGTCGCGGGTGGCCAGGGTGTCCGGGTGGTCCGGGCCCAGGACCCGCTCCCGGTCGGCGAGCAGCGCCGCGTACAGGTCCCGCGCCCCGTGCGCGTCCCCCGCGTCCCCGGTCCACGAGGCGACATCGGCCCGGGTGGCCAGCGTGTCCGGGTGATCCGGGCCCAGGACCCGCTCCCGGTCGGCGAGCAGCGCCGCGTACAGGTCCCGCGCCCCGGCCGGATCCCCGGCCTGCCCGGTCTGCCAGGCGAGCCTGTCGCGGGCGGTCAGCGTGTCCGGGTGGTCCGGGCCCAGGACCCGCTCCCGGTCGGCGAGCAGCGCCGCAAGCAGGTCCCGCGCCCCGGGCGCGTCCCCCGCG
>Ga0335081_10013357_pt1 | contig 13279 bp, 8 predicted proteins | sample Lox_Sample_35_FD_206713 | JGI IMG/M metagenome (GOLD analysis project Ga0335081, IMG submission 206713) | Soil microbial communities from Loxahatchee National Wildlife Refuge, Florida, United States - Lox_Sample_3.5 | ecosystem: Environmental > Terrestrial > Soil > Wetlands | place: USA: Florida...
CGACGAAACGGATCTCGACGGAGGGTAGTCCCGCCAAGATCGAGGCCATCACCGTGGCGTGGATCAGCGAGTTCAGCATCGAGCCGCTTTGGTCGACACACAAGATGATGGTCCAGGGCAGCCGTCGCTTCTGCCGCGCGTTGAAGTGCAGGCGCTCGGCGATGATGGCCTTGTGGGCGGGGCTCCAGTGGCGAAGATTTTCGCGGATCGTGCGCTTCAGGTCGAGATTGGCGGCAGAGCGCAGCTGGCCGCGCCGAAAACGGTCGCGCCGGCCGCTGAGCGCCCGCTCGAGCTCGGCACGGAGCTTACGCTTCAGATCCTCGACGACTTGCCGCACGATGTCGCGGATTGCCTCCGCCAGCGCGCGGTCGGCGCGACCCTTGAAGGCGAGCAGCACCTTCATGAGATCGAGGTTGGGCTCGAGCTTCTTCAGGCTGGCGGGATCGGCGAAAAGGCCGGCAAGGCCGAGATCGTTCAGAGCGTGGCCCTGGATCGTCTCGAACACCGATTTGGGGAAGAGCCGGCGCGTATCGGCGAGCCAGTCGGGAATGGTGATCTGGCTTGGATCGAGCGAACCGCCCCTGCCCGGCCGGCCCTTGCCGATGCGCAAGCCACGCTGCCGGGCGCGCTCGGCATAGATGCGTTCCAACAACTGGTCGCGGCGCAGATCCTCGCCCAAGAGGCCGGAGCTGCCGAGCCGGCCTTCCGAATATCGGCCGAGTGCCATGCGCCAGCGCAGGAGCTGGCGCAGGGCGCCAGGCGCAAGATCAGCTCGTCTGTCGGTGTGCCCGCTCACCCCGCCTTCTCCAGCCAATCGCCGAGCCCGTCCGCACTCCAGCGGCGGCGGAAGCGCTCGCACAAAGCCAGATGCTCGGCCAGCACGCGCGCATCGGGGGCATCGTCGAGCTGCGCCAGCGCCTCCTCGCCCACGCCGTGCAGGGCGGCCACCGCGGCGGCAATCTGGTCGGTCTCGCTCGGGCTGAGCTCGGCGAAGCCCAGGCGCAACGCGGGCAGCAATGCCAGGAAGCCCTCGTCGTCGACGGCACCGAACAGACGGTCGATGGCGCCGATCACCTCGCTGTTGCGGACGACAAGGTGCGGCGCCACCGCCATCACGCCGGAGACGGTACGCATGGCCTCACCGGGAACCAGCGAGATGCCGGCGAGCGCTGCCGAGAGACGCCGCCCGGCATCCATCTCGTCGATCAGCCCGGCGACCGTCGCCAGCGCGATCATCGCGCCGTGGACGGCCGGATCGAGCCGGACGCCGAGAAGCCGCTCGGCGGCGTTGCGCAACGGCGTCGCGTCGACGGCCGGCGACGATGACGTCAGGAACTCGGCGAGCGAGGCCAGCGCGGCGACCGCCGGCGCGGCATTGTCCTTGCCGACGAGGGCAAGGTCCGGGAGCAGCGCCGCAAGGCGGCGAACCAGCTCGTCCACGAGCGGCGGCAGCAGGCCGGCGAGCGGCTCTTCGACGCCTTCGGCAACGAGACGCCCGGCGCGGCTCTCGAGTGCATGGGCGACGACGAGGGCGCCGGTGATCCGGCCGATCTCGCTGTCGGCGCCGGCGGCCTCGACTGCGGCCGCGACCAGCCGCGTCGCCGCGACGCCAAGGCCGGCGTCAAAGGCCACGGCGAGCAGGTTCATGACGGCCAGCGCATCGTTGCGGCGGCCTTCCTTCTCGAGGGTGTCGAGCGTCCGCAGCAGGACCGCCGCCGCGGCGTCGGTCACGCTGTCGCCGTCGGTTGCCCGCTCGATGAGCGCGGCCTCCACGGCTGGCGACCAGGCGTAGCGCCACGTCTCGATCAGCATGTCGGCCTTGAAGCCGTGCACCATGTCGGGGCCGCTCAGACGCTCGGCGAAAGGGGGAGCGATGAGCCGCATGGCGTGGAGGAAACGTGAGGCCTGGCGATGCCTGGACTTCCGATAGATGTCGAGCTCGCGGTTCTTGGGGAGCGCGTCGCCGAGCGAGAACCCGGCCGCGCGCGCCGCTCGTCGCGCTTGCTCGACGAGCGGCGGCAGGCGGCTGCCGGCCGGCAGGTCGCCCAGGCGCTCGCCCTGGAGGTAGATCGTGAAGGCAGCGAGAAGCGGGGCATGGCCCGACTCGATCTCGTCCTTGATGCCGGCCGACTGCAACGCATCGAAGAGCTCGACCCGGCCGGGCTCCGCGAGGTCGCGCAGCGTCGCGAGACGGCGCGCCGTCTCGACCATGCCCCGCAAGGTCGGGAACGAGAAGGCGAGTGCCGGCTCGTGAGCGGCCAGATGCGCCCGGAAGCCGGTGAGGATCTCCTCGGCGAGCGGCGTCTCCTCCTTCTGGCTGGTGAGGCGCTGCCAGAGGCGATCGTAGAAGCCGGGAAGCGGCAGGCCGGCCGCGTAGCCGTTGAGGCGGTCGAGCGCGCGGAAATCATAGCGGGTGAGCCAGACCTGGGATTTCGCGTCCGGCGGCTCGAACGGCGCCGCGTCGTCGGGCGGGAAGAGCAGCGCCGGCGTATGGAATCCGCCCGTCACCACCGCGATGGGTCCGGCTGCGGCGCTCCGCGCGGCGGCGATCGCGCTGCGCATCATCGTCTCGCGGGCGAGCGTCCCATCGGCCGCGAGGTCGTCCTCGGCCGAGGCCGCCCGCAGCGCCGCGCAATACGCGCCGACCGAGGCAAAGAAAGCGCGCCAATCGCCGGCACGCGCCCGCGCCTCGAAGAGCCCATCCCAAAGAGCCTGTCCGTCGCGATATCCGGTCGCACGGCAAAGCGCCTCGACATAGGCGCCGCGATCGAACGGCGTCTCACGCATCGGCAGCAGCGGCGCCCCCTCGCTCTCGGGGCGATCACCGCGCAGATCACCGCGCATGGCGCGATGACGCGATGGCAGGTCAATGAAGCGGATCTGGGCGCCAAGCGCGTGGCCCTCCTGCAGCGCCACGAATTCGGGCGAGTGGCTGCAGAGCGGGTAGTAGGTGACGCCAGCACGCGCACCGGCGGCGCGCTCGGTCGCGCTGGGCAAGGCCACCATCGCAACCGGCGGAACGACGCCCGGCGCCAACACGTCGGGGATGAGCGTCGCGAAGTCGACGGGACCTTCGATCAGCACCACGGCGGGGCGGAGCTCACGCAGCGCGGCGCGCAGTTGCAACGCACAGGCAGGCGAATGATGGCGGACCGGGAAAAAGGCCATCCCGCGTGGATTCGCGAACAGCCCGGCGGCGGTCGCCGCGGGATCGGCCAAATGCGCTGTCTCAGCCATCGCTCATCGACTTGACGGCACCCATGAAATCCGACCAGGCACCGCTCTTGCGGGCGCGCTCCTTGACGATGTGATCGACATAGGCGCGCATTTTCTTCACATCGTCCTCGCTCTCCTTGACGATGATCCCGCGAAGCTGGCGGCCGATGTGGCCGCCGCCCACCGCGCCATCCCCGAGATACGCCGCCTCGAGCGCCGCCGCATGAGCGACATTGACGGCCTCGGCGGTCGACATCACGGCCGAGGGCTTCGGCAGCGGCACGTTGTCCCGCGTGCGACCGCGCCGCAGATCCTGGAAGGTGGTGACGAGGAGGTCCGTAACCTCTTCCGGGAAGGTGACGGTGACGGCGGCGTGGCCCAGCCGCTGGTCGAGCTCCTGGCGGATGAGCGCCGTCTCGAGCTGCGGATCGGCGAGCGGTCGCACCGTCTCGAAGTTGAAGCGGCGCTTCAGGGCGCTCGACATCTCGTGGACGCCGCGATCGCGCAGGTTGGCGGTGCCGATGATCGAGAAGCCCGGCGCCGCGTAGACACTCGCCGCCTCGCCGAGCTCGGGGATCGCCATGACCTTCTCCGAGAGGATCGAGATGAGCACGTCCTGAATCTCGGGCGGGCAGCGCGTCAGCTCCTCGATGCGGACGATGCGGCCGAGACGCATCCCCTCGAGCACGGGCGAGGGCACGAGCGCCCGCGCGCTCGGCCCTTCGGCGATGAGGAGCGCATAGTTCCAGCCATAGCGTACGTGGTCCTCCGTGACGCCTGTCGAGCCTTGGACGACGAGCATCGAGGAACCGGAGATCGCCGCCGCCAGGAGCTCGGAGAGCATCGACTTGGCAGTGCCGGGCTCGCCCACCAGCATGAGCCCCTGCTCGCTCATCAGGGCCACGATGGCGCGCTCGACGAGCGCATCGTCGCCGAAGAACTTACGACGCACGCCGAGCTTGTGATCGCCGAGGATGAAGCTCCGGACCGCCTTGGCGGAGAGCGCCCAGCCCGGCGGCTTGCGGGCGCGGTCGGACGCCGCCAGCGCCGCCAACTCTTCGGCATGACGCTCCTCGGCGCGTGGGCGCAGGTGCTGGGCTTTCGTCTCGGTCACCATGACGTCCTCTTCTGCCAGTCCTCGGCGAAGCCAGTTCCCAACGCGGCGACCTGATGGAGGTCGTTCCACACCTCGCTCAGGAGCACGGGCGGCACCTTTTCGAGCGCCATGCCGCTGCCGTGGAGCGCGCGACGCTTGCCGCCGGTTGCCATGAACTTCGCCTCGGTCAGGGCCACCTCGCGGTTCTCCTCAGGCAGCGGCGAGCCGGTAAATTCGATCACCGCGGTGATACCGATCGACGGGAACGGCTTCAGGTACTCGGTGAACCAGCCGCCGTCGCCGGCCGCGCCCCGATCGTAGCCCAATTTCTGCGTGACGCTGCGGAGCTTGAAAGCCTCGATCAGGTAACCGCGGCGATCGGCGATCACCGTGCCGGTCTCGCCGGCCAGGAGCGGCCGACCGAATTGTGCGAAGAGCGGCGCCACTTTGTAGTCGCCGAGGTGTTGCTGCCACTTGGCGCTCTCCTCGGCCGGCAGCAGCGAGCCATGCGCAAGCTGCACTTTCGCGAAATCCCCGTGCGCCACCGGCTGGTCCTCGGCGTCGCTCAACGAGAGGTCGGCGAGCGGGCGAAAGGAGGCAACGATCTTCCGGTCGCCGTCGAGGCCCAGCCAGACGAGGCGCTGGACCAGGCGGCCGACGATCGGGTGTTCGAGGAGATATTGCGTCCACTCGGCGGTCGGCCAGAGCCGGCCGGTGCAGAGCGCCTCGTAGAGGCGCTTGGCCTGGAACTCATAGACCTGCGCCAGCTCCTTCTTGGCGTTGGAAAAGGCGGCCTTCGCCTCTGCTGCCGCCGCCTTCTCGGGACCTTCGCTCATTTGCGGCAGCGCCTTCACGGCCTTGCCGGACGGATTGTAGAGCACCAGCGTGTCGTCGGCCTCGAGCTTCGCCTCGTAAACGCGGTCGCCGATCGGCAGATCGAGCACGCCGCGCTCGTCGAGCCCGGCGGTCGGGACGGTGCGATCGGCCAGCTCCTCGGCGGTCCAGCCGCGCTCGTCGGCGATGCGCTCGACGAGCTGGCCCGCGAGCCCCTGCACCTGCTTCGTGCGATGGCGACGCGCCACCGAAAGGAGGAGCTGCAAGGTCGCGGTGGAAGGGTTGCCGCCGAGATACTCGGTCAAGGCCCTGACTTGCGAGGTCCGCGTGTAATGGTCGCGCATGTAGCTCCTGACCAGCTGCACCGCATGCGCGCCGTCGGCCCGCACCGCGAGGCCGAGAATGCCGCGCTCCGCATAGGCGTTGTTGGGATAGATCGCCATCTTCTCGGCGCGCAGGGCGGCAAAGACGCGCTCATAGGTCATCGACCGGTAGTGCTCGTTGTTGTAGCGCTTGGCGAGGTCCTGGTAGTACTCGAAGTTCTTCTGTGCATTGGCCTCCGCATAGGCGTTGGCCTCGCGCTCCGGAAACGGCGTCGCGTCGTAGCTCAAGAAGCTCGCCAGGATGTGGCGGCCGAGTGCTTCGGCGCTGGCCGGTTGCAACTGGTCGAGCCAGAGCGAGAACAGCGCATTGCCGCCGGGCTGCGCCAGCTTGGCTGCGAGCAGGATCCACCAGCGGACGATCTCGGCGGACACGGCGCCACCGTCGGACCAGGCGAGCGCCGGCAGCGCCGCGAACGGGAACCAGGGGATGTCCTTCGCCTTCTTGAGCCCGGACGTTGCCTCCTTGATCAGCGTCTCGGGCGAGACGTAACCCGAGATGTCGACCTTCAGGCGCTGCAGCGCGCCCAGGAAGGCGGCGCGTACGAGGTCGGACTTCTCCTTGGCGAGTGCTTTCTTCAGCGGCTCGACGGCGCTTTCGGCGCCGAGCGAGCCCAGCATGGTGGCGACGCCGACGCGCACGTCTTGCTTGCCGTCCTCGAGATAGGGGATGAGGCGCCGCTCGACGCCGGCGACCGTCATGAGCAGGGCGCGGGCCGGCGCACTCAGGGATTTCTGCTCGCCGATCGCGTGGCCGAGCACGGCCACGAAATAGCGCGCCGGCAGATTCGGAAAGGCCTGCAGCCGCTCCATGACGACGCGCGGCGACACGACCTCCTGGCTCGCGGCGGCGGTGAGGCCGAAGGCCTGGTCGATCTCGGCGAAGTGCTGGCACATGAAAGGCCAAACGCCGCCGTCCGGAAGATCAAAATAGCTGCCATAGTAGCCGCCGGTCAGCAGGGCGCGAATGAGCGCATCGCTGGCGACTGGCGGCTGCAGGAGGGCGGCGACGGTGCGCAGGTCGAAGCCGTCGACGAGCCGGGCTCTGATCGCTTCGCCGAGAGCGCTCATTCCGGACAGGATGTCCACGCCGCCGCGGTTGCGCCCGCTCGCATGGAGCGCATAGGCGCGGGTCAGATGCCAGAGCGTCATCTCGGGATCGTTGAAGGGCGCGCTCGCCGCGGCGTTTCCGCCCCAAGGCGCGAACACCTGCACGCGATCGAGCTTGAGCACCGGGTGGTCGACCAGACTGCCGGCCTCGGCGAGCACGTCGCAATAGCGATCGGCATTTTGCGGGTCGCTCGGCTTCGGCGGCGCAGGGGCACCCGACCTCCACCATTTGCCACGCTGTTCCGGAGTCGCCTTCTCGTATCGCTCCTTTTGGAATTCGTACTGCTTGACCGCGCTGTCGTAGGCGCGTTCCAGAAGCTTGCGGTACCCGGCGCGCACCCGCTCGGAAACAGGGCTCGGCCCGGGCAGCGGCGCGACCGCCGGCGCCAGCACCTCGGTTCCATCGGCGGCGAGGTAGCCGGCGGGCCCGTCCTCGACGAGCGTGCGGGCCGCCGCCGGCTGCGCCGGATCCGAGACCACGGCTGCGCCCAGGCCGAGCTCGATGATGCGGCGGACGCTTTTCGCCGTCTCCTTGGCGAGATGCGCTTCGAGGATCGGCTGCGCGTCCTGCTTGAGGACCATCGGCAGGAGGAGCGCCGCCATGCCGCGCGCCGTCGGATTGCCCTCGGCGAGCGTCGCGCGCGCCCGCTCCGTCAGGCGCTGCGCCGGCGCCGCCAGCAACGCGTTCTGCGCTGCCTCGCGCACGGGCTTGCTGGTCGATGACAGATATTGCTCGTAGATGAAGTCGAAATACGGTCCGGTGACGAGGCCGAGCTTCGTCAGAAGGCCGATGATGGCGCATTGGCCCGGGCGCTCGAAGCCCGGGAAGGCAGCCGACACGGCCGGATATTCCTCCGGCAAGTGCTTGGCGAAATCGTAAAAATTGCTGCCCAGGCGCTTGCTGAACCAATGGCTGCCGATCTCCATGACGAAGATGTCGAGTGCGATGACGGCGGCGTTCTCTTGGCAGTCACGCCAGCCCAGCATGGCGTCGAAATCGGCACAGAGCTGCAGGGGTTGCGCGTGCCCGCCCCCGCCCAGGCAGGCGCCGAGGATCAGGGAGCGCAGCCAGACCGGGCTCGGCCCCTGATGGCTGCCGATGCCCCAACGCGAGCCGGTATGCAGGACGGAAAGCACTTCGCCATAACGGCGGAGCCACGACGCTTCGGGCCCGTGGCGGCGGGTCAGGACGCGCTGCCGCGCCACCAGCCCTTCCTTGTTCGGGTTCTGCTGATGGTAACCGCTGAGGACGGGAGTGACGGCGGCTTTCCGCTGCTCGAGTTCGAGCAGGACCGAACCGCCCTCGCCCGTCAATACATAGGCGATAGCGCGCTTCCCCAACCCGGGATCGACGCTGTCGAGTACCTTCAAATCGAGGGAGACTTCGGTGATGTCGGTTTTGTCGATTGCGGGCGCGGGCGGACGGCCGCCGATCAGCGATTTCAGGAAATCGATCATCGAGGCTTCCTGTCAGGGGTGCCGGGAAGGCGCTGGAAGCTACAACAGGGTGGCGTCCTCGGGCGAGAGGCTTGTGCCGCACGGGCGTCGAAGTCGGGCGCGGAGCCGGTCCGCGATTTGCCCTGGCCAGCTCAAGCCAGCCGATGTCAGTTCCGAGCCACAGACGTCGTTTGAGCAACGGCGCGAAACGCCATGCCACGCGGACAACAGCGGTGGGCACGCTTCGCTCTGCTGCCCCTACACCGGTTCGACGTTCAATCGCGGCGCCAGAGCCGCTCCAACGCGATGCGGCCGCCGCCTGCCGCGTGCAGCAGGACGAAACCGCCGGCGATCCCCACGTTCTTGAGGAACTGGGTCTGCTGCGCGCCGCGCGCCTCGCCCGCGAGCTCCCAGAACCGATGCGAGATCAGCGTCGCCACGATGACGAACGCGATCATCAGCGCCGACGTGGAGCGCAGCTCGATCCCGAGCACGATCGCGAGCCCGCCGAGGAATTCCACATAGGCGCCGATCACGCCCATGACGGAAGCATAGGGCACCCCGCGCCGCTCGAGCGATGCGGCAAACGCCGCCACGGCCGTGACCTTGAAGTACCCGCTGAACACGAAGATGCCGCCGAGCAGCACACGGCCGACGAGCAGGACCAGATCGGCATAAGTCGACGGCGTCCGCGCCGCGGCGCCGACGGCTGGCGTGGCATGAGTGGCACTCGACATGCGGAGGATGCTCCTTGCTGCGACGAATTCTCAACGCGCATATCTGCCGCAAGTGCTGCGCATGACAATGTCAGCGGATCGCTGCCGCGATCACGAATGCGCGAGCGCCCGGGGCCGTCGCGCAGCCGCTGCGCGCGGTTCGGCCGCTGCGCGGTCGGCCGCTGCGCGGTCGGCCGCTGCGCGGTCGGCCGGCGACGGCGCGGGCCGCCTGCCCTATATAGAGCCGACGAACGTACGGGTGTGACCAGCCATGCATGAAACCGATGTGGTCGTGATCGGCGCGGGTGCGGCCGGCGTCGCGGCCGCGCGCCGGCTCGTGGCGGCCCGCGTCCCGACCGTGGTGCTGGAAGCGCGCACGCGCATCGGCGGCCGCGCCTGGACCATGCGCGGCGCCGGCATGCCGCTCGATCTCGGCTGCGGCTGGCTGCATTCGGCCGACGAGAACGAATGGGCCGCGGTCGCGACCACCCTCGGCATGACCATCGACCGCACGCCGCCGCCGTGGGGCGTGCGCCGCAAGACCATCGGCTTTCCGCCGGACGAGCTCGAGGATTTTCGCGCCGCGTCCGAGCGCTTCTTCGGCCGCCTGCATGCGGCCGATCCGGCCGGTGCCGACCGCCCGGCGTCCGATTTCCTCGAGCCCGGCAACCGCTGGAATCCCCTGCTCAACTCGCTGAGCACCTATATCAGCGGCGCCGAGCTCGATCAGGTCTCGGTGCACGACCTCAACAACTACCATGACAGCGGCACGAACTGGCGCGTGGCCGAGGGCTACGGCGCGCTGGTCGAGGCCTATGCGGCGCCGCTCGACGTGCGGCTCGACTGCCCGGCGACCGCGATCGACCATGCGGGCCGGCATCTGCGCATCGCCACGCCGCGCGGCGACATCCGCGCCCGCGCCGCGATCGTCGCGGTGCCGACCAGCATGATCGCGCGCGAGCTGCCGCGGTTTTCGCCGGCGCTGCCCGAGAAGGTCGACGCCGCCGTCCGGCTGCCGCTCGGCCTCGACGACAAGTTCTTCCTGCAGGTCGACCGCGCCGACGATCTTGCGGTCGAGGCCCGGATCTTCGGCGCGCGCGACCGACTCACCGGCACCTATCAGCTGCGCCCGTTCGGCCGGCCGGTGATCGAATGCTACTTCGGCGGATCGCTCGCGCGCGCGCTCGAGGCCGAAGGCCCCGACGCGTTCGCGCGCCACGCCATCGATCAGCTCGCGGACCATCTCGGCGCCGACATCAGGACGCGCCTCAAGCCGCTGTTCGGCTCGGCCTGGGGCCGCGATCCCTATGCGCTCGGCGCCTACTCGTTTGCGCGGCCCGGCGATGCCGGCGCGCGTGCGGTCCTCGCCGCGACCGTCGACGACCGGCTGTTTTTCGCCGGCGAGGCCTGCTCGACGAACGATTACTCGACCGCGCACGGCGCCTATCGCACGGGCGAGACGGCGGCGGAAGCAGTGCTTGGTCTATTCGAGAAGCTCGGTGCGTAGGGCGCAATAGCGAAGCGTATTGCGCCACTGCGAGCGAACTAGAGGGGATTCAAGTGCACACCCAGAAGCTCACATATACCAACCGGACTCAAAGTAGATTGCGCATCATCCTTGAGCCGTGGGCAGAGGAATATTGGCTTGATCCTGGCGAGCACGTCGACATCGAGGGGCGCAGTGAAAGCCCGGGGAGTCTCGTGCAAGAAATCGAGCACGCAAGCGAGGGGCCGATCATCTACGGTTCGGAAGGAAGCGTCGTTCTCATACTCGGTGATGGGAACGAACTACCGCCCACTCCGACACCGACACGATAGGACCTCGCAGAACGGCGGATTACGCCTTCGGCTGATCCGCCCTACCCGCCCACCCCGTGCCCCTTCAGGGCGCCGCCGATCTCATCCAGGATCACCGGATCGTCGATCGTCGCCGGCATGGTCCATTGATCGCCGTCGGCGATCTTCTTCATGGTGCCGCGCAGGATCTTGCCCGAGCGGGTCTTCGGCAGGCGCGCGACCGTGATGGCGAGCTTGAAGGCGGCGACCGGGCCGATCTTCTCGCGCACCAGCGCGACGATCTCCTTCTCGATCTCGTTCGGCGGACGGTTGACGCCGGCTTTCAGCACGATGAAGCCGCACGGCACCTCGCCTTTGAGCTCATCCTTGATGCCGATCACGGCGCATTCGGCGACGTCCTTGTGCCCGGCCAGCACCTCCTCCATGCCGCCGGTCGAGAGCCGATGGCCCGCGACGTTGATGATGTCGTCGGTGCGGCCCATGATGTAGAGGTAGCCGTCCTCGTCCTTGAAGCCGGCATCGGCGGTCTTGTAGTAGCCGGGAAACTCCGCGAGGTAGCTTTCGCGCATGCGCGCGTCCTGCTGCCACAGCGTCGGCAGGCAGGCGGGCGGCAGCGGCAGCTTGATCACGATCGAGCCCATCTTGTTGGCGGCCACCTCGTGGCAGGCCTCGTCGACGATGCGCACGTCGTAGCCCGGCATCGCGACCGTCGGCGAGCCGTGCTTGACCGGCAGGGCGCCCAGGCCGACCGGGTTGCCGGCGATGCACCAGCCGGTCTCGGTCTGCCACCAGTGATCGATCACCGGGCGCTGCAGCAGGTTCTCGGCCCAGATCACGGTGTCGGGATCGGCGCGCTCGCCGGCGAGAAACAGCGTGCGGAATTTCGAAAGGTCGTATTTGGCAAACAGCTTGCCCTGCGGGTCCTCCTTCTTGATGGCGCGGAAGGCGGTCGGTGCCGTGAACATCGCGACCGCGCCGTGCTCGGCGATCACGCGCCAGAACGCGCCCGCGTCCGGCGTGCCGACCGGCTTGCCCTCGTACAGGATGCTGGTGCATCCGTGCAGCAGCGGCGCATAGACGATGTAGCTGTGGCCCACCACCCAGCCGACGTCGGAGGCCGACCACCACACCTCGCCGGGCGCGATGCCGTAGAGATGCTTCATCGACCATTCGAGCGCGACCATGTGGCCGCCATTGTCGCGCACCACGCCCTTGGGAATGCCGGTCGTGCCCGAGGTGTAGAGGATGTAGAGCGGATCGGTGGCGGCGACCGGCACGCACTCGTGCACCGCCTTGGCCCACACGAAGGCGTTCTCGCGCAGGGTCTTCCAGTCGTGATCGCGGCCGGCGAGGAGCGGCGCCTCGCACTGCGGGCGCTGCAGGATGATGCAGGCCTGCGGCTTGGCGGCGGCGAGCCCGATCGCCGCGTCGAGCAGCGGCTTGTAGGGCACGATGCGGCCCGGCTCGACGCCGCAGCTCGCCGACAGGACGAGCTTCGGCCGCGCGTCGTCGATGCGGGTGGCGAGCTCCTTGGCGGCGAAGCCGCCGAACACCACCGAATGCACCGCGCCGATGCGGGCGCAGGCCAGCATGGCGACGACCGTCTCGGGCACCATCGGCATGTAGATCACGACGCGGTCGCCCTTGGTCACGCCGAGCTCGCGCAGGATGCCGGCGAAGGTCGAGACCTCGACCAGGAGCTCGCCGTAGCTGATCGTGCGCTTGGTGCCGGTCACCGGCGAGTCGTAGATGATGGCGGCCTGGTCGGAGCGACCAAGCGCGACGTGGCGGTCGACCGCATTGAAGCAGGTGTTGCAGACCCCGTCGGCAAACCAGCGGCCGTAGACGCCGGCGTCGCGATCGAAGGTCTTGGTCGGCGCCACGATCCAGTCGATGTCACGCGCCGCCTCGCGCCAAAAACCGTCCGGATCATCGAGCGAGCGCCGATAGACCTCGTGGTAGCGGCTGGCGCGGACGTCCATGAAACCCTCCTGTCGCCGATCGGCGCGCGATCGGCGCAATTGTGCGGCGGCCGGCGCACTTTGCAAGCCGGCACGTCGGCGCGGCGCGATCGACGGTCTCCGGCGACGCCCGGCTCACAGCCGGTTGAAGGTCAACTCGACATAGATCGAATCGAGCGCCTGCGCGTTCGGACAGTATGCGTAGAAGTTCTCCGCTGCCGTGCCTTCGGCGAGGTCGCGCCCGCACTCGGTCGTGTGCTCGCAGCTCGCGCACAGCCGCCGCAGCTCGTCCATCGCGGCATGATCCATCAAGCCCGGAGCGTCCGGATCGAGCCCCAAGGCGACAATCATCTGCCGCAGCAGCGGTGCGGTGTCCGACTGTTCGCGGTCGGCACGATCCACGTCGCCCGCCACAACGCCGAGGGCGGCAGCCATGCGCGCAACCTCCCGGGGCGAGGCCACCGTAAGCTCGTTGCGCGCGCCCAGGGCGACACGCCAGAGCCGCGCCCATCCGGCGATCGTATCCATGACGGGCTCGAACGCTCGAAATCCCGCCGGCCCTGCCCTGTGCCCGGCCATGGCGTCCTCCTTTTTAGGCAAGCATGACAGGCCGGCCGTTCGGCGCCTTGCGGTAGATCAAACGCGGGCCGGCCGCGATTGGGCACATTGGGCCATACGCACTGGCCGTCCGGGCCCATGCAATGTAAATACCCGGCGCCTCCCCGCGACACC
>Ga0335081_10013358_pt1 | contig 13279 bp, 8 predicted proteins | sample Lox_Sample_35_FD_206713 | JGI IMG/M metagenome (GOLD analysis project Ga0335081, IMG submission 206713) | Soil microbial communities from Loxahatchee National Wildlife Refuge, Florida, United States - Lox_Sample_3.5 | ecosystem: Environmental > Terrestrial > Soil > Wetlands | place: USA: Florida...
AGACCGACGTAAGAACGTATCAGATGTTCATCAACGGCGAGTGGGTCGCGAGCAAATCGGCCAAGACCTTTCCTGTATACGATCCGTCAACCGAAGAAGTGATCGGGCAGGTTCCGGATGCCGGCGCTGACGATGTGAATCGTGCCGTCGCCGCAGCGAAAGCTGCATTCGAAGAGGGGCCGTGGGCCACCACGACTGCGCAAGAGCGTGGACGCGTGCTGTTTCGCATGGCCGACAAAGTCCGCCAGAATCTCAACGCCCTCGCGGAACTCGAGTGCCGCAACACGGGCAAGCCGATCGTCGAAGCCGAATTCGATCTCAACGATGTAGCGACGTGCTTCGAATATTACGGCGGGCTCGCCACAAAAATTATTGGCCAAGTGAATCCCGTTCCCGACAATGCGCTCTCGCTCTCGCTGAAGGAGCCGGTCGGCGTCGCCGGACAGATTATTCCGTGGAATTATCCGCTACTGATGGCGGCGTGGAAGCTTGCACCGGCAATTGCTGCGGGATGCACGTGCGTCCTGAAACCTGCAGAGCAAACTCCTCTCACCGCGTTGGAATTTGCCAAGCATTTCGCCGACTGCGGTCTGCCTGCCGGAGTCGTCAACATCGTCACCGGATTCGGCGAGACATGCGGAGCTCCACTCGTACAACACCCCGACGTGAACAAAATTGCTTTCACGGGAAGCGCGGCTGTGGGCAAAATCATCGTCAAGCAGGCTGCGGACACGGTCAAGCGCGTGACACTGGAGCTCGGCGGTAAGTCTCCAAACATCTTTTTCGCCGACGCCGACTTCGAGGCTGCCATTGATGGTGCTCTCTTTGGCGTCTTCATCAATCAGGGCGAAGTCTGCTCTGCGGGTAGCCGGATCCTGGTACAGAAATCGATCTACAAGAATTTCGTTGAGGCGATGACGGAGAAAGCGAAGAAGATCAAGCTCGGCCCGCCGCTGGAACGCGAAACGAAAATGGGACCGCTCGTCAGCAAGGAACAATACGATCGCGTGAATCAGTATCTTGAGGTCGGCAAGAAAGAGGCGAAGCTGGCCTCGGGCGGCGGACGTCCGGAGAAGTTCGCGAAGGGCTATTACGTCCAGCCCACAATCTTCTACGACGTCGCGAATAGCGCCCGCATTGCGCGCGAGGAAATCTTCGGGCCGGTCGCGGCCGTGATTCCGTTTGAAGACGAGAAAGACGCGATGAAGATCGCGAATGATTCTCCCTACGGCCTCGCTGCAGCCGTGTGGACCCGCGACATTTTCAAAGCGATGCGCGCGGTGAAGGCGTTGCGTGCCGGAATTGTCTGGGTCAACCACATGCAACCCACGTATGTCGAAGCCCCGTGGGGAGGTTTCAAGCAGTCCGGCTTCGGCCGCGAGCTGGGTCCGTGGGGAATCGAAGAATATCTCGAGACCAAGCAGGTCCACATCAACCTGAACGAAGCGCCAATTGGCTGGTACTGAAAAGCATGCTCCAGCGGCTAGGGCTAGGGTAAAGACCAATGACGAGTGACCAACGACTAACGACCAACTGCTAACGACGAGAATTTCCATGTCCACTATTCAACTTCGCACCTCCATTCCGGGACCGAAATCGCGCGCACTTGGAGAGCGTCGTGCCAAAGCCGTGCCGCGCGGGCTTTCTCACGGCACTCCCATCTACGTCGCCAAGGCAGAGGATGCCTGGCTCGAAGATGTCGACGGCAACCGCTACCTCGATTTTGCCGGAGGCATCGGCTGCCTCAACGTTGGGCATCGCCGCGAAGAAGTCGTCGATGCCGTGAAAGAGCAACTCGATAGATTCCTTCACACTTGCGTGCAGGTCACGCCGTACGAGAGCTACGTCCGGCTGGCCGAGCGGATGAATGAAGTTACTCCCGGCAAGTTTGCAAAGAAGACGATTTTCGTGAACAGCGGGGCCGAGGCCGTCGAGAACGCGGTGAAGATCGCACGCGCTTATACGAAACGTCCTGGCATCATCGCGTTCGAAGACGCGTTTCACGGTCGCACGATGATGACGCTAGCGCTGACCAGCAAAACGCATCCTTACAAGGCAGGATTCGCGCCGTTTCCGAGCGAGGTTTATCGCGTGCCGTTCGCGTATTGCTACCGCTGCTCGTATTCGAAGACATACCCGTCGTGCGATTTGTACTGTGCCCGGCATCTGGAAGATACGTTCAAGCGCGTGGTTGCAAATGAAGAAGTGGCCGCCGTAATCGCTGAGCCGGTACTGGGAGAAGGCGGATTCATCGCTCCGCCGCCGGATTATTTCAAGGTTCTCGTCGAACTCTGCCACAAGTATGAAATTCTTTTTATCGCGGATGAAGTGCAGTCAGGATTCGGGCGCACCGGCGCGCTGTTTGCCAGCGAGCGCTATGGAATTGAACCGGACCTGATCGTCACTGCAAAATCGCTGGGCGGAGGGATGCCTCTGGCCGCTGTGACCGGACGCGCCGAGATCATGGACGCTCCCGGAGTCGGTGGATTAGGCGGCACATTCGCGGGAAATCCGCTGTCATGCGCGGCAGCGCTCGCTGTTCTCGATCTTTTTGCTCGCGAAAATCTGCTTGCCCGCGCCAATGAACTCGGGGACCGCTTTCAGCGGCGTGCGCGCGAGTGGCAGCGTCGATGTCCTATCATCGGCGACGTCCGCGGCCTTGGCGGCATGCAGGCGATCGAACTCGTGCAATCGCGGGAGACGAAAACGCCGGCAACCAACGAAACAAAAAAGATTTCGCAATACTGCTACGAACACGGGCTCATCACGATCACAGCCGGCACGTATTCGAATGTGATCCGCGTGCTGGTGCCGCTCGTGATCACGGACGAGCAGATGGACGAAGCGATGGGTGTGCTCGAGTCAGCGATCGCAAGCGTCTACGACGAGAAGGGCGCCGTCGCTCAACTGGTGTAACCGCGGGCCGCCACAGTGTCTGTAGCGGTATGATGAATCAAGTCCGGGGAGTCTTCTTCACTTCCCTCGCACGACATTCTTCGCGATAGCGAAAGGCATCACGACCATGAGCGTAGCGGCACCTCCTACAAACAAGCTCACTCACTACATCAACGGACAATGGGCCGGCTCGCATGCCGCCGAATGGCGCGACGTGGTGAATCCGGCGACGGGCGAGGTTCTCGCGAGTGTGCCTTTGGCCGGAGCGGAAGCTGTAAATGCCGCGGTCGAAGCTGCCGCGGCGGCGTTTCCCGAATGGCGCCGCACGCCTCCAGAAGACCGCATCCAGCCGCTGTTCAAGCTCAAGATGCTGCTCGAAGAGCGCATCGACGACATTGCCCGCATCATCACCATGGAAAACGGCAAGACCTTCGCCGAAGCGAAGGCCGAGATGCGCCGCGCCATCGAGAACGTGGAAGTCGCCTGCGGCATTCCCATGATGATGCAGGGCTACAACCTCGAAGACGTCGCACGCGGCATCGACGAGATGATGATTCGCCAGCCGCTCGGCGTCGTCGCTGCAATCGTCCCATTTAATTTCCCCGGCATGATCGCCTTCTGGTATCTGCCGTATGCGATCGCGACGGGCAACACGTTCATCATCAAGCCGAGCGAGCGCGTGCCGCTGACCATGCGCTTCATCTATGAACTGATCGAGAAGACGGGCTTACCGAAGGGGGTGGTCAACCTCGTAAACGGCGGCAAAGCCGCTGTCGACGCATTGATCGATCATCCGAAAGTTCGCGCGATCAGTTTTGTCGGATCGACTCCGGTGGCGCGCTACATCTATTCGCGTTCCGCCGAACAGGGCAAGCGCTGCCAGTGCCAGGGCGGCGCAAAGAACCACGTCATCGTTCTTCCCGACGCCGATATGCCGATGGCGACGCAAATTATCAGCGATAGCGCCTTCGGATGCGCCGGGCAGCGATGTCTGGCCGTCTCCGTCGCGGTGACAATCGGCGAAGCGCAGAAAACCTTTCGTGATTCGATCGCCGACGCGGCTTCCAAGCTCAAAGTCGGCAATGGCCTTGAAGACGGCGTGCAGATGGGCCCGGTGATTACCCCGCAGAGTAAGGAACGAGTCGAATCCCTGATTGGTGTCGGCGAAAAACAGGGGGCAAAGGTTCTGCTCGATGGCCGCAATGCGAAAATTCCGCAGCACGATGCGGGTAACTTCGTGAAACCGACGATTCTTGACGACGTGCCCGCAACCAGCGAGCTCGCCGACACCGAAATTTTCGGCCCGGTGCTCAGTCTCGTTCACGCCGACAACATGGATCAGGCTCTCGCGTTTCTTGAACACAGCGCCTACGGCAATCAAGCGTCACTATTTACGTCGAGCGGATCGGCTGCGCGCCGCTTTCGCTACGAAGCGCCGGCGGGAAATATTGGCATCAACATTGGAGTTGCCGCTCCCATGGCCTATTTCCCGTTCAGCGGATGGAAGAACAGCTTCTTCGGCGATCTCCACGGCCAGGGCCGCGACTCGATTGAGTTCTACACCGACAAGAAAGTCGTCGTCGAGCGCTGGGCCAAGGAGCACAGCCGGAAATTCTAACAATTTGGTAATTAGGTAATTTAGTAGTTTGAAAAATCCAGATCTGAGGGCTTTAAGTTACCAAATACTCAATTACCCCAATCATTGCGACCACGAAATTGAGGAACTCATATGACAACGACTCTTGCCACGCCGGCCATGTCTGGCCAGGAAATTGTTGATCTCACCAAAAAACACACGCTATTCGAATGGTCGGCGCAATCGAAGGTCGACCCAATCCCGGTAGCGAAGGCCAAAGGGATTTACTTCTGGACGCCGGAAGGGAAGCGCTTCATCGACTTCAACAGCCAGTTGATGTCGGTCAACATCGGCCACGGCGACGAGCGCGTGATCAACGCGATCAAAGAGCAAGCGGAAACGCTCTGCTATGCGAATCCGTTCATGGCCACCGAGCCGCGCGCGCGACTTGGGGCCAAGCTCGCCGAAATTACTCCGGGCGATATCGATACGTTCTTCTTCACCAACGGTGGCGCCGAAGCGAACGAGAACGCGATCAAGATCGCGCGCTTCTTCACCGGACGCCACAAAATCATGGCGCGCTATCGCTCCTATCACGGCGCGACCGCCGGCAGTATTTCGCTGACTGGCGATCCGCGGCGTTGGGCGGCCGAACCCGGCATTCCTGGCGTCGTTCGCGTCCTCGATCCCTACCATGGCATCGAGCGCGGATGGGAATCGGCAGAGACTTCTCTCGCGATGATCGAAGAGACCATGCAACTTGAAGGCCCGCAGAATATTGCCGCATTCATTCTCGAAACCGTCGTCGGCACGAACGGCATTCTGATTCCGCCCGACGGTTACATGCAGGGCGTTCGCAAGCTGTGCGATAAGTACGGCATCCTGATGATCGCTGACGAAGTCATGGCCGGCTTCGGACGCACTGGAGAATGGTTCGCCATCGATCACTGGAAAGTCGTTCCCGACCTGATCTGCATGGCGAAGGGATTAACTGCAAGCTATCTTCCTCTCGGCGCCGTGGGCATGCGGCACCACATCGCGCAGCATTTTCAGGACAAGGTCTTTTATGGAGGCCTGACTTACAACTCGCATCCCATGGGGTGCGCGGCCGCGCTGGCGACGATTCGCGTCTATGAAGAAGATCATTTAATTGAGAACGCGCGCAAGATGGGCGGTTTCATGAAGCAGCTCGGCAAAGAGATGCAGGCGAAGCATCCATCCGTCGGAGAAGTGCGGTCGATCGGATTGTTCGGCATCTTTGAACTGATCCGCAGCCGCAAGACGAAGCAGCCAATGGCGCCATTTAACGGTGCCTCCCAGGAGATGGTGGCTCTCGGTAAATTCTTCCGCGAGCAGGGACTCTACACGCTCGTGCGCTGGAATTCGTTCTATACGAATCCGCCGCTCTGCATTAACGAGCAGCAGTTGCGCGAAGCGTACGCGATCATCGACAAGGGACTCGAGATGACCGATCGCGCGGTGAAAGACTAGTTTCCATCAAATCAAAATCCCCACGCTATCGCACACAGCGCGACGAGGGTGGGGCAACCATTAGCAAACTATTTCTCCGGGTTATATTTCGCGAGCCAGGCTGCAATCTCGCGAAATACATCCTGTCGCTGCTCCCACACCGTCGGAAAATGCGGCGATCCCGGATACGTCACCATCCGCGTCGTCTTCCCCCGCGCTGCCAGGATTTCGAAATACTCCCGCCCCTGATACGTCGGCACGCGCTCGTCCGCGGCCCCGTGCAGCACCAGCAGCGGCGTCGTCACATTTTCCGAGTGCTGCATCGCCGAGAAGACGAGGAACGCATCGGGATCTTTATCCGTCCAGCGCTGGTCATAATCGATCTGCTGGACATCGCTGGTCCACATAAAAGTGAGCCAGTCCGTGATCCCCGCGCCTTCGATCGCCGCCTTGTAGCGATGCGTCTGCGTCACGGTCCACGACGTCATGAATCCGCCTGCACTCCAGCCGAAGATCGTCAGCCGATTCGGATCAGCCCACCCCTGCGCCACGGCATAATCAGTCGCGCTATCCACGTCGCGATAAGCGCGATCGCCAAAGTGCTGATAGATGGCGCTGAGAAATTCCGTGCCGTAGCCGGTCGATCCGCGATATTCAGGCTGTAGCACGACGTACCCCATCCCGGCAAAGTTTTGAGCGAAGAAATCCAGCCGCAATGAATCGTTCGCCTCCGGCCCCCCATGCGGCAGCACCATGAACGGATATGCCTTCCCCGCCTTGTATCCCGCGGGAAACGTCACGATTCCTTCGAGCGCCACGCCTTCCTTACTCTTCCAATGCACCGCGCGAACGTCCCCGAGTTCAATCTTTGCCAATTGATCGTCGCCTTCATGCGTGATTTTCTCGAGCGAGTTGCCCCGCGCGATCGCGAGGTTCGAGTCATGTTGCGGGTCCGCCACGCCAAAAATTCGCACCTCCGGCCCCGAAGCGATTTGCGGCGAAACCGGCCCGCGATCGACGGTCCCGTCGGGCCACGTATACGCGGTAGCGAGCGAATTGTTCTGGAACGAATCGGCCTCCGACCGCACTCCATGCGCCACAATCACCCACGCATCGCCATGCGCATCCACCGAAACCTGTTCCGCGCTGCCGTCGAGCTTAGGCGTGCGGTCCACGGCCGTTCCTCCGCTCGCCGCCACTGTCCACACATGGTCGGGGGTGAGCACCGGAGACGTTGTGCTCAGGAAAACGAGATCCTTGTCGCCGTCGATCCAGCCAATGCCGGATGCGGCGTTGTCGATCGTCGCCACATGCCGCACTCCTGACGCGCTGCACACATCAATAAATGAGCGGACGTAATGAAAGCCGATCTTTGGCGTCTGCGACATCACCGCGAGTGACGCTCCGTCGCGCGACCACGCAATCTCCGCCACGTCCTTCAGATCAGGACACCACCACGCCCCGCCCGATCCATCCGCTCCAATCACGTAAATGCTGGTCACGCTAGCTTCGATCACTGTGTGAACATCGTCCAGCGGATCGGGCAAACGTGGATCAGCCAGCAGCACATAGCGCGATCCATCGGGCGAGATGAGCGGCGAGTGCGCTCCCCGGGGGAGTGCCGTGAGTGGCACAGGCATCGCCGCCGCTGCCGCAGGCGTATTTGGCGCGGCCAGAGCGAACGTCGCCAGTTGCGGATTCTTCTCGACCTGATACGTTCCATAAAGCGCCGAGCCATCGCGCGTGAATCCTGCCGGATGAAATTTTTCCGGGATCTCCAGATGCCGCGCCTCGCCGCCGCCGACCGGCATCAAATGCCACTCGGTTTTGTCCGGACCTTTCGCGGCTCCGAAGCGCACGGCGTACAGCACGTTCTTTCCATCGGGAGAAACCGCGACGGGAGATGCCCTGTGCAGCGTTTCAGCATCTTCGAACGTAAATGGATGCCGCGAGGTTTGGCTGAAAGCGAAAGTTGAGAAAACAATTACTGCGATGAAGCAGATCACATTGCGCATAGTTAGTAGTGTCCTGAAACAGTTTCGAAGGATAACAAATGCAGACGACAGTAATTGACAACGCCGCTGGCCCGTCCCGTCCCGACTATTGCATCAACAAACAGCGTCCACAGATTTTCCGCCGGCCAGAAACGAGCCCGAAGACAGCGCGAGCAACGGCCCTGCGACACTGAACAGCGCCCGCCCCACAGTCCCTGGAGCGCCGCCGTAATATGCATCCAGCACGAAGACCACAACACAAGCTGCCGCGACCGGAATCAGCCAGCTTTTCGGAAACCGCTTCAGTCTCGGAATCCCCAAAGGCAGCAGCCACACGAAGACATACCAGAGATTGCGATCCCATAAAGAAGACGCGAAATGCGCCAGATAGTTAGCATTTCCCCGCAGACTTTCGGCGAACGCAAGGGGATTCTCGAAACGCCCGCTCAACGCGTAGTGCAGAAATCCGAGAGCCGCGAAGCTCGAAATCCAGCTGACAACGATCCACGCAGCACCCGAACGCGGTACTTTCTTCCCCATCACACCCCACCACGCCGCAATAAAGACAATGCTGAACGGAACAAACGTCTCCTTCGTCAGCGCTCCCAGGATTGCGATGAAAGGCAGCGGCCAGAATTCAAATTCCGACAAGCACGCATACACAACCAGCAGAAAGAATCCCTCGCCCGCATCCACCAGCCCGGCCAACCGCATGTTCGGCACAGCGAAATTGACCATATAAAGGAGCGCCCCCGCCAGCGCTACCGGCGAGCTACCGAGAATTCGCGTTCCCAGCCAGACAATCAGCAGCGCCGTCGCGGCCTCAAACAGCGCATCGACGGCGACCAACCCGAACATCACCGGATCCCAGCTCCTGACGTGTCCCTGCGCCAGCCGATAAAGCGGCCGCGCCATCCACGGCACCAACACGCGGAACTTCATATGGTCCGGCCCCGGCGACGGCGTCCCGGTCACCATCGCGGCATAGCTCTGGACGTCCGACAGTCCCGGCACCACTCGCGGGTCGAAGCGGTTCAGGGCCGGATATCCCAGCCCCGCCGCGATCAGAAAGAAGACAACATAAAGGACGGCCAGCCGAAGCGGCGGAATCGAACGCGCACCGCCAGATGAAGCTGCAAATCGCGATTCTTCGACTTGTGGAAGGGCTTGCATCGCCTCGGTGAAGGAACCCTGCGTCGATGGAACACTATGAGCGGGAACGCTTTACTCGACCAAAGCTAGGCGTTGCTCCGCCGGGTGTCAACCACGCCGCAGCGTCTGCACGGTGCTGTTGAGTTCCGCAACAGCCCGCCCCTTCTGCTTTCCCGCCGATCCACCATGCCGGAAATTCCGGCCAGAGCCTAAATGGGGATTGCTTATCAACAGGCTATGGCTGTACCCTTTATCTCCAGCCGAAATACTGCATGGGGGAGTTCGACATGATGGGGATCATTGCGCGATCGCTTGGGCTGACTTTTGTGCTGGCTGCCGGAGCCTTGACTCTGACTGCAGGAGACACCGCAAAGCCCGCGAAGACGGGTATTCCGATAGTCACCGACTGGAGCAGCCGCCACGTTATTTTCTCTCACCCCCGCACACCCGAGCAGGCCGCCCGCATACAGAACGATGTTCGCTACCAGATGCAACAAGCGCGGCGCAATGTGCACTCCGTGCTCTCGGATAAAGTCGACCCGGTAGAAATGGCGAAGTTCCGCAGATATCTGCACCGTCGACGGTATCGCATCGGGCGCCACCTACATAGGGATTGGTCGTTCGATTTGGGACCCGGAGCGAGCGTTGGCGAAGGCAAGTATCCTGCAAAGTATTCGTTCGACATTACGACTCCGAAGTGCGCAGGCGCAACACAGCCAGATTTTGTTGTTTACGGCACCGGTGCGGGGTCCGGCGGTGAAGGTAACATTGTTGCTTTTACAAATCTTTATTCCGGATGCCCGACTGGGCCGGTTCCTGCGGATTATTGGAGCTACAACACGGGTGGCCAGGTCTTTACCTCGCCCGTCATCTCATTAGATGGATCGCAGGTGGCGTTCACGCAGACCAGCGGGGGAATCGCGAGTCTCGTTCTGTTGAAGTGGGCCGCGTTTACTGGGCAGGTTCAAACACCGGTCACGCTTTCCCCAGTGGCAGCTTCTGCATATCAGGGCTGTACCGCCCCTTGTATGACCACGCTCTCTCTAGGTGCGAATGACAGCAACTCATCCGTGTTCTATGGCTACTCCACCGACACCGCTTTTGTCGGAGACGACAGCGGGGTACTTCACCAATTCAGCGGCGTGTTCAAGGGGACGCCGACGGAGGTCACGGGTGGGGGGTGGCCTGCCACTGTGAGCAGCAAACCTTTGAGCAACCCTGCGTTCGACGGTTCTGCAAACACATATGTCGGAGATAGCGGTGGATTTGTGTACTGGGTCGACATTGCGACTGGTACGCCGACAGCTTCGGCGCAGCTTGATTACGGTCCTGGAATTGTTCAGGGCCCAACAATCGACGCAGCCGCCGGGTCGGTTTACGTCGTCTCATCGAAAGATGGTGCTAGTTCCACCTCCGCCGGATTTTTCCAATTGCCGACGAGCTTTGCAGCAGGGTCGAAGGGCATCGAAGTGACGTTGGGGACGGCCACAACAGGCACCACTCCGATGTACGATGGCGGCTTCAACGACGACTACTTTTTCTCAGCTAACAACACTGGAGCCCTTTTCGTCTGCGGGAATCCGGGCGGCAATCCAACTCTCTATCGGATTCCGATCACAAGTGGCGTAATTGGCTCGGCAGTCGCCGGCCCTGTGCTATCTGGTACCACCTCTACAAAGTGCTCACCTGTGACCGACATCTTTAATCCAATAGCAAGCGGCGCCGGACTTCCCGAGGAGTGGGCGTTTCTAAGTGTGCATGGCAATGGAACACCCTCGGGCTGCGGCGGTGCTTCGTGTGTCATGAACTTCCGCACCACCTCTTGGGAGCCGAACACAATTTATAACGCTGGCCAGTTGATCCTCGATCCCAACATGAATATCGAGGTGGCCGACAACAGCGGAGGTACGTCCGGAGCCTCGCCGCCCACCTGGGGTCTCACGCCATTCGCCCCCACGACGGATGGCACGGTGAACTGGCGCAACCAAGGGGCACTATCGGGCCCGACCCCGCCGGGTTGGACAGCAAGCCACCTTTACGCTGGCGCGTTTGAGATTGTGGATACCCATAACAACATCGAAATCGCGGAGCTACCTGGAGGTACTTCCGGCGCGACCCAACCCACTTGGCCAACATCGGAGGGTGCAGAAACAGCGGACGGCGGTGTTACGTGGTACAACTTGGGTGCGAATCCCACCTCAGGCCTCCAGGCTTCTGGAGGCGCCAGCGGAATTATTATGGATAACACATCCAACCAGACAGGCAGCTCGCAGGTCTATTTCTCGAACCTTCAGAACGCCGGTTGTGTCGGAAACGGCGTGTCGGGCGGCGGCACCGGCGGATGCGCAGTCCAAGCGTCACAACAGGGATTAAACTAAAAAGCGAGACAAAAGAAAGCTAAAAGGGCTAACGAAATTATGACAACTGATAATTCCTCTCTGGGCCAGCAAGCGACCGATAGCACCAAGAAGCCGTATGAGAAGCCGAGCTTTCGGTTCGAGAAAGTCTTCGTAACGTCCGCACTTTCGTGCGGAAAGACCTCGCCGGTTAGCGGTTCCTGTCAAGTTTCGAGTCTGAAAGCGTCGTAGCAGCGAGACGTGGCCTGTGAACGGTCGCGTCTCGTCTATCCCTTCTTCCGCCGCGGGAATCTCCCCGTAATCTTCCGGAAGAATCCGTGCAGCTTATGCACCCCGCCGGCCTGCGGCAGGAACATGAACGGGCATTCTCCCGGGATCACTTCCATCCCATGTTCGCGGCAGAATTCCAGCGCCTTCTCGCTCACGGCTCCGCTGCCTGCGGCACGGTACATCCATATCTTGCGAATCCCCGCTGCAGCGCAATCGGCTACCACCGCTTCCGTGTGAGCCGGTGATGTCATCAAGAGCGCCGCTTCCACCGGAGGATAAATATCCTGCACGCGCGCGTAGCAACTTTTTCCCAGCACGTTCGGAGTCTTCGGATTCACCGGCACCACGTCATACCCACGCCGGCAAAGTTCTTCAAAAAGTGACACGCTGAAGTCTTTCGGTTCGCGTGAAATTCCCACCATCGCGAACCGCTTATGGGCAAGAAAGTCCTCAATCGCATCGAGAGAACGGCCATTGGCAGGCATTTTCCCTCCTTCACCCCGAAGATGTTTGCAACTTTATGCCACCTCCGGAGACCCGGCAGTGACTTTAGTCACCAATGTGCGTCCGGGCCCCATAAAAAGCGGCTCGAACCTCGATTCTTGCTTGCGCATTAGACAATCTCGGGGCACAATTTAAGCGTCCCAAATGGGCCTACTCCCAGGCCCCGAGTCCAGGTTCTTTCAGGGGAAGTCGAAAATGAAAAATCGCATACTTATCGCGGCGTGTCTGTCCAGTGCGCTTATCCTCCCAGGTTTCGCGCAGCAAGGGAATTCCGATTCTTCCACATCACAGGCGGCCAACCAGAACCTCAGCACGAGGGAGCCGCTCCAGGAACCCGCTCCCAAGAACTTCTGGGATGGCGATGATCCGAACCTTGTCAATCTGGTCATCCACCCGTTTGCCACCAAGAAATATGTGCAGCGTCACACTCAGCCCATTCGCGACCGCATCAATGAGCTCGATGAGTTGACCAGCGAGAACGCCCGCCAGATCAAAGATGTGGACTCGCGCTCTCAGCAAGGCTTGCAGATGGCCTCCGAAAAATCGAGCCTCGCCGATCAGCATGCCAGCGATGCTGCCAACAAAGCGCAACTTGCCCAGACCGCGGCCAACGACGCCACGACGAAAGTCTCAAGCGCCGAGCAGATGGTCAACGGCATCGATCAATATAAGGGCAGCGCCCAGACCGAGATCCGCTTCCGCCCCGGCCAGACCGTCCTGAGCAAGAGTGCGAAAGATGCGCTGGACCAGATGGCAGTCTCGCTCAAAGATCAGCGCAGCTACATTATCGAAGTTCGCGGATTCTCTCCCGGCCATGGCCAGACCGCGATCGCGAGCTCGCAGAAGATGGCCGACTCTGTCGTCCGCTATCTCGTGCTCACCCACAACATCCCTGTGTATCGTATCTATGAACTCAGCATGGGGAATACTCCCGCATCGGGCGAGACCATGGGTGCGAAGCACACCACGAGTGCCCGCGTCGAAGTCAACGTACTGCAAAATAATCTGGTCAGCTCGGCGCAGCGCTAATTCGGATACAAGAAATAACGGGCGAGCCGCAA
>Ga0335081_10013359_pt1 | contig 13278 bp, 10 predicted proteins | sample Lox_Sample_35_FD_206713 | JGI IMG/M metagenome (GOLD analysis project Ga0335081, IMG submission 206713) | Soil microbial communities from Loxahatchee National Wildlife Refuge, Florida, United States - Lox_Sample_3.5 | ecosystem: Environmental > Terrestrial > Soil > Wetlands | place: USA...
CGGCGTCACCAGTCAGGTAGGCCGTGGTTCCGTGTTTCGTTTTTCGCTGCCCCTGGCCTCCTGAAGCGACGACAACCGAGGCCGGGTGGTGCCCGTGCCGCCTGCCGGCCGCGTCGATCAGCGCATGATAGACTTTAGTTTCAGCCCGCCTGCAATGCAGCGAGAAATCGAACAGGCCATCGAGTTGCTTCATAAGAATGGGTCCGACGGACTGGCGGAATCCTTGTCGCTGCTACAGCAAACCGTATATTCCTTCAGCATGAAGGTCTGCGGCCACCGAGAGGACGCTGAGGATACCGCGCAAGAAGTTCTCCTGAAGGCCATTCCTTATCTCCCGCGGTTCGAAAGCCCGCGAGCGCTTGGGGTGTGGCTCTACAAGGTTGCCAAGAATCGCTGCCTGATGAGCCGGCGCAAGAGCAAGTTTGCTCCCGCCAGAATGCTGTCCCTGGAAGAGCTCATGCCCACGCGGGAGGAACTTGAGACGATCACGACGGCTCCGGAGAAAACGCCGGAAGCATCGCTGCTCGAAAATGAGCGATCTGACATTCTTCTGGATGCCATCCGCAAGCTCCCGCCCAACTATCGTCTGGTGCTGGTACTGCATGATATGGAGGATGTCCCCACGGCGGAAGTCGCGAACATCCTCTCCTTGCAGGAGGGTACGGTTCGGGTGCGCCTGCATCGAGCGCGACTGTTCGTCCGTAAGGAGTTGGCTAAGGCGGCGGCCAGTCGGGCGCGCCGGCCACGTGGATCACGTCCGCCTGGGGCAAAAAGATGCAAGGCGCTGTTAGCTGCGCTTTCCGATTATCTGGAAGGAACTCCTGACGAGTCTGTACGCCGCAGACTAGAGGAGCATCTGGATGGCTGTCCCCCCTGCAAGAGCGTCCTCAAGAGCTTGGAGCGCGTAGTAAAAGATTGCCGGGATTGTCCCTCTATCCAGCTCAGATCAGACGTGGCATCGCGGCTGCGGGCCAAGCTGCTCGAAGAATGTCGCAAGTACGATCTCGCGGGGAAATCCGCCGCTGTTGGGTCAGCGGCACATCGAGCTTCTGGAGCTCAACAGCGTGTATGACCTCCGAACCTACTCAGAAAGGAAATGGCTCCTCAGGTAGGACTCGAACCTACAACCCTCCGGTTAACAGCCGGATGCTCTGCCATTGAGCTACTGAGGAGTAACGTGACCCTGACCGAGTCACTGACGGCTAGTTTATAGCAGGTGGAGCAGGGCGTCAAAGCACTCTACACCTTCGATTCTGTCCTGAATCGGAACGATCTCTGCCGAATCCCAACCGGGGCCGCCCAAAGCTAGAATCGCGCCAGGTTGATCCCGGGGATCGCCGCTCCGGCCAGAAACGAGCAGCTGCAATTCTACTGAGTTCCAGCCGTTGACTGCGCCGACGCTGCCGGCTTGGGAGGCACGAAGCTGCCAATGTCGAGTGCGACCTTCCACGTGCCATCGGGCTGCTTGCGCCAGATAGTGACGTAGCTTCCCTTGCGCACCATGGGGGTGCCGTCCGGGGATTTGTCGTGAATCTCGAAGCTGCCGGTGGTGTAGCCGAGGTCGGCGGACTGGGCGGCCTCGGCGTAGAGCGGCGCCCAGGTGATGGTCCAGTTGGGATCGGCGAAGCCCTTGGCCCAACCTTCGCGGAAGGCCAGTTTGCCGGTGCGCATCACACCGTCGGAGTAGAAATGGACGTCCTCGGCGACGAAGCCCATGAAGCCGTCGATGTTCTTGGTGATGCCGGTCTTGGCAAAACTACGATCTGCCTGGAGCAGGGCTGCCCTCGCCGCAGCGGCAGGGTTCTCGCGATGAGCCCGCTTGTGCGATCGGTTCTTCTGTGCCAGGGCCAGCGGCACGAGCAGCGCCAGCAGCGCCACAATCAACAGCATTTTTCTCATGCGCCCATCCTCCCGGTCGATGTTACCCGCAGCCGTTCCGCTGGGAAATTGACAGCGGCGATTCCGGCACGCTAAGCGCCTCTGAGAATCAACAGATTCCTCGCTCCAAAAGCGGGCCGCTTGCAATGACAATCGGCTGGGTTAACTGCATCGCAACCCACCGGCTCCGCAGCCCTCCCAAACAGCGTAGGATACAGTTGCCTTTAGGTGCGCACGCCGGATAGGCAAGCTATGCCTCAGCAGCGCTTTGTCACGCTCACCACCGATTTCGGGACCAGCGACCACTACGTGGGTACGATGAAGGGCGTGGTGTACAGTATCAATCCCGCGGCACGCGTGGTGGACATCTCGCACGAGGTGCAGTCTTACGACCTGCTGGATGGCGCCCTCACCCTGGCCCAGGCCTACAGCTACTTTCCTGCCGACACCATCCACGTGGTGGTAGTCGACCCGGGCGTGGGTTCGGCGCGACGTCCCATTCTGGCCCGCAGCGAAAAGTACTTCTTCGTCGCCCCAGACAACGGCGTGCTGTCGCTGGCGCTGGAGCGGGAGGAACGGGTCCATGTGCATGAGATCAGCTCCGAACATTATTTCCTGCAGCCGGTGAGCCAGACCTTTCACGGGCGGGATATTTTCGCAGCTGTCGCCGGATGGCTGAGCAAGGAGGTGGAGTTCTCGAAGTTCGGCGATGAGATCAGCGACTACGTGCGCTTTCGGATGCCCGCGCCGAAAGCCACCGAGCAAGGCCGGACCCAGGGCGTGGTTTTGAAAGTGGATAAGTTCGGCAACGTGGTCACCAACATCACGCCGCGGGATGTTCCGCACCTGTTCGATCCCCAACCGCCGGAGTTCAAGATTGCGATTGGCAAATACGAAATCACCAGCCTGCGAAGCTCGTATGCGGAGAGCGCGCCGGGCGAGGTCTTCGGAATTCTGGGCAGCATGGGATTTCTGGAGATTTCCATAAACGGGGGCTCGGCGGCGCGCACGTTGGATGTGCACAAGGGGGCGGAAATAGTGGTGAGTGGGAAGTGGTAAGTGGTAAGTGCAAGTCTTGGCGGTAGCCGTTAGCTCTTGGCCCTTGGCTCTTGGCTTACGACCAAAGACAGGATGTCGTGAGCCAAGGGCCAAAGGCTAAGAGAGCCGACCTCCTCACGGATTTTTCGGCTTGATGCGCGCGTGGCGCTCCATCTGCGCCGCCCACCTCAGATAGCTCAGCAGCTCGGCACGCTCTCTCCACATGAATCCCCAGAACTCCAAGAATCCGACCTGGCTCATCTTGACCCCGCAGTAGGTCTCGATGCGCCAGCACAGGTAGGGACTGCGCCAGGGCGCAAGCCGGTGCCCACGCGTCGCGTTCCACAACAGGCGGAGAACCTGCCACATGACAGCCTGAGTATAGCGTCGCGGCTTGCATCTGGCCCCGACTTGCTGCATCCTTAACGGCCTCAGCCACCATCTTCGTGAAGGTGCTTGCGATGCACGGGGTACGAGCCTGGGGCGCGACCGGCGTCCCGATGGGTGAAAGCGGACAAGCGGAATGAATACGGACCACCCACCCGACCCAGATGCGGAGAAGCAGGCCTCTTCAGGCCTCTTCCGCAACGCGACCAGCCTTTTCGGAGCCGCCTTGGCGGCCATCAGCCTGGCCAACATCCTCTTCCTGTTTTTGTTGACGCTCCTCTCCCGGCGCTCCAGCCCCTACTTGGGCGTCATGGCGTTCATGGTCTTCCCGGCCTTCCTGGTCCTGGGGCTGCTGCTGATTCCTGTTGGCATGTGGCGCGAGCGGCGGCGGCGGCATAGAGGAGCCCCCGCGGGGGTTCCCCGCTTCCCCAAGATCGATCTGAATGTCCGGGCGCAGCGTGCTGCCTTCGAATTCTTCATCGCCTTTGCCGCCTTATTCATATTGTTGAGCGCAGGCGGCAGCTACCGGGCCTACGAGTTCACCGACTCCGTACAGTTCTGCGGCCAGCTCTGCCACACGGTCATGAGACCTGAGTACACCACCTACCTGGCCTCGCCGCACGCTCGCGTCCCCTGTGTGGAGTGCCACGTAGGTCCGGGCGCGAGTTGGTACGTGCGCTCCAAGCTTTCCGGTTCCTACCAGGTCTACGCGGCCATATTCCACAAGTACCCACGGCCGATCCCCACGCCCGTCTCCAATCTGCGGCCGGCGCAAGAGACTTGTGAGCAGTGTCACTGGCCGCGGAAATTTTACGGAGCCCAGCTCAAGGTCTTCTATCACTACGCGTCGGATGAGGAGAACACCCCGCGCCAGATTCGAATGCTGATCAACACCGGCGGGGCGGAGCCGGATACCGGGTTGCCCTCTGGGATCCACTGGCACATGAACATCGCCAACCAAATCAGTTTTGTCTCCAGCGATGCGCAGCATCAAGTGATCCCTTGGGTCCAGGTCAAGGACTTGCAGGGCAGAGTGACTGTGTACCAAGCGAAGGACTCCAGCATGACAGCGGAGCAAATCCAGACGGCGCAGAAACATCGCATGGATTGCATCGACTGCCATGACCGGCCCAGCCACATCTTCACCCCACCTGACCGCTCCGTCGATACTTCCCTGCTCGCCGGCCGCATCGATCGCTCGCTGCCGTTCATTAAGCAACAAGCGGTCGCGGCGCTCACCAAGGCTTACGCCACGTCGGACGCAGCATTCAACGGCATCAGCAGCGATGTTCAGACCTTTTACCGGACCAAGTACCCCGAGGCGTACGCCAGCCGGCAAAAAGCGATCCAGGCGGCGGTTTCCGACGTGCAGCACATCTATCGGACCACGATTTTTCCGTACATGAAGGTGGATTGGCGTACTCATCCTAACAACATCGGGCACTATTATTCTGCCGGTTGTTTTCGCTGCCACGACGACCAGCACGTGAGTGCGGACGGCAAGGTCATTCCCAAGAACTGCGACACCTGTCACACGGTTCTGGCGGAACTGGAAAGCGGCGTACCCCTGATCCGCGAGGAAGAAGGAGTTTCCTTCAAGCACCCGGTGGATATCGGCGACCTCACCCAGGTGACCTGCAGCGACTGCCACAATGGGGGCGTCGGCCCCTGAGCGTGGGGACCGCTGCGAGGCGGTTTCAGATGTCGTATTTCTTTGCCAGATGGCGGAAGGATCGATACGAGAGCCGCAGCAATTCCGCGGCGCGGGTCTGTACGCCTCCGGACTGGCGCAGCGCGGTTTGCAGCATGGAACGCTCCAGGTCGGCGACATAGCGCTCCATGTCGAGGCCTTCGGCAGGAATCGGGACGGCGCCGTTGCCGTTCACCGCGACCACCCGGATCTTGGCGCGTTCTGCCGGAAGCTCGACGTTCAGCTCGTCAGTGGATTCCAAGGCCACGGCGCGCTCGATAGTGTTCTCGAGCTGGCGGACGTTACCCGGCCAGTCGTATCCCTGCAGGTCGTGCAGCGACTGTGGAGCAATGCGGAGGATGCTCTTCCGGGAAGCGGCAACATACTTCTTGAGGAAATGATTTGCCAGCAGGGGAATGTCGTCGCGGCGTTCGCGCAGTGGCGGCACTTCGATGGGGATGACACTGATGCGGTAATAGAGGTCCTCGCGGAAGGCGCCCTCGGCCACCATCCGGTCGAGGTCGTTGTTGGTGGCGGCGATGAGGCGGACGTCGATGGCGATCTCGGCAGTGCCGCCCACCGGACGGATTACACGCTCTTGCAATACGCGCAGCAGCTTCACCTGCATGGCCAAGCTCATCTCGCTGATTTCGTCCAGAAAGATGGTACCGCCGCTGGCCACCTCGAAGAGTCCGGCCTTGTTCTGCGTGGCGCCGGTGAACGCGCCTTTGACGTAGCCGAACAGCTCGCTTTCCAGCAGGGTCTCGGGAAAGGCGCCACAGTTAATGGAGACGAAGGGCTGGGCAGTGCGCGGCGAGCAGGCGTGAGTGGCCCGCGCCACCAACTCTTTACCGGTCCCGCTCTCGCCCTGCACCACCACCGTGCTAGCGCTCGAAGCCACGGTGCGGATGGTCTGCTTCAGCTTCTCCATGGCTGGGCTGGCGCCCACGATGTTCTCCAGAGAGTTGCGGATGCCGGCATCGCGCTTGAAGGCAAAGTTCTCGCGGTGCAGAGCCACGGATTCCAGGGCCCGCTTGATGGAGACCACCACCTCTTCGATCAGGTGCGGGCCTTTGTGGATGTAATCGTAGGCCCCCGCCTTCACGGCTTGCACCGCCGCTTCATAGTCCTCGATGGCGGTAATCAGGATGACAGCGGTTTCGGGCGAAACCCGGCGGGCATGGCGCAGGACCTCGATGCCATCGGTCTGCGGCATCTTGATGTCGCTGACCACCACGTCGTAAATGTTGGAATCAAGCTTGCGCTTGGCTTCCGAACCCGAGGTCACGGTCTCGACCTTGTGGTTCTCCTTGCGCAAGGCGATTTCGAGCACGCCGCAGATGGCGCGAATGTCGTCGCAGACTAGAATGCTAGCCATGTTTCACCCCGCTGGGGACACCCAACCCTTCCGCTGGGGGCGTGTTGGGGTGATCAATCAGCTCGGCAACCCGGACCCCTTCCGGCCGCGGACGCGGTGGGGGTTGCGAGCGCTTCATTTCGATGGAGAACTCCATCCCTTGTCCTGGCGCTGAATGGACGGAAACGCGAGCATCGTGCGCCTGCAGGGTCTGGTACACGATGGCCAAACCCAAGCCCGTGCCACCTTCGAGCTGAGATTGAAAAGGTTCGAAAACTTTTTCCACCTGCAGCGGGGTCAAACCCGAGGACGTATCCGCAAAGCGGATACGCCACTGATCGTCGGCCGGCGCGAGAGTAACCTCCAGCCGTCCTCCCTGCGGCATCGATCGCAGGGCATGGTCGGAGAGGATCGTAAACACTTGCTTGATGCGTTCACGATCGGCGAGCGTCCAGGCGGATTCGCTTTGAAGGCTGCGTACGATCTCCACGCATTGCCCGTTGTTGGTCCGCTCCACGGCGGCCAGCGCCTGGTCGAGCAGCGGAATCAGGTCGATTACCGTCATCTTGTAGGTCTTCTCGCGCGCGTACACGAGGAAATCAGTGATGATGGCGTTCAAGCGGTCGGACTCGCGTAGCACGATGTCCACCAGCGCTGTCTGGTCGCTGTTCAGCTCGGAGATGCCGGCCAGCACCTGGACCGAGCCGGCAATGGAAGTCAGGGGGTTACGGATCTCGTGGGCAATGCCGCCCGCCATGCGTCCGATGGCGGCCAGGCGGTCGTTCATGCGAACCTCGCGCTCCAGGCGGCGGATCTCGGTCAGGTCGGCGAAAGCGTAGACGTACCCGGTCAAACCCTGCTCGGGAACATTCAGCTCCGAGGCGGTGACTCCGAAAGTCTTTTCCCTGCCGCTGGAAGTCAGGCAGCGAACCTCGTTGTGCGCGCGGTGCGGCCCCAGCGGGGGCAAGGCATCGACGAAGAACCGCGTGACCGGCTTGCCCACCACCGTCCGCGCCGAGGTCTCCATCAGTTGCTCGCCGGCCGGGTTCAGCAGCGTGATACGGCCCTGCAGGTCGGTGGTGATCAAGCCGCCGCTCATGGAGTCGATGACGCTTTTGTGCAGCGCTTGCAGGTTCTGCAAAGCCCCGCTCTTGTCCTGCAACTCGACGTCGACCTGGCGCAGGCGGGCGGCCATCTTGCTGGCCAGGTAGGCTACCGCCAGGTACGCGAACAGATTGATGAAGATGACGAGCTGCAGCGAGCGCGGATCGGTGCGGCTGCCGGAGTAGGAGTGGATCAGGTCGAAGTAGGAGAGCTCCAGAATGCCGCCGAACAGGATGAACGACAACAACGCGCTCAAATAGGCCCAGGTCCGCGAGAGCAGGATGGAGGCCATGATAATGATCAGCGGGTTCAGGAAGTTGAAGGAGGTGTCGATGCCGCCGGTCAGATAGATAAGCGCGTTGGCAAACACCAGGTCGGTCACCACCTGCAAGCGCGCCTGGGTCCGCGATTCACGCCACAGCGGCAGCAGCAGCACGTAGAACAGCGAGATGGCGTACCAGAGGGCGATCACGCTGATGAAGCTGCGCTCGGGCACCGCCGCGCCCGTGAGCCGCACGATCACCAGCTCGATGGCCAGCAGGAAGGTGATGACGATGATGCGCACCTTGGACAGCCATGCCAGCCAGGTGCGCTCGTTGAATTCGCTTTTCATCGATGATACATATCAGGACACGACTGCAATCATGCCTGGCGGCCACAGAGGCACAAAGGCACGGAGAGAATTGAATCCAAATCTCTGTACCTCTGTGGCAGGAATTTAACTGCCTCCTGAGAGCTTGGAGATCATGCTGAACAGCGGCATGTACAGTGAAATCACGATGCCACCGACGGCCACGCCCAGGAAGGCGATCATGATCGGCTCCATCAGGGTCAGCAGGTCCTTGGTGGCCGCGTCTACCTCGTCTTCGTAGAAGTCGGCGATCTTTTGCAGCATGGCGTCCATAGCGCCGGTGGCTTCGCCCACGCCAATCATCTGGGTGACCATGTTGGGGAAGACGCCGCTCTCCTTCAGCGGATCGACGATGGTACGGCCTTCCTCAATGGACTTGCGTACCCGCAACAAAGCCTGCTCCAGCACGGCATTGCCGGATGTGCGAGCCGTAATCCCCAGACCTTCCAGAATGGGTACGCCGGAGGTGATCAGCGTTCCCATGGTGCGGGTGAAACGCGCCACCGCGATCTTGCGCAACAGCATGCCCATGATGGGCAGGTTGAGCAGCAGCTTGTCTGTCCACAGGCGGCCGCGCGGATCTTTACGCAACTGGCGGATCCCAAAGAACAAGGCCACAATGGTCCCGAGACCGATCCACCAGAAGCTGCCGACGATCTCGCTGAGCTTCATCACGATGCGGGTGGGCAGGGGCAGGGCGACGCCCAGGCCAACGAACAGGTTGGCAAAGATGGGCACCACGAACTTCAGCAGCCCGGCCACGATGAGCACGGCGATGGTGACCACCGAACAGGGATAGATGAGCGCCGACTTCACCGCCGAGCGCAGCTTCACCGATTTTTCCACGTAGGTGGCGAGCCGCTGCAGGATGGTGTCGAGGATGCCGCCAGTCTCGCCCGCCTCGATCATGTTGGTGGTGAGATCGTCGAATACCTTGGGATACTGGCGCATGGCGTTGGCCAGGGTGCTGCCGCCTTCGATCGAGGTGCGCACGCCGGTCAGGGTCTTCTGAAAGGTCATGGTTTCCTGATTGGCGGCCAGGATCTCCAGACACTGCACCAGCGGCAGACCGGCGTCGATCATCACCGAGAACTGCCGGAAAAAGATGGCCAGGTCCTTGGTGGGGACCTTACCGCGGCCCAGCGTGGGAAGAGCGAACTCCTTGCCCTTCTCCTTAATGGCGATGGGGTTGATGCGCTCGCGGCGCAGCGCCATGGTCAAAGCCTGCTTGTTCTCGGCGATGCGCTCCCCGTTGATTTTGGTCCCGGCGGCGTTGGTGCCGCTGTAGGTAAAAACCGGCATTGGGGTCCTCCACTTACTGGTTTCGCCCGCGCCGGCGCAGGGGCCGGCGTGGGCAAGGGTTCTACTTACGTGCTACGGCGGAGCCACGAGCTGCGCTCACGGCCCCGCGGTTGATGATGTCCTGCAACTCGTCCGGCATCGACGAGCGCTGCATGGCAGTTTCCAGCGTGATCTGTCTCTGGAAATACAGGCTGGCCAGCGACTGGTTAAAGGTCTGCATCCCAAACTTGTCCTGGCCGCTCTGCATGGCGGAATAGATCTGGTGAATCTTGTCTTCGCGGACCAGGTTGCGCACCGCCGCATTGGGCACCAGGATCTCCATGGCCATCACGCGCCCGTTGCCGCCGATCTTGGGCAGCAGCGTCTGGCACAGGATTCCTTCCAGAACGAGGGAAAGCTGGGCGCGAATCTGCGGCTGCTGGTGGGACGGGAACACGTCGATGATGCGGTTAATGGTGGACGCCGCGGTATTGGTGTGCAAGGTGCCGAAGGTGAGGTGGCCGGTCTCAGCGACGCGCAGCGCCGACTCGATGGTCTCCAGGTCGCGCATCTCGCCGATCAGCACCACGTCCGGGTCTTCGCGCAGCACAGAACGCAGAGCGGCGGCAAAAGATTTGGTATCGGAGTTGACTTCGCGCTGGTTGACCAGGCAGGTCTTGTGGTTGTGCACGAATTCGATAGGATCTTCGATGGTAATGATGTGTTCGTGCCGCTCGCTGTTGACCTTGTCGAGCATGGCGGCCAGGGTGGTGGACTTGCCCGAACCGGTGGGCCCGGTCACCAGAATGAGGCCGCGCGGCTTGTCGCACAGCTTGGCCACAATGGCAGGCAGTCCCAGCTCCTTGAATCCCTTGACCTCGAAGGGGATCACGCGGAAGACGGCGCCCACCGCGCCGCGCTGGTTGAAGCAGTTGCCGCGGAAGCGGGCCAATCCCTTGAGGCCGAAGGAGAAGTCGAGCTCCAGCGTCTCCTCGAAGCGCTGCTTCTGGGCGTCGGTGAGGACGCTGTAAGCCAGTTGCTTGGTCTCGGCCGCGGTCAGCGGAGGCAAATCGAGCGGCGTGAGATGGCCGTGCACTCGTACCTGGGGCGGCGAATTGGTGGTGATGTGCAGGTCGCTGCCCAGCATCTCCAGCATTTTTTTCAACAACTCACTAAGAGTAACTGCCATGATGTCCTCAAATCGTTGTCGTTAGTGGACGGTCTCACGCGCCACCTCTTCCAGCGTGGTGACCCCCTCCATCACCTTGATCAGACCGCTGCGCCGCAGGGTGATCATCCCGTGCTCGATGGCTTTCTTCTTCAGCTCCACCGCCGATGCTCCCACCAGGACTAGCTCACGGATGTCGTCATCGACCTCCATCACCTCATAGAGAGCAGTGCGCCCCTTGTAGCCGGTGCTGTTGCAGACGGCGCAACCCCGTCCGCGGTGGATCTTGACGCTTTTGACCTCCTGCGCCGAGAAACCGGATTCCAACAGCGTCTGCAGCGGAACCTCGACCACCTCGCTGCATTCCTTGCAGATCCGGCGCACCAGACGCTGGGCCACAATCATGTGCACCGAAGTGGCTACCAGAAATGGCTCGATGCCCATGTTCATCATGCGGCTGATGGTTTCCGGGGCGCCGTTGGTATGCAGGGTGGAGAGCACCAAGTGGCCGGTGAGCGCCGCCTTGATGGCGATCTCCGCCGTCTCGAAATCGCGGATCTCGCCCACCAGAATGATGTTCGGATCCTGCCGCAAAAAGGAACGCAGGGCGGCGGCAAAGTTCAGCCCGATCTGTTCCTTCATCTGCACCTGGTTGACACCGGCAATCTGGAACTCGACCGGATCCTCCGCGGTCATGATGTTGGTCTCCGGCGTGTTCAGCCGCGCGATGGCTGAGTAGAGAGTGTTGGTCTTGCCCGAGCCGGTAGGACCGGTGACCAGCACCATCCCGTATGGCTTAAGGATGGCCTTCTCGAACTTGGCCAGCGACTCGGCCTCGAAGCCGAGCTGCGTCATGTCGAGCCGCAGGTTGTCCTTATCGAGCAGCCGCAGGACGATCTTTTCTCCCCAGATGGTGGGCAGCGTGCTGACGCGGTAGTCGAGGGTTTTGCGCCGTCCCGCGATATTCACCTTGAGCATGATGCGGCCATCCTGGGGCAGCCGCTTCTCGCTGATGTCCAGCTTGGACATGATCTTGATGCGCGAGATGATGGCGTCCTTCAGCTTCAAGGGCGGGGTCATGATGGTTTGCAGGATGCCGTCCAGGCGGAAGCGCACCCGGTATTCCCGCTCGTAGGGCTCGATGTGAATGTCGCTGGCGGCGCGCTTGACCGCGTCGGTGAGGATCAGGTTCACCAGCTTGACGATGGGCGCTTCCTCGGCCGCCCTCTCCAGTTCGCTGGCGGAATACTCGTCCTCGTCGCGCACCTGCAGCTCGATATCGGCGTCCGCCTCGCCGATGTCGGCCATCACCTTTTCCAGGTCTTCTTCGTGGGTGTCGCCGTAGGCCTTGTCGATGCCCTGCAGAATGGCCGCTTCCGAGGCCACCACCGGCTCGATGTTGAAGCCGGTCATGAACTTGATGTCGTCCATGGCGAACACATTGGTGGGATCCACCATGGCGATGGTCAGCGAGGCCCCTACGCGGCTGAGCGGCAGGATCTGGTAGCGGCGAGCGGTCTCCGGCGGGATCAGCTTGACCACCGAAGGATCGATATCGAAATAGGAGAGATTGATGGCGGGAACGCCATATTGCCGGGACAGGAAATTGGTGACGTCCTCGTCGGAAACATAGCCCAGCTTCACCAGCACGGAACCCAGGCGCGTGCCGTTACGCTTCTGCTCCGTTAGCGCGCGATCGAGTTGTTCCTGCGAGATGACCTTCTCTTTGACTAGAAGATCACCGAGCCGTTGCGACATTCCCAGTTCCCTTGCCGCCAGTCACACGGCAGCCCTGCAACCCAGGTCCCAAGCCTCCGGGAAACCCATGCGTGACTTGCCACTTTCTAGCTCCGCCCAGGGGTTGCTGACAGAAATTGTCATTCAAGTTTAGGTCATTGAATATTAACTAGTTAGCACCGTTCGGGCATGTACTTCGGGCATGTATTCGGGAGGTCGCGGGGCATTGACAAAAGTTGTCAACCGAAGATCTGTCCCTATTTCCCGCCTGCGGCTCATTGTGGAAGGCATCAGAGGGTCTGCCCGGCGGCGCGATTGGCACTGGGCAGCAAAGCAGTGGATACGAGGGCGATTCGCTCCTATGACTCACTGAGGCGCACGGTCTGCGCTGAAGCCGTGCTGAACCGGCTTCCGGCAAGCAAACCATGGTATCGACGGAACCGCTCCACTCCTTCTGCGCCCATGTAGCGTTCGAGTGCAACTGGATCGGTTCTGCGCAGGTCCAAGAGCACCAGGCCGTCGAGCACATCCGAGAAATTGCGGTCCACGTTGAAGGCCAACAACCTTCCGCCCAGCTTCACATACTGCCGGACCAGAATCGGAATGCCTTTCGCATCCGTCTCCAAGTCCGAAACCGCGTCTCCCAAATCCTCCAGATCGCGCAGTGCTCGGCAGGTCCCGGCACAATCCCACGGCTGGAACGGGAAGGGACGAAACGGACGGCGAGGACGGACGAGTTTGGACATCTCTTCACGCCGCCGCGATTCGAAATACCGGACGATCAATTCACGCGACGCAGAAGTGTAGCGTCGGCTGATGCTGACAGCGCCGAAGAGAACGGGCGTCTCCGGGTGCCTCGAGATGTACCCGCCAATCCCCTTCCAGAGGAGAAGCAGTGAGGCAAACTTCCGCTGATACTCGGGGGCAACGAACGAACGTCCCAACTCGACCGCAGGACCGAGCTTATCGAAAAACACAGGCTGATAGTGAAACAGCGTGCTCGTGTA
>Ga0335081_10013360_pt1 | contig 13277 bp, 14 predicted proteins | sample Lox_Sample_35_FD_206713 | JGI IMG/M metagenome (GOLD analysis project Ga0335081, IMG submission 206713) | Soil microbial communities from Loxahatchee National Wildlife Refuge, Florida, United States - Lox_Sample_3.5 | ecosystem: Environmental > Terrestrial > Soil > Wetlands | place: USA...
GCTCGACCGTCGGCAGCCAGACGCTGAGCGTGGTGCGGGTCGACGGCGAGAGCTCGCCTTTCGTGACGCGGACCGACACGCCCGCGCAGACGGTCGGGCTCGAGCTGCGGGCCAACGATATCCGGTCCACGCTGTTCGCCGCTGCAGACGAGGTCGACGTTCCCGACGCGGTGACCTCGCAGCTGGCGGACATCTTCGGCGGCGACATCGATTTCCATCACGACGTCCACCCGGGCGACCGCTTCACCGTGGTCTACGAGACGCGCCGCGTCGACGGCGCGCCGGTCGGCATGGCCCGGGTCGTCGCCGCGGAATTCGTCGGCGGCGGCGTCGCCCACCGCGCCTTCCTCTGGCGGGCCGCCGACGGAACGGAGGGCTACTACGACGAGACCGGACGCAGCGTGCGCAAGGCGTTCCTGCGCTCGCCCGTGGGCTTCACGCGCATCACGTCGGGGTTTTCGCTGGCGCGTTTTCATCCGTTCCTGCTGTCCTGGCACACGCACAAGGGCGTGGATTTCGCCGCGCCGATCGGCACCCCGGTGCACGCTGCCGCCGCGGGCCGGGCGATCGTCGTCGGGCAGCAGACCGGCTACGGCAACGTGATCATGCTCCAGCATGGCGCGAAGTACACGACCGTGTATGCCCATCTGTCGCGCTTTGCGGCGGGGCTCAAGCGCGGCTCCCGCGTCGCGCAGGGCGAAGTCATCGGCTACGTCGGCGAGACGGGCTGGGCCACCGGTCCGCACCTGCATTACGAGCTGAGGGTCGACAACGTGCAGGTAAATCCGCTGACGGTGGCGTTGCCCGAGGGCCAGCCGGTCCCGGCGAGCGAGCGCGCGAGCTATGCGGCCGCAGAGGCGCCGCTCGCCGCGGAGCTCGACCAGGGACGCGGCATCGTGCTGGCCGGCGGAGAATAGCGACCCGCGTCCGCCGGGCGCGGCGCGATCGGGCGGGAGCCCACCCTTTTGGCGCCCGAGTACTACATCGGATTGATGTCCGGAACGAGCGTCGACGGCGTCGACGCCGTGGTGGCCGAATTTGCCGGACGCGCCCGCAGCGTGTCCGCCGCGCACGAGCGGCTTCCGGCCGCCCTGCGCGCCGAGCTCAACGCTCTCCAAAGCGCGGGCGAAAACGAGCTCCATCGGGCGGCGCTGGCTGCTAACGCGCTGATGGACTGCTGTGCCCGCGCCGCGCTCGCGGCGCTCGAACGCGCCGGCGTCGCGGCCGGCCAGGTCGCCGCGATCGGCGTACACGGGCAGACGGTTCGCCACCGCCCCGATCTCGGCTATACGCTGCAGCTCGCCAACGCCGCGCGGCTGGCGGAAGCGACGGGTATCACGGTCGTTGCCGACTTTCGCAGCCGCGACGTCGCCGCCGGCGGCCAGGGAGCCCCGCTCGCGCCCGGAATGCACTCGGCGCTCTTCGCCGTGCCGGATCGACACCGTGCCGTGGTCAACCTGGGCGGAATCGCGAACGTCACCGACCTGCCGCGGCACGGCGACGTGCGCGGCTTCGATACGGGTCCGGGCAATACGCTGCTCGACGCCTGGTGCGAGCGGCACACGGGCGCGCCGTTCGACCGCGACGGAGCATGGGCGGCGACTGGACGCGTCGTGCCCGCGCTTCTTGCTGCGCTGGAGCGCGATGGCTACTTCGCGACCCCGCCGCCGAAGAGCACGGGCCGGGATCGATTCAACCTCGCGTGGCTCGAGCGCCATCTCGCTGCGCTCGATCGACCTGCGCAGGCAGCCGATGTTCAGCGCACCCTGCTTGCGCTCACCGCCCGCACCGTGGCGGGCGCCATCGCCGTGCATTGCGCCGGCGCGACCGAAGTGCTTCTATGCGGAGGAGGAGCGCACAGCGCGCTGCTGCGTTCGGCGCTCGAGCTGGCGCTGGCTCCCCGCCGCGTGACGACCACGGGCGAATTTGGCGTTCCCGTGAACGAGGTCGAAGCGCTCGCGTTCGCCTGGCTCGCGCGGGAGGCGCTCGCCGGACGCCCGGCCAGCCTTCCCGGCGTCACCGGAGCGCGCGGCGCGCGGATCCTGGGCGCGATTTATCGCGCCTAGGGGGGGTAGCGTTGTAGTCTCGCGATGCGCACCGCCGCAAAAAGCGACGAGGGCCGATGGCCCCCGTCAGAGCGTAACGAAAGGGCGCGTTCAGGCGGAGAACGATGAACCGCAGCCGCAGGTCGACGTCGCGTTCGGATTCTTGATCACGAATTGCGCGCCCTCCAGCCCTTCCTGATAGTCGATTTCGGCGCCGACGAGATACTGATAGCTCATCGGGTCGATGAGCAGGACGACACCGTTCTTCTCCATGCGCGTGTCGTCTTCGCCCACCTCCTCGTCGAAGGTGAACCCGTATTGAAATCCCGAGCAACCGCCTCCAGTCACGAACACCCGCAGCTTGAGCTCGGGATTGCCTTCCTCGTCGATGAGCGCCCGCACCTTCGTTGCCGCCGCGTCGGTGAAGACGAGCGGGGCGGGCATTTCGGTCATTGCGTTCATTCCAGAGGCTCCTTATGTTTCCTTGACCCCAAGTTAGCAGACGGCGGCGGCGACAGTCAACCGAAGCCCGCCGGAACTCTGCGCCAGATCAAATCCCGCGGGTCTAGTCGGCGGTGGCCCGCTTGAGCTCCACGACGGCGGCGGATTCCTGCTCGGCGTGGATCAGCTTTCCCTGCACGATCGCTCCGACGTGCATTTCCAGCGTCCGGTAGGTCACATCCCCGTTGACCCGGGCCTTCGCCTGCAGTTCCAGGTAGTCGTTGGCCGTCACGGGGCCCGTCACGGAACCGTTGATAACCACGTGCGAGACCCGGACTTCGCCGACGATCCTCGCCTGCTCGCTCACCACCAGCGTCGCCGGCTCGCCGTCGACCGTGCTCACCTGCCCGCGGATCGTGCCGTCGACCCGCAGTCCACCGGCAAACGCCACATCGCCTTCGACGGTCGTCGCGGCGCCGACGAGGCTGTCGATGCGTTTCTGCGGCGCTGCCCTCTTATCGAACATAAGTCCTCCTAGCTCAAGTTCAAGCTACGCGTCGCTTTGGGCGTCGATTGGCCGGCTTCCATCACCTTGGCCTGGATGCTCCGCAACTGGCCCCCGGCGGGAATGCGAAACGTCCCTTCGACGCGCTGATAATACTTGAACTTCAACGTAAGCGCGGCCGCTGTGTCCGGCTGGTCATCGGGCAGCGTCAGCGTCACGTTGCGTCCACCGGCCGCTACGTTGGCGAGAAGGGAAAGCTTTCCCGAGAACTCGGCGCTCGGATTGCCGCCCCGCACCACCAGCATGCTGAACCGGTAGACGTCGTCGCGATCCTTCTCCGCCGACAGGCGCTGGATCATGAACGTGCCGGGCTTGCCGGTATCGCTGAAGAGCTTGCGCAGGAACGCGAGCTCTTCCTTCATCTGGGTGTTCTCGTTCTGCAGATCCAGAGCCTGGCGCGAGAGCGTCTCCTGCACTCCGCGCGTCACGTTGAGATCGCTTTCGAGCTCGGCCACGCGGCCGCGCAGCCGAGCATTCTCCTCCTGCGTCGCCACAGCATCGGACTCGTTGGGCTCCTGCGTGCGCGCGACGGGCTGCCGATCGAAGCCTCCCAGGAACTTGCCGAAGTCGAAACCCCACCACCACATGCCGGCGACCAGGGCCAGGATTCCGAGAACGGCGGGCAGCCTCCAGCGCCACGACAGGCGCGTCCTCACCGCCATGCGCGGCGCGCTGATGCCGAAGGTCTGGCGGATCCGTCTTCCGAGCGCGCGATAGGCCTGCGCCATCAGGGCAGCACCGGCGGAGCCATGAGGCCCGTCGTCTCCGGCAGGCCGAACAGCAGGTTCATGTTCTGCACCGCCTGTCCCGCCGCGCCCTTGACCAGATTGTCCTCGACGACCAGCACCACCGCGATGTCGCCGTCCTGGGGACGATGCAGCGCGATGCGGCAGAGGTTCGATGCGCGCACCGAACGGGTATCGGGATGGCTTCCCGGCGGCATGACGTCGACGAACGGTTCGCCGGCGAAGCGCTTCTCGTAGAGCGCCTGCAGATCGACGCCCGACCGGGTGAGGCGCGCATAAAGCGTCGCGTGAATGCCGCGGATCATCGGCGTCAGGTGCGGCGTGAAGACGACCCGCACGGGCTCTCGGCTCGCCCCCTGCAAGCCGTGCACGATTTCCGGGTGGTGGCGGTGGCCGGCGACGCCGTAGGCCTTGAAATTGTCGGACGCTTCGCTGAAAGTCAGGCCGAGCTCGGCTTTGCGGCCCGCGCCCGAGACGCCGGACTTGGCGTCGGCGATGAGATGACCGGTGTCGACCACTCCGGCCTCGACCAGGGGCAGGAAGCCAAGCTGGATCGCGGTCGGGTAGCAGCCCGGATTGCCGACGATGCGCGCCTTCCGGATGGCTTCCCGGTGCATCTCGGGCAGCCCGTAGACGGATTCGGCCAGCAGCTCGGGGCAGGCGTGAGGCATCTTGTACCAGCGCTCGAACTCGGCCGGATCCCTGAGCCGGAAGTCCGCGGCGAGGTCGACGATCTTGACGCCGGCGCTCACGAGCTCGCGAGCCTGAGCCATCGCGACGCCGTGCGGGGTGGCGAAAAAGGCGACGTCGCAGGCCGCGAGCCTGGCTTCAGCCGGCTCGACATAGCGCAAATTTCCAAGGCGCCGCAACCCGCGCAGGCTCGGGAACATCTCTGCCACCGGCATGCCCGCTTCCTTGCGCGAGGTCACGGCCAGGACCTCGGCCTGAGGATGGCCCTCGAGCAGCCGCAGCAACTCGACGCCGGTGTAGCCCGTTCCCCCGACGATCCCGACCTTGATCATGCCGTGCTCTCCCGCCGCGCCGTCCATTCTAGCATCGGCACGGCCATTTTATGACAATGGAATAGAGCGTGCCCGTAAAGCAAAGGGCCGCCTCGACGGCGGCCCGAAAAGAGTCAGCTTGAGAACCGCCGCCGCTAGCGCTTCGAGAACTGCTTGCGTCGCCGGGCCTTGTGCAACCCGACTTTCTTGCGCTCGACTTCGCGCGCGTCGCGGGTCACGAGTCCCGCCTTCGACAGCGCTGACTTGAGCTCGGCGTCGTAGTCGATCAGCGCGCGCGTCACGCCGTGCCGGACCGCGCCCGCCTGGCCCGACTCTCCGCCGCCCTGCACGTTGACCATGATGTCGAACGTGGCCTCATGGTTCACCAGCTTCAAAGGCTGGCGCACCACCATGCGGCCCGTTTCGCGCGTAAAGAACTCATCGACGGGCTTGTCGTTGACGACGAACTTGCCGGAGCCCTGCTTGAGGAAGACCCGGGCGACCGCGCTCTTGCGCCGGCCCGTGCCGTAATAGTAGTTGCCGATCATGAGGGACGCCGGAGGTCGAGCGGTTTGGGTTGCTGCGCCGCATGGGGGTGGGCGGAGCCGCTGTAGCACTTGAGCTTCTTCAGCATCGCATAGCCCAGCGGGCCCTTGGGCAGCATGCCTTTCACGGCCTTTTCCAACGCCCGGCCGGGAAAGCGCTGCTGCATCTTGCCGAAGCTCGTCGTGCGAATGCCACCGGGGTAGCCGCTGTGGCGGTGGTAGAGCTTGTCATCGGCCTTGGTGCCGGTGACGCGGATCTTGTCGACGTTGGTGACCACGATGAAGTCGCCCGTGTCGAGGTGCGGCGTGTAGATCACCTTGTGCTTGCCGCGCAGGCGCAGCGCGATCGCGGCCGCGAGCCGGCCCAGCACCTGGTCCGTGGCGTCGACGAGGTACCATTCGCGCCGAACGTCACGGGGCTTGGCCGAAAAGGTCTTCATGTCTGGAGAGCCGTCTGGAGGTTGCGGGAACCGCCGGCTCGGATGCGCGAAGACCGGAAAGGCCCGCTCCACCGAAGCCGCTGCCGCTTTTTGCAAAGTCTTGAATCCTAATATGGAACGCCCAGGCGTGTCAAACGGCCGGGCTTCTCGGCGGGTCGGCGCCGCCACGCAAAAAAGAAGCGGCCCGAAGGCCGCGTAAACATTCCGCCATAGGAGGAGGATGGAGGAATGACCTGCGGAGGAACGCTAGGAAACGTTCCGGCCGCGGGAGTAGTGCATCGTCGCATATTGCAGCGCAGCACGCAAGGCTGCGCTAGTATCGGCCGGCGGCCGGCGCTTGGAGGATGATGGACGGAGAAGGCGCCGTTTAGGCTGCGGAGGTCTGGTTGAAGGCTCGAATCAAATGGGTCGAAGGCGTCAGTTTCGTTGCCGAGACCGGCAGCGGCCACGCCTTGGTCGTTGACGGTGCGCCGGATGCCGGCGGCCGCAATCTCGGGCCACGCCCCATGGAACTGGTCCTGGCAGGCGCAGCGGCGTGCACCGCGTTCGACGTGGTATGGATACTGAGAAAGGCGCGGCAGCGGGTCACCGATTGTACGGTGGAGGCCGAAGCGGAGCGCGCCGACACCGATCCGCGGATCTTCACCCGCATCCACTTCGTCTACCGTGTGCGCGGCAAGGGGCTCGCGCGCCCGCAGGTGGAGCGCGCCGTGAAGCTCTCCAAGGAGAAATACTGCTCGGCCACCGCGATGCTCGCGAAGACCGCCGCGGTCAGCTTCGAGATCGCCCTCGACGAGTCCTGATCGCTACGGGCCGCGAAGTTTCCGGCGCTAGCCGCGCAGCAGGCGGATCAGGCTGGAGGTATCCCAGCGTCCCCCGCCGCGGGCCTGGATCCGCGCGTAGAACTGGTCGACCACCGCCGTCACCGGCAACGCCGTGCCGTTGCCGCGGGCCTCGTCGAGGCAGATCGCGAGATCCTTGCGCATCCAGTCCACCGCGAAGCCGAAGTCGAATTTGTCGGCGGCCATCGTCTTGCCGCGATTGTCCATCTGCCACGATTGGGCGGCGCCCTTGCCGATCACATCGAGGACCTGCTCGATTTCGAGCCCGGCCCGCATGCCGAAGTTGATCCCTTCGGACAAGCCCTGCACCAGGCCGGCGATGCAAATCTGATTCACCATCTTCGTGAGTTGTCCCGAGCCGGGACCGCCCATGAGCGTCACGGCGCGACCGTAACAGGCCATCACGCCCTCGGCTCGGGCGAACGCCTCGGCGTCGCCGCCTACCATGATCGTGAGCTTCCCGTTCTCCGCGCCGGCCTGTCCGCCCGACACCGGCGCGTCGAGGAATGCCACGCCGCGCGCCTTGGCGGCGCCGTAGATCTCGCGCGCGACGGTCGCGGAGGCGGTGGTGTGGTCGACGAGGATCGTTCCGGGCCGCATCGCCGCGAGCGCGCCGTCCGGACCGAGCGCGACCGCGCGCACGTCGTCGTCGTTGCCGACCATCAGCATGACCAGCTCGGCGTCCCGGGCGGCGAGCGCGGGCGTGGGCGCCGACTGCCCGCCGTGCTTCACGGTCCAGCTTTCCGCCTTCGCGCCGGTGCGGTTGTAGACGGTGACCCGGTGTCCCGCGCGGGCGAGATGCCCGGCCATCGGGAAGCCCATCACGCCGAGTCCGATGAAGGCCGTTCGCTTCGCATCCATGGCTCAATTCGCTCCTGTTCGTTGCGCGCCGGCACGCGCGGCCGACGTTTGCAATCTCACGGGTGGCTCAACGCTGCGCGGGCGGCCGCCACCGCCTCGCGAACCCGATTCGGCGCGGTGCCGCCGGGATGGTCGCGGCTCGCGACCGAGCCTTCCAGCGTCAGCGCATCATAGACATCTTCTGCGACCAGCGGCGAGAAGCGGCGCAGGACGTCGAGCGCGAGCGCGCTCAAGTCGCAGCCGCTTGCTTCGGCCTGGCGCACCGCGCGAGCCACCGCCTCGTGCGCGTCGCGAAACGGAGCGCCCTTGCGCACCAGATAATCGGCGAAGTCGGTCGCCGTCGCGAAGCCGCGGACCGCGGCCGCGCGCATGCGCGCCGGATCGGGGGTGAGCCCGGTGGCGACCAGCTCCGTCATGACGGCGAGACAGTCGGCGAGCGTGTCGACGGTGTCGAACAGCGGCTCCTTGTCCTCCTGGTTGTCCTTGTTGTAGGCGAGCGGTTGCGCCTTCATCAGCATCAGCAGCGCCGTGACATGGCCCGCGACCCGCGCGGCCTTGCCGCGCACCAGCTCGGCGACGTCGGGATTCTTCTTCTGCGGCATGATCGAGCTGCCGGTGCAGAACCGGTCGGCGATCGCGACGAACCCGAAATTGGGATTCGACCAGAGCACGAGCTCCTCCGCGAAGCGCGACAGGTGCACCATCGTCGACGCGGCCGCGCAGGCGAATTCGATGGCGAAATCCCGGTCGGACACGGCATCGAGGGAGTTCGAGCAGAGTGCCTCGAACCCGAGCTCTGCCGCGACGCGCTCGCGATCGATGGGGTAGGGGGTGCCCGCGAGCGCGGCGCTGCCGAGCGGCAGGCGATTGACGCGGCGCCGGCAGTCGGACAGGCGCTCCGCGTCGCGCGCGAGCATCGCCTCGTAGGCGAGAAGATGATGGCCGAACGTCACCGGCTGCGCGACCTGGAGGTGGGTGTACCCCGGCATGATGGTCCCGGCATGCGCTTCGGCCAGATCGATGAGCGCGCCGCGCAGCTTGCGCAGGCTCGCCGACAACGCGTCGATGGCTTCGCGCAGCCACAGTCGGAGATCGGTTGCGACCTGGTCGTTGCGCGAGCGCGCGGTGTGCAGCCGCTTGCCGGCGTCTCCGACGAGCGCGGTCAGCCGCTTCTCGATGGCGAAGTGCACGTCCTCGTCGACGGCGCGCCAGACGAAGTCGCCGCGCTCGACTTCGCCGCGGATCGCCGCGAGCCCGCGCTCGATCGCCGCCAGATCCGCTTCGGAGAGCACCTTCGCCGCCGCGAGCATGCGCGCGTGCGCGAGCGACGCGGCGATATCGACGGATGCGAGCCGGTGATCGAAGCCCACCGAGGCGTTGAAGCGCTGCATGCGTTCCGAGATCGGCTCGCCGAAGCGGCCGGACCATCGTGCCTGCGAAGCGTCGCCGTCGCGGGACCCGTCTCTGGACATCGTGGGCTGAGTCAGGAATTCCGAGGACAAAGGAGCGGATGAGTGTCAGGCAAGGCGCCAGGCCGACAGCCCTGATGGTCCGGTGAGATCGAGCAACGAAGCATGGCGCTCAAATTTTCGCCGCGGACGATCGAGTGAATGACTGACTGGAGCACACTACTTGCCTCGCCGAGGCCTCTTCCCCACAATAGCCGGCGACGATCGGTACGCGCATCGCCCGCCGATCCGCAGGCGGCGATGCGCGCCACGGGCGACGAGCGACAATGCGGGCGATTATAGATCAAAAGGCAAAGCAGCCCGATCTGCCGGACCTGCGCAACCTCGGCACGCTATTGCGCATCCTGCTCGCGGTCAATGGAGCGGCGGTCGTGGCGGTCATCGCGCGCGAGAGCCGTTGGGAGGCGCTCTCCGCCGCGTGGATCGAGACGACGGCGTTCGTCGAGCCGCATCTTCTGCTGTGCGTTTTCCTGATCTATGCGCTGGCGCCGTGGCTCCAGCGCCTGCCGTATCGCACCGGCGCGATGGCCATCACCGGCATCACGCTGGGGGCCGTGCTGGCTCTCGATACGCTGCTTGCAAGGTTCGTCGCCAACGTCGGGCCGCCCGAGATCCTGCGCCATGCGCTCTTCGCCCTGCTGATGTGCGGCCTGCTGCTCGGCTACTTCCATCTCCGCGAGCGGGCGCTGTCGCCGGCCATCGCCGAGGCGCGGCTTCAGGCGCTGCAGGCGAGGATCCGGCCGCACTTCCTGTTCAACAGCCTGACCGCGGTGCTTTCGCTGGTGCGAACGGAGCCGCGCCGGGCGGAGACCGCGCTGGAGGACCTGGCCGATCTCTTCCGCGTGCTTATGAAGGACAACCGGCAGCTCGCGCCCCTTGCCGACGAGGTCGAGCTGTGCCGCCAGTACCTGGAGCTCGAGAAGGTTCGCCTCGGTGAGCGGCTGAGGGTCGAGTGGCATGTCGACAAGATGCCGCGCGACGCACTGGTCCCGCCGCTGGTCCTGCAGCCGTTGCTGGAAAACGCGGTGTATCACGGCATCGAGCCGTCGAGCGGCACCGGAGTGATCGCGGTCAACATCTTCCTGCGGCGGGGACAGGTCCACGCCATCCTGCGCAATCCCTACAAGCTCACCGGCGCACATCACGGCGGCAACAAGATGGCGGTGGACAACATCCGCGAACGCCTCGCGCTGCATTTCGATGCGGAAGCCACGCTGGAGAGCCGGGTCAACAAGGACAGCTACGAGGTTCACATCCGAATGCCGTACCGGGTGGCGCAGGAGGAAGAGGCCCGTGTCTGAGGCTCCGCTCCGGGTGCTGATCGTCGACGACGAGGCGCCGGCCCGGCGTCGACTGCGGGAGCTTCTCGACGATTGCGCCGGCGCGCTACCTCTGGTCGTGGTGGGCGAGGCGGCGAGCGGGAGGGAGGCGATGAATCTGCTGGCTAGCACGCCGACCGATCTCGTGCTCTCCGACATCCACATGCCGGACATGGACGGCATCGAGCTGGCGCGGCACCTGCTGAAGCTGCCAGTGCCACCGGTGCTCATCTTCACCACCGCGTACCACGAGCACGCCATCGACGCCTTCGAGGTGCACGCCGTCGACTACCTCATGAAGCCGATCCGGGTGCAGCGGCTGCTCTCCGCGCTGCAGAAGGTCCCGCGCCTGAAGCCGCTGTCCGACGCGCGTCTCGATCGCTTGCCGGCTTCCGCGCGCCGCTTCCTCTCGGTCACCGAGCGCTCGCGCGTCGTGCTGGTGCCGATCGAGGACGTTGTCTATCTCAAGGCGGAGCTCAAGTACATCACGATCCGTACCGCGGAGCGTGAACATCTGCTCGAAGAGTCGCTCACCAAGCTCGAGGAAGAGTTCGGGTCGCGGTTCGTGCGCGTCCACCGCAATTGCCTGGTCGCGCGCGATGCGATCCGCGGCTTCGAGCGGCACGTCAGCGCCGAGGGCGACGCGCACTGGGAAGTGCTGCTGCGCGGCGTGACCGAAGCGCTCCCCGTGTCGCGGCGCCAGCAGTACATCGTGCGCGAGATCGGGCGCGGAAGCCCGTCCGACAGCGAGTCGCCGTGAGCGCGCCGCGCGTGCTGGTCTGCGGATCGCTCGCGATCGACACGATCATGGTGTTTCCCGATCGCTTCGCGCGGCACATCCTGCCGGGCGAGACGCATGTGCTTTCGGTGTCGTTCCAGATCGGGGAGATGCGGCGCGAGTGGGGCGGCTGCGCCGGCAACATCGCCTACAACTTGAAAGGCCTCGGCGGCGAGCCGGTGGTGATGGCTACCCTCGGCGACGACGGCGAAGGCTATCTGCAGCGCTTTCGTGACCAGCGGATCGCCGCCGACGGCGCACGCATCGTTCCCGGGACGTACACCGCGCAGGCGTTCATCATCACCGACCTCGACGACAACCAGATCACCGCGTTCCATCCGGGAGCGATGAACGAATCGCATCGCAACGCCGTCGCCGACGTTTCCGACATCGCCCTGGGGATCGTCGCTCCGGACGGGCGCGAAGGCATGCGCTCGCACCTCGCCCAGTTCGCTGAAGCCGGGATTCCGGTTCTCTTCGATCCGGGGCAGGGTCTGCCGCTGTTCTCGGGCGAGGAGTTGGTGGGCATGATCGACAGCGCCGACTACGTTGCCGTCAACGACTACGAAGCGAAGCTTCTCGCGGAAAAGACGGGGCTCGGGCTCGAGGCGATTGCGGGCCGGGTCGCGGCGCTCGTCGTCACGCACGGCGGCGAAGGCTCGCAGATCCACGCCGACGGGCGCATTCTTCGCATCCCCGCGGTGAAGCCTGCGGCGCTCGTCGATCCGACCGGCTGTGGCGACGCCTACCGCGCGGGGCTCCTCTACGGCATCGCCAGCGGCTGGGACTGGGAGCGCACCGGCCGGCTCGCTTCGCTCCTGGGATCGCTCAAGATCGCTGCGCGCGGAGGCCAGAATCACGCGCTCGCGCGCGACGCTGTCGCCGCGCTCTACCAGCGGAGCTTCGGCCAGCCGCTGTTCTAGTGTCCCGGTTGGCGTAAGTTCGCTCGGCAGTTCGCGGCAAAATCGGCAGCGACGCTTTGTTGCATCCGCCGAATGATCAATCCGGCTTGGGCTCGACCGGTGCCCGGCTCGGCACTTGGAACAACCGCCCGTCCTCGATCCGTATCGCGGTGAGCGTTCCGCCCCAGACGCAACCGGAATCGAGCATCACCACGTTCGGCGCGAGCATGAGCTCGAGCGTCGACCAGTGACCGCAATAGACGGTGTCGCCGGCCGATTGGCGTGACGGATGGGCGAACCAGGGCGCGAAGCCCGTCGGAGCGTGATCGGCGCCGCGCTTCTCGGAGAACTCCATCGTCCCGTCGCCTGCGCAGAAGCGCAGGCGCGTGCAGGCATTGACGATGGCGCGCAGCCGATCGATGCCGGCGAGCGAATCGTCCCAGCGCGCCGGCTCGTCGCCGTAGAGCCGCGCGAGGAACTCGCCGTGGTCGGGCGAGCGCAGCACGGCCTCGACTTCGTGCGCGAGCGCCAGCGCATCCTCGAGGCTCCATGACGGAAGCAGCCCGGCGTGGACCATCGTCCGCCGACCTTCGCGAACGACGAGCGGCAGGCTGCGCAGCCACTCGAGCAGCGCATCGCGATCGGGTGCGGCCAGCACCTCGTCGAGCGTGTCGCGCCGATGCGGCCGGCGATGCCCCGCTGCGACGATGAGCAGATGCAGATCGTGGTTGCCGAGCACGGTCGTCGCCGCTGCGCCGAGCCCCTTCACCGTGCGGAGCACCGCCAGCGAATCGGGACCGCGATTGACCAGGTCGCCGACGAGCCAGAGACGGTCGCGCGCCGGATCGAACTCGACGGTGTCCAGCAGCTGCCTGAATTCCGAATAGCAGCCCTGGATGTCGCCGATGACGTAGTGACTCATCCGGCAATCGCGGCCGACGGCGACTCGCTCGCGAGACTCGCGAGCGGCGGCGGTCGCGTTATTTCTTGAGCGTGAGGATCCAGGCGACCAGCGCCTTGATGTCCTGGTCCGGAACGGCGGAGTTGGGCGGCATCGGAACCTGGCCCCAGACGCCGGAGCCGCCCGTTTTGACCTTCTGCACGAGCTTCGCCTCGGCGCTCTTGTCGTTGCGGTATTTTGCCGCGACGTCCTCGTACGCGGGCCCGACGATCTTCTTGTCGACGGCATGGCAAGCCGAGCAGCCTTCCTTCTGCATCATCGCGAGCCCGGATTTCGTGTCGAGAGGCGCCCCGGCTGCGGTCGCCGGAGCGCCGGCCGCGGCGGTCGTCTGCGGCGTCGGGGCAACCGCGGTGGCGGTCTGC
>Ga0335081_10013361_pt1 | contig 13277 bp, 11 predicted proteins | sample Lox_Sample_35_FD_206713 | JGI IMG/M metagenome (GOLD analysis project Ga0335081, IMG submission 206713) | Soil microbial communities from Loxahatchee National Wildlife Refuge, Florida, United States - Lox_Sample_3.5 | ecosystem: Environmental > Terrestrial > Soil > Wetlands | place: USA...
AATCCGCAGTTCTCGACCGAATCCGCGATGGGCAATATCCTCAAGTTTTTCGGAACCACCGAAGCCGGCGGCTCTCCCGCAACGCGGCCCGGGCCGATGTACGCAATCTCGCCCGTGCGGTACGGGCTCAGCGCCTGCTCGTGCTGAGCGAAAGCTAACGCCTGGTCCAGGTTCAAGGCGGTGGCAGCGGGCGCGGATTGCGCAACGGCCCGCTCCAGTTTGGCGCGATCCGATTCAAAAGGAGTGGCAGGCGTAGCCAGGGCGTCGGCCCGGACCAGCATCACGCGATCGGAAGCCGGCAGCGACTTCAAATACGCGCGAGCCCTGTCGCGTGCTTCATCCATCAGGGTTCGGCGCGCATCGCCGCGGCCGGCGCCGGCTGCCATCCAGGCCGAAGTATCCAGAATGAGGACGTGATCTCGCGGGGTAGCGAGCGGCGTGCCCAGCCGCAACTGCGCGATGGCCAGCAGCAGAAGCAGCATACTGACGAGTTGCAGGATAAGCGAAAGCGGCTGCTGAATCCTCTTGCGGCGCTGCACAACCGCCGGCTGGTCCGACGCCACCCAAAATCGTAACGTAGCCACCACCTGCTTGCGCCGCGAGCGGCCCAGCAGATAAAGGAGCACCGTCGGGACGGCAACCGCGCCCGCCAGCGCCAGGAACTGCATGAACGAGAGATTCAGGAAATACATCAGGCGATCACTCGCGAACGCACCAGAGAGCCAAAGATGACGTCCTCCAGCGGCATCGCCGCCGACACGCCAACATACCGCCCGCCATTTCGCAGAGCGAACTGCTGCAAGTTGTCCGCGTATTTGTCGAAGCTCCGCGTATAGGATTCGCGCGCGGTCTCATCGAATTGCAACTGCAAGCGGGCTTCAGTCTCCGCGTCGACTAAGTCGAGATCCCCCATCCACGGCGGCCTCCGGTCCTCCTCCGACCACACCTGTGCCAGTAACAATTCATGGCCGAAATCCGCCAGGTATTGCAGCGGCCTTTCGCAACCGGCGTCATCCAGAAAATCCGAAACTATGATGAGCAACCCCCGCTGCGGGTGCGTCGAGATGAACTGGCGCACCACCTCCAGGTAATCGGTTCGGCCGCTGGCCTGAAGCCCGCTCAGGTAATCCATTACCGGGCTGAAGCGATGCCGTCCGCCGCCGCACTGCATCCCCTCGCCCAACCGCGCGCCGAAAGGCCGGAGCGCAATCGTGTCCAGCCGCACCAGCCCGACGTAGCAGAGCGATGCCGCAAGTTTGCGTGCGTAATCGAATTTGACTCCTCCCTCGGAGTTCATCGACTCGCTGGTGTCAATCAGCATACGCACCGGCACCCGCGGCTCCACCTGGAACATTTTCAGAAACATTTTTTCCAGGCGCAGGTAGGCGCGCCAGTTTACCGCGCGCAGATCATCGCCGTAGTGGAAATGCCGGTGATCGAGAAATTCCTGGCCGCCCCCGGCGAAGCGCGAGCTATTGTGGCCGCCCACAAGTCCGTTGAACGACTTCTGCCAGTGGATGGTCAGGCGTTCCAGTTTCTCCAGAAACCGGCGGTCGAGCAAAGGGCCGTCTGGCATCGGAACTACGCCGCCGATGCGTGCGCGGCGACTCCGCGAATGATGGAGGTCAGAATGGTGTCCGGGGTTTGCCCATCCGCGTGGGCATCAAAGTTAAGAATGATGCGGTGGCGAAGAACGGCTGCCGCGACCGCATCGATATCCTCGACGCTCAGATGATAGCGGCCCTTCATCAGCGCACGCACGCGCCCGCACTCCACAAGTGCCTGCGCACCGCGCGGCGAGCTGCCGTAACGAATATATTTCTTTGCCAGCTCGTCCGCCTCCGCATGCTCCGGTTGCGTAGCCATGACCAGCCGGATCGCGAACTCCTGCACGTGCGGCGCCACCAGCACTTCGCGAGCAACCGACCGCACCTCCAGGATCTGATCACGATCCAGCACCGCCCTGACGTGCTCCTGCTGGTTCTGAATAGTGCGCTCCACAATGCGGTTCAATTCATCACGCGACGGGTACCGAACCAGAACCTTCATCAGAAACCGGTCGAGTTGCGCCTCCGGCAGTGGGTACGTCCCTTCCATTTCGATGGGGTTCTGCGTCGCCATCACCAGGAACGGCGCCTCCAGCTCGTGCGTGGTATTGCCGCTGGTCACGGTGCGCTCCTGCATGGCTTCCAGCAGCGCTGATTGTGTCTTGGGTGTCGCGCGATTAATCTCGTCAGCCAGTACGAGATTCGCAAAGATCGGTCCCGGCTGAAATCGCAGCGATTTCGACCCCCGGTCGTCGGTCTCGATGATCATGCTGCCGACTATGTCCGCCGGCATCAAGTCAGGTGTGAACTGGATGCGCGAATACTTAAGTTGCAGGGCCCGCGCCATGGTGCGCAGCAGCGTGGTCTTGCCAAGGCCCGGCACCCCTTCGAGCAGCACGTGGCCGGCGGCGATCAGGCAAATGAGCACCCCTTCTACCACATCGTCCTGCCCCACAATGACTTTGCCGATTTCCGAACGAACTTCGTTGAGCCGGGAAACCGCCTGCTCCAGCCGCGCATCCGATCCCACGACTTTATTGTAGTGCATGGTCGCAAGACGGAGGACGCGCGCCGTTTGCGGGTACCTGCGGCTGTTGGCTCCTCTACCGCTTCACTGGATATTTCTCGTCCAGTGCCAGATTGAGCTTCAGCACATTTACCCGCGGCTCGCCGAGGAATCCGAGATCGCGGCCCCGCGTCGCGCGCTCCACCAGCTCCTGAATCTGTACGGCGCCAACGCCGCGAGCTTTCGCCACACGCGCCACCTGCGCCGCGGCAGATGCCGGACTCAGATCCGGGTCGAGGCCGCTGCCCGAAGCCGTCAGCAGGTCTGCGGGAATCGGTCCCTGGAAATCGGGATTCTCTTTGCGAAACTTCTCCGTGTCTGCCTTGATGCGGTCCACCAGCTTCTGGCTTGTCGGTCCGAAGTTCGAACCTCCGGAATTCGCGGCATCGTACCCGTCACCGGCGGCGGAGGGCCGCCCCTGGAAATACTCGGGCTTGGTGAATTTCTGGCCGATCAGCTCCGAACCAATCACCTTGCCGTTCACTTCGATAAGACTGCCATTGGCTTGATGCGGAAAGATCACCTTGGCGATTCCCGTGACCAACCCCGGATAGAGAAGTCCGGTCAGTACTGTGAGCACCAGAGTCATTCGCACCGCGGGTAATAGTTGTTTCAACATTTTTTTCTTCCTTACGCCAGATGCAGCCATCCCAGAATCACGTCGATGATCCAGATCCCAGGAAATGGCGCAATGATTCCGCCCACGCCATACACCAGAATGTTCCGGCGCAGCAGAGCCGCCGCGCTCATGGGCTTATACGAAACGCCGCGCAGGGCCAGCGGGATCAGGGCGATAATGATCAGCGCGTTAAAAATCACGGCCGCCAGCACGGCGCTCTCCGGACTGTGCAGCCGCATCACGTTGAGCGCCGCGATCGCCGGATAGGTGACGGAAAACATCGCCGGCAAGATCGCGAAATACTTGGCGACGTCATTCGCAATGGAAAAGGTGGTCAGCGCGCCGCGCGTCATCAGCAACTGCTTGCCGATGGCCACAACCTCGATGAGCTTGGTCGGATTGCTGTCGAGATCTACCATGTTGCCGGCTTCCTTGGCAGCCATGGTGCCTGTATTCATGGCCACGCCGACGTCCGCCTGCGCCAGCGCGGGGGCGTCGTTGGTGCCGTCGCCGGTCATGGCCACCAGGCGCCCGCCCGCCTGCTCCTTCTTGATGAGATCCATCTTCTGCTTAGGAGTAGCCTGCGCCAGGAAATCATCCACTCCGGCTTCCGAGGCGATAGCTGCGGCGGTCAACGGATTGTCGCCCGTGATCATCACGGTTCGAATGCCGATGGCGCGAAGCTGATCGAAGCGCTCGCGCATGCCGCCTTTGACCACGTCTTTCAGATGAATGACGCCGAGAACCTTCGGCCCGTCAGCCACTACAAGCGGCGTTCCTCCCGACCGTGCGATGTGGTCCGTCACTTCGGTGAGCCGCGTCGGGATTGCCCCCCCATGCTCCCTCACGAAATCGACCACGGCGTCTGTGGCGCCCTTGCGAATGCTGCGGTGGTCGAGATCCACACCGCTCATCCGAGTCTGTGCGGAAAATTCGATGAACTTGGCTTCGTGCTCGGAAACCTCGCGGCCCCGAAGCTGATACTTCTCTTTTGCCAGCACCACAATAGAACGGCCCTCGGGCGTTTCATCGGCCAGACTCGAAAGTTGCGCCGCGTCAGCCAGCTCAGAGGACGAAACCCCATCCACCGGAATGAACTCCACGGCCTGCCGGTTGCCCAGCGTGATGGTGCCGGTTTTGTCCAGCAACAGCGTATTGACGTCGCCTGCCGCCTCTACGGCCTTGCCGCTCATCGCCAGCACATTGTGCTGCATCACACGATCCATGCCGGCAATGCCGATAGCCGAAAGCAGGCCGCCGATGGTCGTCGGGATCAGGCACACCAGTAGTGAAATCAGCACGGCGATGCTGGGCACCTTGCCCGCGTGGGTTGCCGACACGCTGTATTGCGCAAAAGGCGGCAGCGTGACCACCGCCAGCAGGAAAACGAGTGTCAGCCCGGCGATCACGATATTCAGCGCAATCTCGTTGGGCGTCTTCTGCCGCTGCGCACCCTCCACCAGGGCGATCATGCGATCCAGAAACGTTTCGCCCGGATTCGAAGTGATCTTGACTTTGATGCCATCCGACAGCACCTTGGTGCCCCCGGTCACGGCGCTGCGATCTCCGCCGGATTCGCGAATGACCGGAGCACTCTCGCCAGTGATCGCGGATTCGTCAACGCTGGCGATGCCTTCGATGACTTCACCATCCCCGGGAATGATGTCGCCGGGGTCGCACACCACGATGTCGCCTTGCCGGAGCTGGCTGGCGGCGACGGCTTCGAGTTTCCCCCCGTTCCTGTAGCGGTGCGCCACGGTTTCGGTCTTGGTCTTGCGGAGAGTATCCGCCTGGGCCTTGCCACGGCCTTCCGCCATAGCTTCCGCGAAGTTGGCGAATAGCACCGTGAACCAAAGCCAGAGCGTGATCTGAAACGTGAACCCGATATCCGGTGCTGCGATCCTCCAATCGCGGATGACGAGTACCGTGGTCAGCGCGGCGCCCACCTCCACCACGAACATGACCGGGTTCTTCATCATGGTGACCGGGTTCAGCTTCACCACCGAGTCCCAAAGGGCGCGCTTGACAATGGGGGGATCAAACAGCGGCCGCGCGCGGCGGCGCTTGGTCGGCAGAATATTGACCGTCGGGTTTTGACTCTCCACGAGCATACTTTAACTCCAGACCGGCAGCATCAGCATGGAAAACAGCTGGTGCCGCATCATTAGAAAATGTTCCACTACCGGGCCGAGCGTCAGCGCGGGGAAGAAGGTCAGCGCGCCCACAATCAGCACGACGCCTACCAGCAAGCCGACGAACAGCGGTCCACTCGTGGGTAAGGTGCCCGCGGATGCAGGTACGACCTTTTTGTTGGCGAGGCTCCCCGCCACCGCCAGCAGAGGGATGATCATCAGGAAGCGGCCGATCAGCATGGCCATCCCGATGGTGATGTTGTACCAGGGCGTATTGGCATTGAGGCCGACGAACGCGCTGCCGTTGTTCCCGGTTCCGCTGGTGTAGGCGTAAAGAATCTCCGAAAGTCCATGAGGCCCGCCGTTGCCCAAATTGGCCGTACTCGGGCCGGGCGGATTGATCCAGCTATCCTTGGCGAACTGCGCCACCGCGCCCGTGCCGGAGAACAGGAGTATGCTGCCCGCCAGGCACAGGACGGCCAGCATCACCATCTTCACTTCCTTCTGCTCGATCTTCTTGCCCAGGTATTCGGGCGTCCTGCCCACCATCAATCCGGCGATGAAGACCGAAAGGATGGCGAACATGAGCATGCCGTATATGCCGGCGCCGACACCTCCGAACACCACTTCGCCCAGTTCGATGTTCACCAGCGGCACCAGGCCGCCCAGCGGCGTGTAACTGTCGTGCATGCTGTTTACTGCGCCACAGCTCGCGTCGGTCGTGACCGTCGCAAACAAGGCCGAGTCGGCGATCCCGAAGCGGACTTCCTTCCCTTCCATGTTTCCGCCGGGCTGCGTAGCGGTCGCCTGGCTCTCGATCGAAAGCGAACTGAGAATCGGGTTCCCCGCTTGCTCCGAAGGATAGGCCACGAACACGCCCGCCAAGAACAGGATGCTCATGGCGGCGAATATCGCCCAGCCCTGCCTCTGGTCTTTCACCATCTTTCCGAACGTGTAGGTCAGGCCCGCTGGAATAATGAAGATGGCGAGAATCTGGATCAGATTGGAAAGCGGAGTCGGATTCTCAAACGGATGCGCCGAGTTCGCATTGAAGAAACCACCCCCGTTAGTGCCCAGCATCTTGATGGCTTCCTGCGAAGCTACCGGTCCTTGGGCGATGGTCTGCGTTGCGCCCTCCACGGTAGCCACTTTGGTGTAGGGGCTGAAATTCTGAATCGCGCCCTGCGATACAAACAGCAGCGCAATCACTACCGACAGCGGCAGCAGAACGTAAACCGTCGCCCGCGTCATATCCACCCAGAAGTTGCCGATTCTCTCGCTCGAATGCCGGGCGAAGCCACGGATGAGGGCAATGGCGATCCCGATTCCCGCCGCGGCCGAAAAGAAATTGTGCGTAGCCAGGCCGACCATGTTAGTGAAGTAGCTCACGGTGGTCTCGGGCGTGTAGGCTTGCCAGTTGGTGTTCGTGGTGAAACTGACGGCGGTGTTGAATGCCAGGTCCGGCGTCATCGCAGTGGCGCCCTGCGCCGCGTGCGCGGTGCCGAATCCTTGCGGGTTAAATGGCAGCCACCCTTGGATGCGCTGGATCAAGTAGGTGAGCAGAAGGCTCACCAGGCTGAACATCAGCAGTGAAGCGGCATACCCGGTCCACCTTTGTTCCTCATCCTCCTTGATGCCGCAGAGCTTATAGATGGAGCGTTCGAGCGGTCGCAGCACCGGATGCAGCCAGGTGCGCTCACCGGCGAAAACCCGCGCCATGAATGCGCCCACCGGTTTGGTCAGGGCGAGGAGGATCAGAAAGAACGCTGCGATTTGAAACAGTCCGTTAGCAATCACGACGATCTCCCGTCAAAACTTCTCTGGGCGCAACAGCGCGTACACCAGGTACACCGCAAGCGCCAACGAAATCAGGCCAGCAATTAAATAATCCATGGAGCACCTCCTACAGCCGGTCGCATCCCCGAACGTACGCCCAGCTCACGACGAAGAACAGAACCGCAATGGCGATGAACAACAAATCCAGCAACATGAATTGATTCCTCAGACTCCCAGTAATGCCACACTATGGCCGGCCCGCGCCAGGGCCCGCGCCAGCTTCACTTCCGCCGTTGGCCACCAGCGCTTCTCCGTGGCCAGCACCACAAGCGAGTGCGGCGGCAGAATCTGCTCGCGGGCCGCCTCCGCTTCCCGTGCCAATACGATGCGAACATCGGCCCGCACGCCGGCATCCCGAGCCACCGCGGCCAGTCTTTGCTCCAGAAAGGCCGCCGGGACATCCGGCTTATCCAACGGCAGTGGATACGGCACGATGTGTACAGCAAACAGCGTGATATGCGCAGTAAGGTTCCGCGTCAGTGCAACGGCTTGAGCCAGCGCAGCTTTGGTCAGTTCCGGGCAGGTGTACGGCACGAACACATGAAGGTCGCCGGCAGCCCGGTGCCCCTTGGCCAACCCGCGCAGACTGCGCTCGTCCAGACGCAAAACAAGCTCTTCTGGCCACGCCTGGTTTTCTGGCATAACGTTCCAGCTATCAGGCTAGGCCGCAAGGCATTAAGAAGTCGTTAACAAAACGTTGAAAATTCCTAGTACGAGCAGTTTGCGAGAGCCAGCGCCAAGGCACGCTGCCAGTGTTACTGCCCGTCCGGGTCCGTCGAAGCCCGGTGCTTTTTCGAGAGTTTCCGCTCGAGATCCGGCCAGAACTCCTTCAGGATGTTGGATGCGGTGTCCACAGCTAGTTGCGTGCCGAGAGCGGTTACCGCGTTGGCGGCTGTTCGGCCATCCGGATAGTACGCCATGGAAATGGCGACCGCGGTGGAGTTGCCGACAACTTCGGAATAATTGAACTGAGTGCCGCCGGAATCCTTATGCGTCCAGAAGATCTGCCCCACTGCGTACCCGAATCTCGAAACTCCGCTTCCCCTCCCTTTACGGAAGTAGCGTGGGTCCTGGTGCAGGATGGTAGGGTAGACACCCTCCGTCATGTAGTCGCCGATAAGAAAGTCGGCGTAGGCCGTGCCAAAATAGCGGGCGTATCCCGCCACTCCCTGGTCGAATCCAGATTCGGCATTAGATATCTGTCCCCCGCCCGCAAACGCCGCGGCCAGCGCGATCGTACCGCGATCAAAAGCGTCTAAGCCCGCTATCTTGAACTTTTCCTTAGGAGAGAGTGGTTTGTACTCCTCCAGAGTCGGGGAGGTGCGGAAGTTGGGGATGATCCCAAAGATCCGCTTGTCGGGCTGCCCCGCCCCCTCGCCGGCGGACGAGCTCTCGCTCTTAGTCCCAGGCTGCACCGGGCCGCCCGAAGGGGCGTTCTGGCACTGCGCCGCCAGCGGCAAAATCGTGCATGCAACCAGCGCGCGCGCAACCATGGGCAAGAAAACTATTTCGCTCCTGCCACTCTGATGCCAAGTCAGGCGCGGAAGTTTCGAAAGCGTGGACCGTGTTACCCGTAACTGCTCCTAAACACTTCCCGGAAATTTACGTTAGCATGGTTCGGTTAGTAAACCACAGCAAGCATTGCAATTTCGCCTGATTAGGGGCAGGCTTTACGGTGACACCGACAGGCACACCGCTATGGCTACGGGCCGGCGCTTTCTCATCCATGCGTTGATTTTGCAGATGTTGGCGTCTTGTCTCAGCGCCGCGCCGGGTTTTGTCAGCGCCTGCGACGTGAGCGCTGATGGGTTAGTCAACGTTATTGATATCCAACTTGCCATTGACCAGGCACTCGGACTTCTTTCTTGCAGCAACGGTGATCTGAACGGCGACAGCCAATGCACCGTGCTGGATGTGCAGCGAATCATCAACGCCGCCTTGGGCGCCGGCTGCAAAGCAGGTAACGGCGCATCATGGTACGTTTCCCCCAGCGGCAACGACAGCAATTCCTGCGCGCAGACGAGCCCGTGCCGGCAGATCAGCCGGGCGCTCAACATCGTGCAACCAGGGGACACCATCTTCGTCGCCGACGGTACCTACAATGCGTTCACGGTGGATAGCCTGAATGGAACGGCGGCCAATCCCATCACAATCCAGGCCCTGGGACAAAACGCCCAGATCCTGCCGCTGAGCGGCGTGCGGGATACGATCTTCGTGACATTTTCGTCTTACATCGTGCTCGATGGGTTGCGCTCGTTCAATGCCAACCGCGCTGGCGTGCGCATCGACAACAGCCCCAACGTGACCGTGCAGAACGGAGTGTACGGCAACAATGCCGAGTGGGGCATTTTCACGGATTTCTCCGATCATCTGCTCATTCGAAATAACGAATGCTACGGCAGCGTCGCGCAGCACGGCATTTACGTTTCCAACAGCGGCGATTGGCCCATTGTGCGCGCTAACTGGCTGCACGATAACGCTGGAGCCGGCGTGCAATTGAACGCGGATGCCAGCCAGGGCGGCGACGGAATTATCACCGGCGCGCTCATCGAGGATAACGTCATCTACAACAATGGATCCGCTGGAGGAGGAGCGATTAACCTGGACGGGGTACAATACTCCACGATTCAGAACAACTTGCTCTACAATAATCATGCGTCGGGGATCACGATGTTCCAACAGGATGGCGCCGCAGGCCCTGTGGGAGACCTCGTGTATAACAACACTATCGACATGGCGTCCGACGGCCGCTGGGGCTTGCGTGTGGATTCTACGGTGGGCGGAAACACCGTGCGGGACAACATTTTCTACAACGAAAATCCAAATCATGGCGGCATCGATTTCACCAACGCCACCGACATCGCCAATACCGACAGCGACCACAACATCTTCGGCGGCGGAAACGTTGCCATCACGCCGGATGACGGGAGCACATTCTACACGCTGGCACAGTGGCAGGCCCAAGGCCACGAGGCCCACTCGTTCGTAGCCACTCTAGCGAGCCTTTTCGTGAATCCATCGTCTGGCAATTATCACCTCCTGGCTGGTTCTCCGGCGATCGATCACGGGCAAACGCTGGCCGCCGTGACGACGGATCTGGACCGAAACAAGAGGCCGCAAGGAACCGCTTCCGATATCGGATGCTACGAATTCCCCGAGTAAATGGTCAGAACGGGAATCGGGGCGTGAGGATCACCGCATGATTGCACTGGTGGATCTGAAAGCCTCCGCCTAGGGCCATCACCAGGTGGCCCTGAAGCGTGAAGCGGCCGAAGATACGCCCCAGGATAAGCGGCCGGCGCGTGGATTCGGATGCTCGACCGCATCGAGGTTGTCAAGATTCCTTAAAGCGGCGCCAGCAGCTTTCTCAGGAGATCGGTTGCCGGCGCGGCGCGCACCTGCTCCCAATCGCCCTGCTGAATCAGTTGGCCTCGCTCGATTACAGCTACGTGAGGCGAAAGGCGTTCCAGGACGTGAGCCTGGTGATCCACCACGATCATAGTGAACCCGAGGTTAGTTTTCCAAGCCAGCAGGCCTTCGATCAGCTCGCGTGCGAGTTGCCGGTCGAGGCCGGCGAACGGCTCATCGAGCAAAACCAGCGACGGGCGCCGCGCCAACATGCGTGCGAGCGCCACTCTGCGGGCCTGACCACCGGAGATGCGCGCGGCCGGCGCGTTCCAGAAATCTTCCAGGCGAAGGCTTCCGCGCAAGTCCGCGAGCCAGCCATTCTCGTTCTTCGTGGGCAGGCGGTCCAGCCCGAACGCGATATTGCGTGCCACGGTCAGATGAGGAAAGAGATGTGGCTCTTGCGTCAGGTAACCGATGGGACGCAGATGCAGGGGCAATGGCGGCGGAAACAGTTGGAGTCCGCCAAAGCGGATGCCGCCACCGTCCGGTTGCTCAATGCCGGCGATGCACGAAAGTACGGTACTCTTCCCGGAGCCGGATGCTCCAAACAGCCCCAATGAGCCGCCCTTCTCGATCTTCAGGTGAACCTCGACCGTCAGATCGCGCCGCCGTTTGAGAATGTGTGCGTCAAGCATGCGGACGGCGTTGGGCCAGGAGATGGGCGATCCAGGGCAGAGGCAGCGCGGTCACTAGAAAAACCAGGAGCAGCGGCATGACGGCGGGCAAACCGAAGCTCTGCAGATTGACCCAGAGCTGCACTGGCATTCCGGACGGATAATACGCGGTCACGACGACAGCGCCAAATTCCCCCAGGGCACGGACCCAGGCGAGGCTGAAAGCGACAGCGAGCCCCAGCCGTGCCAACGGCATGGTGACGCGCCAAAACACGCGCGATGGCGTCTGGCCGAGCAAAGCGGCCTGTTTTTCGAGCATCGGGGGAATGGAGCCAAATGCGGCGATGGCCCCCAGAATGTAGTAGCCGATGCTGACGTAGACTTGGGTGACCACAAACGCGAGAGTATTGTTGCTCAAGCGAATTCCGGCACGCTCCAGCCACTGGCCGATCCAGCCGGCCGGACCGAAGGCCATGGAGAGCAAGATCCCCAATGCCAGCGGAGGCAACAGGATCGAGAGAATCAGGATGCTCTGCCACCAGAGGCGTTCCTTGGGAGCGGCGCGCGAGACGTAGATCGCAACCGGTGTGCCCACCAACAAAACCATCAACATGGCGGTGCCGGTCCAGAGCAGGGAAACACGAATCGATGAGAGGGTGGGATTAGCGACCTCTGCATCCCAGCGCCACGGGCCCACCCGAGAAAACAATCCCGTGAGCGGATAGAGCAGGGCGAGGGCGAAGAGCACGACGCCGCAGCGTGAAATCCAGCGCGGGGTCACGTCGCGCCCATCGCTTGGGCATCGCCCGGTGGATCGTAATGGTAGCGGCTGAAGATCTCTTGCGCCGGCTTTCCGAGCAGCCATTCAACGAACCGGGCAGCCGCTTGAGGATCGGACGCCTGCTTCAGTGCCGCGGCGTAATAGACCAGTGGCTCGGGACGATAGATCTTGCCATTCAGCGTGAGGCTTGCTTGCGCGTACGCAGCGGGCGAGCCGCCAAGATTGATTTCCGGCGGCAAGGTGAGATAAGGCAGGTGGAACGGCGCGGGCTGGATCTTGTAGGCGGACGCCGCATCCAACTGGCCGCTCTGCAAGCGCGCTTGGACGGTCGGCTCGGTGAAGATCTGCTCCGGATTGATGTTCGGCCCGAGAACGCGCCGGACAAGATCGGGCTGCTGGTAGAGCCGCGCCGCGAGTTGCATCACAAATATGATATTGCGGCCTTGCGGATCGGCCACGGGATCGGTACGGCCGAAGCGCAAGCCCGGCTCCTCGAGGATCTGCCACCAGCACTGAGCGTTTGGTTTGTCCGCCGTTCGGAACCGGGAGGCGAAACGGCTGGCGGGGCAGTAGGCGATGACCATCTCTGTGCGCGCGATGGGGACGGCGTTGGCTGCCATTCCCGCCTTCACGACACTTTCCATCGGACTGGGAGTCACCGAGATGAACACGTCGGGACGAATGGCGTTGCTGACGATGAGTTGTGCGAGCCCGCTGGCGCCCTGTGCGCGGCCCTGCAACGCCAGTCCGAGTTGCGCAAGCGCCGCCTGCTTGATCCCGCCTTCCATGACGGAGGCCATCGATCCGGCGTATGCGACATTCAATACGCTCCCGCCGCGGGCTTTGAACGCCGCGAGCCCGGCGATTTGGTAAATGATCTGGCGGCGGGTCAACGTAATGTATTTCAGTATACTGTCTTCTTAACACGACGAAGCCGCCGGCGCCAAAAGCAAAAAACTAACTTTCACCGCCGAGACGCTGGGAAAAGCCAAGAGCGAAATTTCGTTGATTCGCAGCGCGGCGGTGCTCGCCGGTTCAGGGCGACAGAACCAGCGCCGAACGAAGCGCTCCGCCACTCCTCGCCGAAAGTGTGGAACACTGATGGACTATGCAATCCGCTTCGTCCGCCGGGACGGCGAATACCGGCGCGTGGTACAAGGCGCTGAACGGGTATCACTGGTGGGTGCTGATTGTCGCCTCCTTCGGCTGGATGTTCGACACCATGAACCAGCGCATTTTTGTGCTGTCGCGCGGGCCCGCCATGCGAGATTTGC
>Ga0335081_10013362_pt1 | contig 13277 bp, 19 predicted proteins | sample Lox_Sample_35_FD_206713 | JGI IMG/M metagenome (GOLD analysis project Ga0335081, IMG submission 206713) | Soil microbial communities from Loxahatchee National Wildlife Refuge, Florida, United States - Lox_Sample_3.5 | ecosystem: Environmental > Terrestrial > Soil > Wetlands | place: USA...
GCTGCTGCAGCGTGGGTGATGGTTTCGCCGGCGAGGTGCCGGCCGTGGTCGGCGAGCATCTGCCGGATGACATCGATGAGTTTGGGGCCGATGCCTTTGACGGCGAGGATCTCAGGCGCGGTGAACTGGGCGAGGTCGTCGAGGGTCACGGTCGGGCCGAGGGCTTTCACCAGCGGGGACAGGGCACGGCCGTATCCTTCAGCGTCCAGGTCGCCGATCCACGGAGCCGGCAGGGTGCCATCGGGACGGAGGGGCCGCAGGACAGTGCCGGGCTTGCCTTTCACCTGCTCACGTTCGTGATAGATGCTGGTGGCCTTGAGGAACCTTTCCCATGCGGCTGTGTCATCGGCTTCTGACACGATCATGAGCCGGTAACCGCCGGGATATTCAGGGCGCAGATGCAGGACCGCGCCTGCATCAGTGTGCGGCATCGGATGCAAGTCTCCCATCGGCAGCAGGCATTCGAGCATGCGCCGGTAAGCAGCGAGCTGTTCCTTGACCCCGGTGTCGAGGTACTTGCCGGTTTTCGTGTCAACGCACAAGACAAGGAAGGCACCGGGCCGGGCGACGATGACCGGCTGCCCGAACGGACTCGTCTCAATCGCATACCCGCTGAGGATCATGATCGCGTCGAGGGTGCCGGCGACGCCGATCTGAAGGTTATAGACCGTCATCTCAGCGGCTTCGATCTGCGGGTTAAAATCAGCGATAAACTGCATGAACCCGGTAATCATGTGATCAGCGACGTCGGGCAGGGGCTCGACCTCGTCTTTGCTGATTTCGTAGAGGGCATTCTCAAGACGCTCGTCGAGGATGGGGAGCACGATGTCCGCACCGGTCCGGCCGGGGGACGCGGCCCACAGGATGAGCCGTTTCTGCAGGTCGTGAACGAAACTGCCGCAGTCGGCTTTAAGCTGGCGTTCCCGTTCCGCTTCCTCACTCGCGATCTTGAGAGCGGCGTCGCGGCCTTCCTCACGCAGGATGCGGGCCAGGTCGCTCATGTGATCCATGCACCAGGCGGCAGCTTTCCCGGCGGCCCACTTATTCAGGTACCGCTTGCCCTGCGTGCCGTCGATGACGGCAGTAACCCGGTCGAGCAGGTCCCCGGTAACCGGATGCGTGTAGTACCGGTCATTCGGGCTGTTCCCGCCAGCGGCCTGCGTGCTGGCGGGAACGTCATCGACGACGGTCATGCTGCCCTCCGCGCTGCTGCCCGCAGGACTGTCTTCGCGGCGGCTATGTCCGCGTCGGCTTGCTCGCCGAGCGCGGTGACCGCGGCGTCGGTGCAGGGCTCGCCGTCGTCCAGCAGCTCGTGCGGGTCAACAGCCAGGACAGCCAGCCGCCGGCGTGCATCCGCCAGGCTGGCTGTCGCTTCGCTTCGCGTCATCAGGACCCCCCCGTGGTAGTAATTTCGACTACAGAAACAACCTACTATCAACCCCGGTCCAGGCGCAACCATATTCGCGGTTCCGGTGCAGGTCACGTCACTGCCGCCAGGGCAACGGGCGTATCACCGGTCATGCACACACAGTCGTAATCCGCCGGATCCCCCCAGCCGAGCTCGACGCGTTCAGGGGTGATGTTCCGCCAGGTGACCCGGAACTCGAACTGGCCGCCGAGGATGATGACATCGCCGAGGACGACCATCCGGGCCTGTACTTCCCTGACCGGGACGACGGTTGTTTCTTGTATGCTCATGAATGAGAGCCCTCCTCCGGGATCTCGCAGGCGGACATCCAGTCACCCGCCTGCCCGCGCCGTCCCTGGCTGCTACCGGGGGCGGCGCGTTCTGTCTCATGCTGCTGTTTCACGGATGAGCTCGCCGGGGTCCAGGCCGAGCGCTGCCGCCAGGCGGCTGATGATCGCGTCCCGGTTGACGGTCTTGCCGTTCTCGATGAGGGACAGGTACGGCTGGTTGGTGCCGACCATGCTGGCGAGTTCGGTCTGCTTGAGTCCCAGGTGCTGGCGGGCTGCGCGGATGGCGTTCCCGTCAGGCCGGACCAGTGTGTGCATCGGCATGCGTCCACCATATACCAGGCAGCGTCTGTCACCTGTGAGATACACGCTGTGACACGCCGGGAATTATATCAGCGGCGACCAGCAGACGCTACGCGACACTTCCGGTCATAAGCATAACCGCTTGCATCATGCGGCCATATCAGGCAACATCGTGAACGGTCATCAACCCCCCGTAGAAGGAGCGTCACTCTTGCCCGACGACATAACCCCGGCGCGCTGGCGGCTCTTAGGCGATGCCCTGATCCGCCGCCGCATCCAGATGGGCCACCACATCCGCGCGGAGTTCTGCCGTCTGCCCGGCTCCCTGTCCTCCCAGCTCGTCCTCGCCCTCGAACGCGGCAAGCGCACCAACTATGAGCCTGCAACGCTCACCCGCGCCGAAGTGCAGTGGCGGCTCCGGCCCGGCGCGATCACAGCGTTCTTGACCGGCGCGACCGATGACCTGATCATCCTGCCGGACGACAACACGGATCCGCAGCTGCGGGTCTGCGAGCTGGAAGCCGAAGCCCAGCGGATCCGGGACACAGCCCGCGACCAGCTCCGCGCTGCTGCTGCCGCGCTGACGATTGCCGCGGACAAGCTCGCCGGCTAGTTGACATGCCAGCGGCCAGGCTGGACGACCCGCAGCCGCCGCGGCGTCTCGCTCATTTCCTGGGTGCGCCGGTCCACTTCCAGGGCGGTCAGCACCGAGTCGGTGATCTGGTCACCGCGGCGGGCGATCAGGTATTCGGCGACTATCCCGGCGGTGACGGCTGCGGCGATGGCCAGGAGCGCGGGGTAGGCGGCCCGGGACTGGCGGGTGACGGCGCCGACGCTGCCTGCGGCGAGCCATAGTGATCCTGCGACGATCATGCGGGCACTGACCACAATGCTTGGTTTCCCTCCCCGGGCGCCGGTCCTGGTTGTGCCTGTCACGACGTGGGACGGAGGTGCAGCCAGCGTGCTCGCGGGGGGACAGACGGTTACCGAGCCTACAGAGCGTGTTCACGGCAGGTCAAGACGCGGATCGCCTGGCGGGAACGGGCCTGAACGCGAGGAAGCGCACCCGCCGTGACCGGCGTGGCGCGCTTCCCAGAACGGGGAGAGGCTAGTGGCCCGTGACGGCCTTGTGGTGGGTTTCGGCGACTGCCAGCTGCTCGCCATCGGGATGTTCTCCTGCTGCCCAGACGACGACACGGACATGGAACTCGTCGCCGTCAGCAGTGTCGGCGACGTGCTGGTCCATGACCCGGTTAGCCAGTTCGGCGGCCGTGATTGCCTCACGGGCGAAGAACGGCGGATCGGATGGCTGGATTGAGCACCACGGGCCGTCAGCCTGGTCAGCGGTCAGGATGTCGAACTCGTAGCTGACCGGCTCGCTGACAACAGCGATTTCCGGCTCGTCCTCTTCGCTCTCGTCCTCTTCGTCATCGAACGTGCATGGCCAGTGGTCGATGTAATCGAGCGCGTCAGCAGCATCGCTGCGGGACAGGACACGCTCGATCAGGTCAGCGACAGTCAGAGTGACCGTGAACGTAGTATCCGGCGCTGACGGACTGCTGATGGTGACCTGCGCGATCCCAGGCATGTCACAGGCGGGGCACGCCTCCTCGTAGGCAGCTTCGCCGTCTGATTCGACGGTTTGCACAGTGCCGGTGTCTTTGCAGGTCCGGCAGCGGAGAGTGGTGTTCTCCAGCGCGTTGTCTTCCAGCAGTTCACCGTTCTGATACACGGCGATCGGATATGCCAGGTCGTCGCGGTAAACGGCTACGTAGTAGGGGCGCAGGGCTTCGATCGCATGTGCGGATCGTCCGATAGCCAGGTCACGAGCCTGTGTGAGTGTCACAGGCTCGTCCTGGCCGAGGTCGAGCCGGGTTTCCCGGGCGTCCGGGCTGGTGCGGATATACAGGGTGTATGTGATGTGGCTGGTCATGTCTTCCTCCGGGACGGTGGTGATGCTGCGGGCATGCGTGTTACTTACGGCCGTGCAGCCGGTCGATCTTGGCCATGTACTCTAGTGAGCCGAACGGTGTGCTGGCACAGTCACAGTCCTGGTCAGGGCCGCAGAGCACGCAGTCCCGTGCGGTGATCTCCAGCGGCCCCGGCCGGGTGAACGCGGGGGACCATTTCGCGCCGAGGCTGGCGAGCGCGGCAAGGGGGTCGGCTCGCGGCTTGTTGCGTGCGTCAGCGTTCTCGATCTGGCGATAACTGGGCTTGTCGGCACTCATTGGATGGTTCCTCTCTAGTGTGGTCTGCCTTCAAGATCCTGGCCGGGCGAAGTGCCCGGTCTCCGGGACGGAGTAGCCGGATTCATTCCCGGTCAGGACATTCAGGGCAGCCGCTTTCTGGCTGGTCCGGCGCCGCTCTGTGCCTGGTTTCCTTCATGCTACAGTAACCCCGGTCTACGTACAAGAGGTTACCTGTCATTGCAGGCGAAAACCTCGCGGGCTTCCAGATCCGGTACGGCACGCCGGCGAAACAGTGCACCCGACCCGCGGCCAGGCACATCCATGACCCGCAGAAACTCCCAGCCATGATCCGTATACCACTGGTGCAGCCGCCGGTTCGTCCGCCACGCATCCAGCCGCACCCACCCGACCCCGCACATCGCCGCACGGTCACACACCCACCGCAGGATCCAGTCACCCAGTCCCCTGCCAGCCTGCACCCGGGCGACAGCCAGCTTGGACACATACCACGCAGGCTCCAGCAGTTCCGGCACCGTCCAGAAGTCACCATCGCCCCGCGGCGACACGGCAACAGTCCCCGCCGCGTAACCGTGCTGTTCTGCCAGCAGCGTCCGCCGGGCCTCGACACACGGCCGGACCCGGTCAGCAGTGAACCCGGCCGGCCACTGGTCTACGCCCTTGGAATGCAGCCACGCCGCGGACCCGTTCAGAAGTCCGAGCACAGCCGGCACGTCAGCTTCCGCCGCGGTACGGATAGTCATGCCCTTCACGCCGGGAGCTCGAATACGATCTGGGCCCGGTCAGCGGGCCACACGGTGACCGCGACGCGGACCGGGTCGTCACCTGCGTATCCGGTACGGGTGTGGACCATGACGGGCACGCCGGAGCCGATGCGAAGCCGCCGTGTCTCGTCCGGGTCGGGCATCCTGGCGGTCACCTTGTCGACGTACCGGGTCTGCGCGTGCCGCAGGTCGGCCAGGAGCACGCTCACTCCCTGCGGCACGTCAGCAGGCTGCATGATCGGCGTGCCTTCGGCGATCCACCGCGGATACCAGGAGGTGTTCAGGTTGTGCGGGTGCCCGTCGATGAGGCGCAGCCGCCGCCGGGCGGCGGCCAGGTCCCCGGCCGGGAGCTGGAGGAGCTCGGCGATCTCGGCGGGGGGCTGCTCGATGGTGATGGTGATCTGCTGGCTGGGGTGGCCGCCGTGGGCTTCGACGTCGGCGACCCAGGCGTCTATGCCGCGGGCTCGGCGTTCCTCTAGCGCGGCACGGGATTCGCTGCTTGACGCATGAAAGGTAAGACGCCGGTCATGACGGACATGACGGGCGCGTCCCTGACCATTCGTGACAAGTCCCTCACCCGCCAGTGCTGCCAGCGCCCGCCGCACCGTACCCCGTGACGCCCCGTAGGTGTCGCACAGCTCATGTTCTGGCGGCAGCGGATCACCTGGCGCAAGCATCCCTCGCGTAATCAGATCACGCAGGTCATCAGCGATCTCAGCATGCTTCGGTCTCTCAGACACCACGTCTCCTCCTGTCCAGCCTGACCATACGAGCGACTCATGGTAGCGGCACGGCCAGGCATGTGTTAATGTGTGATCCAGCTAGCTTGTATAAACAGGTTATACAGGCAAACCCGATGAAAGGACAGCCGACACCCATGAACCTGGCTCGAAGGGCCGCCGACAGAGCCTCGCGCCTGTTCCACGGCGGCATGAACCGCAACGACTACACCACATGGCGAACCGCCCGCACCCTCGACGACATCGGCGAACTGACAGCCCGCTGGCTCGAAGGCAGCATCCAATCCCAGCCCGGCTACCAGCCCGGCTACGGCCCCGACCCCGAAACCATCCCGCACATCCCCGTCCTCGCCGCCGCCTGCCGGACCGGATTCGTCACCCTCGGCTCACAGTCCGCTGACGGCCCGTGGAACGCATGGGTCAACGGCCTGATCTCCGAAGTCGACCTGGCGTGGCTGACCACCGTCACGCACGGCACAGACCTGACAATCGACTACCGCTGCCGCCGCGGCGACCATCACGGCCACCAGGAAACGTTCTTCTGGTGTCCTCGCCGCAACATCTGCGAGAGCCTGCTCCGGCACTCCCCGAACGCCGCCGCCGCGATACGCGACGCCTGGTACGTGCGGATCATCGACCCGGAACCCGGCCGCAACTCGATGCTCTGGCCCGCGCTCGCCATCTACGCCGGCCTCGTGGTGACGTCATGACCGTCACCCCAGCCCGCGCGCTCGCCGCCGACCGTCTCTTCGCCGCCCGGTATGCCGCCAACGACCTGTTCAACGGCATCCCGATGCAAGGCTCCGCAGCCGCAACCCCCGGCTGGTGGCGAGACACCGCCTGCTCCCAGACCGACCTGGACGCCTTCTTCCCCGAAGACGCCGAAATCGGGGACTACGTAAAGAACATCTGCCGCCGCTGCCCCGTCCGGGCCCAATGCCTGGACGACGCCATGGTCCGCGACGACAACGACTACGGGTACCGCGCCGCACTGTCACCGCACGCACGCCGTGACTTGCGCCGCGTCCTGTACCACCAGGCAAGAAAGGCGGCAGCAGCATGACCATCACCGGCCCGGCACGAGCAGCAACCGAAGGGAACCAGCACATGACCGACACGGCACAGGACACGGCAGGGCCGGTCAGGGAACTGGTCGCGCTCCGTGACCTGATCCAGGACATCACTGAAGCGTCCGGTCTCGCCGGCGCAGCCATCGCCGCCGAAGACTTCCTGGTCAGCCTCCAGGGCAGCGGCCCGGTCACCACATGGAAGCCAGTCGGCCTGACAGCACTCGGCCACATCATGCGGCTCCTGGGCGCCCTCGGCGATGACCTGACTGTTCCCGCGGCGCCAGTCGAACTGGACCGTGTCGATGGCGAAGTTTTCGGCGCGATGGTCGCCGATGCGATCGCATGGCGGGAACGTTCCCGGCCCTGCATCGCCTGCGCCGCCGACCAGGACGGTGACCTGTGCGCAGCCTGCGCTGCTGACGTGGACCGCGCCGACGACTACCGCCGGCTTGCTGTCCGCCGGTTCGGAATGGAGGTCGACTAACGATGACGTCCGTCCACTGGCAGCAGAACGTACAGAGCGCTCTGCTGCGCCTGTCCCGCATCGTGGCCGCCCAGGACCGTCTCATCGGCAGCCTGCGCCGCGACATAGACGAGCTCCGCGGCCGTCTCGCCGCCGTGGAGCGCCGCATCGGCGACCTGGAGACAGCGCCGTCACGTCAGGGCAAGTCGTCATGGACCTGGATCAAGCCGTGACCAGCGCCGAGGCGTACGCCATCCAGGCGCAGATCAGGGAACTGGACGACCAGATGGCCACCCTGGCTCTCCGGAAACGCGAACTCGCCACCGACCTGTACAAGGCACTCCACTCGCAAACCCCGGAACACCACCCGCAACCACAGCCGACGTGGCGGCAGTCCGCCCGCCGCGCTGGAAGGACCCACCGATGAAACTCGACTTCACGCTGAAACTCCGCAGAAAGTCAGCTGCCACTGACCGGAAAGAACGCGCTGTCAGATCAGCCGTCCGGCACGCCGGCGTCGCGCTTGGCATCGGCGCGCTCATCCAGATCGTGCACATGCTGGTGCCAGCCGTCCCCATCTCGATCCTGGCCGCCGTCGTCATCGTCGCCGCCTGGAGGGCCCGTGACGCCGCCGAAGCATGGCAATACCGCCGCTCCGGCGGACGGCGGAACGAGAAACTGCGCCGCCGCCACCAGGGCACCGCAACCAGACACGAGATCCACAGGAAACTCTCGCCCCGTGCAGCCAGACGCCTGGCCTACGTCATCCGCCCGGATCTCGCCGGCGTTCCCCGCCGCCGCATCCCCACCCGGGAAGTAGCGGCAACAGTCGGCTACGCGCTTACCGGCAAGGAGGCCCGAAAGTCATGAGATTGCACTGGCAGTCCCCTCTCGCCATCTCCCGGGACAACGCTCCCGTTGTCGTCTCCCGGGAAACCTGCGGCCTTTACCTCGGTCTCCCGCGCGTCGGGAAAACCGGCAGCCTCTGCTACCAGACCATCGACGCACCCGGATGGACGCTGGCCACCAGCTGCTTCATCGACATATTCCAGGAAACCGCCCTGGCCCGCGTCGCCGGCGGCGGCCCCGTGTGGCTGGCCAACCCCGGCCAGGACGGCGGCTGGCCGTCAACCATGGCATTCAGCCCGCTCACCGGCTGCGACACCGCGGAAGGCGCGATCGCCAACGCCGGCATCCTGATGAACTCCGTGCCGAAGGACGCGAACTCCGCGACATGGCACGACTGGGGTTTCCAGCTGCTGCGTCTCGCCATGCACGCCGCCGCGCTCGTCCCCGGCTACACGATCCTGGACGCCCGCTACTGGGTCCAGAACCCTTCCGACCCGGGGTTCGCGAAAGCACTCGCCAGCCCGTTCGCCGCGCCGGGCTGGGACGAGGAACTGGACCATGTCAACGAAAGGCCAGAGGAAACCCTCGGCGGTATCATCCCCGCCGCCGACAGTGCCCTTTCCTGGCTTGCCAACCCGACGATGGCCGCGCTTGCCTGCCCCGCCGGCGACGACAATTTCTCAGCCGAGAACCTGATCGACAATGGCGGCACCCTCTATCTGATCGGCCGCAACACGCCGCACAGCACCCTCGCGCCGTTCTACTCGCTCCTGGTGGCTCACATCCTGGAAGTCGCCCTGAAGAAAGCGTCCACCATGCCCGGCGGCCGTCTCGCCCCGACAGGGACCGCGATCCTGGACGAAGCCGCGAACCTGTGCACCGGCATAGACCTTCCGAGGATGACGTCACTGCTCGGCGGCCGGGGGGTAACGGTGTTTGTCGGCGCGCAGTCTATAGCCCAGCTGAAAGAGGCGTTCGGCGAGAACGGTGCCAGCGCGATCCTCAGCAACAGCGGCCTGAAAGTGATCTTCGGCGGGTACACGGACGGGCCGACTCTCACTGACCTGTCTGTTCTCTGCGACGACGAGGACACCTGGAACTGGGTTAAGCAGCAGGACGGCAGCAAGCACCGGCTGGCAGTCAGCCAGCGGGTGTTCTCGCCGTCGAGACTCCGGCTGATCCCCAGGGGCCGGGCGCTTTGCCTGGAAAGTTTCACCCGCCCGTTTCTCATGCGGGTCCCGTCCGTCCGGGACCACCCTCGCTATGACCCGCTCCCGGCGACGTTCGACTTCGAGACGCCCGAGCCTGAACTGCAGCCGGAACGACTGGCACTGCCCGCCGGCAGCGGCGCCGCCGGCGAGCTGACCGCCGGCGGAATCGACGACGACGCCGTCGCCGAAGTGGTTGACGGCATTGTCGTCAGCGCGTTCACCGCATCCGAGAAAGGTGGTTACTGATGAGTGACAGTTTCCGTGCTCCGCTGTCCCGCCGCGCGAAGCACCTGCTCAGGCTTATCCGCCTGGCCCGTTACAAGGACATACAGCAGGCGCTGGTCCGGCTGCTGAACCAGGAGATAGAGCGGACCCAGCAGATGCACCGGCGGGTCATGGAAGCCGCCAAGCGGGCAGCCGCAGAAAAGCTGCGGCTGCAGAAGAAGAAGCAGGCTACGGCCGCGCGGCGGCCTTCGGCTAAGGAGCCGATCCTGCAGCAGCAGCAGCAGGCCCGGCAGCAGCAGGTTCCAGTGCAGCCTGTCCGGAAGCCGACCCGGGAGGCACATCACCGGAACGCGCGCCTCAGCCCCGAGCAGGCAATGCGGATTACTGAACCTGAACCACGGCCGATCCGCAGTGCCGCTGCCCGGGCTCGTCAGCGGCTGGAAGGCAAGCGGCGTGCTGTGACTGTTCCGTCCGCGCCGCCCCGCAAGTCAGCTGTGATCCACGTCGGCGGCAAGCCTGCGCCCGCTCCGAAGAAGAAGCCGGCGCCGGCTGTGCGCCCGGTGAAGCCGGCGCGGGGTTCTGAACGGCGAGCCGCTGAACGGAAACTGGCTATCCCGCCGCGCACGCCCGCCCCGGCCCGGATGCCCGCGAATGGCACCCGCCCGTCCCCGCCGTCCCAGACCCAGCAGAACACGCCAGTTCAGTCCCGGAACACTCAGCCTCAGAACGGGCGCTCCGGGTTCGAGAACATCACGATGACCGGACCCTGGCGAACCACTCCGACCCGGTTCGACTCTGCCGGCCGGCGGATCTCGCCGCAGCCGTCCGCGTCACCGGCCCGCCCGGCACCCGCGACCAAGCGTCCTGCTGCAACTCCGCAGCCGGCGCCCCGTACAACTGTCCCGCCGCGTCCCGCCAGACGCCCACCGTCAGCCTCAGCGACGCCAGCGCGCACCCCGGCGCCGCCAGCCCGCAGGACACCCGTGCCGCTGCCGTCACAGACCGTCGCCCGGTCCGCCGCGGCCCGCACCGCACCCCGCCCAGCCCGAGCCCTCCGCACAGGCGGCAAGCGCATCCGCCTGCGCCGCCGCTAACAGAAAGGAACCAGACAAACCATGCCCTTTAACCTCCACATCACCCAGCGTAACCGCGGCCGTCAGCCCGGCAGCCCCGGCAGCTGCGCCATCGCAGAAGCCGCCCGGGCACAAAGAGGCGGCGACTGGTGGGTACCCGGCGACGGCTACGCCTACGAAAGCCAGGGCCCCTTCTACCGCACTCGCCACAAAATCGACGCTGACGGGAAGCGGGTCGTCAAAACCCACGACCTCCAGGGCCCGAAAGCAGTCCCCGACCAGGTGATCACCCTTGGCGGCAAATCCAGGAAACCGTCACAGTCACAGCGCACCACGGAATCAATCCGCAACTGGACAACCCAGAAGCCTGCCCGCAGCCGCATGCAAGCCACAGCACGGCCGGGAACAGCATCCCCGTCCGCACAGTCACAGCCGCGCCCGGGCATCCGCCAGCGAACCGCAGAAGCCCGCCAGCAGGCCACCACAGCGGCCCGGCAGAAAACCACAGCCGCCCGGCAGAAAGTAAGCACAGCAGTGAGACGGCCCTTCACCACCGTCGTCGACCGCCAGGACGCGCAGGCAGCCCGGCGGGCAGCGAAAGACCAGACGCACCGCACCAGGGACGCAGCCGAGGTCGCCGCCCAGCGGCAGCGTGCGCTCCGCGGACTGCGTAATCCCCCGGCAACCGCCCATGCCGCCCCTGCCGTGGCACGGACCCGGTGGCCTGCCCCGCCGCAGTCCATGTCCCGCCCGGCCCAGGCTCCGGTTTCCCGCCGCCCCGCCACAGTGTCACAGCGCGCTACGGCACCGGCTGTCCCGTCACGCGCCCGCCCGGCAGCATCCTCTGCAGCAGCTACGGCAGCGCAGCGTGACGTCACTGCACGGCAGCCCGAAATGGCGGCAGCACGGTCACAGCCAGCCCGTGACCGCACGACAGACCCGGTCCGCCGCTACGAGGCACCAGCCCGGCGACGCCGTTAAAGGAGAACACGTTGACTGAACAAACAGTTAAAACTGACGGTGACCGGCCGCCGCGCTGGCATCCCCACCCCGGCCGCGCCCGCGCCCACCGCACCAAAGCCGGACTCCTGTGGTACCGCCACAAAGCCCGCGCCGTCATCTTCGCCGCCATGGCAGCCGCAGAAGCCCTCACATGGCTGACCTGGGCAACCATCCGCTTCGCCTGGAAAACAGCCGCCACGACCATCAGGAGCCGCCACACCACCACCACAACAGACCTCACCCCAGCCGAATCCCCCGACTCGCCGGAAGAGAAGTGATCTCGTGCGCCTCTGGTTCCTGAACGTCGGCGGCTACGACCAAGACCGCGCCGCCCGCTACCAGAAACCCCTCGAACCCGACCACCACCTGACCCTGCAAGACCGATTGCCGGTCCGCCCGGTCCGCCGACGCCCGCCCCGGCGACTAGCCGCCGGTGAACAGACAGCATTCCACCGGCGAGCCGAACAGCCCGCACTATCAGCCCCAACCCGCCGCCGGTGAGCACAGCCAGTAACCGGCACCACGACGGAAGGAAGTGAACGCACCTTGACGGGGAACAGCGGCAGCCAGGGAAACACCACCAGCCTCGCGCTGCTAGCCGGCGCCATCATCGCCATCATCTACGCCTACACCCAGGCGGGTGCCATCGGCGCGATCCTGGCCGTCATCCTCGCTGCCGCTGCCCTCATCCTCCACATCTGGGCAAAACACATGCTCCACACCCACGGCCTCCCCCGCCTCGCCGGGAACTGGATCCTCGGCCGCCCCCTCGACGGCAAACGCCGCTGCAAAGGCACCCACCCCACCTGGACCCGCCCAGCCGAATGCACCCGCGCCGACTGCCGTGTCTCCCGCCGCCACCACCTCCCCGAATGGCGCCGCACCACCGCCCGCGCCAGCACCGCCCTCACCCTCACCGCGCTCCTCGCCGGCCTGGCCGCCGCCCGCACAGCCACCCTCACCCTCCTCGGCGCCGTCGCCGCGCTCATGGCCGCAGCATGGATCTGGCACGTCACCTGGCGGATCCGCAACTGGGCACTCCACGGCGACATCATCACCCCCCTCACCCGGTCACTCACCGCAGCCGGCGTCCCGGCCCTCGACATCCAGATCGAACGCAACTTCGACCTGGCCCGCTTCGAGCTCACCCCCGGGTTCAAAACCGAAGACCGCGACAAAGTCATCGCCACCGTCACCGCCGGTGTCCCCCGGCTCTCCATCGCCGGCCCTCCCGACGTCGAATGGTCCCGGTCCAGGGTCCTGCGCCGCCCCGTCGCCACATTCACCAAAGCCATCCCCATGCCCCATTACGTAGCGTGGGCAGAGATCAAGCCGGTCGCCGACGTCGCAGCCGAACACGAGATGGTCCTCGGCCTCACCCGCGCCAGGCTCAAAGCACCGTTCAAAATCTCCGTCGACAACGATTCACCCCATGTCGGCCTATCTATGCCAAGTGGAGACGGAAAGTCCGTTACAGCCCGCCTGGCCGCAGCCCAACTCGCTCACCACGGCAGCCTGGTCGTCATCCTCGACCGGAAACTCACCTCTCACACATGGGCCGCCGGCCTCCCCAACGTCGCCTACGCCCGCACCATCGAAGAAGTCCACCAGCTGTGCCTGTGGCTCGCCGCCGAAGTCGACCGCCGCAACGTCCTCACCGTCCAGTACGCCGACA
>Ga0335081_10013364_pt1 | contig 13276 bp, 9 predicted proteins | sample Lox_Sample_35_FD_206713 | JGI IMG/M metagenome (GOLD analysis project Ga0335081, IMG submission 206713) | Soil microbial communities from Loxahatchee National Wildlife Refuge, Florida, United States - Lox_Sample_3.5 | ecosystem: Environmental > Terrestrial > Soil > Wetlands | place: USA: Florida...
GAACCCCCCGCCGCCCGCGGCCACTCGTTCGCGGTATTCCGCGATCCTCTCCTGAATCTGCTCGTCGCTCCCCATTCCGAAATTTTCCGACTGGCCCATGGCCCCCGCGCTCACCACCGATTCTGTGGCCGCATCGGCGCCTGCGCCGGAAAACGGCAGCGCACTCAGGTCCCCTCCGCCGAATCCGTTGCCGCCACCCCCCTCCCCGGCCCCCGCTCCCGTCGCCCCTGGCTCGCCGGGCTGTCCCGCGCCGCCCAGATTCTGGAAACCGCGTCCAGCCGCCACGCGCGCATTCGCCGCGCGCGCCGCCTGCTGCTCCTGCTGCAGTTCTTCCACACGCGAGGCCAGCAGCAGATTCAAATCCACGTTCGCCGCGGGGTTCTGCGGGTTCAGCAGCACTTCCTGCGTTTCCGGAGCGAAGGCCAGAAACTCCGCGCGAACCACATAGCGCCCCCGCTCCGCCGGCGTGAACGAAAATCTGCCGTCCAGCCCCGTCGTCGTTGTGAATTTCTTCCCGGTCAGCGTATTGGCCGCCGTCACGGTCACCCCGGGAAGCGCCGATTTCCCCGTATGCACAACGCCGGTAATCGTGTACCGCACCGGAGCCGGCGTGGAGGTGCCTGCCGCGGTCTGTCCGCCCGTCGCCCCACCAGCCGGCGGAGCGGTCTGCGCCCGCGGAGCTGTGGCGGAATTCTGCCTGCCCCCCGCCGAGGAAATCGGCGAGAACGCACACCATCCTGCCGCGGCGATGGCCAAGGCTTTCAGGCGCACTAGCGCGGACCTTGCGGCTTCGATTCGGGTTTCTTGTCGCCCTGCTGCGGCGGGCCTCCCGCGGCGCCGCCCGAGCTGAGGAACTGCTTCATGCGTTCAAACTGGGCCGCATCCATCACGTTTACCACCCGCGGCACAAACACCCCGTCCTTCGTCTCTCCCCGCACCGCCACTCCGTCGCCCGGATGGATGTCCGCCAGCGTGATGCTCTCGCGGTGCTTTCTCAGCGACGTGTTTTCATCCGCCTCCATCGTTTCCGTCGTCCCGTCCAGCTTTACAATCGTGATTTTCGTTCCTTCCACCGATTTCACCGTCCCCGCCAGGAGATTTCTCCCCATTCCCTGGGTCATCGGCGGCGGGCCGTTCCGCGCCGCGATCAGTTCCGCATCCCAGCTCGAGTCCTCCCTCTTCGTCCCGCGCACAAACACCGGTGTGCCGGCCTTGAAGTCCTCCGGCTTCGCCGCCGCCTGCTCCATGCGGAACTGCGTCTTCTCGCTGATGTGCACCGTCACCGTGCTTCCGTCCGGCGCCTCCAGCTTCATCTCCGTCGGCGAAATGCTCTGAATCCGCCCGAACACCGCGTTGCCGCGGAAGTGGCCCCGCTGCCGGCCCCCTTCTCCCGGCGGGCTCTGCTCCTGCCCGCTCGCAGGATTCTGCGCGTGCATCGCGCGCGGTGCCCCCGCCAGTCCCAGCGCGGCCAGCAAAACTATTCGCAGCAGCGTTCCAGCCCTCATCGTCGTTTCCCTTCTCTCTACCCCTGCCCCATCACCCCTCGTCCGCTCATGCTATCACCGCGTGCCGGGCGCAGATACACACCGCTCCTTCCTTCAATTCCCTCCGGCGGCGGGCCAGGTTCCCGAAACTCCTTTCCGCCCGCTGCGTGCGCGGCCGACTTGCAGCTTCCCCGGCCACGACGTATTCTGGCCGCCTCAGGAGCGCTCCAGTGGCACGGGACATGACGGCGGCGAATCGCAACGCGGGAACTGCAGACCTCTCCCGGCCGGTCAGCCGGCGGATTGATGTGCCCATTCCTCCTCCGCCCGCCGCTCATCTGGCCGAGCAGCTCGAACGCGGCAACATTCTGTTCTTCCCGCGCATGCCCTTCGATCTGGGGGAGGAGGACCGCGCCTTTCTTCTCGCCCAGAAGCAGGCCCAGGCCGGCTATCACAAGAATATCGCCTACCGACCCGCGGAGAAGCGCCTCACCGGCGCCGGAAAAATGCCCGCGCCCGATGCGCTCCGCTTGAAGTCCGTCCTCTCCGCCTACTCCGATTGGGCCGCCGCTTTTCTCGCCGAAATCCTGCCGGAATACTCCAGCCGTTGGGTCCGCGATTTTGCCAGCTTCCGCCCCATCGAGGAAAAAGGCCGCGCCGCCCGCCTCACCGCGCGCAACGACCTGGCCCACGTCGACGCCTTTCCTACCCGCCCCACCCACGGCGACCGCATCCTCCGCGTCTTCGTCAACGTCAATCCCGCCCAGGGACGCGTCTGGGTCACCTCGGAAACCTTCGAAGGCCTCGCCGAACGCTTCGCCGCCCAGCTCGGCATTCCCAACGCGCCCCCGGGCGCCCACGTGTTCGGCAAACTGGCCCGCGCACTCGGCATCCGCCAGCTCTCCCGTTCCCCCTACGACGCCTTCATGCTCCGCTTCCACGACTTCCTGAAGGAGAACGCCGAGTTTCAGCGCGATTGCACCAAGCAGCACTGGGAATTTCCTCCCGGCTCCTGCTGGATCTGTTACACGGACATGGTCAGCCACGCCGTCCTCTCCGGCCGCTTCGCTCTGGAACAGACCTTCCTCATCTCCCGCCATGCCATGGCCCTTCCGGAAAAATCCCCCATCCGCATCCTCGAACGCATCTGCGGCCATCCCCTCGCAAACTGATGCGCACCATCACCTCGCTCTCTAGGATGCAGACAAACCTGTGACCAGAGCCCGCACCCCGGCCTCCCCGTCATGACCGCTCGCCTCCTTTCTGCCGGGTTCCTGTTCGCCATGGGACTGCTGGGAGGCGCCATGAACGCCGTCGCCGGCGGCGGCACCTTTTTTGTCTTTCCCGCCCTCATGTTTATCGGCGTCCCGGCCATTCCCGCGCGCGCCACCAACACGGTCGCGCTCTGGCCCGGCCTCGCGGCCGGCGTCCGGGCCTTCTGGCCGCGCTTGAAGGTCACGCCCCGCCTGCTCATCCCTCTCGTCGGCGTCAGTCTGGTGGGATCCGTCGCCGGGGCCGTCCTCGTGGTTCGAACCCCGGCCGCCACCTTCCTCCGGCTCGTGCCCTGGCTCATGCTTGCCGCCACGCTCCTGTTTCTCCTCGGCCCGCGCCTCAGCAGAGGCTCTTCCGCTGGCGGGGAATCGAAGCTCTCGGCCGGACGAATCGCCCTGGCTTCGCTCTTCGCCCTGTTTTCCGCTGTCTACGGCGGTTACTTCGCCGGCGGCATCGGAATCCTCGTTCTGGCCATCCTCGCATCGCTCGGCATGCGCGACATCCACGAAATGAATGCAATCAAAATCCTTCTCACCACGCTCATCAATGGCGTCGCCGTGATCACCTTCATCGCTACGCGCACCGTCGATTGGCCGCACGCCTTCGTCGTTCTCGCCGGGGCTGTTCCCGGCGGCTATCTCGCCGCTCATTACTCGCAACGTCTGCCTTCTTCCTGGGTTCGCGCCTTCGTCCTCGCCGTCGGCGCCGTCATGACCGCCTACTTCTTCTTCCGTCTCCGCTAGCAAATACATTACGTTATCGGGCTTGACAGAATCACTGTGTGACATCAATATGCAATTCATACGGTTTCGTACGTTAGGCTAGACATTGGAGCCCAGCCAATGAAAGTCCTTATCTCGTTGGTTCTGTCTGCCGCACTCGTCTGCCCCGGTACCATGTTCGCGCAGGCTTCTTCTCCCCCTGAAAAGAAAGCCGACCAGCAACCACCCCAGCCCCAGGAGACCAGCCCCCAGCCGCCCAAACTGCCACCCGCCTTCGGCTTGGAGGACGCAACACCCGTGAGGCTGAAGTTGACTCGTACCATCTCTTCGGCGGACGCCAAGACAGGAGACCGGATTGATTTCGAGGTTCTGGAAGACGTCAAGGCAAAAGACCTGATCATCATTCCTCGGGGAGGCATCGCCTGGGGAACCGTCACCGAGGCACACCCCAAGCGGCGAATGGGGCGCGGCGGCAAACTCGACGTGAATATCGACAGCGTGCGCCTGGTCGACGGCGAAAAGGTTCCCCTGCGTGCTGTGAAGGACGTTCAGGGCGGGGGCCACGTCGGTGTCATGACGGGCGCCATTGTTGCCAGCGCAATCGTTTTCTTCCCGGCAGCACCCTTCTTCCTCTTCATGCATGGAAAAGACATCACCATCCCGGAGGGAACCGAGATCACGGCCTACATCAACGGCGATATTCCCCTGGAGCGCGCCAGATTCCTCCCTCAGACAAGCGGTAACGCCGCCGCAAACTCCTCTGGGCCTACCACTCCCTCTCAGCCGGCGACGGCGGTTGTACAAGTCCGCTCCGCGCCCGACGGCGCGGATATCACGGTGGATGATAAATTCGTTGGCAACACCCCTTCGGAGCTGAAACTCCCGCCGGGAGATCACAAAATTCGGGTGGAAAAGTCCGGGTTCAAGCCGTGGGAACGGATCCTGACCGTCGTGGTTGGCGCCAGCATCACGGTGGACGCGAAGCTCGAACCGCAGTAACTCGGCGCCCGAACGAAGGGGCCTGCGCGGTCTGCTGCAAGCCTCTCCTTCCGCGAATTATACTTCTACACATTTAATCTTCCTGGGAATATAGTACCGGCTGGTATTCGGCTCCCTCGGAGGCCCCTTCCATGTTTTCTCCTGCGAGGGCTGTGGCGGTTGGAGTTTGCCTCGCGGCGGCACTTTCTGTTCCGCCGCCGGCGCACGCCGACGCGCTGAAAATCACCAGCACCCCGCCCGGCGCCACCGTCGAAATCGACGGCGTGGTGGTCGGCAAGACCCCCTGTGAAGTGAACTATCCCGGCGGCTACTTCCACCGCACAAAAACAATTTTCGGCGCCAGGCTGGAGCATCCCCTGCGCCTCCGCCTCAGCCTCAAGGGGTACCTCACCAAAGAACAGCTCCTCACCGACGGGCCTCTCGAGCGCGTCAATTCCACAGGAAGAGTGCGCCAGCAGTATTACCTCCTCAAATCCGGCCATTTCGACTTTGCGCTGGAGAAAGCCGAGGAGACGCTCACCGGCCTGCCGGAAATCCACGCGCCCGCCGCCGCACGAACAGCCGCCCGCCGGGAATTGTCCGTCGAGGAAATCGTCCAGCGCGCCGGCCCCGCCGTAGTCCGCCTCCGCGGCCCGCAAAAGCAGGGCACCGGGTTCCTGATCACGGCCACGGGCGTCATTGCCACCAATGCCCACCTCGTTCGCGACGAGTCCCAGCTCTTCGCGCTCGTCCCCGGCCGCCAGGAACTCCCCGCTCGCGTCGTTTACGTGGACGCCGACCTCGACTTCGCGCTCGTCAAATTGGAGGGATCTTCTTGGCCGCACCTCGCGCTCGCCGATCTCCGCAGTGTGGCCGCCGGCCAATCCGTCGTTGCCATCGGCGACCCCGGCGGCGGTATGCCCAACACGGTCACCAAGGGGATTGTCAGCGCCGTGGGGCCCAAATCTGAACTCGGCCCCGGCATCTGGATCCAGACCGATGCGGCCGTCAATCCCGGCAATAGCGGCGGCCCGCTGCTCGACTCGGCCGGCGAAGTCATCGGCATCAACACGGCCCGCGCCGTGGCCTCGCCCGCCGGCGCCCCGCTCTCGGGCATCGGCTTCGCGCTCAGCTCCGCCGACATTCTGCGCGTCCTGCGCCGATTCTATCCGGCCGGCGCGGTCGAACGCCTCAGCGCGCCCGCGGAAACGCCCCCGGGCGCCGGAACCGTGCATATCACTTCGGAGCCCGCCGGAGCCGAAATCTCCGTCGACGGAAATTTCGTCGGCGACACTCCCTCCACTCTGCGCCTCTCGGCGGGACCGCACGCCATTGAAGTGAAAGCCCCGGGCCGCCAGCCCTGGCGCCGCACCCTCGATGTTCTTGAGGATGGCGATATCTCGTTGAAGGCCGTACTCGATCCGCAGAAATAAAAGTCTGGAGCCGCCTCCGCGGGCCCGCCCTGGCGCTACAGGTCCAATCGCGCCAGCAGTTCCACCAGCCCCGCTTCTTCCACCTGGATATCCGGCCGCTCCTCCGCCAGGTTCTCCACCTCGTCCAGCGCCTGGAACAGTCGCATCTTCGCCGCCGCGTATTCTTCCGTCCCGCTCAGTTCCCGTCCCGACTGCCGCGACCATCCCCGCGCCGCATCCCGCCCGATAAAGATCACCAGCGGAAACGTCGTCTTCCGGTCCGCCGACACCAGGTACACGTATTCGTTCCCCACCGTAAATCCCCTGCGCCCCTTCCGGATTTCGTGGAACACATACTGGTAGGTATAGCCGGTCGCCGCAGAGTAGCTCTTCACCCGCCGCGGAATTTCTGAAGGAGGCACTTCGGCAATGGTTGTGCACAACAGAGGGGCTGTCAACCATGCGTCGAGGCGAACAAAAGGAGTTACCAGCGGGGGAACCCAATGAACTGTTCCCCTCTGAAACGTCGCGGTTCCAAAACGGGAATGCGCCGCTCTCCTTCTCCAATCTCCCTCCCGCCTTCCGCCTGGCCGCTTCCGAAGTTGGTGTCCTCCTCCTTTTCTGGCTCCTGCTTTGCTGTATCGTCTGCCTGGCCTCTTGTGGCGGTGGCAGTTCCTTCGCCCAGAATCCGCCGCCCCCTCCGCCGCCCATCACCGTAACTGTGACTCCTCATGCGGCGCAGGTCCTGCTCGGCAATTCGGTGGATTTCACCGCCAGCGTCAGCGGCACGTCGAACACCGGCGTCGGTTGGGCCGTGAACGGCGTGCCCGGCGGCAGCTCCGCCATGGGCACCATCAGCTCCGCCGGTGTCTACCAGGCGCCCGCAATACTTCCCTCGCTCGCAAACATGCAAGTGGTGGCCACCAGCCAGGTCGACGCTTCCAGCAGCGCCAGCGCAACCGTTGCGCTGATGAGCGACATTACGGTTCAGGTCTCGCCCTCCACGGTCAACCTGCCATTGGGCGGCTCGCAGACCTTCACCGCCGCGATCGCCAGCGCGGGCCATCCCTCCTCCGCTGTTTCCTGGTCGCTCTCCGGCCCCGGTTGCACGGCCGCGGCCTGTGGCACGATCTCCTCCGCCGGGCTCTACACCGCTCCTTCCATTCCTCCCCAGCCGCCGCAGCTCACCGTCACGGCCACCAGCGTCGCCGACCCCTCCAAATCCGCCTCCGCCGCCGTCTCCCTCTCCGGCACCCACTCGCTCTCCGTCGCGCCCGCCGGCGCCACCCTCGCCCTCGAGCAAACGCAATTCTTCTCCGCCACGCTCGACGGCTCCCCCACGCTGTCCATCACCTGGAGCGTCAACGGAATCACCGGCGGAAACGCCTCACTCGGCACCATCTCGAATTCCCCTTCGATGAACGGCCTCTATCTCGCGCCCGTGGACATGCCCGCGTCGCGCTCCGTCACCATTGCCGCCACGAGCACGGCGTTTCCCTCGCTCAGTTCCTCCGTCTCTCTCCAGCTCACCAGCAACATCCAGGTGGCCATCAGCCCCGCCTCCTCCACGCGCCTCCCCGGCACCCGCCAATCGTTTACCGCCTCCGTCACGCAGACCTCCGACCCGCAATTCCGTTGGACCGTCAACGGCGTCACCAATGGGAACGCTTCCGTGGGCCTGATCTGCGTCTCCGGCAGCATTCCCTGCACCGCCCCGCTCGCTCCCTCGCCCTCCGGCAGCGTCGACTATCTCGCTCCCTCCGCGGTTCCCTCTCCGCCCCAGATCACCGTGGCCGCCGTCAGCGCCGCAGACCCGGCGCGCTCCGCCTCCGCCACGGTCAACATCGCTTCGCAAATTTCCGTCACCATCTCCCCGCCGTCGCTCACGCTTCCTCCCCTGCAGATTCAGTCGCTCACCGCCACCGTCCTCGGCGTCGCGGACCAGAATGTTTCCTGGGACGTTAACGGTTCCCCGAACGGTAGCATCGCGGCCGGACTGATCTGTCTCCCCGCCAGTTCTCCCTGCCAGGCCCCCAGCGGCCCCTACTCCGGCCCCGTCGAATTCCGCGCGCCCGCCGCCCCGCCCAATCCCGGCGTAGTCAGCGTCCGCGCCACCACGGAAGCGCTCCCCGCCGCGCAGGCAACCCTCGCCGTCACCATCTCCACCTCGCCCTACATCACCGGTCTCGTCCCGGCCAGTCTGTTTGCCGGCGCGCAGAATTCCTTCGGCCTCCGCGTCTCCGGCGTGCTCTTCGCCGCTTCGCAGCCCGGCCCCGGCTCTTCCATCCTCATCAACGGCGTCCCGCGCGCCACCACCTGTCCTTCCCCTCTCGAATGCGACGCTACGCTCGGCCCCTCCGACGTGGCCTCCCCGGGCACTCTCACCGTGTCCCTCCGCAATTCCGGCGGCGATTCCAGCAACGCCGTCAGCCTGATCGTCGTCGCCCCTCAATCCTCCCAGTCCTCCATCGCCCTGGATTCCTCCTCCCCGCTCGCCTCCGGCATCGACCTCACCGTCGTCGAACCCACTCTCGCTGGCAGCGATCCTCCCGCCCAGCTCGCCCTGTTCGAGATCGGCACTGTGGATCCGGCTTCGGGAACCTGCCTGCTGGGCGCGCCCCCGCTTCTCGTTTCGCGGCCCGCCGGCGGCGTCTCCACCGTGCGCCTCTGCCTGTTCGGCACCTCGCTCGATCAGGTTTCGCAGGTCAGTTTCTCTTCTCCCTCCTCCCCGGATCTTTCCGCGGCGAATCTCGATTTCTCCGGCGGAGGTCTGCTGCTGGTATTCGACCTCGCTGTGCCCGCGGGCGCGGCTTCCGGTCCGCGCACCCTTTTCGTAACCACCGCCAATCTCGATTTCGCAGCCTTTACCGCTGCCCTGGAGGTGAAATAGCCATGCCCGCTCCGAACGATGTTTCTCCCCCACGGCCGCCTTGGCAGACTGACTGGCGTCTACCCGCTGCCTGCGCCCTGCTTCTCTCTCTGCTCGCGCCGCCTCCCTCCACTCTTCGCGCCACCTCGCTCGCGCGCATGGATCTCGCCGATCTGGTTCGCCAGTCCACCTACGTCGTACGCGCCCGCTGCACTGGCGTCGCCGGCCAGTCCTTCTCCGGCCAGGTCTGGACTCGTTCCACCTTCACCGTCACCGAGGCATGGAAGGGGGATCCGCCTTCGCCGTTCACCGTGCGCCTGCCCGGCGGCCATGCTGCCGGCCTGCGCGTCACTGTGGACGGCGCTCCCCGCTTCCGCCCGGGCGAGGATGTCGTGCTGTTTCTTTTCGCCCGCGCCGCAGGCCATTTCACCGTGGTCGGCTGGGCGCAGGGAACTTTCCGCATCCGCACAGATTCCCGTACCGGTGCCGCGCAGGCCACGCAGGACACCGCGGGCATCCAGTTGCTCGATGCCCGCTCGGGCTCATGGTCCCCCGGCTTCCGCCGGCAAATTCCCCTGGCAGATCTTCGCGCGCGCGTCTCCGCCGCGCTCCAGCAGGTGCCGCGATGATCGCCCGCCCTCTTCCGGCGATCGCCGCCGCGGCCCTCCTCGTCGTCGGCGCCGCCAATCCCGCCCGCGCCTACGTGTTCAACTGGCAGATTGCCGACACCGGCGATCCGCGCAACGTCGGCGTCTCCGCCTGTCCCCAGGCCACCCGCCTCGATTCCTCCCAGCCCGGCGGCCTCGACCGCCGCTGGGACACCACTTTCGGCCCCAACATCCTCACCACTCCCGGCTACTCCGGCGGCCCGCAGGCGGAACTCCAATCCGTCATTCTCGACTCCTTCGCCGCCTGGACCGGTGTCTCCGGCTCCGCGCTCTCGCCGGCCTCCTATGCTCCCCTCGCCACCGTCTCCGGCGGCAATAGCTGCACTCCCTCCGACGGGCTCAACACCATCTGCTTCGCCCAGGACGATTCCTTCTCTCCCGGCGTGCTGGCCTACACCCGCGTGGTCACTGCAGACGCCGTCGGCCAGGCTCTGGGCCCGAAAACCGCATCCTTTGTCGGCCAGATTCTCGATGCCGATGTGGAGCTGAATCCCGCCATCACCTTCGCCACTCCCGGCGCGCTCGCCGCCAATCCCGTCGCCTACGACCTCGAAAGCATCCTGATTCACGAGCTGGGCCACACCCTCGGTTTTGCCGAATCGCCTCTCGCGGGCGCCGCCATGTTTCCCTTCGCGCCCGCTCCCGGATCCTTTCGCGGCGCGCGTCCCGCGCCCGGCTCTCCCGATGCTCCCCTGGCCGACGACGATCGCGCCGCCGTCCGCGTTCTCTATCCCGGCTCCACTCTGTTTGGCGTCATTCGCGGCCGCATCCTTCCGGCCAATCCCCTATCTCTCTCCGCCCTCCCCGCCACCGCATCGGGCATGCCCGTCACCGGCTATTACGGCGCACATGTCGTCGCCTTCGACGCCGCCACCGGCGCGGTCGTCGCGGGAACCCTCGGCGGTTGGTCCTGCGGGCCCGCGCAGCAGAAAACCAGTTTCGACGGCACCTACCAAATCGGCGGGCTCCCCCTCGGCCGCACCTACATCGTCTACGTCGAGCCCCTCTCCGGACCCGTTTCCCCCGCGGCTCTCCCCGGCCCTCTGCTTTCCGAGCCCTGCCGCGCCGGCAGCGCCAACGCCTGCACGCCTCCCGCGCCCAACACGCTCTTCTCCGCCCGCATTCGCCCCTGACCGCGTGGCGCGCCTTCCCCCGCGCCGCCTCGGCTGCCCCCTGAAAACGGAAACGGCTCCCGGTCGCCCGGGAGCCGTTCGCTTCTTGCTTTGGTCTCGTCTTACTGCTGGGTCGGCAAGATCAACTGCGTAAAGCCCAGCGTGTTGATGTCGCGGAACGTTGGTGTGCGCGGCGGCAGCAGCGTCGGCGTCAGGAAGTTCGTGTCGAAGCTGTAGCCGCGGCCTGGCGGGCTGTACACCGTGTTGCAGCACTTGTACACGCCCACGCCCTGTTCGTTGAAGTAGAAGCTCACGATCGACCCCGTGTACGCCAGGTTCGCCGAGCTCCAATCCTCGATGTAGCGCAGGAAGTTGTGTACTCCGCCGTCCGTCCCGAAGTCCTGCGGCGGGCTCCCCGCCGAGGGCAGCGGGAAACTCACGCCCTTCCCGGCCAGGATGGCCATCCGGTAGTACGTGGTCACCGCGGTGCTCCGGCCCGGTGCATACGGTGTTCTGTACGAGTCGATGTCATTCCAGTTCTTCGAGAGCAGCGTTACCGCATCCGCCAGCACTGCCGAGGGGGCTTCCGTGCCGGTGTACGTGCAGGTCAGCGGACTGCCGCCGCACGATCCGCCCGTCGCGTTGTAGTTCCCTTCCACGTATACGGGGTTTTCGGAGGTGATGGTCAGCCCGCAGGGAATTCCCGAGCCGCAGCTCCCCAGCGAGAAGGCCTGCGCGTCCGTCAATTTCAGCGCCCGGCGGAAGAACAGCGCGGGATTCACTCGTGCTTCGTCAATGGTCACGAGTGTTTGAAGATTCGTCCCTGTATTCGTCGAGGTGTTTCCGGTCCCCGGCGCAATCATGTTCCCGGACACCTTGGTGCCGCCATTCAGCCGCCACGGACCCGGCGACGAGCTGGCAGGTGTGGTGGACGTTGGATACGGATAGGCTTCGGACACCCCGTATCCCGGTATCCCGCCGTACGTATCCAGCGGCATCGAAACCGGCGGCTGCCCGGGAAGCGACAGATTGGCCCCTTGGAGGTCCTCTCCGGTATCCATCGAGTTGTTCGGCGTTCCCGAAGCGTTCGATGGATTCACAAAGTCCGTCCAGCCCAGGTTACCCAGCTTGCGCTGCAACTTCGTCGGCAACATCGGCGGGCAGTTCGCCAGCGGCGCGCACACCTGATTGCCGCGTCGATCCGAGAAGTACACCAGGAAGCCCGCGGTGCCCGACGGCGCCGCGCCATGTGATCCAAGCGCTCCCGTGAACCACTTCGACAGGTTCGTCACATCCAGCTCCACGTAGTACATCACCCCGCCCAGCAGCAAACACGGGGAGGGAGTGCCGCTGCACGGGCTCGCCGCGCCGGAGGGCCCGTTGTCGCGCAGCAGTGCTTCGCGCGGGTCGAACAACATGTTGGGAATGTAATCTGTCCCCAGGGCGCTGGCCGACCCGATTGGAACGGGTCCCGCTCCGTTGGCGGCGGGGTTGCCGTATCCGCACCCATACGTGTTGTAGTTGCTGGGAACATCCACAAGGCGCTGCAGCCGAAGTATGGCGTTGGGGTACGGCTCGTGGCAGTTGCCCAGTGTGCCGCCGGCGCCGGGGTTTACGGTCCCGCTGGGGTTGTTCGTGGAGGTGTTGGAGCCCGTCGCCGCTGCGGACAGGTTCCGGCCCGTGGTCCCCAGGCTGAGAATTTCGGCCGTCTTGTCAATCCACACCCCGCCGCTCGTGTTGTCCTGATATTCTATTTTGATGTAGGGACCGCAAGTGCCGGTGCCGGTGGGCAAGGCTGGAAGACCCCAGGCAGCAGGGCAAGCGGTCGTGCCGTCCCCCATCCCCAGCCGCGATTGTCCGGCCTTGAACCAATCTCCGCAGTTTGTGGTCAGGCTGCCCCGTGTGCACGACGTGGTATTTCCCAATTCTGCCGCCCACGGCGGCAGCACTGTGGGCGCTCCCGTCTCCACCAACGGCGTTGGGATGCTTCCTGCCGTCATGGAGACCGGGTTTCCAGCCGAAATTTCCGGGATATCCGTAATCTCATTCAAGGTGTCCGCGATGAAGATCCGCATCATCGCGTAGTTGGTCCCGTTCGGATACACCGCGTACCGCTGCACGTACACCGAGGGGTTGTCGGTTTTCTCGTTCTTCGGCGGCAGCTTGATCAGGTCCAGCCCCGTCGCTCCCGCCGTCACCAGCGGAAGTTGCAGGTTCTTCGCTCCCGTCCCGCGCGAACATCCGAACGCCCCGTCTCGCAGCACGCTGTTGTAGTTGCTCACCGAAATCGTCGTCCAGTTCGCGTTTGGTGTCCCGCCTCCCGTGGCGATCGGGCATCCTCCCGACGGGCCTCCGTTGATGCTCCCTTCCGTGAACGCCAGATTCCGGTACGTGCCCGTTCCCGGCGACGTCGTCTGGCTCACCGTGCCGCCATAGGAGCCCTGGTACGTCCCGCCTGAAAGGCCGTTCGACAGCCGGTCGCGGATGATGTCGCCGAACGCAGACGTCTGCGCGCTCAGCGTCAGCGTGTTTCCGCTGGCCAGGTACAGGTTTCCGTTCGTCGCCACCACGCCGCCGAAGCTGAAATTCGGCCCGGGGAAGAAACTCAGGTCCGTCTGCGAGAAGATTCCGAACTGGAATACCGGAATTCCCACCGTCTGCAGGCTGCGCCGCAGCCGCACTTCCGATCCGTACCGGTCTGTCCCTGCCACGCCCGAACCTGCTGTGGTCAGCGAAAAGTTCTGCGACTGCGCGCTCAC
>Ga0335081_10013365_pt1 | contig 13276 bp, 13 predicted proteins | sample Lox_Sample_35_FD_206713 | JGI IMG/M metagenome (GOLD analysis project Ga0335081, IMG submission 206713) | Soil microbial communities from Loxahatchee National Wildlife Refuge, Florida, United States - Lox_Sample_3.5 | ecosystem: Environmental > Terrestrial > Soil > Wetlands | place: USA...
ATTAACGAAAGTCAATGGTTCAGTCCGAAGCCAGCAGGGCTCGTGGCGCCGCCGCCGTCGGGCGAGGTCATCAACGTTATGCATCTTTCGGATTCGCATCTAGATGTACGGTACGACATTGGCTCCGAGGCGAATTGTTCCGCGGGACAATGTTGTCGACCTATCTCCCGGAATAACGTTCTTCATACGGATTACCGGAATGCTTCACTCCCTGCTTCGAGATTTGGAGAGTATATTTGCGATTCGCCACCTGATCTCCTTATCTCTGCGTTCCTTAGCATGCCCAAACTCATTGACATGTCAAAAGTTTCCTTTGCGATTTTTACGGGGGATGTTGTGAGCCATGACCCTGCGGATCAACTGAGTCAACCTTACGACTCGTATGAAGAAGTGTTGACGTATCAAACTTTCAAAGCCGGTCTTGGCGGAATTGTCCCGCCCGCATTCGTTGAGGAGTGCTGATGACGTAGCCCATGTATGCGACACTTGGCAATCACGATTCCGTCCCTCAAGCATGGAATTCACCGAATAGTTTACTAGGAGACAACGTTCCGAATGAATTTTCGTGGAATTACCAGTTGATGTCTGGATTGTGGGAGTCTAACGGATGGATCGATGACACGACGGCACAGTACGCAGCGACGCATTACGGCGCGTATGCCTACGTCACCCCGGAAGGTCTCAAAATCATCAGTTTGAACACGGATTTCTGGTATCAGTCCAATATTTTCAATTACTACAATTTCACGAACCCGGATCCTTCGGGTATGTTGGCCTTTTTGATTTCCGAACTCGAAAAGTCGGAAAAGATCAATCAACGGGTGAGATCCCGCCAACAGCGGCGTTTAACGGATATGTAGGTGTGGATTATTGGACATGTATTGAGTGGATATGATGGTTCCAACCCGCTTCCTAATCCGACGGCGCTCTTTTATTCCATCGTTCGACGGTTTTCACCTGCCACTATTGCAGCCATGTTCTGGGGCCACACGCACGAAGATCAATTAATTCTCTACTACGATTACCTCCCTGGCTCATTAAACACGACAACGGGTCTTCGAAACACCACGATGGTCGACTACAGCAGCCCGCTGAACGCCGCCTTTGTCGGGCCGTCTCTCGTTCCCATTACAAACAACAATGCAGGCTGGCGAATTTACCAAATCGATGCAAAGACATTTAGTGTTCTGAATCATCAAACTTATTTTGCGAATATCTCCAACTCACATGTTTGGAGTCAACCGGTATGGGAATTTGAGTATGATGCAAGAGCGATTTACGATCCGCTTCAAAAGTGGGGTGCGAACGATCCGTTGAACGTGACATTCTGGGATAGTGTTACGGAGCAGATGTTGAATGATCCGTCATTGGTGAGCACGTACAATTTCTTGGAAACTAAGGTATTTCACCCAGTTGTCCATTTTCCCTCCCGCAGATCCGTTCCCTTTGCCTTTTGAGATGATGAGCTAATTTTGGCAGTCGAGCGTGAAGACGAGGAATTGTACGACGGCAGCTTGTGGGCAACAGAAGGTTTGTTACATCCGGAGTGGTTCAGCGGCATTGGGTCATCTCTGTGGAAATACCGACGGGCCGACTTAGTCTAGTGCTCATGACCCCGGGAGTTTGAATTGACAGTTTTCTGGACTGAGAGATGAAGTTGAATGACGGGGAGTTTCGAGATGCAATACCAATTTTGTTTCATTTCCTTGATTCAGCACTCATCTTGCACATGCCTTCCCTCCTCCGTCACTGTAAAACAGATCCCATTACCATACATCTCGCGCCGTTGCGGAAGTTCCCCCACGACGCGGCTTTGATCCTGTGGCGACGCGTTCTAATTGAAATGGGTGCGATTTTCTCTCCACCCCGATCGTGAGACCGTCCTTTCGCAGCCCATGGCCGACCACCGCCCGACGCAGTTTGACAATGTGTTCCTCAACCTCAGCAAACACCGCGGCCGCCTGCGCCTGCACCCCTCCGGCCTCGGCTGGAAGTCCTCGTCAGCCACACCAAGCGACCCCTTCACCGTCCCCGCAAGCGACATCCGCCGCGCCGTGTGGACACACGCCGCTCGCGGCTATGCCCTGCGTATCATCCTCCGCAACGGCTCAAGTATCACCCTCGACGGCTTCGAGGAGAGTGCGCAGGACAAGGTGTTCGCGTCGATGAAGGAGCATTTCAATATCACGGTGGAAAATAGGGAACATAGCTTGCGAGGGTGGAATTGGGGGAAGGCACGGTTCGAAGGGAATGAGTTGGCTTTTCAAGTTGGGGCACGGAATTCGTTTGAGATTCCGTTGGGGAAGGTGTCGAATACGAATCTTGTTGGGAAGACGGAGGTTGCGGTTGAGTTTGCGTTGCCGAAGGAGGGGGAGAAGAAGGAGTTTGAGCAGGGAGATGAACTTGTTGAGATTCGGTTTTATGTCCCTGGGATGAAGGAGAAGGACAAGGAGGGGAGTCAGGACGGTGCAGAGGACGAAGAAGAGGAGAAGGATGAGGTCGAAGATGAGGAGAAGGAGGAGGTCACGGCTGCCTCTGTACAACCCACCCCCGCCCCGACACTTATGATAAAAGAACATTTTATTGTGGCTAACCACAGGACTTTTACGAAACTTTGAAGGAAAAGGCTTCATTGGGCGAAATATCCGGCGACTCCATTGTCTCCTTCGCCTCGCAACTCCTCACCACACCCCGCGGTCGATATGATATCGACATGTATGACACGTTCCTCCGTCTCCGCGGGAAAACTTACGATTACAAAATTGCCTATGATCAAGTCGTCAAACTCTTCCTCCTCCCGAAACCAGATGATATGCACGTGCTCTTTGTCGTGGGCGTGGATCCCCCGCTCCGACAGGGACAGACGCGATATGGATTTCTCGTCGTACAATTCACACGTGAGGAAGATATGGAAGTTGAATTGAATATTGAGGAGTATCTCTCCCTCTCTCCCACGATGGCAGTTTGAGAAAAGTACTGATTGGGGAGTAATGTCTATCAAGAGCAGTATGCTTCGCGGTTGAAGCAGAAATATGATGCGCCCGCGTATGACGTCGTCTCCTCCATTTTCCGCGGCTTGACCGGGCGTAAAATTATCGCGCCGGGACAATTCCTTAATCACCTAAATCAACCAGGCGTAAAATGTGCCCTCAAAGCAAGTGAGGGAATTCTCTACCCTCTCGAAAAGTGGCCCCCTCCAACCGTCCATTCTTACCGTGCAGATACCTTCTTTTCGTTCCGAAACCGACAGTCTTGATTGATTTGGATGATATTGACCACGTCACTTTCTCACGGTCCGTTTCGTCGGTGTTTCCCAGGTATTAATAGTAGTGTTGCGGCCAGTGTCCAAGCCACAAGGACTTTTGATCTGACGGTCCAATCAGGCGATACCTACACCTTCCTCAACATCAACAGGTCCTCCTTCCCTCAAACAACCCCACCCGTCCTTGCCCGTTGTTGACGTATTGGCAGAGAAGAACAAAAATACCTGGAACCATACTTCAAATCTAAAAAAATCCTCATCCGGAACGATCTCAATGATAACGCGGACGACCTCCTGAAAAAGGCCCTTGCCGACGAATCCGACATGGATGACCTCGAAGAATCGGACGAAGAGGAGGAGGCACAAGGCAGGGGAGGGGATGAGGATGAAGATGAGGAGGAGGATGAGGATTTTGAGGAGGAGGAGAGTGAAGATGATGTTGCAGAGGAGTATGATGAGAATGCTTCAGGGAGTGAGTCGGAGGCAGAGGAGGAAGAGGATACTAGGCCGGCGAAGAAGATTAAACGGTAAATCCGGTTCTAGTAAGGTGTTTCTATGGGGGTTGTTGGTTGGTTAGATTGAGAATTGAGATTTACTTTTCATGTCGGTGAAATTGATCCATTAAAATTGGGTTTTCGCTGGTCAAGGTTGAGTTACTGTTAGAAGGTTTAATTTTCAAGATTTATCGTCAGGCGCATCATTTCGACGCGTTGACATGTCAACCTGCCGCCGTCCACTATTATAATAACCCAATCTCTTCATCTACCATAGAACCACAAGACCGTAATTCCCAATCGCGCGTATTTGCTGCCCGTAAAGTTCAGGATTAGGCTGGCTATTGTCAGCATTTCCACATGTAAGTACTGGGTGAGCCGATCTGCAAACATTAAACTTTATTTGCATAAATACGGCGCAAAAAGCTCGCCCAAAACCGAGTGGCGCTCCAGTTCCTTAAACTGCATTAGCCCGGACGAATTGCTGTGGTAAGCAATTATTATTGCGAGGGGAAATTGCACGGATTAATAAATTTCATATCTAATATTATCTATTATCGAATTAAATGACATGCTTTAGTATCGCTTGAAATTGACGCTGCTTAAATAAGCCGTCCCGAGTCGGGACGTTGGGTGGGATCGTCGCAACGTCAAAGAACCCAGCCGCCTTAACCGTCTGAAACGCGTTGTCAAATGTCGTCAACTTCGCTTAATCGTACCTCCCTTCGAATCCCCTATTCGACCGGCAACGGGGGGGGGATATGGTTGCGGGAATGCCGCAACCGGAACGCGTGAATAGAAAAATTAATTTTACGCCATCCGCCGATCACCAGCAGCGCTCGTCTAACGTGGGGAAACGTGCTACGGGGTGTCCCTTTAGTGCAACTCGCATGCACGACTTGCATATTTAATTTCGATCCCACTATTAGGGTCGCAATTCGCCCCTTCAATTGAGTGCAGGACGATCAAAGCGGCCTCAGTAAGCGCGTATCTAAGAGATTAAACTCTGACGCAAGTGCGCTTGGCAGCGGGATGTGCTTTGGGTTGCGGTCTTCTTGCTCAGAATTTGCAATTAAATTACTCTGCAGCTCAATCTGGATATTGACCCCTGCTTGCCATGCCAACAGTATATAAAGAAAGTTTCGGCCGTCCATTTGACTGGGCGCACATCCGCGAGCCGTCGAATTATATGGGAATTTATCTTCGAACGAGTGATCCCCGTCAGGCAATTGACTGCGATACGATGCAGGCGGAATTTGATAGGCACGGCTCGGAAGCCGAATCATCGGGACAAGATTTAAAGGGCAGAAACACCAAATTAATTGGTGCAAAAAAAAAAGAGGGAAAAGCCAAGGATACCACTAGTTATTATGGGCGTCGTCTCCCTAAACGGACTTGTGAGCGGAGGCATTGAGCGATAGACGCTCCTGAAAAGACCTGCCGCAGGAAATCGCTCGTAATTGCCTGGCCCATATTTTTACTCTAAATTCAGGAGAATACTTTTTAAATTTACACTTCAATCAATTGAGTCCGAAACGCCTACACACAGTCTATCGTTTCCTTCATCACATCATATATTTCACACTTTATTTCGGTAATTCGTCCCCCCTCTTTTCGATGACGACCGCCGTTCTAATTGCTGTGCATTAGCTGCCGCGGGGACGTAAGGTTTGGAGACCAGGTTCATTCGGGTTGTAACTTCAATTGGGAATTCGGTCGGGGCCGCAAATCGTCTGGACGAGTGCGCAAGCGGGCAGACCAAACCAAATTCGCCCAAGGTTGCTGCACGGACAAGAGTTTAGAAGAGCTTGCGCATTTTTGGATTGTAGAAAGTTGGCGGGACGGAATATTCTTCGCAGGACGGGGGAATTGGGCATTCTGCTGTGGATTGTATAAAATCGTGGCAGGAGACGCAGGTGGCCGTCCTCAACAACATTCATTCATCTGACGAACGGTCATCTCGTCAACCACGTTCACCTTGGACGTCGCGTCATCCATCGTGAGCAATACCACCTCATGTCTGCTGAGGGACGTGACAATCGTACGAACACGGATGCCGATACAACACCACTCGGGCAGCAATTCAACGGCGGTCCACCCTTTCAAACTCAACACCCTTTACCCGCAACAGCCGCCGCAACATCATCAACGACGATGCAAGTAGAGGCTCATCAACCGCCTCAGGCGCAATTGTTACCTCAAGGCTACGGATTGCCACCAGCCTTCCTCCCTCAGCAGACTGTTGCCCCTGAAGATGGCACGTGCTCTACGACCCTCGCTGTCACCAATTTACCTTATCGAATCCGCTGGCAAGATCTCAAAGATTTATTTCGACGCTACGGAACGCCATCTCGTGCCGACGTCTTCCTCGCTCCAGATGGCCGGAGCCGTGGCGTCGGAATGGTGTGTATGCGCACGAGACGAGAAGCAGAGAATTGCGTTAATGATTTGAATGGCTATGAATGGTATGGAAGGAAGATTGGGGTCAAGATTGATGAAACGGGGGGTCACCACGCTCTTGCTGCCGCCGCCATGGCTGGCGCGACAATCTGGGAGGGTATCGGGTTCACGCAACAACTTGCCTCCGCCGCTGAATCCTATGAGGTACGTGCCTGCCCCTTCACCCTTTCCTCTATGTTGTCTTTACTATGTGTTTTACTTTATTTGTGAGGAGGCGGACCCCATGATTACCCCGCTCACTGTCAACCGGCTATTGGGATGCAACTAGATATGTGTAACTGTTGGATGGGCGACTGTAGCCCATCACTGCCAATTCTCGAGAATCTGACTAATGTACTGTGCGTGATAGGCACTTTCCCCGCAGACGCAGAACTACCCTGCCAATGTAAATACCGCAAATCCCTATCTATCAGCCCAACCCCAACCTCCAAACGGTGTACTTTTTGTGGGGAACGTAAGCCCCCCTATTCAACCCCAATTTTCTCCATCCCATGTCCTTGGTATTTTGATACTGACACGTGATTAACGTAGTTGCCTTTCTCTACGCAATGGCAAGACTTGAAGGATCTCTTACGACCAGCAGGGAGGATCATCCGAGCAGACATCGCACTAGCTCCCGATGGACGATCCAAGGGATGGGGAACGGCAGTTTTTGCAACGATGCAGGAAGCGCAAAATGCAATTGACACATTCGATGGATGTGAGGTCGATGGCCGCGCTATCAAAGTTCGCTGGGACAAATTTCACGGTTCGACATCTCAACCTTCCCCGCAACTTGGGCCCACAGGGGCCCTTTCTTCGCCTCAAATGATGCCTACTTCATTGCCTCCTGCTCAGACACCGAGGCCCACGAACTATGCCCCGGTGCCTGCTAGTCAAGCTCCTTCGCTTGCACCCCCTCCGCAACCGAATTGGCAGCCTCAATTTATGCCGCCAGCGAATCTTGGTGCCATGGGTCCCTCGACTTCGGCAACTGTGCATCTCCCACAAGTCCAGGCTCCACCCATGCAATTGCCAGGACAATACCAACAAGGATTTGTCGGGTCGCCGTTTCACGGGAATACTTCGTCGCAAGCCACCGCTGCCCAACAAAGCGCCTACACTGGTATGCTTTACAACCCAAATGGATGGTTCCCTGGTTACGGCGCTACTCCTGTTCCTGCTCCCATGGCACCACAAGTTCGTCTTCCGACTTCTCTCGTCGACACATTCGGTATGATGCATCAACAACAGACACCCGCGAATCAATCTCAGAATGGTGGACAACACCCCGATCCTTCTTCGGCTTCTACCCTCTATGGCATGTGACCCGAAAAACGTTCGGTCACATTCACGATTCATAACTGATATTTTTGATTTATTTCGGCAGGATGAATGTTTTGAAAATGTTTGCCGACAAGTGCCGAGGGAGGAGGGAAAATTGGCGAGGGCGGGAATTCTCTTTTTGGTTTTTGTCTATTTAACGGCACCAATTTATCTATCGGGAAAAGCGGCGGGCATGGGAAGGCAGCTTCGGGATAGAACGGAAATGGGTTTTTTCTCCCCTTGTAATTTGTTCACAGATTTCTCTTTCACACCCCCTTTCGTTTATTTGGGTATGGTTTTGTTTATACCACAATCTCATGTTTTCTTGGCTATTCTCCCCTTCCCCCCGGGCTCGGCGCGAGTTCTTTTTAGTACTTATATTCATTTTTTGGCCGCTCGTCTATCTTGGGGTGGGTGGACCGGTGCGGGGGTTGTCTCGTTTTCAATATATAGTGTCTCCTTGCTTTCATTCCGCGAAGGAAAATGGTTTTTGTTCCTTTTCACATTTGTGTTTATGTGACGAAAATTCTGTCATTGATATCTGGGGCAAAATGCTGTAGGGGTTCTTTAATCTGTGTTACCATGCTCAACGTACGCTGGTAGGAACATCTATTTATTGAAATGCCGTCTCGTATCGTATGTTGCATTGCATACAAATTATGTGTTAATAGTTTCCGATAGACTGATACGGGAAGCAAAACATGCCTCCAATCATCATCCATTCTATCGTAGCTCAACTTATGAATGTCCGCATTCTTCGTCGATAAGGCCGGGTATTTATTGATAATTTTCTGCGCGATCCCGAGTCAACGTTCACAATCCTCAAACGTGTCACCGTCGAATGAATCGATCCCGTCAAAATCGATCATTATATTGAGGAATAGAGCGTGCAATCGATAGCAACGGATGGATTACTCACATGCATAAATACAATCTCGCCTCGTAATCCAGGAAAACACAAATGAACACAACAAATGCACAACGCCCAAAAGCCAAGCGAGACCAACAATCTCCATGAAACAAATTCTCTAAATACAAATCACGCATTTCTCGCGGCATTCTGAATAAACCACCCAGGCAACAACCCTTGTTCAATAAGGTATTTCCACACAACCCAGCCCGAACCAACAAGCACACCCGCTTCGACAATCCAAATGATCCCCCGGGACAAACGTGGCCCCCAACGTTCATTAACCCATACCAATCCCAATGGATCACGTTCAAACATCCCCGTCCTCACTCGTCTCCTCCCCGCTGATGAGCGCCGTCTTCCGCCGTGAATGGCACCGGACGAGACGGGCACCAACGCGGATTCAGACGTACTAGGTTCCTGAGTAATAGCCTCGTTCAGCTTTGCAACAAGCCATTTGACGCGCTCGGCCGCCTCAATACGTTCGAATTCCTCTCGTTCCAAAGTCATTTTTCGACGGATTGATTTCCGCATGTCGGAAGCCCATTGAACCAGGCGTACACGAGCGAGGCGTTCTTCCCTGTCGATGTGGTCGTTTACGATTGCCATAGCATAACCACCTTCAACGTTGGAAGACGGTGCGAAGGAAGGAGGGGGGTGGGGGACTGAGACGACGGACATTGAGGTTGAGGGGAATGTGAGCAAATCTTCTGTTTGCGCGGGAAATGTTCGTGCTCGCCAGTCGAGGAATTTCTTTGTGGACGCAAAACGAAGCCAAGCTGCATTTTCAATAATCGAGGAGACGAAATACGGTAAATCTGAATCGACGTACCGTTCCTGTTGACCCTCCTCAGGCATCAAGAGACTCGCATCCATTTCCGCAATGTCATCTCGAAGAGAGGAAATAGCGTACGGCATCCCATTGACGACGCTCCGTTCAAGTTCAGATATGGATTTCCCGAATGTGAATATGGGGATTTGATGAGCTTTTAGGTCTCGGAGGAGGGAGAGTTTGAGTGTTAGTGTTTGGGTGTGGGATAGGGAATCGGACTTTGCGATGATGGGGACGATGTTTGTTAGGGTCGACAAGTGACGCATGATTGTGATGTCTACCGGTTTTAATCCTGCAGTACGTTAGCGTTTGGTGGAAGCAAAGAGTGGTTTGTAGTGAAGGGGGAGGTACGATGGAGGACGACATAGATTACTAGGTCGACGGAGTTGATGCCACTTGCGAAGAGCGATAGAAGGTCTGTTGGTCGATTGATGTTTGGGTTCAATAGATTGTTCGTCTTTTCGTAAGTCTCTTCAATATACCCCGAAACCCGCGCAAGAACGTCATTAAACTAAATGTCAGTCCCCCAAACACTTAAAACGAATGGGATTGGGACATCATCAGAAGATCCGTAACCGGGAGTATCGACGAAACAGATATTTCTCTCTAATACTTCGCCGACACTTTCCCTTCGCGAGAGGGATGGTCGAGAAGCCTTTGCATCTCGTTCCGTTTCGAATTTCCACCATGTGGGGTAGGCGCGGGTGCTCGCTTTGATTTCAAGGATGGCATCGGTGGGGGGAATCATGGTTGATTCGAGGGTACTCCGTCGAGAAGACATGGAGGTTTTCATAAAGGAGGAGGAAGTAGAGGAGGAAGAGGTGGATGCAACAGGTTGGGGCAGGTCGCAATGAACGATATCACGGGAAGTATTTAAAAAAGCTTGAATGAGACTTGACTTGCCAATTCCTTGCACAATTAGCCAGCATTAATGCGGGATACAATGAGTTTTACCAGAATCCCCAACTATCATGATTTTGAGTTTGCCTATTGTCCGGCCGGTCTCCGTAAACGCCTTTCGTCGGGGCATATTAACCTTGGGCATCACAAGTTGCGGAAAACTCCCCCCCAGTCCCGATGACGTAGACTCAACATTAACACCATCTTCCTCCTCCTGCTGTTGCACTGCGGTCAACTCCAGCTCTGAATCCTCCGAAATCACAGAAGAAGAGAGATTATGCCCTGGAGACGAGGGTGTGGAAATTGTGGGCGAAATGGTCGAGCCGACGGAGGGGGTGTGGAGATGATGTCTAATGGTAGTATGATCAAAGACATGAGGTGGGATGGCGGAGATGGTGGCCGGACCAGGGGAGGTGGTTGTGTTTGTGGCTGGCTCGTGTGTGGCAGGCGGCTTTTCGCACTTTTTGAGGGATTCAAGGAACATCGTCGTCTGTGCGTTCAACGAGGAGTCTGCTGTCCTCAGGCTATTGCCGTGTTGATCCTCGGCGTCATCGGGTTTCTCGATGATTTCAGCGTCGAGGCCGGGCGATGTCGATGCTCGAGCGGGAGGAGGAGAAGCACGGCTCGCAGCAGTGCTTGAGGCAGCAAGATGACTCTCACTTATGCTGTGCACACCAAAGTTATTCTCCTCCGTGAGAAAGAACGTCAGTCCCGAGGGACCACCCATCGGAGTAGCCCCGCTATTGCTTCTGTTACGTGATCCGGGAGACGGGGAGCGCGAGTTGAGCGACGACGGCCGTGATTTGGGCCGTGCGCCGGATGCCGCTGCCGTGGTAGCGCCAGGGCCAGAGGAGGACGGGGGAGGGGACGCCGAAGAAGCAAAGACATCGTCGAAAGGACGCATGGCTGTCGTGTCCGCTGCGCGTCAAACGCACAGGTATTAGGGGTGCTTGTCTCTGCGCGATGGTGCTGATGGTGCTGCTCGAGTCGGAGGCCCACTCGGAAGTTGGTAAGGGGTGGAGTGACCTATTCATCCCCAGTCCGAATCACAATCCGTCACGTGATGGGCATGAGATACCTCCGGCTCGGGCCGGACCGGACTCCATCTACCGCATGGCCTTCGGTCCAAAACGAAACTGCCTGTTTTGCTCCTCAAACCATACTCTTTTGGTCTCACCGACGTGGTTGAAGGCCAATTGCTAGAACGTTCCACTGTGTTTGGTGGAACTTCTCGCTTCATTTTCTTCAATTCCGAAGGCTCGAACCAACCCTTGAATCCGCTTTCTGTTGTCACTGACGTTAGCACAGCCATAAACGACGTGGGTTTCTACCGAATTGAACTACCAAAAAGTGTTTGGAATGATCATTGAGTTAGTCCCCGATAATACACTTCAACACATATCGTATCAATGAGATTCAACCGGGATCATGGAGACCGCCTTCGAAACAATGTTTCGGGTATCAATATCGGCCTCATTCTCTGAACATTTTATGGTTTGCTATTTGAACCATACTTCCATGCGAGATTAACTCAACGTGGATACTCCGGCAGAATACGTGGATCAACGCCATCTACCTCCCCCGGACCCATTACACAAATATATCTCCTGCAACAGTCGTCTCTGCAAGCACTCCACAAATCATGCAGACTTGGTGTGAGGCAAAGAGACTCATCGCCGAAATGCGTGAGCATACAATCCCTGTTCAACAAATGCAAATCTGATTTTTGCAACCTTTGAAGTTTACTCCATGGCCACCGGTCCATCCACCAAATTAGAAGCCCAAAGCACCGGTGTTAGTCGTGTCGCAAAGTCATACTCGATTCTAAATACAGCTCTTGCGACATTCTCAATCGGATCGGCGATGGTAAGGCCGGCGAACCGACGGGCGACTCCGATCGGTATATTGCGGCATGCGCTTCGAATACGAGGACTGTCAGTCAAAATGGAAGACGCTGTTTGAGCTTATTTTTGCTGCCTCATCATCTGAACACAAGAAGCAGACTTTGTTATTCATCTGCTCAGGATATCAAGTCTTGGCAGATGCATTTGATTCGTGATTGTGCACAGTACAATCGCACTATTTGGGTAGCGCTGGAACATGTCACCAACGTCTCATCATATTCCACCTCATCACTCAAATAAGGGACGATTCCGAATGTCACGTGTATCACGAATTGGGGTTAGCAGAGATGTGTCGATTCCTTTGTTCTTAGCAATCAACCTCACCATACCCTTCGTCACTCTTTCATACGGTCTTATCCGTCCCCTGCACCATTTGTGGACAAAGCGCGTCGCTGCCTTCATCCCTTCGATTCCCCCCGGTCCGCCCAAACCCCGTCACAGAGACGAGTCAATTCTCGTATCAGCGCTTGAAAATGCTCAACGATTTCGGATTCGGGCTCAGTAGCTTCGGGATTCAACCCCCGTTGCCCACGTCTCTTGAACTTTCTTCAATGATTCAAGTGTCTGGCTCGCACCATTCGCTACCTCGCGGGAACCTGGACATTGGATTTTCTCAAACATTCAGCCAACTGTATTAGAAATACTATTGTTACGCTAGTTATTTATATGCGCACGGCGTCGAGCGTGTACTACGATGATTCGCCCATTGTCAATACAATTCAATGGCAATTACGTCAAAGTTCACCGGCTCTCGAAGCTGCTTTACCTTATCTTAAGTCGGTTTTAATGTCGATAACATAAAGGAAAGGTAATTTGGAATTGCACGCTGATTCAAACCATGGCATCACTGCTGGGTTAATGGAAGAAAAGCACCGAATCAAGTGTGCATGGCAGCAAGAAAGCGTTGCAATAAGGAACTCGAATCGAGTAGAGGAAGAAAAAGAAATGTGCGTTCAAAAGAAAGTTTTATTTTAATATATAATACTTGTCCACAATCATATAAGAAATTCCATATAACGCATCAACGAGTGAGAACCCTGTTTCAGCCCACGTACAAAGTCCACGTACAAAGCATAAAGCATGGACAAATTCGCTACAAACCCCATTAGCCAAACGTATAGGAAAATGGAGCATACCCGACCGTGGGGGCTTATTTGCAAGTACATGAACCGGCAGCACATCCGCAGGTATCCCCACACCCGCAACTAT